>Ga0302287_10000547_pt1 | contig 18276 bp, 15 predicted proteins | sample III_Fen_E2_4_FD_200452 | JGI IMG/M metagenome (GOLD analysis project Ga0302287, IMG submission 200452) | Peat permafrost microbial communities from Stordalen Mire near Abisko, Sweden - III_Fen_E2_4 | ecosystem: Environmental > Terrestrial > Soil > Wetlands > Permafrost | place: Sweden: Abisko...
GAAGCCGGTTCCTGGGCGAGCGCCAGCGTCGCAAGTGCTCCGGCGAATGTCATGGGGATCATTTTCATGGTGTCTTCTTCCTCGCGGTTGGGGAAGGAGGGTTGGGGGCATTCAACAGCCCGTTTTGCAGAGTCTCGGCCATGGCGTCCAGCATGGCAGGCAATATCCTCGCGTCGCGGCCCAGCGGCCCGTGGCACAGGTCCACGATCCCGTGCACCATGGCCCAACTGAAAGCCGCCAGCGACATCACGTCCTGCTTGCGCAACACGCCGCTGTCCATGCAATCCTGGATGGCTCCAATCAGTAGCTGGAAAGCAGTCTCCGCCTCAGACTCGCCATGCGTCTCCACACGTCCCATCAACAGGTCCGCGCGCTGCAGCAACCGGTAATAGGAACGATTTTCCATTCCGAAGCGGATGTAGGCCTGCCCCAACGCCAGGTAGCGCCCGAGCGGATCGTCGATGCCAGCAACTGCCGCACTCTGGGCGCTATTGAAGCGCTTGACCACATCCTGGGACAAGGTCTGCAGCAGGTCTTCCTTGTCCTTGAAGTAGTTGTACACATTGCCAGGAGACTGACCAGCCCGCTCGGCGGCTTGGCGCAAGGAGAATTTCTCCACGCCCGTCTCGAGAAACACCTCCGCAGAAGCCGTCAGCAACGCGTCCCTGGCCTTTTCCCGACTCAGGAACGAGCGGAGCGCCTTGGCTGCGGAAGTCTTCTTTTCTGGCGGTTGTCGGAGCATGAGATCCTTGATCAGAACATTGTTCAGTGAACTGCGTTCAGAATATACATGCCCACGCATCCTCCGGCAAGCTCCCCCGAGGAGATGCCTGCGCCAACCGACTTGCTGCATTGGAATCGAGACGTTCATCCCCCTTGAGACACCGCCCAGGGGGGATTATTGCACCTCGATCCTTGTTTTTCCAGAAATGACGTCAGTTCCCACAAAGTCCCGACAGGTCCTGGGCACTGAAGCGGATGCTGGGACCCTTGGGCACGTTGTCGCGGCACCAGGCGGCTCGCAGCTCCCGGATCGGATAGGTGTCCCCGGTGGCGGAACGGACCTGGAAGGCGAAGCTGTCCCGCACCGATCCCGCGAAGATGCCCATCCCCCCGCTGACGTTGGTGTAGACGGCGTTGGCGCCGTCGGTGCCGAATCCCGAGAGGCTCTGGCTGTGCTCGACCAGGGCCGAGTCGACGGCCCAAGCGAAGTAGGTCAGCGCCCCGGTGATGGAAAGCCGGGAGACCGGCACCAGGTTGGCCGCCGGGAACCACGGCTGGGTCTTGTCTACGCCCGGCACGAGCAGGGTTCCACGCAAAAGGCCCAGGGGGTAGAGCTTGGCGGAATCGACCTTGCCGTCGCCTCCTGGGCCATTGCCACGGCCCATCCCGCCGTCCTTGCTGGAGCGGATCACGCTGGCGGAGGTATCGAAGCGCCAGGAGGTCAGGAGCCCTCCGAAGCCCGCATCCACGTCCTGCCGGAAGACCAGGGCCCGGCCCGTACGCTTGACCTGTGGGATGCTCCAGGCGGCATTGAGCTGCAGGCCGTCCACCAGCGTCTGGTCGAAGACGTACCAGACGGTGTCCCGCCGGAGGATCCTCCCGTACACAGCCTTGCCACCGAGGTAATTGACAAAATCCGTCAAACCCAGGCCTCGGCGCGACAGGCGCCCGTCGCGATTGAGCTCCTGGTCCCACACCTGGGCCTGGAAGGCGGCGTCCGACTTTAGTCGCGCCAGGGAATCCGCCCGGAACCCGACCGACAGGTGCCCGTCCATGGACTCGATCGGCGCCCAGAGCGAATCTGCCAAGGCGAACCTCGCCGGCGTGTAGGTGGTGGCCCGTAGATGGTCCGTCCGCCCCGACGGACGCACGAGATCCGCTTCCAGCCGGTAGCGCGCGCCCTTGGTCACCATCCGCTTGGGATCCGCGGGATGCCACGCCTGCGTCCCGATGCGGGAATCGGGATGCGGCAGGTAGGCGATGGTGTCCAGGCTGTCCAGGCGCACCACGCGCAGGACGGATCCTGTCAAACCCGGCTGGACGAAATGGTCGTACGACTGCGAGATGGGTGTAGGGGCAGCGAGGTGGATGGTGTCGAAGGCCTCGCCGCCGACCAGAAGCCCCGTCACCCAGACCAGGTCCGGACGTTCGGAAGCCGTGGTGGGCCAGGCATCCCACGGCGCTTCGCAGGCCGACAGGATAAGCACCGACGCAAGCAGGGTAAGCAAGGCCTTGTTCATGTCAGAACTCCCTCTCGTAGCCGACGAACACCGGCAGGAAGGGAAACTGGCCAGTCTTCTTCTCCTGCGGGGGATTGGTGGAGTTGTCGTAGTTGATGGTCAGGACATTCCTGTGGTTGGTGAGATTGAGGATGCTCCAGTAGAAGCGCCAGACCCCGGTGCGGCCGATGTCCACCGGCGTCATGTCCAGCCGGAAGTAGTTCGGGTAGAAGAGACCGTTGTGCTCGCTGGGCTGGTCGTAGACGCTCGGGTAGCCGCCCTGAATCGGAGCGATGGCGTAATAGTTCCAATAGCCCGTGTAGGGATGGCCCGAGTTGTAGTTGAGCTGGAAGCTGGAGCGGAAGTAGCGGCCGGGAACCGGATGCGTCCACAGGGAATTTCCGGGAGCCCCTTTCCAGACGATGTCGCCGCTGGCCTTGAAGGTGTGGCGCTGGTCCCAGTCCGTCCAGTACGGGGAAAACGTCGAGGTCCCGAAGCTGTTGGTGAACGGATCCTGGTGCATGGCCGCCCAGGCCAGCGTATAGCTTGCGCTGGCCATCCACCATCCCGTTTCCTTGGCGACCTTGAGCTCCATCCCCATCGCCCAGCCTTGGGCACTGGTGAAGCTGTACTGGAGCTGGCTGGGAGCCGAGGAATCCGCCGCCTGCTCGCTGGCGCTGGCGCGGTTGTAGTACAGCGGAAGATCCTGCATCTGCTTGTAGTACAGGTCGGCATTGGCCTTCAGGCCCAAGGCCGTCAGGCTGGAGCGTTCGACGCCGACGGAGGCCACCGTGGAGACGGGGATGGGCATCGGCCCTTGGATCGGATACCAGAACTCGGTGGGCATCTCGATGTCGGCAAGGCGCAGCGAGGTGATCGACTGGTGGTACCTGCCGAGGCTTCCGTCCAGACGCCAGTCCGGCCCGAGCTTCCAGCTGACGTTCAGACGCGGATCGTAGGTGAGGGCATCCTTCCCGGTGTAGTACTGCCCCCGCAATCCAGCCGTGACGGTGACATCGCCCAGCTGCCAGCGGTCCTGCAGCCAGGCTGCGTGACTTGCTGTCCTGGACGAATCGTTGGTCTGAGCTCCCGTCTGGTTGCGCCGCTGCACGAACAGCGCCTCGTAGTCGGAGAACTCGTACCCCCCGCTCACGAGATGATCCTTCCCGATCTCGTACTGCAGTTCCTGCTTGGTGCTCCAGGTACCGATGCTGTTCTCGAAATGGAAGGTCCCGGTCAAGTCGACCGTCTGGTCGAACTGGCTGCGCGAAAAGGTCCCGAGCCAAGTTGCATGGTCGAACAGGCGCAGGCGCACGTTCAGCGGGATCACCAAGTTTCCCCACTCCAGGCTCAGCGGATCGGCCACCAAGGCGTCCCTTCCCCAGTAGCCGGAGATCCGCACCGAATCGGCCCCGCGTCCCCACGCGAAGCTGCCTTGCGCGTCGTCGAAGGCGTAGTCCAGCGAGAAGTCCGTCAGGCTCAGCTTCTTGGCCGCCCCCAGCATCAGGTCGATCCAGGTGCGCCGTCCGGCCAGGACCCAGTTAAACTCCCCTTGTCGACCTTCCGCTTCGGCGCTGCCCGATGCAATGGTCACCCGGGCCGCGCCCTTGAACCAAGTGTCCTTGACCTTGCCGGAATCGGGATCGAGCCCTCCCGCCTTGCTGGAGACCAGCAGGACGGAAGCTAGGCGATCCCCATAGCGAGGGTCGAAACCGCCCTTGTAGAAGTCGATCCCACCCGTCGCGTCGGCCAGGAATGTGGAGAAGATCCCTCCCAGGTGGGCCGGATTGTAGACCACTGCATTGTCGAAGAGCACCAGATTCTGGTCGGAGCTGGAACCGCGCACGTAGACCTTGGTGGAGAAGTCCGACGAAGTGACCACTCCGGGCAAGGCCTGGACCGCGCGCAGGACGTCCGGCTCGGCCAGCCCCGGCATGGTCTTGACCGTCCGGATCGAGACCCTTTCCTGCCCGGCGATCTTCGGAGGTCGCCGCTTGCCGCGCACCACCACGGTCTTGGTGGCGCCATCTCCCGTGACGGTCACGGCGTGGTCGACATTCCCCCGGCTGGCCAAGGTCGAGTCCAATGCCTGTTCCTGCGTCCGTTGGATCAGGGTGTCCTTCACGGTCTCGACGGAATCTGTCCGCAACGACAGTGGCGCGATCTCCAAGGTGTCGGCACCGCGAAGGCTCAGCCGCGTGCACGCTTCCTGCCCCGAAAGTTGGAGACACAAGGCCAGGGAACTGTCCTGCCGGAAGGAACTGTCCACAACCAGCGTCAGGGACCATTTCCCGGTGCTGTCCACAGTGACGGCGGAATCTCCCAGCGTGACCAGAGAACCCACCGGAGCCAAAGAACGGACAGTGACACTGGTTGCCCTCTGTACTTTCCCCGCCGCCAAAGCTTCGGATGGAAGCAACCATCCCAGGCTGGCCACAAGGAAAGTAAGCAGTGGAAGAGGCTTCATCTGGCTCGGACTTTCTGCGGCACGTTTAGGCATAAGACGTCCCGGCCGTGGAATAGGTTCCAGAGATGCAAAAAACGCTCCCGATTACCGGAAGCGTCTTTGAAGCGGAAAATGGGACTCGAACCCACAACCCTCTGCATGGGAAGCAGAAGCTCTACCATTGAGCTATTTCCGCGCAGTCAGGAAGTATAAGCCTTCGTCACGTTCCCGACAAGGTCTGACGGCGCCGGGATTGTCGATGCCTGGGCAAAGGGCTTTATTTCTTGATGGCGACCAGATTCAGGAATCCCACGTCGGCAGTGTCGGCCGGATTGTACACCTTCGAGGCATTGCTGTAGATCTGGGCATACGAGGTCGAGGCCCACGGACTGTTCCGGAGGCGTTCGGCGAACTCGGACACGCATTGGGTGAACTGCAGGCGAGGCGTTGCTGCCGTGGCGCTTTCGGCCACATAGGAATTGGCGATGGTGCGCGTCGTGTAGTGATTGATGCCGTTACTTCCGTCGGCATCTTTGTAGCGCAGCCGCACCTCACCCAAGGCTCCGGTGCCCAGCTTGAGCTTGAGCTCATACAGGGCGGTGACGTGGTGGCCCGAACCGATCTCGCCTCCGTCGGTGGAAGGCGTAGAAAATTCGTCGTCCTTGATGTCGCGGTTCTCGTAACCGATCAGGCGGTAGCTTTCCACCCGTTCGGAGCTGAAGGCGACTTGGATCTTGAGGTCCCGGGCGATGAGAGTCATGGTCGATCCCAGCTTGGTCCCGACCACGCTCCGGGCCTCGGCCTCGGAGTCGATGTAGAAGTAGTTGCCATCGCCCTTGTCGGCCAGTGTCTCCATCTCCGCCGCGCCCTGGGAGTCGGCACCCACGCCCAGCGTGGTGATCGTGGTTCCCTTCTGGATGTGCTGGTTCACCAACGCAAGCAGTCCGTTCGCACTGGTGATCCCTACATTGAAGCCGCCGTCCGAGATGACCACCACGCGGTTGTTGGCCTGCAGGTGGTTCCTGTCGTTGAGCTGGTAGCCCAGCGCAATGCCATCTTCCATGTTCGTGCTGTTGTCGGCGGTCATGCCGGCGATCCGCTTGCGGATCTCTGCCTTGTCCGGACCGCTGCCCCCCAGGCTGGCTGGCTCCAGAATCGTGTACGGCTTGGCATCGAAGGCCGCGATGGACAGGATGTCGCCGCTGCGCATGTTGTCGACCATCGTGTTGAGGATGGATTTGACCAGGGGAAGTTGGCTCGACATCGATCCCGACAGGTCCACCAGGAAGGTCACGTTCCAAGGCAAGCGGATGGCGGCGCTGTCCACTCGCCCCTGGACACCGACCCTCAGGACATGGACGCCGGAGCGCCACAACGACGGAGCAGCCTCGAGCGAGATGCCGAAGACCGACTCCTTGGGGACGTCGTAGTCCTGCGCGAAGTAGTTGATGAATTCCTCTGGCCGGATCTGCGTGGCATCCACCGTCAACCCCGAGAGGATCTTACTGCGCGCCAAGGTGTAGGAGCCGCCGTCGACATCCGCACCGAAGGTCGAGAGGGAATCCTGGGTGGTCTTGACCCATCCGGAGTACTTGTTCAAGCCCGACTTTCCGGAAACGCTGCCCCCCGTCCCGGAAGAATTGAAACCGGAGTTCATCGAGAGGCCATCGCATCCGACCATCGCCAGAGCTGCCAGTCCCGCCACCGCCAAAGCAAACCTTTTCATGGCCATCGTCGCCGTCCTTTGTGCACGAAATCGGGAATTGTCCTGACCAGACGATAGCTACCCATCGCCCGGGACGCAAGCCAAGTTCGCTGCACCGGACCTGCGATGTGACGGGGATCACAACCAGCGCGCATCGTGTCAGCGCATCTGGCGGATGCGCTCCTCGGGACTCACCAGCTGAGTGATTCGGATGCCGAAGTTCTCGTCGATCACGACCACTTCGCCACGAGCCACGATCTTGTCATTCACCACCAGGTCCACGGGTTCGCCTGCCGTGCGGTCCAGCTCGATGATGGAGCCGGGGCCGATCTCCAGTACGCGCCGGATGGAAAGCTCAGTCTTGCCCAGCTCGATGCTCACTTCGATGGGAACGTCCAGTAACCGCGACAGGGCGGGATCATTCGAATCGATCCAGGCCGACGTCCCGGCAACCGGAGCGGCGGCAGGGGTGGAAGGCACCGCCGTCGGAGCGGGAGCCGTGGCCACGGATCCCGCGCCGAAAGAAGGTGCCGCAGCAGAAGGTTGCGAAGGCGTGCCGAAGTCCAGATTCAAACCGGCCAGTGCTTCCGTCACGGCAGCCAAGCTGTTCTGGGCATCCTCATGCGTCTTCAGGGCCTGTAGCAGCCCCTTTTCCAGCCACAGCACCATAGGCTCGTTGGTGACGCCCTGGACTTCCAGGGAAAAGGCGAAGAGCTCGCCTTCCGGTTCGCTGCGCTCCCAGCTCTCGCAGGAGGCACCAGCATTGCTGACCTGGGCGCCCCAGCGCTCGCCCTGGTTGGTCGCAAGGCTTCCTGCCAGCTGGTTCCCGATCTCCTTCATGGCATCGAACTGGTCGTCCGTCCAGGGCGTGCTGCCGTCCCCCATCATCAGGAGATCGGCCAGGATCGCGCCATCCTTCTGGGACAAGATCAGGCTGATGCCGCCCACCATGGCTCCGGAAAACGCCAAGCGAAGCAGCAGCAGTTTGCCCTCCGGCAGCTGGGCCAGCGGCTCGGGATGCGGGGACACCGTTGCTTGGCAGGATCGTCCCAGCGCCGCCTTCAGGACCGTCTTTGTGTTGGTGCTGAAGATGGCCGCGAAGTCCTCGGCGTAGCCTGCGTGTTCAATCGACATCTCCCACCTCCCGCTCGATCACTCCCGTGATCTGGATGCACTTGCGGCTGCGGACCTGACCGGCCTTGCAGAGGAAGGCGGGCTTGCCTCCCACCGTCAGGGTCAGGTCGGACTCCGCCGACTTCTCGAGCACCAGCACATCGCCCTCCTGCAGCTTCACCAATTGACTGAGCTTGAGATTGACCTTCCCCACCACCGCCTTGAGCTCCATCGGGGTGCCCGCCATCTCGCGCTCGACCACCTTGCGGGACTCGACCGGATTGGCCTTGCTCGAGGAGATCCAGTTCTCCGCCGTCAGGTTGGTCATCACCGGCTCGAGGAACATGTACGGCAGGCACATCGACATCAGGCCCGACGTGTGGCGGCTGCGCAGCTCGAAGCTGATCAATATGACAGTTTCCGACGCCGGGGCGATCTGAACGAACTGGGGATTGTTCTCGTAGCTCTCGATCTTGGGATGGAAGATACCCAGGTACTCCCAAGCCTCCTTGAGGTCCAGCAGCAACCGCTCCACGATCTTGTTCATCACCGAGCGTTCGATGTCGGTGAGCTCGCGATTGTACTGCATGGCCTTGCCGGGACCTCCGAAGAGGCGGTCGATCATGAAGAACACAAGCGACGGATTGATCTCGAAGATGGCCGATCCCGACAGGGGTTCCATCTGGAAGACGTAGATGCAGGAAGGGTTCGTGACGCTCATCACGAACTCGCTGTAGGTGAGCTGGTCCACCGAGACCAATTCGACCTCCACCAATGTGCGCAGGTAGGAGGTCAGCGTGGTGGAAAGGACGCGCGAGAAGCCTTCGTGCAGGTTCTGCAGGACCCGCATCTGGTCCTTGGAGACACGGTCGGGGCGACGGAAGTCGTACAGGCTGACCTTGCGGTCCTCGCGCGGCTTGTCGCTGCCCTGGCCGGCGTAGGCCGTGGAACCCAAGGCGCTGGCAGCTTGGCTCTGAGGCGTCGACGGTGCAGGCGCAGGCGCGGCCGCAGGGGCCCCGACACTTGCTCCGACCGAGGCCAGCAGCGCATCGATCTCATCCTGGGAGAGGATATCACCCACGGCGCACCCCCTTTACTGAAGCAACCAGTCCGTGACCAGCACTTCCTTGACCTTGAGCTTCTTCTTGGGAAGCGACTTGTTGAGCTCCACCAGGACCTCCTCGCTCACCTTCTTCTGGATGGCGGGATTGGAGATCTCCTCGAACGGAATGACCGAGAGCACCTGGTTGACGATGAATTCGGCGCGCGGAAGCTCCTTCTCCATGTCGGCAGGGAACTTGGGGAACTTCTTCTTGTCGTACTCGAGGTAGAAGGTCGCCTTGAGGTAGCGCTTGGCACCGGAACCGGCGATGGTGACGGTCTTGGTGATGGGCTTCTCCCACATTTCGGGCTCGGCCTTCTCCTCGGTCTCCTCCTCGGGTTCGGCTTCCGCCGTGTCGGCGACCACCGGCGCATGCTTCTTTTCCTTGGGTGTCAGGTGCTTGACGACCATGAAGGCCATGCCGCCCTGCAGGCCCAGGATGATCACGGCGGCCACGACCAGCAATCCCACCTTGCTCTTGGGCGCGGCGACAGCTCCGTGCTCGCCTTCCGCGTGAGCGGACTCCTTGGGCTCTTCCTTGGCTGCAGACATTGGGATCTCCTCTTTTACCTAGAGTAGCGTATCCGGCAGATTTTGGCAAATCATCGCGCCAGACCGATCAGTTCCTGCAACAGCGAATCAGACGTCGTGATCACCTTGGAGCTGGCCTGGAAGCCTCTCTGGGTGATGATCATGCTGGTGAACTCCTTGGCCAGGTCCACGTTGGACATCTCAAGCGTACCCGACTTGATCTGGGTGGTGCTCTGCGTGCCCGGCTTGCCCAGAATGGGGTCGCCCGAGTTGCCCGTCACCGCGAACACCGATTCCGACTGTTTGCTTAGCCCACCGGGGTTGGTGAAGTCAGCCACCATGATCTGGGCCAGGCTGCGGGTGGTGCCGTTAGTGAAGTTACCGGTGACGATGCCGTCGTTGCCGATGGTGATGGCCTGCAGCACGCCCATGGTGAAGCCGTCCTGTTTGGAGGCGGCGGCGGTCGAGGGCGCCCGGTACTGGGTCAGCCCCTGGAAGTTCCCCGGGCCACCCGCGTCGAAGGATATGTTCATCAGACTGGATCCGTTCTTGGGATCCATGCGGAACTGGCCGGAGTTGTCGTCGAAGGTGAAGCTTGCCACGGTGCCGTCGGGTCCGAAGGTGACTTTTCCACGCTCACCGCCCATCAGCGATTCCTCACCGGCGCAACTAGCCGTCCACAGCCACTCGTTCTCCAGCTTGGAGGGCGTGAAGCTCACCTTGAGGGTATGCTCAAAGCCCTTGTCGTCAAACACGGTGATGGAGGTGTCCTCGACCTTGGCACTGCGGGCTTCCTGGGTCTGCGTGAAGGCTGTGTTGCTGTTGAAGTAGACCGGCTTGTTCTCGGCCGAATTGTTGGAATTGTTGGCCGTGATCGAGATGTTCGAGAGAGCAAACTCCTTGCCCGGCTGGCCCCGCAGGATGATCGCGCCGACCGGAATGTTCGGATCTCCGCCGGGCTGGTTGATCTCCACCGACAGCTTCCTCTGCGTCGTCCCGTCGTCCTCCGGCAAACGCAGCTGGTTCTGGATCGTGGCCAACAGGTCTCCCATGGTGGTGCTGTCGCCATAGGTCAAGGTAGAGGCCGCACCGCTCACGCCGCCCACCTGGGCTTGCATGGTGATGACGTCCCCCGCCTCCAAGCCCAGCGGCTTGCCGTTCATGTCCACGACATCCCGCATCAGGCTGTCGCTGCGGGCCGGCATCAGCAGGGTCGCAGTGCTTTGGGCAGCATTGAAGGCCGTCGGGAAGGCGAATGCGTTGGTCACGAAGGAATTCGATGTGGGACGGCTGCTGGAGATCTCCAGGTTGTTCACCGGACCGTTGGGAACCACCTGCAGCTTGCCGTCCACCACAGAGACAGAACCGCCTACCCCCAGTCCTGAACTCAGGAAGGACTGCACCTGCGAGGCAAGCTCCTCCATGGTCGTTGAGCCGTTCACCGTGAAGGTGCTCTTGACAGGACCGTTGCCGCCCTTGCCCGAGATCGTCAGGACATCCCCCGGCTCGATCCCTAAGGTGTTGCCCATGTTGTCGTGCATGCCGGTGAGGAGGGCATCGTTGGTGACTGCGGCGTACCAAGGCTTTCCGTAGGTGACGCTTCCCTTGGCCTGGCTGTCCATGTCCAGGTTGCGTGCGAAGTCCACCTTGGTCGTGGCATGCGCCGGAGCTTGCGAGTTCACCGGCACGATCACGTCGGAGATGTTCGTGCCGGCATTGATGGCACCCGAACCGTCGGCCATGAGTCCTTGGAGGACATAGCCGTTGGAGGGCATCACCATGCGGCCGTTGGCGTCCAACTGAAAGGCGCCGCTGCGGGTGTAGCCGTTCTTCTGGCCGTTCTTCACGGCGAAGAAGGCCGTGCCCTCCAAGGCCAGGTCGGTGGTGATACCGGTGGTCTCGAGGTTGCCCTGATTGAACACGTTGTCGACCGCGCTCACCCCCACGCCCAGGCCGACCTGGATGCCGTTGGAGCCTCCCGAGGCCTGCGACGAGGTGCCGGGGCGGGTCGCTCCCGTCATGGTCTGCGAAAGGGCGTCCTGGAAGGTCATGCGCCCTTCCTTGAAGCCGACAGTGTTCACGTTGGCCACGTTGTTGCCGATCACATCCATCTTGGACTGGTGAGCAGAGAGACCGGAAATGGCGCTGAACATGGATCGCATCATGGTGCACGCTCCTCAGTTCGAAATGGATGTGGGTGTGGTTTCGGGGGCGCCGGAGGCCACCGTCAAAAGATCTCCGAGCTTGTAGCTCGAGCCGTTCACGGCAAGCAGCGGTGCGCCATCCCGGAACTCCAGTCCCGAGACGGTCCCCTTCGAGATCAGGTTGCCAGAGGCGGCTCCGGCGACGTTCCTGACCTGAGCCGTGTAGGTCCCGGAGATCGGGGTGCCCAGGTCGTCGGTCGCCTTGAAGCTCACCTTTCCGCTACCGTCCAGGGGAATGGTCCTGACGACCTTTCCCGTGGCGTCGGACAGTTCCAGTCGGGAGCCTCCCTCGGCCTGCACATCAAAGTCGTAGGCCTTGCCGGCCAGCAGATCCAAGCGCCCTTCCTTGAGGCTCACCTGCTTGCCCAGCAACGTGGCCGCCAGCGCACCCGAAGACAGGTCGCTGGCACCCGCCACGACCGGCGCGGCGGAAGCCTCCATGCCCGAGGCAGCAGCAGCGGCACCCGTTCCAGGGGCGGAGTTCTGAACCGAGATGAGATCGCTCATCTTGTAGCTGCCGTTGCCGATATTGAGGTACGGCACGCCTTCCTGGAACTTGAGGCCCGTGACCTCACCAGACTTGTAGGCGTAACCGGAGACCGCGCCGTCTGCAGCCACCACCTGGGCGGTGAAGCTGCCGCTGATGGGCTTGCCTTGGTCGTCCATGGCGTCCAGCTGCAGCTTGCCTGTGCCATCGTTCCCCAGGATCGCGGTGCCGTCGGAATTCCTTCCGGAAAGCGGCACGGTGCGCACCACCTTGCCCGCAGAATCCTTCAGGACCAGCGACGAGGTGCTGGTGCCTTGCAGGGTCACGGGGACGGCCTTGCCGGCGGTCAGCCCAATGCTCTCCTGCTTGATGCTGACCTTCTTGCCCAGCAGTCCGGAAGCCGCAGCCCCCGACATCGAGTTGGCGGCCCCGGTCTGGGTCCCAGTCAAGGTCGACATGCTCGTGTTCATGTTGTCGATGCTCTTCTGGATGTTCTGCATCGACTCCAGCGAAGAAAACTGCGCCATCTGCGCGGCCATCTGCTGGTTGTCTGAAGGCGCCGAAGGATCTTGGTACTGCAACTGGGTGACCAGCAAGGAAAGAAAGTCGTCCTTTCCCAGTGCGCCTTGGGACTTTTCTGCGGCCCTGGAGGCAAGCTTGCCGTCGGCGGTGACCGAACTCTTCTTGCTGCCGTCCTTGACGGAGGCGAAGTAGTCCTTGATGTTCAAGGGATTTGCGGCGGTGGCTGTCGTGCTCGTGGACATCTTTGCCTCCTCAGGTCAATACGTCGATGCTGTTGAGGCCGTTGCGACGTCCGGTGTCGGCTCCCGCCAACACCGTCGCCGTGGATTCGAAAACGCCAGTCTCCCAGCCGCCGTGCGAGCCGGGTCGCCCGCGGCCCCGTCTGGCCTGTTCCTGGTGCTGTTGCTGCTGCGACTGCCCGTCCCCGACCGTGACCGACAGCTGACCCAGTTCCAAGCCCTGCCGGGACAGGCTTTCGCGCAGCACGGAGATGTGCTCCTGCAAGGCCTGCTTCACGCCCTCGCTCTGTACCTGGATCTTGGCATCCACCCGTTCGCCGTCGTGGACCCGCACCTGGACAGAGACCTCTCCCAGTTCGCGCGGCCAGAGCTTGAGGCTCATTTCGCGGGCATCCATGCCCGGGCGCAGTTGGATCTCATCGTAGACCTGATGGGCCAGCACGGCGCTGGCCGCACCGGTGGGTCGGTAAGAAGGCTTGATCTCCGCCGGGGCAGATGTTTCGGGACGGATCGCCGGGCTGTTCATCCCGTCCATACGAAAGAGCGGATTGGGATCGGCCTTGACGGCAGCGCCGTTGGGCTTGACGGCCGTGAGCAGCTCCTGGCTCATCTGCGAGACGGAGCTCTGGGTGCCCGCGACCGGGGCCATGGTGATTTCCTTGTAGGTCTCGGTGATGGTGACCTGGACCGGGTTGGCCAGATCCGCCAGACGTCCGGCCAAGCGCTGCAACTCCTGGTTGGGGGCCTTGGCCACCGGGGCATTCGGCAGTGATGCAGACATCTCGAAGGCGGCAACTGTCGCTGGCACGATCACAGTCGACTGATCCTGATCTTCCAGTCCTGCCGGCAGCAGTTCCTGAACCGTTTGAGCCACCTCGGGCAGGGACTGTCCTTCGCTCAACCCCTTCACGCCAACGCGCAAGGCCACTTCCAGCTCACGGGTCTCCTGCGGGGGCAATTGGGCCACCGCTTGCGGAGCCACCTGGATGCCCAGCAAGGCAAGGCTCTCAACCACCTTCTCCGTCCAGTCTTCCGGCGCATCGTCCGCCCCGTCGTCTTGGACGTCCTCGATCTCCTGCGGTCGTCCCGTTCCCCCCGTTCCTGCCTTTGGCGTCCTGTCCGCAACGACAACCTCGTCGTCGACCTGCGTCGCAGGGGCCGAATCGCGATCCTGCCGAACCATCGGCTTGGCGGCTCCCGGCTTGGCTTGTGCAGTGCGATTCGTCGCAACCGCTGCCGCTTGCGCTGTGGAGGTCGACCGGATTCCACGCTCGATGCGCTGCGGCGCCTGCTCCGCTTTCGCATCCAGGACCGGATGCTTGAGCTCATCGGCCGAATGTGCAGAGGTCGTGGCGGCACTCCGAGCAGCAGCTCCCAAGGAATCCAGGAAGCTCTTGAAACCGTTGTCCGTCGCCGGGCGAGCCGGGGAGAGTTCGCCGGGCTGGCTCGTCAAGGCAGTCGATGCGTGGATTTCGATCATTTTGCCTTCTCCTGCGTATGAGGGGGGGAAGCCGGCTTGGTCGGCTTGACATCCTTCTTTTCTTCCTTGGCGGGTTCGGCAGGTTTGGCGTTCCTGACCGTTCCCAGATACTTTGCCAGTTGTGCGGCCCGCGCATCGCTGACCTTCCCGATGGAGGCCAGGATCTTGGCCCGCGGCTTGTCTTCGGTGATGGTGCGCAGGATTCCCGTCACCATCATGTCGTCCATGCCGACCAGGATCTTGGCGGCATCATCGGCCTTCATGTTGGAAAAGGTGCTGGCCAGGGCCTTGAGTCGGATGGCTTCCAGGCTGTCGGTGCGTCCCAGCATCTTCTCCAGCCGATCCCGTTCATGCGTGATGGAATCCCGAGCCTTGGTGACATCTTCGCGCAGAGCCTCCAGGCGCTTCTGCTCCTCCAACGTCTGCGCTTCGCGGCGGTCGATTTCGGCTTCGCGCTCGTCCGATGCGTTTGCGCCATGCCCTGCCGAGGCGGAATCCCGCTTGGCCGGCCCTTCGGCATGCTCGGCAAGACGAGCCTTGGCTTCGGGCGACAACGGATCATCCCCGAAGCTCATGTGGATCTTTCCCATTCCCACAAGGATCCCCAGAAGCACCAGGGGGAAGCTCAGGAGGGACAAGATCCCCAGTGCTATGATGTCTTTGAGTTTCATGACATACTCCTTATATGCAAGGGCCGGGCCAATCCAGCGGGAACAGACGATCTAACAGCAACAGGCAGGCATTGCCCATCCTGACGTCCATCAATCTAGACCTCTCCGGCAAGAGTTGCCGACCCGAGGATGGAATGGCCTTCTGCACCGCGTACTCAGACAAGGAAGACCTGTTGGAGCAGACATGAAAAAAGCCAGCCTCCTTCTGGAGCTCTGGCTTTGCTTCCGACACGCGCTGTCCTATCGCGGGACCTCTACGATTGACTCAATCCGTGACCAGCTTCAAAAGAAACTGGCCGATCTGAATCTCGTCCGAGTCCTCCAAGAGACAGGCACCGACCCGGTGCCCGTTCACATAGGTGCCGTTCAAGCTCCCCAGATCTTCCAGCACGTGCAGAGAACCCGACGGATCCGTATCGATGCGGAAGTGCTGGCGGGAAACACCTGGATTTTCCAGCACGACGGCGTTGGTTCGCAAGCGCCCGATGGTGATCGACCCCTCGACAAGGGCGACCGCACCCAGCGGCTTGTTGGAATCCGTGATCTCGAGGGTAGTCATCTCAAGAAAAGTTACCACATTTTGAGACAGAATGCGAACCGTACGATGGATCCTCCTATTTCTTCTCCTAGCTGGAGCCGGTGCCGCCGGTTTCTGGGCCCTGCACAACCGCAAATCCCCGACTCAAGCGACCACAGAGAACGAGGAGAAGCGCGCCCAGTCCCTTTACGACTCACTGAGCATCCTGGACTTCGAGATCCGTCAAGCCCAGGAAAGCTTGGATTCCGTTCCCCAAGCCTTGATCGAGGAACAGACCCGCCTTTGGAGCCGCTATGCCGACGCCCGCAGTCGCCTGGCGGCCCTCCACATCGATTCGGTCCAGACAGCAGACCCGACCCAACCGACCACCACGGCTCTCACTCCTGTGGTGGGATTCCTGCACCAGCTCACTGGCTGGATCTGGGGCATTGCAGGAGCCGCCGCCCTGTTCCTGGGAGTCTTCTTGTGGCTCTTGATGCGAAAGCCCAAGATCGCCCGCGAAGCCGTATCCTTTCCCAAGCCACGCACCTTGCGCGAATCGCTGGCCCCCTGGGACGCCCCCAGTGGATCCACCGATCCCACCGCTTCGTTCCAGCCCGATCCCAGCCCGAACGTCCAGAGCCCTCGCATGCCGCCACCGCTGCAGCCTGCACGCCCCGCCGAAGAGCCTACACTGCCTCGCAGGACCGTGGATCCCACCTTTGCCGCCTCGTCCTGGGAAAACACGCGCACCACACCGCCCTCCTCGGCCGTCGAGCCTTCGGCGATGCAGGACATGATCCTGTCACTTTCCAAGCGCGGTCACACTCCTGCCGAGATCGCCCGCCGCTTGCGACTGCCGCAAGACCAGGTGTCCCTGATCCTCAAGCTCCGGCAAGCGCTGTAAGGCACCTGAATGGATGCCCGCCCCGTCCGATCCGAGCGGAATCCGGCATCCCCTTCGGAATCCTTTTTGCGGGGTCGCGCCGTGGGCCCCGGGCCCGATGGCAAAGGACTGATGGTGGATGTCGCAGGAGAACTCCTGAACACCCCTGGCGACCCGTCCACGCCAACCGGAACCCCGCTGGTGCTGGCTCGCGGCAGCGACGGAACTTGGAGCCCGGTCACGTCTCCCAGCAGCTTGCCCGAGGCACTGAAGCAGGAGATCCTGTCGATGCTGGCCGCAGCCAATGCGCTCGATGCCAAGGGCTTGGATGATCTGCGCGCGCAGCTGGGCGGCAAGCCTGCAGGTCTGCTAGATGCCTTGGATCTTTGGCGCCAATCCGCTCTCAAAGATCCGAAGCAAAGCGACAACACCTCAGCATTCCAACGCCCCCTGCTGCTGCAAACCGACAGTCTCAAGAACACACCACAGCAGGAAGGTTTGCTGTTCCTGGAGATCACCTCCGGAGCGGGTCCCGATTACACCGCCCGTCTGGGAGGACAGAATGTCCGGTTGCAAGGTCCGCCAGGGCTCAGCGGCAATCAAGGGCTGTGGAAACTCTGGCCGCAAGACGGCAACCAATGGCTGACGCCAGCCGCAGCACCCCCAGAAACGGACGCATATCCTCTTCCAGCTCGGGTTCCCTTGACTCCCGAAGGCATCCGCAGCGCCCTGCAGCGACTGGTTCCCGAAGCGTTGGAGGCATCCCAACCGGAGCTTTGCCTCGAGGTCGAATCGCTGGCCAAGGAGCTCTGCGAGCACCTGTCCGCAACGCATGACGGCGATCACATCGCACCCGGAACCGTTCGCGAGATCGAGACCCGCCAACTCCTTTTGGCCCTGGACGCCTGGAGCCGCCCCGCCGAGATCCTGCCGGCCTCGCCCGAGGCCGCGAGCCGCACGCTCCAGCAGCCCCCGCTGGACGCCGCAGGGTTGCAGCGACTTGCCCAGCAGTTGCAGGACGCCCCGCAGTCCCCCACCGCCATGCATGCCTGGATAAAACAGAATCTGTCAAAATTATCTCAGCACGCGCTATTCCCCTTGGGGCGCGGAACAGGCGCCCCCGAGGACGAGCTCGCCCTGTCCCTGGCCAAGGACCTGTCGCGGTTCCTTTCCGACGACGCATTGAAGCCGGAGCTGCGCGAACTGGCCGGCAGCCTCGTCGCCATGGACCTGAGGGCCCAGCAGGATCCCCAAGGACACGTCACCCTTCCATGGATCCAGCCGCAGGCCGGGCAGTGGAACGAGGGCACCTTGCGGGTCGTCGACCGGCGCAAGTCCCGTCAAGGCGATGGACAGGCTAGGCACTGCGTCGAGATCGCCCTGCAACCTCCGGCGCTAGGTCACGTGGATGCGCGGCTGGAACTCCAGGACAAGCACCTTGTCGTGAAGCTGCAGGCCAAGGAAGGCAGTACCTCCGACTTGCTCCGCCAGCATCTGCCGGAGCTGGAAGATCGCCTGAAAGCCCTTCAACTGATCCCTTCGACATCCGTACAGACCCTGCAGCCGTCGAGCGCGGTCATCCCCGCCGCCAACCCGCGTCGCTTGGACCTGAAGGCCTGATCAGCCGCTCTCAGTCCCGCAAGGATCGCAGGAACAGGCCAGCTCCACCAAAGACCATCACCAGGATGATCAGGAGATCGAACAGGCTCATGCTTCGCAGATGGAACTGCAGGCTGGCAACGACTCCAAAGACCAGCGCCCCGAGCGAACCCACGAACAGTAGCCAGCCCAGATAATTGCGGGCGTTCCAGAAGATCATCGCAACACCCAGCAGCGCAGGCAGCAGGATCATTCCGCCCGTGACCGGAAACGACCCCATGTGGTAATACCCATACCCAAGCGAAAAACCGTTGCTGACCGTGATGCTCTGCAGAAGCAGATACACTCCCCCGACCAGCATTGCCAAACCCAGGAAGAAGCTCCCGACGCCACCCCGACTTCCACCAGCACCACGAGCCATTGCACACCTCCGAACATCAATAGTAACCGCAGAAAGTCCCAAACGCACGAAACCCTCCGGGAGTTATCCCGGAGGGTTGTTTGCTTTGTAGGGGATGCGGCGGCGACCTACTCTCCCAGGGATCTTATAGC
>Ga0302287_10000550_pt1 | contig 18248 bp, 9 predicted proteins | sample III_Fen_E2_4_FD_200452 | JGI IMG/M metagenome (GOLD analysis project Ga0302287, IMG submission 200452) | Peat permafrost microbial communities from Stordalen Mire near Abisko, Sweden - III_Fen_E2_4 | ecosystem: Environmental > Terrestrial > Soil > Wetlands > Permafrost | place: Sweden: Abisko...
TGGATGGGAATGGTACGAATCTACTCCTTAAAGGAATCGGCACCGGAAACTGGATGATCCAGGAAGGCTATATGATGCAATGCGCTGATGTGGCAGGCACCGAATGGCAATTCAAAAAGAAACTAACAGAAACTATTGGAGCCGAAAAAACCGGATTGTTTTATACTTCATGGCTCAACAATCATTTCCGTAAAATCGATGTAGATTCCATGGCACGCTGGGGATTCAACAGCGTTCGGGCTGCACTGCACTACAAAGTTTTCACTTTACCCATTGAAGAAGAACCTGTTCAGGGACAAGATACCTGGTTGGAAGATGGCTTTGTAAGGTTGGATAGTTTAGTGTCATGGTGTGCTGCCAATCACATGTACCTCATTCTTGACCTGCACGGTGCACCCGGTGGACAAGGAAAAGACAGCAATATCTCCGATTACAATCCTTCAAAACCATCCCTCTGGGAAAGTGAACTCAACAAATCAAAAACAGTCGCCCTGTGGCGTAAAATAGCAGAAAGATATGCCACCAATAAATGGGTAGCGGGCTATGACTTGTTAAACGAAACCAACTGGACTTTCCCTGAAGGGAATAATTCCCAGTTACGCAGTTTATACGGCCGGATAACAACCGCCATTCGCGAGGTCGATACGAACCATATTCTTTTTATCGAAGGCAACTGGTTCGCCAATGATTTTTCGGGACTGACTCCGAAATGGGATACTAACATGGCATATAGCTTTCATAAATATTGGGCATACAATGATGCAGGCTCTATCAATTGGATCGTCAATTTCCGTAATACCAACAATTGCCCCGTATGGTTGGGAGAGTCGGGTGAAAACTCCAATCGTTGGTTTACCGATTGTATTAAATTGATGGAAGACAATAACCTTGGCTGGTCGTGGTGGCCGGTTAAGAAAGCGGGCATCAATAATATCCTGAAATCAACCGTTAACTCCGATTATCAGGCATTGGTAGATTATTGGCGCGGGAAGAGCACAAAACCTTCTGCCGACGAGGCATTCAATGCAGTAATGACTTTCTCTGAAAATCATAAATTTGAGAATTGTAGCATTCAGCACGATGTGCTTGATGCCATGATGCGTCAACCCCACAGTACAGAGACACTCCCCTTCAAACCCTATAACACCTCAAACACCATATTTGCCGTCGATTACGATTTAGGGCAAGCCAATTATGCATATTGGGATAAGGTGGATGCCGATTATCATGTAAGTACCAATCAAAATACTGCCTGGAATAACGGGAATCTGTACCGGAATGATGGAGTAGATATTGAAGGTTGTTCGGATGCTGTCACAAACGGATACAGTGTGGGTTGGATTGAAGATGGAGAATGGATGCAATATACCCTTCAGTCGGAAACAGCGATGGCATATAACTTATTAATACGATATGCAAGTGAATCTCAAACAGCAAAAATGCATATAGAGATTGAGGGCAAACAAGTTTCAAAGAGCATATCATTGAGTACCACCGGAAGTTGGAAAACCTGGAAAACGGTTGTATTACCTAATATTCCGGTACCTGCGGGAAGTATCAAAGTAAAAGTAGTTTTTGAAACCGGGGGAATCAACTTCAATTATTTACAATTCAGGAATACAAAGACAATTGAAAATACACTCTTCAAACATGAATGACAACTTTAAATTAACTTTATGTATTAAATCCTTAAAATAAATTATGAAAAACACCACATGAATTTAGATTTGAATGAAAAAGCAATGCTAATTAATTTATTAAAAATTATTATCTCATTTTTAAATTAAATCAATGAACAAAAAATCACATCAAAGATGTAAAACCTCTGGTTTACATCTAAACAAACTATTTATTAGTTTGATTAGTACTGTTATTTTTTTAATAATCGGTACAGGAAGGGTATCTGCATCAAATCCGGTAAAAGGAAAAATTACAGATGAGAAAACAAATACGACCTTAATTGGAGTAAGTGTATTGGTTGAAGGCACAAAAGTCGGAACCATTACGGATGTTGACGGAAATTTTTCAATCGAAGTACCTTCCTCAAATTCAAACCTTGTATTCTCTTACATAGGATATTCCACAAAAAAAGTAAATGTAAATGGACAATCTAATTTGAACGTTATTTTATCGGAAAACACAGAGAACCTGGATGAAGTTATTGTAGTAGGGTATGGCACACAGAAGAAAAGTGTAGTAACTGCTTCTATTTCAAGGGTTACATCGGATGATATTGACAGAGTTGCCCCGGTACGTATCGAGGATGCTTTGAAAGGTACTACTTCGGGAGTTACTGTTACAGCATCTTCCGGACAACCCGGAGCAGCATCGCAAGTTCGTATTCGTGGTATTGGGACAGTTAACAATTCTGACCCTCTGTATGTTGTAGATGGAATGCCAATTGATGGTGGTATTGATTATTTAAATCCAAGGGATATCCAATCAATTGAAGTATTGAAAGATGCAGCTTCAGGTGCTATTTATGGTGCACGTGCAGCAAATGGTGTAATTTTAGTAACGACAAAAAGCGGTAAATCTCAAAAAATGGCTGTAACGTACGACTTTTCTTATGGAATTCAGAATCCATGGAAACATCGTTCGGTATTGAATGCCTCACAGTATGCTGTTATGATGAATGAAGCGTCGGCAAATGCAGGACAGGGAGTTCTTTATGCCAATCCCTATTCATTGGGTAATGGCACTGACTGGCAAAGTGAAGTATTTAACGCCAATGCAGCACAACAACAGCATCAATTAAGTATAAGTGGCAGTAGTGACAAAATGAGTTATTATTTATCAGCCGGATATTATAGTCAGGATGGTATTGTAGGTGGAAATTTCGACCGGTCAAATTACGACAGATATACCATTAGGTCAAACACAGAGTACGTATTGCTTGATACTAAGGAACGTAATTTTCTCAATCATCTTGTTTTCACTCAAAACATATCTTATGCAAACATTAAATCCAGAGGTATAAGCACCAACTCAGAATACGGTTCACCACTTGGTAGCGCGTTGGTTTTTTCACCTCTTTTGGATCCTTATGCCGATACACCCAGCGAAATAGCGGCTGTAAATTCAAAAACAGCAGTACCGGTGCATGATAGCAGAACCGGTGCTTTACTTAATATAGCAGGTGATGATTATAATGAAATCACGAATCCGATTGGACAACTTTCACTGCCCAATGATATAAACACATCGAATAAATTTGTTGCAAACTTTGCTGCCGAATTAACTTTATGGGATAACCTGAAGTTTAAATCATCGTTTGGCAACGACTTGTCTTTCTGGGAAACAAACGGATACAACGTAGTGTATTACCTTGGTAAGTCTAACAACAATACCCGAAACTCTGTACATTCAACTATGAATCGCCAGTGGACTTGGCAACTTGAAAATACACTTTCGTACGATAAGAAAATAGACAAGCATAGTTTTAACATAGTTCTCGGACAATCGGCTAAAGAAACAACCGGTCGATATTTGTCAGGAACACGTTATTTGATGATATCAGAAGATCCATCCAAAGCAAATATAGATTTTGCTACCGGTCTGGCAGCAGATGGAAACCAGTTAGTAAGTGGTAGTACCTATAGTCCTAGCACATTGGCTTCTTATTTTGGACGTATCAGTTACAATTATGACGAACGATACATGCTCCAGGCAACTGTTCGTCAGGATGGATCATCAAACTTCGGTTCGAACAATAAATGGGCTACATTTCCATCCTTCTCCCTTGGATGGAATCTGACTAACGAGTCATTTATCCAAAACAACAAACCCGAATGGTTATCAAGCAGTAAAATCCGCGCTTCGTGGGGTAAAAACGGAAATGCTAACATTGGAGCGTTTCAATATGTCTCTTTAACCAGTTCGAACAACAACTACGATTTTGGTCAGGGAGAATCGGCAGTCATTGTTAATGGAGTTAAACCGAGTGGAACTGCTAATGCAGATTTGAAGTGGGAAGAATCTGAACAAACCGACTTTGGAGTAGATTTAGGTCTTTTTAATAATGCGTTAAGTTTTACAGCAGACTATTATGTAAAGAATACCAATGGAATGTTGAAAACTATGCCTGTTCCATCGTATCTGGGAGAATCAAAACCTCTTGGAAATGTGGGTTCCATGCTTAACAAAGGAGTTGAACTTGAAACCAACTATCGGTTTAAAGCAGCTGGCATGGATTTTAGAATAGGAGCTAATGCTTCCTACCTGTACAACAGATTGAACAACCTGGGTAACGAAACCGGGTTTGAGAATCTGGATTCTTATGCTAATGTTGGGACTATCTCAAGATCTCAAAACGGTTATGCGTATCCATTTTTCTACGGATATAAAACCAATGGTATTTTCCAGAACTGGGCTGAAGTAAATGCTGATAAAAATGCAAAAGGTGGATTGACACAACCGAAGGCGCAACCGGGTGATGTTCGGTTTGTGGACATGAATAGTGATGGTAAAATTGATGATAATGACCGTACTATGATTGGAAAAGGAATGCCGGACTGGACTTACGGGTTCAATTTGAATGCAAGTTATAAGAACTTTGACCTGAGTATGGTTTTTCAGGGAACTATTGGTAATCAGATTTACGACGCTACCAGACGAACTGACCTGAAATACATAAACCTGCCTTCGTATATGTGGGGAAGATGGACTGGTGAAGGAACTTCAAACAGCATACCCCGTTTTTCATGGAGTGACGATAACGGAAACTGGTTGTCATCGGATCTCTATGTAAAGAATGGTGATTACCTGCGTTTAAAAAACGTACAGCTAGGATATACATTACCTCAGTCATTTACTAAAAAAGTATTGATCAGTAGTTTGCGTTTGTATGTAAGTGCTGAAAACCTGCTGACTTTTACTAAATATGAAGGTTTTGACCCGGAAATTTCTTCCGGAGGTACCTCAATCGGTATCGACCGCGGCTGTTACCCACAGGCTAGGACCTTTACCTTTGGACTGAATTTGAAGTTTTAATTTTATATAATACAGAAAATGAAGAAATTAATAATTATAAGTAGTCTAGTTATATCAGCTTTAAGTTTGAATTCTTGTACGGATACTTTTTTGACGGTTCAATCAGCGAGTCAATTATTAGCCGATGGAACTTATTACAATACGAAAGCACATTTGAAAGAAGCGCTTGTTGCTGCTTACGATCCGTTGAAATGGTTCGACTATTCTTTTGGTCAGTATGAGAATCTGCCTTTTGTGTCAGATATTATGAGCGACGATGTAATGACTGGCGGAAGCGATGAAAATGACGCTTTATATTTACATAAAATGGGTAATTTTAGTGCCCTTCCAACATCAGTATGTAGTAATTCGTGGACCGTCTGTTACTCCGGTATAAACCGTTCGAACATTGTATTACAATTTATTGACAATGCAGCTGATATGACAGATGCAGAAAAAGCAGAGTATAAAGCTGAAGCAACCGTGCTTCGTTCGTACTTTTACAACGTTTTATGGAAATACTGGGGAAATATACCTTATTACGAAAAGAATTTAACTTCCCCGTACCTTTGCAAACAGAGCACTCATGATCAGGTATATGAGAAAATTGCTACAAATCTGGAAACAATTATTGATCAAAAGGTTTTACCTGTTAAGTCTGCTTCAGGTTCAGAAGGACATGTTACCCAGGCTATGGCAGAAATGCTTTATGCGGAAGTGGTCATGTATCAGACCGACAATTCGCGTTATACCAAAGCATTAGGTTATATGAAAGATATTATTGGTTCTACCAGTTATTCTTTGGTGAAAGATTATGCTTCTATGTGGGAATCTACCGGAGAATGGGGTACTGAATCAATTTTTGAAATCAATTATACTTCAAAAAATGGTGCCCATGATTGGGGTGCGGCTATTGCTACCGGAGGTACAGTGTTTCCCAAACTTATAGGCATTAATAGTCTGAGCGGAAGTTCCGACTTTGATGGAGGCTGGGGATTTGGTCCCTTATGTAAAAGTGCTTACACGATCTTCGATGCAACAGACAAACGTCGTGATGCAAGTGTTTTGAACTTCGCAACATATGCAGCTGCTACAGGAGCAACTTATTCAGGACGTTACGAAGATACCGGTTATTTTTCGAGAAAATACCTTCCACGTAAAGGAGGAAATGCAGGTTATACCGCAAGTGCCGATATGAATTATAATAATAATGTCCGGGTGTACCGGTATGCTGAAACTTTATTAAATGCCGCCGAACTTACTTTGGCTACTAATGGAGGTTCTGATTTAGGTGGTCAGGCACAGGGTTATTTAGATGCTGTTCGCACACGTGCCGGTCTTACAGCTGTACCGGTAAGCATTGACAATATCCTGAATGAACGTCACAAAGAATTTGTGGGTGAAGGAAAACGTTATTGGGATTTAGTACGAAGTGGTAAAGCATCCACAGTACTTGTAGCAGGTTCAACGCTAAACCGTAAGGTAGCCTGGACTGAAAGCAAAAAATATCTTCCGATACCGCAAGGTGATATTGACTCATCGCAAGGGACTTTAACTCAAAACAATTATTAATCTAATAAAGAATATGTGATTATGAATAAATCATTGATAAAGATACTTTGTACTATAATGCTCCCGTTAGCTATGATTGCATGTAGTGAGACAAATTATGGAGATGTAAATCTGACCCGGATTACCAAAAGTAATTTAGATCCATCATTTAAGGTCGAATCAGTAGTGGCAAATAAATATAAACTTACGTCTACAAATAATAAAAATATTATTTTCTCACGTTGGGATTTAGGCGATGGAGCTTTTACTAAATTTAATACCGGTGATACGATCTTTCTACCTGATGCAGGAAGTTATACCATAAGACGCTTTGTTGTAGGAGCAGGTGGTATTTCCAGTGACACAATTTCACAAACTATTACTGTTGCAACTTCTGATCCTACCTCAGGAAATTTAGTTCAGGGTAGCAAATTTACGACTCCTGTGGATGTAGCAAAATGGACCATAGGTGGTACAGGTAGTGGCGGAGCCGCAGCATGGGCTTTTACGCCCGGAAAAGCAACTTTGACATCAACCGGCGGCATATATCAGGCTATTAATGTTACAGGAGGTTTTAAATACAAAATTGATATGCAGGTAAGTTCAACTACAGGTCTTATTGACAGCTGGTTTGAAGTATATTGTGATTACACGAATCCGACGACAGTATCAGGAGATTACTCATTAGGCGGAACATTATTAAGCATCAACACCTGGTCAGGAAGTGGTAAAACTCCATTCTCCGGAAAGCTATCAAGTGTGGGAACTGCAACAGCACTTAAAGGTATATTTACTGCAACTACAACAGGAACTGTTTATTTGTTAATCCGTGGAGGTGGTAATATGCAAGCCGGAGTTTCAATTACGAACGTAGAATTCAGAAGGATGTAACAATTAGATCCTTTAAAACTTAACCGCCGGATTCTGAAAAATAAATCCGGCGGTTATATGGAATTTACATCTGATGCTATTTAACGAAAAACTTTCTGTTTTTTGAATTTGTTTTGATAGTGGTATTTGAGGATCTGATTATCAATCAGTCATTATAAGGGTTGCTCAAAAAGTTGAAATTTAGGCTCCTCATTCAGGGAGATTAGTTAGCTTTTTTAAGGTTGTTGTTTAGTTTAACTTTTATTGCCGCTTTTTGAGCACCCTTTTTAATCTATTGTTGCGAATTTTTATTGTTAATAATCTAATGTTTACATAAAATGTCATTGAAGAATATACTACGTATTTTTGTATTAACACAGATAGTAATCGCGTGTACATCAGGGAATGCACCTGACAGAATACAAGCACCTACCGGTTTACTGGTGAATGTACAACTTGTTGGTATGTCAAGTTCTACTCCGAATGGAGATGGGAGCGGAAGTGTGAATTTTGTTGTTTCAGCAAAGAATGCAACATCATATATGGTTCAAACAGATGGTAAAACTTTTGTTATAGATGATAAAAATGGTGGAACTGTAAATTATAAGTATACTTCCCGGCCCGAACAAATTGCAACTTACACTGTTCTGGTGGCAGCTTACAATGGGAATGTGCATAAAGACACTACTTTCCAGGTATCAGTCAGTTATAAAGAACAATATACATTAAAATGGTCGGAGGAGTTTAATGAAACATCATTAAATACCAATAACTGGGCTGTTGAAACCAACATTCATGTTAACAATGAATTGCAGACTTACACCGGTTCGGGCAATTATTCTATTGCAGACGGAGTATTAACCATTACATGTAAAAAAGTAAATAATGAAGGAGTTTCTGGAAGCTATACCTCTGCCCGGTTAAACACATCCGGTAAACAGAGCTTTAAATACGGACGCTTAGAAGCTCGCCTTAAATTACCCAAAGGAAAAGGAACGTGGCCGGCTTTTTGGATGCTTGGCGAAAGTATCGGATCTGGTACAGCATGGCCCAGGTGTGGAGAAATTGATATTATGGAGTATGTTGGTGTTGATCCGTTGTGGGTTCAGGGATCATTACATTCTCAAAACTATTATGGTGGAAATTCAAAAAACGGCAGATACCAACTTTCATCAACGAACAATGAGGCTGAATGGCATGTTTATGGGATACTCTGGGATGCAAACAAAATTTCGTTTTATGTCGACGATTACACAAAACCATATTATACCTGTTTTGCTCCGTCAACCAAGACAGCAGACAACTGGCCTTACGATAATAACTTTTTTGTTATTCTGAATTTTGCTTTTGGAGGCGATTGGGGTGGTTATGCCGGGATTGATAAAACACTTGATAACATGACATACCAAATTGACTGGGTGCGATACTATGCACAGTAATCAGATGTCGTTAATTGAAATTTAAGATTAAAAATTATGATTGTTAATGTATTAAAATTAAGTGTATTGTTTGCCGGAATAACATTCATTTGCTCCTGTAGTAAAAATGATATCCCTCCAACAAATTTCAAAGTAAAAACAGTACTTGCAGGCTCTTCAGTCAGTACTCCTTATGGAGATGGCAGCGGAGTTGCAACTTTTAATTTAACTGCCGATAATGCAGATTATTATCAGATTTATGTGCCGGACGATAATGGAACAGTTACATTGCATAATCCGAAAGGAGGAGATTTAAATTATACGTTCTCAAAAAATGGCGGTAAAAACTCAACTTATACTGTTCAGGCTTCTGCCTGCAATTCAACCGGCAGTACGAATACAAATTTGGAAACAACCATCTATTATGCCCAACCTAAAAGCGATGTTTTATATTGGAAAACAAATCCGTCAGCAAACACCTATTTTACCAGGCAGTCCGTTGGATTAAATTTCAGTCATACAACAAATGCGAATAAAACAATTGCAGTTGATTCGACTCAGACATATCAAAAGATTGATGGTTTTGGTTTTGCTCTCACAGGCGGTAGTGCAACACTTATAAACGGACTCTCTTCAACCAATAAGACGTCTTTGTTGAAAGAACTTTTTACTAGTGACTCAACCAATATAGGTGTGAGTTATCTGCGCATTAGTATAGGGGCTTCCGATTTGAGCGACCATGCATTTTCGTACGATGAAGTTGCAGGGGATTCGACACTTCAGAATTTTTCGATCGATGAAGAAATGAAAGATTTAATCCCTGTTCTGAAAGAAATCGTTCAACTGAACCCCACGATTAAAATTATTGCTACTCCATGGTCGGCACCCGCCTGGATGAAAACAAACGGGAATTATTCCGGAGGAAGTTTGAAAACAGAGTGTTATGATGTATATGCCAGGTATTTTGTAAAATATATTCAGGCAATGCAGGCTGAGGGTATTCCAATTGAAGCTGTAACTCCTCAAAATGAGCCACTCAATGCATCTAATAATCCTGCAATGGTGATGCTCGCTAATGAACAGAATAATTTCATCAAAAATTATTTAGCTCTACAGTTTAAAGCGAATAATATCAAAGCCAAAATCATTGTTTACGATCACAACTTAGATGTTCCTGAATATGCGGAGCAGATATTAAGCGATCCAACAACATACAATTTAGTGGATGGTTCGGCATTTCATCTCTACTCAGGAAATATCAGTACAATGTCGAAGGTGCATGATAAATACCCGGATAAAAGTCTCTACTTCACCGAACAATACACTGCTTCAACCGGCAATTTTGCCGGTGACTTGCAATGGCATATTCAAACCCTTATCATCGGAGCAACACGTAACTGGAGTAAAAATGTGATTGAATGGAATCTTGCTTCCAATCCGGAATTGGGACCACATACCATTGGCGGTTGCTCAACTTGTCTGGGAGCAATAACTATCAGTGGAGGAAGTGTAACAAAAAGAAATGTCAGCTACTATATTATTGCTCATGCTTCAAAATTCGTACGTCCCGGTGCGAGCAGAATAAGTTCAACGGATTTTGGTGATCTCCCAAATGTGGCATTTAAAAATTCAGATGGGACAAAAGTGCTGGTGGTACTAAACAATACGAGTACAACTCAAACCTTCAACTTACAGTTTAATGGTAAAACCGTTTCACCTGTATTGGAAGCCGGAAGCGTGGGGACATTTGTGTGGTGACTAAAATCAAACCGGCAAGACAATTAGATTCATATGAAACATCGCAGATAGAAAAACCTCTTTAACTAATAAAGCTTCTATAGATCGTAACGAGTTTCTACCGGGGTAAAGTAACCAAATCACTTGCAGCGTATTCCATGTAAAACTTTTAATTAATAAATAAAATAAATTAACAACAATATTATTCAAATGAGAAAATACATCGTATATCTTGTTTTAGCATTTATTTTCTGCAATTTATACGTGAATGCAGATCAACTGACTCAATCAGGTGAGGTTAAAACAGCCAAACAGTATACCACATCCCAGGCCGGGAATTTACGGTTATCTTACAAAGGTGAACTTCAATTTACAAGTAAGAAACAACCGGAGGTTGATGCAAGCATTTCAATTAACCAGGACAAAAAATTCCAAACGATCCTGGGGATTGGAGGAGCATTAACCGATGCATCGGCTGAAACATTTTTCAAAATGCCGGTTTCAAAACAAAATGAATTCATCAAAGCATATTACAACCCGACAGATGGAATTGGCTATACCCTGGCAAGAACATCCATGAATAGTTGTGATTTCTCAAGTGATAGTTATACATACGTTTCGGATAATGATATTACTCTGAAAACATTTAATATCAGCCATGATTTAAAATACCGTGTTCCGTTTATTAAAAAAGCGATTAAAGAAGCCGGTGGTAAACTAACCTTATATGCGAGCCCCTGGAGTCCTCCGGCATGGATGAAAGACAATAACAACATGTTTCAGGGAGGAAAATTATTACCTGAATACAATCAAGCGTGGGCGAATTACTTCGTACGGTTTATCCGGGAATATGAAAAAAACGGCATTCCTGTATGGGGCCTGACAGTACAAAATGAACCAATGGCAAAACAGACCTGGGAATCCTGTATTTTTACTGCCACCGAAGAGAAGGATTTTGTAAAGAATTTTCTGGGGCCAACACTTCATAAATCCGGAATGGAAAATAAGAAAGTGATTATCTGGGACCATAACCGTGATTTGATGTTTGAACGTGCCGGCGATGCCTACAACGATAAAGAAGCAGCCAGATACATTTGGGGAACAGGATTCCACTGGTACGAAAACTGGGCCGGTGGTTTACAACAATTCAATAATGTACAGCGTGTAAATGAAGCATTCCCTGATAAAAACCTCATTTTTACTGAAGGATGTATTGGTGATTTCGATTTAGCTAAAATCAATGATTGGAGCCATGGCGAACATTACGGGGAGTCGATGATCAATGACTTTAACAATGGAACCGTGGGATGGACCGATTGGAATGTGTTGTTGGATGAACAAGGTGGACCAAATCATGTGAAGAACTTTTGTTTTGCACCGGTTCATTACAACATCAAAACGAATGAATTGATTTATACGAATGAATTTTACTATATCGCCCATTTTTCGAAATATGTAAAACCGGGAGCCCGAAGAATATCGGTGGCTTCAACAAAAAGCTTCCTATTGACTACTGCTTTTCAAAATGTCGACGGAAAGATAGCAATTGTAGTCATGAACCAGGGAGATAAAAGTCAATCCTGTTTGATCTGGTTAAACGGTAAATCAGCCAAATCAACGATTCCTGAACGGTCAATATCCACATTTGTTATTGAGTAACTGATTTTAGAAAGTTTGTATTCAAAGCGAGGGAGATGCGATTTAAACACCTCCCTTTCCATAAGGTTCTTTTCCATTCTCCCGGTTTACTTATTGCCGGTTGTCCAGGACTTTCCGGATACGTTCGTTCAAAATATCCGTTGGCAAGAAATGTAGCAGAAGGGAGTGTTTTTGTAGTTATGGGAATATTTGTAATTTTACCCGTAATTTATTGACTTCATCTGTTTTGTCGGGGAATTTTACAAATGAAGTGGTACAGGGTATTCTGTTTTGACCGGAATCATTAAAAAAATAAATAAAAAAAATAAAATGAAAAACTTAAGTATCAGCATTTTCTGTCTGTTTTTAAGTCTAAATGCAACGAAGGCACAGAACCCGGTTTATTTAGATGTAAAACAGCCTATTGAAAAACGCATTGAAATTGCACTTTCTTTAATGACGTTAGAAGAAAAAGTGGACATGTGCCATGCCCAGTCAAAATTCTGTTCTAAAGGTGTACCTCGTTTAGGAATACCAGAGATCTGGATGACAGATGGGCCACATGGAATACGTGAAGAAGTATTCTGGGACGAATGGTCGGGAGCAAAATGGACTAATGACTCGTGTACTGCTTTCCCTGCATTAACCTGTCTGGCAGCCTCATTCAATCCAGAGATTTCGCATTTGTATGGCAAAAGTATTGGAGAGGAAGCGCGCTACCGGAATAAAACAGTTCTTTTAGGTCCTGGTGTAAATATTTACCGGACACCTCTTAACGGTCGTAATTTTGAATATATGGGCGAAGATCCCTATCTGTCCTCACGAATGGTGGTACCATACATTCAGGGCGTTCAACAAAATGGTGTTGCTGCTTGTGTAAAGCATTTTGCACTGAATAATCAGGAAAAAGAACGCTTTACGGTTAACGTTGAAGTGAGTGACCGGGCATTGAACGAAATCTATCTGCCTGCATTTAAAGCAGCTGTTCTTGAAGGTAAAGCCTGGTCAATTATGGGTTCATACAATCAATTCAGAGGACAACATTGCTGCCACAATGATTTACTGTTGAATAAAATACTTAAAACAGACTGGCAATTTGATGGCGCAGTCATAAGCGACTGGGGTGGCGTACACGATACCGATCAATCGGTAAATAATGGACTGGACCTTGAAATGGGTACCTGGACCGATGGATTAACTACAAAAGGGACATCACCATACTCATCTTATTATCTGGCAAATCCGTATTTACAGGGTTTAAAATCCGGAAAATACAGCGAAAAATTACTCAATGACAAAGTGAGTCGCCTACTACGTATGATATTCCGTACAACCATGAGTGCCGACCGTCCTTACGGGAAATTCGTCAGCCCGGAACATTCTGAAGCTGCACGTAAAATTGCGGAACAAGGAATTGTCTTATTGAAAAATGAGAAGCAGACACTACCAATTCCTGTAGGGAAATACAAGAAAATTGCTGTAATTGGTGAAAATGCAATCAAAAGTTTAGTAATCGGCGGTGGTTCATCGTCACTCAAGGTAGCTTATGAAGTTTCACCATTGGATGGGTTGATAAAAAAATATGGCAACCAAACGATAGTGTATTCTAAAGGCTATACTTCTGAAATAAATGGAACCGATGCAAAAGGCAAAGTAACCGGAGATTCATTGATAAATGCGGCTGTAGAAGTTGTCAGGAATGCTGACGCGGTAATATTTATTGGAGGATTGAATAAAAATAACTTTCAGGACAGCGAAGGCGATGACAGGAAATCAATGGCACTTCCGTACGGACAGGACAAGCTGATAAATGCATTGGTAACAGCCAACAAGAATTTAACAGTTCTTCTTTGTAGTGGAAACGCAGTTGAAATGCCCTGGCTATCAAAGATTCCTGCATTGGTACAAACGTGGTATTTGGGATCCGAAGCCGGCAATGCGATTGCGAACATACTTTCGGGAGAAGTAACTCCTTCGGGCAAATTACCATTTTCATTCCCTAAAAAACTGGAAGATAATGCTGCTATTTCATTTGGGAAAATCTCATACCCGGGAGATGGAAAAAATGAGGAGTATAAGGAGGATATTCTGGTAGGATATCGTTGGTTCGACACAAAAAAAATCGCTCCTTTATTTCCTTTCGGTTTCGGACTGAGTTATACCACTTTTGAAATGAGCAAAGCGATTACTGATAAAACGGCCTATGCTTCTGATGATGTAATAAAACTTGTTGTTACTGTCAGGAATACCGGAAAAGTAAAAGGCGGCGAAGTATTGCAGGCATATATTTCAGAAAAAAGCCCAACGGTTCTTCGTCCATTAAAAGAATTAAAAGCATTTTCTAAAATTATGTTAGATGCTGGAGAAGTAAAACAAGTGGAGTTGAATTTACCCGTAAAAGACTGGGCCTATTACGACGATAAAGTATCGGAATGGAAAATTAATCCAGGAAGATATACAATCAATATTGGCACTTCATCTTCAGATATTCGACAAAAAATAAATATTCTGATTCAAAAATAAATAAAAACAGCCCGACCTGATTTCCATTAAGTCGGGCAGTTATTTTTAGATTTTCTAAATGAAAATTTAAATTGCTATTCAAAATCAACCTGCTGGCTTATTAGTTACATTCAATTTATAATCATCACATCAGATCATATTAATTCCTGACGTTTCCGTATTCTCTTTTCCGTATAATGAAATCAGTTCTTAATTTCATTTTCAGGATGTTGCCTTCTGAATATTGATTTGCCACTTATCCACATATCACTGCCTATTTTATATCTAAACAATCCAATCCTGCATGAAATTGGAGTTTTCAATGATTCTTTAGAAGAGGATTCAGATTTTATAATATATTTACCAATCGAAACTTTAACCTTATTGTGATTTCTACAGGCATTAATACTTTAGTATTATTACTCTCCATCATTTACAGGATGAACGCAACAAAATAGGGATCTTCTTTCTTCCATTACCCACCTTTTGTAAAATCCAACCATCAATAAATTCCCCATTCAAGATTAAAAGATTATAATTTGCAGCTTAAAAAAAATCGGACGGTTCAAGGAATTATGAATGTTCAGTTATGTGATGAGCATCCGGAAGAACCATGGTCGGATAAAACTTTTAATTTTATTTTTTTTATCCAAAGTAACGGTAAAAACTGTGCGACAACTAAAGCAGTATTAAATTCATAAGCATAGGCATTTAGACCGCTCTGATTAATAGCCTCCAACTTTAGTTGGAGTGTCAATAAGAATCATAATATTGGCTTTAGCCGAAATGTAGATAACTAATATTGAGTGTTCAAGTTGCAATTTATTTGGATAAATCCGTTGTGCAATCTCACGTTTAGCTCCGGCAAAAGAGGGTGTGTAAAAAGAAAATTTAAAAAAACAAAAACTATCAAATTGAAACTCAACATTGAAATAAGCGAATAAGGTTAAGAAATAGAGAGGATTCTTTTCTACTGAGGTTGAAAAATCGAAATAAGGTTTTATTGTTTAAAAACCTTATTTTCAGGCATTAAACCTTAGTAGAAAACCGATCACCCACAAAACCCAACCTTATTTACCTTATTTAATAAATAGCTTAACTACCAATTCGTAAGTGATTTATTCAACTTTATTCGTTTTTACACAGCTTCAAAAGCCGGAGTCAATTTAAAAATCAGAATAAAAAAATGTATCTATTGATTACTTTACCCTATTATTAGAAGTCATAATTGAGTTATGCAGGAGCATTCATATGACTAACCCGGGCGGTCCAAGCGCCAATTCCAATAAATTCATATTCCTTATCAAAGGTTGTTTTACGGCAGTCAGTAAGACAATAAAAAGCTGTGAATGCTGAATCTATCAGTAAAAAAGGATTAATTAAATGCTTTTTAAAATTTCAGAATAGGAAAAGTGAGATTCTTTTGTAATGGTTTCTTCATACTAATTACCCGCATTATCACTTATCTGGAACATGATTGTAACACTCAGGGTCTACTTTTGCAGCAAGTATTAAATAAAAATTATAATTTAAAACAAAAATTATCAGACAATGAAAAAGAATTTTTTAAACTACGCAGTTGTTTTATTCGGTGCTGCAGTTACAATTACTTCTTGTACAACAAAATCGGATCCGGCTCCAACCGTAACTTCAAAAGAAGTCATTATCAAATCTAACATTACCGGTACCCGCAACCTGGTGAAAGATTCAACGTATATATTGGAAGGTAATATTTTTGTAACCGGATTAATCAAAATACAAGCCGGAACAATCATTAAAGGTGATAAACTGACAAAAGGCGCATTGATCATCGCACAGGGTGGAAAAATAAATGCAGTTGGAACTCCGACACAACCTATCGTATTTACTTCACGCATGGAACCGGGATTACGTGCTGCAGGTGACTGGGGTGGTGTTATTTTAGTTGGTAAGGCTCCGGTGAACCAAACAGACCCGACAGTTGAAGGTTTGACCCAGCCACTTCATTATGGTGGAGGTACAGATGCAGCCGATAATTCAGGAACTATTCAATATTGCCGTTTCGAATTTGGTGGTATAGCTTTACAACCCGATAACGAAATCAATGGATTAACATTTTGTGCCGTTGGTAGCGGAACAACGGTTGATCACGTACAGGTTTCTTACGCAGGAGATGATTCTTTCGAATGGTTTGGGGGAAATGTGAATGCAAAATATCTGATTGCCTATTGCGGGTTGGATGATGAGTTCGATACTGACTTCGGATATTCAGGTCACGTACAGTTTGCTTTAGGAGTGCGGAATCCACGTATTGCTGATGTATCCACTTCAAATGGTTTTGAATCGGATAACAATGCAACAGGAACTCTAGAGACTCCTATTACTGCAGCCGTCTTCTCAAATGTGACCCTGATCGGACCATGGAAAACGACTGCTGATAAAAATGTAAGCAGCAACTTTGGTGCCGGAATGCATATTCGTCGGAACAGTTCTCTTTCTGCTTTCAACTCGGTATTTGCAGGTTGGAACACAGGACTGTTACTTGATGCTACCACCACCTATGCAAACGCTACTTCAGGTGCATTGGCTATTCAAAACTGTGCATTAGTCGGTATGAAAGTAACTGCGGTAAATGGTGCTAACGGCGTTACAGCTCAACAAGCTTTAGATTTTTACAACACATCAGGATTTGGTAACCAGGTGATTGCAGATAATGCAACAGCCGGAATTTCAGGTTCTTTTTATGATGCTACTAAAATCGGGACTGCAGCAATTCCAACTTCATTTTTACCAACAACAGGCTCGCCTTTATTGGGAGCTGCAAAATTTACACATACAAAATTACAAAATGCATTTTTCGATAAAACACCTACTTTCATTGGTGCTTTCGGAGCAACAGACTGGACAAAAGAAACATGGACTAATTTCGATCCACAAAATACTATTTACTAATTTAGTCCTTTAATAAATCTATTGAATTAAGAGAAGTTACAGCATTGTAACTTCTCTTTTTTTTGTATTGCGGTTTGTAACACATATTAAATTTTTTAAAACATAAAGTTAGCGATAAATAAAAAGTTATTTTTGTAAATCAAACCCTTAGAAATTTAGCATCATGAATAAACTAATCTTTTCATTTTTAATTCTGTTTACTTTTTTGACCTCCGTATCTGCCCAAAAAAGTAAAATAATTCAAAGTGATGGTCTGTTTTTTACAGATTCCACCCAAACTGCATTGTACAGTGGAGAATACAAAGAGTATTTCGACAATGGTTCATTGAAGCTGGAAATGAACATTCTGAATGGAAAACCCGAAGGTGCTTATATTGTCTATTTTGCAAATGGAAAACCAAATGAAGTAAGATCATACAGAAACGGAGAATTCCATGGCATCTGGCGGACGTATAGCGAAGCCGGATTACTAATCTCCGAAGCTGAATACAGGGACAATAAAAAACACGGCACATGGCATGTTTGGGACGATTCGGGCATCATGCGCTACGAAATGCAATACGACAAAGGGAAAAAAACCGGAACCTGGTATATGTGGGATGAAAAAGGAAAATTGATTTCTGAGAAAAA
>Ga0302287_10000551_pt1 | contig 18238 bp, 16 predicted proteins | sample III_Fen_E2_4_FD_200452 | JGI IMG/M metagenome (GOLD analysis project Ga0302287, IMG submission 200452) | Peat permafrost microbial communities from Stordalen Mire near Abisko, Sweden - III_Fen_E2_4 | ecosystem: Environmental > Terrestrial > Soil > Wetlands > Permafrost | place: Sweden: Abisko...
ACTTGCATATGGCCTTCATGTCCAAAGACATAGATGTCTGCACGGTTGGTGTCGTTGCAAGAGGTTGGATCCAAGAAACCGCCGTCGATTGTGGGAGTAGCTTCGAAAGGCATTACGCGCACAAATTTTTGGCCGGCATAATGGGCCGCGAGGGCTTGTTGCAATTCCTTGGGACTCACTTTTTTTGTGAGTTGGCGAGGGAACAACGCAACAGTCACATACATGCCTTTGTAGTAAGGGCCTACTTCTGGATTGAAGAAAGGAACTTCTGCAAGGCCCGCGACCTTTTTCATTTCACCCAAGTGCTTGTGCTTAAGGCCAAGCGCGTAAGGGCGTGGAGCAAAGAGTTTGAGCGAAGCGCCTGGAGTCGAGACCTGCATTCCTTCCGCTTCATACACCGCAATCAATTTTTTGCCTGCGCCCGAATAGCCCGATGCAGCATGGCAAGCGAGGTTTGCGTCGGTGGGTAAAATGCCTTGTTGCACAAGGGGCGCAATGCCGAGCGCAAAGCCAGTCGCATAGCAACCTGGGTTCGAAATGCGCGTTGCTCCCTGCAACCGCTTGCGCTGATTCGCAGAAAGTTCGGGCAAGCCATAAACCCACGTATCGTCGGTGCGATGCGCTGTACTTGCATCGATCACCACCGTATTCGGATTCGTCACGAGAGCCACGGATTCTTTGGCTGCATCATCGGGCAAGCAAAGAAACGCAACATCGCATGAATTCAGTAAACGGGCACGCTCAGCAACATCCTTGCGCTTGTTAGGGTCAATGACCAGCAGCTCAATATCCGCACGCCTTGCAATACGTTCATGAATCTGCAGACCCGTGGTCCCTTCTTGCCCGTCAACGAATACTTTGATCATCGTTTTTCATCTCCAAAAAATCGATACCCCTGCGGAGGATTTTAGGGCGTTCAGGTGCAATGTTTTGTAAGGCCGCCGCATAGTACAACTATGTAAGGCCTTGCGAAACGAAGCAGATGGACGTCATAAAGTCCTACGCACCGCAGCACTTCTTGAATTTTTTGCCTGAGCCACAAGTGCATGGATCATTGCGTCCCACGACAGGGCCTTCATGCTTGAAGGGTGCAGGCTTCACACCGCGTCCATCATAGAAGAACCACTTGCCATCGACCTTGCGGAATTCACCGATCTCATGGTGTTCGCGAACCGCGCCTTCGTTCTTGAAGCGCGCAATAAATTCAACGTAACCAGTGACATCTTCAGGGCCACCAAGCTGGGTGCGCCGGATTTCAAGAGCGAGCCATTCCGAGCCCTTAGACCAATCCGACACGCTCTTTTCATCGAAGTCATGGCGTTGTGTTGGTTCGAGGGAATCCTTGAGCCAGTTGACCTCGTGCTTTGCATAGGCCGTGAAGCGCGAACGCATCAAAGCTTCGGGATTAGCAGCAAGTGAGGTTCCGCGAATGATTGGCTCGCAACATTCTGCGTAGGATTTTCCAGTTCCGCAAGGGCAAAGTTCTTGAGTCATGGTTGGTCTCGGTAATGGGTGAAAGTTGAGAGTTCAGGGGGAGGGGAAGAAGAGAGATGAAAATTGAGAATTGAAAGGTGAGAGTTCGGGGGGAGGGGAAGAAGGGAGATGAAAATTGAGAATTGAGAATTGAAAGTTCAGGGGAGGGGAAGAAGAAAACGAACTTGTACATCACTTTCAACTTTCATCTTTCAATTTTCAACTCATCTCTCAACGTCCAAAAATTAGCCTTCTGATTTCGTCAAAAGCCAAATTTCTTCTTTGCCTGCGCGAGCCTTTACCGAGCCGGTTGGCTTAATGCGAGCCTGCACATCAAAAATGCCATCGAGACGTGCCATCAGCTCGCCTTCGGTGGTGCAATGCGGTGGGCCTTGCATGGTGTTGCCTACAGTCAGTGGAAAGAAGAATGCAATGACTAAGCCATCGGGCTTAAGCATCTTGTGCCAGACTTCAATCAGCTCATCGCGACGACCAGGGTGGATCGCGGTAAAGCAGCAGTAGTCATAGACGATGTCAAACAGTTGTCCGCACTTCTTAGGATCCTTAGGGCTCAGCTCGAACAAATCGAGATCGAGAGCCTTAAGACCCTTAGTCTTGCGCTGCAAAGAATCTAAAGCATCCACAGCGGTTGGGCAAAAATCCACGGCCACAACTTCGTGCCCGCGTGCAGCCCATGCTGCAGCGTCATGCCCACGTCCAGCGCCAGGTACCAACACGGTGCCCTTCTTGGCCTTAGGACATTGCTTGTTCTTGAAGAACTCGAGGAGGGCTGGCGTTGCAGCCTTGAGATCCCAGTAGTCCTTTCCATCAGAGTAGAGATTTTCCCAGAATTCGGAAAGATTTTGGGTGAGCATCAGGCGACCTTCTTCTGTGTGATTGCGAGCTGACCGCAGGCGGCAAGGATATCCCGGCCACGTGGAGTACGCAAGGTGATATGGACATGACCGGCACGCACGATCTCCAGAAACTGGTCGATCTCGTTTTGGCTAGGCGGCATAAGGCCTCCTGGGCGTTCCGGATTATTGAGCACAATAGCATTGATCTTCACACGGCGTTGTTGCGTGAGTTTAAGGAGTTCTTTCGCGGCCTGTGGAGTGCATGTAATACCTTGGATCAGGATGTATTCCAAGGTCACGTATTCGCCCGTCTTTTCGATGTACTCATCGATCACCTCAAAGAGCTCCGCCAGGGGCCACTTCAGGTTTACGGGCATTAGTTTCGAACGCATTGCGTCGTTGGTGCCATTGAGGCTCACGGCAAGGTTACAAGGCGTTTCAAGGGAAATAAATTCGCGCATCAAAGGAACGACGCCCGAAGTAGAAACGGTCATGCGCTTTGCGCCCAAATTAAAATAGCGGCGATCGTGCAAGATCTCGCAGGTGCGATGCACATTGAGCAAGTTGTGCATGGGCTCACCCATACCCATAAAAATGATATTGGTGATATCTGCACCAGAGTCTTGCAGCATGCGCTTCACATGAATGATCTGTTCTAAAATTTCACCCGATTCCAAGTTGCGAATTTGCCCCATGGTCGCCGTGCGGCAGAAGGTGCACCCCATGGCACAGCCCACCTGCGTAGACACACACACCGAGCAGCGCTCCAGTTGTGGAATCATCACCGTTTCGATGAAATGATTGTCGTGCGTACGGAAAGCGAGCTTGATGGTGCCATCGCTTGATTCCGTGCGGTTTGCGACCGTGAGCGACGTGGTGCGGAAGTGTGCGCTTAATTTCTCTCGCAAGTCTTGAGGAATGTTTTCCATCGCATCAAAAGAATCCACTAAACTCTTGAAGAGCCAGTTTTGGATTTGGTCGGCTCGAAAGGACTTTTGGCTCACAGAATCAAGCCAGCCCTTGAGCTCTAACGTCGACAGAGATTTGATATCAAGAGTTGCCACAGCAGAACCAAAGATAGAAAAAGCGTCTAGTCCCCCAAAAACACACCCATAGTCACTCCAAATTCACCCTCTTTTTGCCATACCTAGTCGATGGTTTCGCCCAATTTGTCGTATTTTCCCAAACGCAGAGAACAGCCTTTGTACTCTATGGCCAACTCTTCCGAGGCATTCATGATCACCAGAACTCTTATCATCCAAAATCCCGAAGGACTTCATGCCCGCCCCGCTTCATTGTTTGTGGAAATGTGCAGCCGCTTTAAATCCAAGATTGTTCTGCGCAAAGGCAAAACCTTGGCCAGCGCAACCTCTGTTCTTCAATTAATGCTGCTTGGTGCTGGTTACCAATCCGAAGTGGAACTGATTGTCGATGGAGAAGATGAAGACCGCGCGGTGGCGGAACTTTCTTCCTTGGTCACAGATGATGCTGCGTAGGAAAATACAAGTGGAGAGTTGCAACATCTAATCCTAAGAAGAAGTGTCGCAACTTGATATGCCAGTTAGAGTTTACTCGTTACTGGCACATATACTCCCCTGTGTACTCCGCTTTCGAACCCTAGAACTCTCCACTTCGCCTACTGATTCATATCTTTTGCGCGAAGGAGAAATCATGACACACTGGCTTGATCTAGTCTCGTATTTCTTTGGCGGTGCTTTTCTTGCCAATGCGGTTCCCCACTTCGTTTGCGGAATGATGGGGCGCCCCTTCCAGACCCCATTTGCCAAGCCCTCTGGAAAAGGTTTGTCTTCGTCAACCGTTAATGCGCTTTGGGGATCGTTCAATTTTGTGCCCGCGTATTTGTTGGTGATTCGCGTGGGAGCATTTGACTTGCGCAACACTTTCCATGCGCTTGCTTTTGGACTTGGCTTGTTCATTACGGCAGCCGCCACTGCCTATAATTTTGGCAGATTCCACGGCGGAAACATTTGAACGCAATTGCTTCGAATAGCAGTGAAACCACGTCTGCCAAGGGTTGGCGCAAAACATTTACCGCATTTCGCAATCCCAATTATCGGCATTTCTTTTCGGGCCAATCAATTTCACTCATTGGTACATGGGCACGCACCGCGGCACTGGGTTGGGTCACGTTCCAATTCACGCATTCTGAATTTTTGCTCGGCCTTGTGTTTATGCTCAACGCATTGCCGATCTTTCTGTTTGCTATTTACGCAGGCGCCCTTGCAGACCGCATTCCCAAAATCAAGATCTTCAAGTTCACGAGCGTCTTTTCCATGTTGGCTTCGCTTACCCTCGCAGCCATGCTATTCCACGGTTCGGTGCACATTGCTTACCTCATGACATTTTCGTTCCTGTGGGGGCTTTCCATGGCCTTTGAGATGCCAGCGCGCCAAACCATGATGGTCGAACTCGTGGGCAAAAAAGATTTGGTGAACGCCATTGCCCTCAACAGCGCCATGGTGAATTCGACTCGCGTCATTGGGCCTGCCATTGGCGGAATTTTATTAGCGTCATTCAGTGCGCCATGGTGCTTTGTCGTAGATGCATCAAGCTACATCGCCGTGTTGTATGCATTGCATAAAATTCAATTGCCAGCCTCGCATTACACGCCGCACAAAGTCAACGCCAATTTAAAGTACACGCTCGAAGGCTTCCAGTACCTCAAGACCAACCCAGCCATCGCAAGAGCTATTGCTCTGCTATTCATTATGGGAGTGGGCGGCTGGGCATATCAATCGCAACTGTCAGCGTTCGTGGTTACGCAACTGCACATGAACGCGCGTGGTTTCGGATGGATTCTCGCAATGAATGGATTAGGTGCCTGCGTGGCATCGCTAATCGTTGCAAGTCAAGGCGCTCGGCTTGTGCAGGCGAAAATGCTTTACCTTGGCGCAATTATTTACGGAATCTTCATTATCCTTTTTGGCTTTATGCATCAAGCCTTGGGCGCTGCCCTGCTGATTTTTGGTGCAGGCTTTGGAATCATTTTATTCTTCTCGATTGGCAACAGCATCATACAAACGCAGTCCCCAGACCATTTACGCGGAAGGCTCATGGGAATTTGGGCACTCGTGTTTGGTGGTGGCATGCCCATTGGAAGTTTCTGGATGGGGCTCCTCGCCTCGCACACCTCGTCGGGCTTTGCTTTGCAGATGGGTGGACTAGTCTGTCTGCTTGGAGCGTTCGCCATTTACTGTGCATTCCGAAAAGCGGGCACATCAATTTGCTACGTCTAATCCACCCAAGGGTCTCTGCTCGCTTTGTAGCAGAAACCTTAGACACAAAGCATCTCCTGACCTATATTCACATTAGGAGTTTTCTGACAGCAGACACGCGTTTGTCTGAGCGGAGGTAATATGTTTAAACAGGTCACAGGAACCTTGCTCTTTGCTGCAGCAATGGCGAACGCCCAATTGGGTGATTTGGCAAAAAGTTTGGCTGGAGATTTTGTCAAAGAAGCAGGCAAGGAAGCAGGCAAAGAGGTTGTCCGACAAGCGCTTGGTGGTAACGACCAACAAAACGGTCAGCAAAATACAGTGACACAACAGACCGTTTACATTCAAAATCCCAACGATGAAAAAACGCAGCAAGAACTAGAAGCTTTGCGCCAAGAGCTTGCGACTATGCGTCAACAGCAGGTCGCTCAACAAAGCGCAGCACAAAAAGCAGAAGAATCCCGCAAACTGAAAGCCATCGCAGAACTTACTTACGATCCATTTGACCCCAAAGCACCCATCCCAACAACAATGCCGGATCTATGAACTTTAAGTCGATGCGTTCATTTTTGATTCTCTGTTGTGTCGTTTGCTTTGCACCAATATTTGCGGGTGCAGCAAACCTCACCTCCGTAGCTTCAGCAACACCAGATTCCTCGGCTCTTGGGGTGTTGCCAGGCGGGGAAGCTCGCGAACAATTCCTCATGGGTAAAGTTGCTTTAGAGGGCGGGAAAAGCGATGAAGCACTGCGCTATTTTATTGCTGCTCGCTCCGCTGTCAAAGATTCGAACTCGGCCACAGCCAAAGGCATTTCCATCTACATCTCCATGGTATATTTTTACAACCAAAACTATGTTGATTGTTACAACACGGGCTACAAAGCCATCTCGGTATTGCCTCCAGGAGGCTTTCAGCAAAAGTTCGAACGAATGCTGCTCAAAGCAAAAATGGAAGTTCTCGCTGAGCACCGAAAAATGGAAGCCGCACGCCAAATAAAAGAGGCCGAGCAAAAGAGATTGGAAGAACAACAAAAGATTGAGGCCGAGCAAAAAATCCAAGCGCAGATTGAGGCTGAACGCCTAAAGGCTGCAGAAGAAGAACGGCTGCGGAAGCTTAATGCAGACTCTTGGAACGAGTACCAAAAACTCGCAACAGACTACCCACCACTCGATGTTGCGTTTACCGGCAATCCCATTCATAACGAAGCTGCTATTTATTTCACCACAAATGGACTTCCCAATTTCAAGGAAACAGATATGCAAGCTTTCCGGAATTGGCAAACCAATGAAACGGCATCTGCTGGCTACTGGGTTTTCCGCGGAAGCTGGGGTGAAAAAAACATCGACACAAAATGGAGCGTCGATAGCATTATCTATTTGCCAGGGAAAATTCATCGTGTATGGATGCTTGGGTTTGGCTATGGATCAGGCATAAACAAGCATAACGGATTTGTTGGTGACTGGGATGTGAATGTGACGAAAGTGGTTCAAGCTTGCCCCTCTAGCCAAGCAGACTGTGGACTCTGGTACTCATCGAGTCAACTTACCGCATACGACATCGCTGTTTTTGAGCTCAACTTCCGCTGGCAATATCGCTTTCCAAATGCTTGGGATAAAATCGTTGTGGCCGCAGGAATGCAAGGCGGTTTTCACACACTCATCACCGATTCTGAATGGCACGATGTTATTCTTTCAAAGAACTACAGCGGCCTTGCAAAGTTCATTTCAGATCGAGATGTAATTCAATCATTTATCCCCAAAAGCGCTCCTGCTGTTTTGACATTCACGTCTAATGGAGCTTTCTACTTGGACTACAAGTTAATTCTTGAGCTGGGAGTAAATTTCTGATGCGATATCTTCTGCTATGCCTCGCCGTATTGCTTGTTTCCTGTGGGGAGCAAGGCACAAAAAGTTTTTCAAACGATGAGTTATTGGTGGCGCTAATTCCCAATGATCCAACGGTCTATTATCAAAACGCAATCTTGTCTTTAACCGTCAATTCCTCGGAAATTCAAACAGACACACTGACCAATCCCACCATAGGATTTCCAGCTAAATTTTTTACGGTGCCCTTAGCCAAAGTGAACTATCAACCGATTTCATTTAATTTGGATATCGATGGGATCTCAAGTACAGCAAACCTTGGCACCTGGTTACCCGATTCCATGCTAGCATTGGAAGACACGAATTCAGACGGTCGTTTTCTAGTGATCATAGGGCGAGAAGCGGTGGTTCAAATGGCCGTAGCCAAAGTTCTGCGTACAGCAAGTCAGCAGCGTGATTCTCTCGGATTGTCTTATGTCTTTTATGGTACATCAACACTTTCGTCGTCATCTGCAACAACATGCGCAGGAAGCTTTGGCACCATCGATAGCATCAACTCTATCAAGGATTGTCGCGATGGAAAAACATATGCGACAGTGGTCATCGGCTCTCAAACTTGGTTAGCACAAAACTTGAATTACACCCCTGCATCAGGAAATACATCGTGCTATGGTGATCTAGCCGGCAACTGCACGATCTTTGGCCGCCTCTATGATTATGCTGCCGCAATGACATCTTGCCCCACAGGCTGGCATTTGCCCGATACAACAGAATGGAGCACGCTAATAACCTATGCCGGAGGCACAACGGCATCGGGCTCCTCGCTTCGGGCCACAAGCAATCTCTGGACCTCGTACACAGGCATTACCAACACAGATATCTATGGATTTTCTGCGCTCCCTGGTGGATTCGACTCCGGTAACGCGTTCAACTACATGTACAACTACGGTTGCTGGTGGACGGCCACAACAAACGGCGTTTCAAACGCATTCAATCAACGACTTTACTACGCCAATGACCTTGCTTTCTTCAATAGCAACGCTCAATCATTCGGGTTTTCTGTGCGCTGCTTAAAAGATTGATTCAGCGCAAGCATTTACGAAACCTGCATACCCTATTTGGCCTTATGCAGAAAGGTTTCACAGTCGTCGCTGCTTTTTCATCATGACCTATCCTCGTCATTGCGGCAAAGGCCGCAATCTCCCGCCTTTCTGAACGCATCCCATCTCATAAGACCTAAAAATGCTTGCCCACTTCTAATACAAGTGCAAAGAGTAACAACAGTCGTGTATAAGTCCCCGACCGATGTGCTGCCAGTTTGCGTATACTGGCAGCTATGCAAGGCTCAACCACTGCCACCTCTGGTTGCTAGTGTGGTGCTGTACACGATGTGGAAATCCAGCAACTCTCCACTTTTTTGCCGAACTATCCCCAGAATCCAACCTGCACTAGTTCTTTCCACTCTTCTCCACTCACTTTGCCTATGTCGAAGTATTTTCTTGGTATGCAGCCAATTCGCCTTTCTTCGGTCACTATTTCAAATCTTCGTTCCATTATCCGTGAAACGTTTCCGCTGAGCGATTTTACCGCGCTCATCGGTTACAACAACGCGGGCAAAACCAATATCCTTATGGGTTGCCGGTGGTTACTTTCACATTACTCTTTACCGATCAGCTATTTCAATGACCCCACGCTGCCGGTTGAGGTTGAAGGTGCGATCGAAGGACTCGTACCCGAGTTACTAGAAAAGATGGATGAGCATACCGCGGCTATTTTGAAACCTTGGATAAAGAACGGCCGCATTGTGGTGATGCGACGCCAGCGCATTCCAGGCGAAGCTCCCGAGCACATGGAATTTTGCACGCTGAAGCCAAGCAATATCGAGCATGGTGAGCGCGAATGGATTATCCAAGCTCCACCGTTAGAAGAAGTGATTCATCACCTTTTTCCCACTCCCATACAGATCTCCGACAACTTGATCGGCGAAGACCAAGATGGGCGCAGCCCTATTCGCACCATCGTAGGCAAGCTTATCGCAGAAATTTTGAAGCCTCTCGAAAAGCGTTATGCCGAGGCAATCGATGCAACCCTTGAAGACCTCAAGGACTTGCTCGACATGGATGGGAAAAATCGTGCAGAAGAGTTGGTGGCTTTTGACCGCAATCTCAATAGTAAAATGGAACCACTGTTTCCTAGTGTGCACTTGCGTTTGCAAATTCCTTCGCCTAATTTGCATGACATTTTTAGACAGGGTTCGCTGAAGGTTATCGAAGAGGTCGATGGGTTCACCCGCGAGGTGGAATCGCTTGGCATGGGTGCACAACGCTCCATTCAGATGGCTTTAATTCGTCACTTATCTGAAGCCCGCAAACACCATAATTCAAGCATGTCACGCACACTTTTGCTGATCGATTCTCCCGAATTATTCTTGCATCCTCAGGCCGTTGAGCTTGTGCGTGCAGCCCTCAAGAACCTTTCGCGCGAGGGCTTCCAAGTCATCTTCGCCACCCATAGCGCACAGATGGTCACCTCCGAAGACGTGAGCACCTCCCTTTTAATTCGCAAGAGCCACCAGCGCGGAACCTATATGCGTAAACGCATGGAAGACGCCGTACGCCTTGTGATTCAAGATGCGCAATCGCAATTGCAGATGCTATTTTCGCTTTCCAATTCGAACGAGCTTCTTTTTGCAGACTATGTTTTGCTCACCGAAGGCAAAACCGAGCTGCGTATTTTGCCCAATTTATTTGAGCGCGTGTGCGGAGATTCTTTTGCTCTAATTAAGTGCGCCCTTGTGCGCCAAGGCGGCGTATCAAATACGCGCAAGTCGATGCAAGTCTTGTCTGCCATGGATTTGCCGGTGCGCGCCATTGTAGATTTAGATTACGCCTTTACAGGAGCTGGCTTCGATGGCTTTTTAGATCGCGAAGATCCCGATGTGAATTTCTGCAAGAATTTATTTCGAGGCCTCGCAATGCAAGAGCGCCTAAGGCTCGTGAACGGTTTGCCTGTGACACGCCATTCAAGCGTTTCTGCCTCCGATGCTTATGCCATGCTTGCTGCTATGCCAGAATCTCGCAATGCCATTCAAAAGATTCATGAAAAATTGCTGAAGAAAAATATCTGGGTGTGGACACGCGGTGCAATCGAGCAGCACCTTGGGCTCACGGGTAAAAACGAAAATGTGTGGTCAACGTTCACGGAGCGCTTGCGCAGAACGCATAAGCCCGAACGAGAGATCCCAGACTGGGAAGGAATCTGTGCACTAGTACATTGGATTCAAGAAGGCTCACCAACAGAATCTATTTCGATCTTATCCACAAAGAAATAGAATGAACTTCCCCTGTTTAGTCCTTCAGATTCAGCCCAAATGCGCCCACCGTGCACTTCGATGACTCGCTTAACCAAGGCAAGTCCAAGCCCAGTGCCATCGGATTCAGAATGCAGCGTTTCAAAGAGCCCAAAGATCTTTTCCAAAAATTTCTTTTCTATTCCTTTGCCGTTATCTCGCACAAAAATCAAAGACCGGTTGTCGCGCATCTCAATGCCAATTTCAATCACAGGGTTTGCTTGTTCGCCCATGTACTTGGTTGCGTTGTCAAGCAAATTCTGAAACACTTCAACCAAGCGGGTGCGATCTCCGGTGATCCAAATTTTTTGAGCAACATGAAACAGCAACGTAACACCTCGTAATCTCAAACTACCAGAAGTCAACGCAGCAGCCTCGTTCACAAGTTCGTCTAAGCGAACTCGCTGGTGATCATTGTCTTTGCGCCCAACGCGGGAAAGGGCTAGCAGTTCATCGAGTAGACGTCCCATTTTCCGAGTGGCGAGATCGATATACTCAAGGTCGGTGCGAATGGACTCGTTATCGTCCATCACAATATCTTCGCGGAGCATTGCTAAAAATGAATTTACCGTAATGAGTGGCGTTCGCAAATCATGGGAAACGCGATAATTGAATTGCATAATTTCTTCATCGCGACGATGCTTTTCTGTATTGTCTGAGCCCACGGAGAGAATGCTTTCAAGCTTTCCTTGTTCATTGTATATAGCTCGATTATGCCACCGAATCCAAATTCTTTTCCCATCCTTGGACATATTTTCATTTTCATTTTCAGAAAATTCTTTAAGATCATGAACGACCGAACTAATCATCGAGTGCAAGTTGCGCCCATGCGAATCATTTTCAGGAACAATAGTTTCCAAAATATTTTTTCCAATCAACTCGCCCTTTGCAAATTGAAAAATCCGCTCACCATATTCATTAAGAAAAAGAATAACCCCTTGCGGATCCCATTGGATAATTACGGAGTTCGCGTATTCCACTAAGACTCGATATTGCTCACGGCTTTGTCGCAATTGGGACTCAGCTTCTCGCCTAAACGTAAGTTCGTACTTTCTATGCATAATATTTCGCACAAGCATAAAGATGGTGACGAGCAGTGCAAGAACGAAGATTCCAATAATCGCAATCTCTTGGGAATATTGTTTCCACAATGAAACACGGTGATCACGGATAACGACTCCCTTTGGAACTTGTGCGGTTGAAAAACCAAAGCGTTGTAGCACCTCATAATCAACGATCGCCTGAGTTGGGCCTGTTTTGAGAATAGGAAGTTCATCTGCAGCTGCTCCTGCAAATATTTTGAGAACCATTTGAGCGGCAATATTTCCATCATATTTTCCGCTCATCAATTTTCCACCAACAATGCCATCATCTAGATAATGATTCCAGAGGCTATATATGGGTATTTTCGAACGCTTCGTGCAGGTTTGTAAAAACGCATTTTGGGAAACAACAACCCCTTCGCGATCCTTGGCATAGGTCAAAAAAAGAGCTGCTGAATTAGAACGTGGAATTGATAGCGAATCTTCGACCTCCCGCATTGACATATTGGTTAGCCAATGAGTTCGTAGAGTTTTCCAGTTCAAATTCAAAATGACTTCAGTCTCATGACGCATTCTGAACCCTGTTTCACTCTGATCTACAATGACATATAGATTTTGCAAATTTGGTTGCAGGGAATCCATCAATTGCAGCGTGCCGTTTATATCAACATTCTCAGCAATTCCGGAAATATTGTGATTTCCTTGCAAAAGACTGTCAGAGTAATCGTCAATTCCTAAGAAGATGATCGGGAGGTTTGCAAATAATTCCAAACGATTTTTTAATGCAAAATCGAGGGCAATATTGTCTTCAACAATGACGGCATCCAATGATTTTGGTGGGTATAGTTTTTTCAAAACATCGCGATGAAGACTATCGAGAACTGGGGGCGGAAAGCGCTTGCCATCAAGGTATTCAATATGAGTATTTATTGATGCACCAGCAAAGCGAGCACTGTCAAAAGTTTGATTTATGCCCGCAGTAAAATGTTCCTCCATCGGGTGCCCTGGATGGTAGGATAAAAGCAGCAAGATGTCTTTTGCGCCAGCCTCGCTAGCCAACAAAAGCAGTAATGATGCGATAAGCGTAAACAAATTCATCCTCCATTCATATTATATGAATTCATTTTTGATAGGTTTAGATATATGTTGAGTTTTTTCCCGACTCGCAACAACAAAGGCTTACAGCGTTCCATTCCGCACCTTGGCGGCTGGTTGATCGTGGTAGGCGTTGGGCTATTTGCAGCCCCCCTGCGAATTGTGGTGCAGACCTTGGCTAGCTTTTTGCCCATATTTCAAGACAATACATGGGAACTAATTTCGACTCCGGGAAGTTCCGCGTATCAGCCTTGGCTAGCGTCCATAATTATGCTAGAACTCGTCCTTAATTGCGCGCTGATTCTCGCTTCTATTGCGTTGATTGTTCTGTTTTTTTCTAAGCGGAGAATCTTTCCAAAGTTATTTGTTTGGGTTACTGCAAGCTCCGTAGGATTCATTATTCTCGATGCCGTAATTGCATTTTTAATTGAACCAAGCAAAGCCTTTTTGAATAAAGATTCGTCTATTGAAATTGCGCGAGCATTGCTCCCTGCTCTGGTGTGGATCCCTTACATGCTAGTGTCTAGAAGGGTTCGCGCCACATTTGTGAATTGAGTAAAACAATGAATATCAACCCCCTAGTACAGGAACACCTCGAAGCATTATTGGCTTTGTACAAACACTTGCATGATTCTGATTTGCCGATGCCAACACAAAGCGTTATCCATCAAGTTTGGGATGAAATCCTTGCAAATCCACGTATGCGTGTCTTTGGCGGCTTTGTGGAAGGTCAATTGGTTACAAGTTGTGTGCTCGGAATAACTCCAAATTTGACGCGCGCATGCAAGCCTTATGGCGTGATAGAAAATGTCGTCACCCATTTCGAACATCGCCGCAAAGGCTACGGACGCTTACTTTTACAGCACACACTTAACTATGCTTGGAACAACGATTGCTACAAAGTGATGTTGCTTACCGGACGCATCAACGAATCCACATTCCACTTTTATGAATCGGCTGGATTTGATCGCAAGGGCAAACAGGCCTTCGTGGCAAAGCCTGTGTAATAGCTTAACAAACAGTGGAGAGTTCTAGAGTTCGATAGTGGAGTACACAAGGGAGTATATGTGCCAGTAACGAGTAAACTCTAACTGGCATATCAAGTTGCGACACTTCTTCTTAGGATCAGATGTTACAATTCTCCACTCTCCACTAGCCATGCTTGACTACATGTCGTGAGGATTAGAAGTTGCAACTCTCCACTATTACCTCTGACATTGTCCACAATAGAAAGTGCTGCGGCCACCTTGTACAATTTGCAAAATGGGTTTATGGCAGATAGGACAAGGTTCGCCGGTCTTTTGAAATACTTTGAGGAAGCTTTGGAAGTTGCCCCCTTTCCCATTGGTGAGGCGATAATCTGAAAAGGTGGTGCCGCGCTGTTTTAAGGAAAGGCGCATCACGAGTTTTGCTTCACGCACAATGTTCTTGCAATCTATTGGGCTTAGTGTTTTCACTGGTCGTTGTGGATGAACGAGGGCACGGAACAAAGCTTCACTCGCATAAATATTTCCAATGCCTGCGACGCGACTTTGATCCATAAGCCAGACCTTCACATCAACTTGCGAGCTACGCGTTGCTGCAAATACTGTCTTCGCATCAAATTCTCGCGAGAGCGCGTCGGGGCCAAGATTATTCCAGCGAGCAAGCTCCTCGTTGCGCGGGCGTAGGCACAGGTATCCGAACTGGCGGGGGTCCGTGTAGAGCAATTCTTTTTTGTTCTCAAATGTGAATTTAATGCGTGTATGCTTTGCCGGTATCGTGTCGATCGACCAGACTCCTGTCATACCAAGGTGTGCAAGCAACTGGTATTTAGGAGTAAGCCAACGTAAATATTTTCCGCGCCGCTCAACCGCTTCAATACGCTCGCGAGCTAAGTGCCGTAAGGGAAAGCTGTCTTTGTCAAGTAAATTACTCGTGTCGCGCGACCATACTTTTGTAATCGTATTTCCCAAAAATTCTTCGAGAATTCCTTGGCGCACACATTCCACTTCGGGGAGTTCAGGCATGGTATAGATTATACGAATTCCGCTGCAGGCAATTCGTCTTTCCCGATGAAGCGCCAGTATTTTTGCATGAGTCGTTTGGATTCCTATTTTGGCTAAATGTATAAGACACTTTTTACGACCGCAGGGATGCTAGTCCTTTCCAATTTATTCATGACCTATGCGTGGTATGGGCATTTAAAGAATTTTTCCAATCGCCCCTGGTTCGTTGCTGCGCTTGTCTCCTGGGGCATTGCTCTTTTTGAATACCTGTTGCAGGTGCCCGCGAATCGCATTGGCTATACGCAACTTTCTTTGCCTCAGCTTAAGATTATGCAAGAGGTGATCACCCTCTGTGTGTTTGCTCCCTTTGCATATTTCGTGATGGGGCAGCCGCTAAAGCTCGATTACTTATGGGCTGCGCTTTGCATGGTAGGTGCTGTGTATTTCATTTTCAGAGGCTAGCACCGAAACCTTTGGAATAAAAAAAGGAACCCCTAAGCGAGGTTCCTTTATGCATAAAAATCCGTTTACAACACAGCTGCGAGCAAGTCCGCACTAGCCTTTATGGCATCTGCGATCTTAGCCACTTCGCGAGTACCCGCTTGGGCGCGGTCAGGGCGTCCACCACCACGGCCACCAGCGATCTCGGCAAGTTTCTTCACCAAGTCACCAGCCTTCACGCCCTTCTTCACCAGCTCCGCGTGCACCAATACCGCAATCGCACCTGCATCTCCGGCGACATTCGAAACGACCGCGACGCCTACGGGCAACACGGCTTGAATGCCATCGAGAATGGCCGAAAATTCGTCGGCGGACACTTGTGTGCTAATGGTCCACACCTTGCTGCCCTTAATATCCGCAGGGTTGGAAAGCAGGTCGCCCGCTTTCGCTGCAGCCACTTGTGCTTTGAGTGCTGAAAGTTCTTTTTCGAGTTTCTTCGCGTGCTCAGCCGAACTGTCCAAACGTTCCAGAACCTGTTCGGTCTTGCAGCGCATTCGGTCGCGCAGGGTGGCTACCACTTGAGCCTCTTCGCGTGCCTTGGCTAGAGCGCCAAAGCCTGTCACCGCTTCAATGCGACGCACGCCCGCACTCACACTCACTTCAGACAAAATTCGGAATGATCCGATTTCGCCGGTATTAGAAACATGCAAACCACCGCAGAGTTCCTTAGAGAAAGCACCCATGAAAATCACGCGCACGGTATCGCCATACTTCTCGCTAAACAATGCCATGGCACCAGACTTCTGCGCTTCTGCAAGTCCCATCTTATCGCAACGAACAGGCAAGCAAGCTTGAATCTGCGCGTTTACAAGTTGTTCGACGTCAAACAATTGCTCTGGAGTAATCGCGTTCAATGCAGTGAAGTCAAAGCGCAACAAATCACTCGATACACGGGAACCTTGTTGAGCCACATGAGTGCCCACCACCTTTTGCAAAGCAGCTTGTAACAAATGCGTGGCGCTATGGTTCTTGCGGGTTGCCGCACGTTCACTGGCATCCGTGGTCGCGACAAAGACTTGACCCATGGTATCGGCATTAGCGACACCCGTTGTCACTTTTGCGCGATGAATCCAAATGTCGTTCACCTTAATGGTATCGACAACTTGCAGCTCAATGCCCTTGCTTTCGAGCTTACCATGTTCGCCCACTTGTCCACCGCTTTCGGCGTAGAATGGAGTGCGGTCAAGCACAATGGACAACAAGCCCGCATCTTCACGGAAGCGCAAAATCTTCACTTCACAAGAAGGCAGATCGTAGCCCAAAAATTCTGTGGAGCCTTCTGCGTAAATGGTCCAGCCTTCAGAGCCACCAGCGCTCAACACCTGCTTCTGAGCGGCGCGGGCGCGTTCTTTTTGCTCGGTCATGCTCTTTTCAAAGCCAGGCTCATCAATCGATAGCCCTTGTTCTTCGGCCAAGATGCGCGTAAGGTCGGGAGGGAATCCGTAGGTATCGTATAACACAAACACCTTGTCGCCAGGAATCACCTTGCTGCCCGCAAGTTCGGTGGTGATCTTTTCAAAGCGGTCAAGACCCGCATCGAGAGTGCGAATGAAACGATCTTCTTCGCTCTTGATCACTTCTGCCACAAAGGCTCCGCGCTCGCGAATCTCTGGGAACGCATCGCCCATAAGTTCGATCAAGGTTGGCAACAGCCTGCAGATAAAGGCTTCTTTCTGATTGAGCACGCGAGCATAACGCGAAGCGCGGCGCAAAATACGGCGCAGCACATAACCGCGGCCTTCGTTGCTAGGCAAGGCTCCGTCGGCAATCGCAAAAGACAGCGAGCGCAAATGATCCGCGATCACACGGTGCGGCATTCCTGTCATATCTTGGTTGTAGGGCACACCCGAAAGCTCTGCAATCTTTGCGATGAGCGGAGTGAATACATCCGTATCGTAGTTCGAGCGCACGTTCTGCAAAATTGCGCAGACGCGTTCAAAACCCATGCCCGTATCGACATGCTTTGCCTTCAAAGGAATCAACTCGCCCGAGCTCACACGCTCGAACTGCATGAACACATTGTTCCAAATTTCGATGTAGCGGTCATTGGTGCCATTCACGCCCTTTTCAGGGTCCGCAAAAGTGGCCGCTTGGGTCGCCAAATCACCCTTGTCAAAATGGATCTCGGAGCAAGGCCCGCAAGGTCCCGTGTCGCCCATTTCCCAAAAATTCGAGTGTGCACCAAAGCGCATAATACGATCATCGGGTAAGCCCGAAACGCGCTTCCAAATCTGCCACGCCTCATCATCATCTTCATAGACCGTTACGAACAAACGATCCTTAGGCATTTTCCAAACTTCGGTCAAAAGCTCCCAAGCCCATGTGAGCGCTTCTTCTTTATAGTAGTCGCCAAAAGACCAGTTGCCGAGCATCTCAAACATGGTGTGGTGATACGTATCGCGGCCCACTTCGTCGAGATCGTTATGCTTGCCACTCACGCGAATGCACTTCTGCGAATTCGCTACGCGCTTATAGCCTTTCGGATTGTCGCCCAAGAAGCAAGCCTTAAACTGATTCATGCCCGCATTGATAAACATCAGCGTGGGATCGTCCTGTGGAACCACAGGTGAAGAGCGCACAAACAGATGCTGCTTGCTCTCGAAGAACTTAATGAAGCTGTCACGAATCTCGGCGGAGGTCCTGGGGACCGAATGGGTATTTTGGCTCATAGTGGCGCGGAATTTAGAAAAAGGCGAGCACCCTGTAACAAGACGCGCTTCGTTCTAGTTTAACAGCCTATTTGGGTGATCGCCTGCAACCCCATACGTCATGGCCGCTTCTTAAAGTCATTGCCGCTTGGCGGCAATCTCAGTTCGTCCAGCATTTCACAGCGCATGGGTTTTCCGGCGAGACCATTCGCCAACTCACGCAAA
>Ga0302287_10000559_pt1 | contig 18139 bp, 36 predicted proteins | sample III_Fen_E2_4_FD_200452 | JGI IMG/M metagenome (GOLD analysis project Ga0302287, IMG submission 200452) | Peat permafrost microbial communities from Stordalen Mire near Abisko, Sweden - III_Fen_E2_4 | ecosystem: Environmental > Terrestrial > Soil > Wetlands > Permafrost | place: Sweden: Abisko...
TTCATCGAGGGACATTTCGTCGAGGGCCGAGCCCGGGCCGCACAGCAGTTCGACGAGTGGCGCACCGCTCACGACGCTGAGGTGGCCGCGAAGGCGCTGGAGGACGCAGCGGAGTTCATCGTCCGACCCACTGAACCCGGGCTCGATTCGTACACCTTGTCTCAGGTATACGTAGAGGTCCGCGCCCGTGCCGGTGCCCTGCGGGGAGGCCAAGCGTGAACACGCTCACTCGCATCATCGCTGGAGTTGCAGGCGTCGCCATCGCGATCACCCTGTCCGCGAGTCCGGCTGACGCCGCCAAGAGGCACCACCGGCACCACCACAAGCACCACCACCCGGTGGTCGTCGTAACGGCCCTGCCGACACCGCCTCAACCTGTCGTGGTCGTGCCTGAGTCGACCACCCCGCGACGTCCTGCCACTGGATGCTTCCAGTGGCCGAACGATGGACAGTTCCACCCGGCACTGTGCTCAATCGGGCCGGTGATCACGCCGTGAGTATGGCGAGCCGGCTCGACCTGGAGGTTGAGGTGAAGCACACCGACATCGGGATTGACCGGGCCTCGATCTGGATCGGCGGGACGCATATCTCGATCCGCGAGGAGTTCACCCGAGATGAGCCCCCGAGGCCCACTGGGCGGGTTCTTGTCGAGATCGACAGCGGCCAGGAGCCCCTCTCCATCTACTACGACGACATGGAGTTGTCGGACTGATGGAGCGACCGTCGCCATTGCAGATGGCATTCACCCTCGCACTCAATATCGCCCGCTTCGGGGCCATGGCGGTCATGGCCTGGGTGGTGGTCTTGGTTGCCCTCGTCCTGATCTTCACCTAACTGTGCAACTTGAGCCCTAGGAGGCCATATGCCAACCTATTCCCTGACCCCAGCCCCGAATGCCATCGAATGCGACACCGATAACTGGGGTGGCGTGAGTCTTGACAGAATCTTCGCCGAGTACGTCACGCGCGTCACCTACACCCTCGCTCGGGATTCATGGATGTCGAGCGCCGCCTGGGGGTTGGACGGGAGGCCCTGGGATGAGGTATTTCAGGCACCTCGCACAATCCACCGTGAGCCACCCCCCGCCTACGACAAGACTCCCGAAGACCTCACGAAGAAGGACGAGGCTCGCCTAGTCAGTGTGCTCGGAGTGGATGGTGGCGAAGTGAACGGGCGCCTCGTTCGGACGGACGACAAGGGGGGTCAATACCCGCTGGAGATTCACACAGCCTGGACTTACCCCAACTACGGCGAGTCTCTCTGCCTCCTCCCTGGCGACAAGATCGCCTTCCTGGACACCAACACCTAAGGGGTAACCCATGAACTACATCATCGAAATCGACGACAACACGCTTAACGCCCTCGAAGACGCCTGCTCGAACTTTGAGCTGGATATCGAGGAGGGCTACCTGAACGCCATGGACTGCCGCAGCCCTGGCGACGTGAGGGCAAGCTGGGTGGACATGGAGGCCGTGGACCGCCAAGCACACACCCTCGCCCACGCCCTCCGCCTGCTCCTGGGCTACGCCCAGCCGGCCCTCGGGAACGCGTGGATCACGCTGTGATCAGCCCAGCGGACCTTAACGACCTCGACGAGGAGCGGCTCGTCAAGGTGGTCCCCATTCGGACCGATCAGTCTGGATGGATGGGCTGGGTCCGACCAGCGAACGAGTGGCCCGAGTTGATCGACGGAGGCTTCTACGACTTCGACTACTACCTGGAGCACATCAACGGCACGAGGGTGGCGTTCTGGGATGACGACCTGATCGAGAGGATCGCAGCATGAGAAACAACTCGAAGAACCGTCGTGACGAGCGACGCCATGAGGCGATCGTTCGGAATGAGGCCAACGCCGGCAACGTGATCGACTGCGACATCTGCAAGGGCCGGCACCACAAGGACTTCGCCTGCCGGGAGGTGGCGGAGTGAAGAAGGGGGAGTTGTTGACGAAGTCGATCGAGCTGATCACCGGAGATCGTGAGGACGATTACGGAGACATCACGAAGAACTTCTCCGACATCGCAGCCCTCTGGTCAGTGGTGCTCGGTATGGACGTGATCCCCTGGCAGGTAGCTGCCTGCATGTCCCAGGTGAAGCTGGCGCGAGCGATCAAGACCCCGGAACATCTGGACTCCTGGGCGGACATGGGTGGCTATGTCGGCATCGGGGCAGAGCTTGCCACTGAGCCAATCGTGCAACTTGAACCGGAATCTCCACCCCGGTTCGAGGTGGATGGCCTCGTCGAGGAGTGGAGGGACTACTTCGACTTCCCCATCGGCGGTTCCGTCTGGCAACCGAACTGTGCCAACTACTGGACCAAGATCGGTCCGGACGTGTGGCTCAACGGTCGCAGCGATGTCTCCGCATGTGTTTCGGTCACCTGGACCACTGAGGACGTCTACGACGCCTGCCCCCGTCGCAGAATCCGCAGCCTCCCCGGGGTTGTCCGTTGAGTGACGACTGGAGGAACTACGACTGGCTGAGGAAGGTCGCTCGTGCGGTTGCCCGCATCTATGCGCACGGAGACCCGGGACTCCTGGACGAGTACACCCAAGAGGGCGTGATAGCCGGCTGGGAGGTGCTGGAGAAGGCTGACACAAAGGCTCTCGTCCGCCTCGCAGTTGTGCGTCGCATCTACAAGTGCGTCACCACTGGGACTCGGCTTGGCTCTGAACGGGACGGCCGAGGTGCTGGTGGTGCGATGACCGTTGCTTCCGTTGAGAGCCTCGACGCAATGCCGTGGGATGGGGCGACCTCCCTCGACGTCTACCCCGTGGAGTCGGGTTGGCTCAGCGACGCACTGCCCAACAACACCGACCTCAGGGTGGCGATGCTCCTGGGCGTCGGCTACCGAAAGACCGAGATCGCGTCCGAGTTGGGGGTGACTGAGGGCGCCATACGGTTCCGCATTCAAACCCGCATTCGACCAGCGCTCGCTACCTACCTCGAAAGAGAGGCCGCATGAAACTCTCCGAACTTCTCGACATCCACCAGCTCCGCCATGACATCGAGGACGGCTACGTGAAGGTGTCCGTCCACGACGATGACCCATACCTGATGATCTTCAACTACACGCACAAGTGCCAGAACGACAGCCATTGGAATGACGTGACCCGCCAGACGCGAGGCCTGATCGCCAAGTCCACCACCGGCAGCCTGGACGGCGAGATCGTCACCAAGCCATTCGGCAAGTTCTTCAACCTGGGCGAACATCCCGAGGGCACATATGGACTCGACGAGAATGTGATCGCCGTGGACAAGATGGACGGCTCCCTCGGAATCCTCTACCCGCACCCGAAGGGTGGTTATGCCATCGCAACACGCGGCAGCTTCCACTCAGAGCAGGCCGTGAAGGGCACTGAGATGCTCCAGGATGCGATCTCCCAGGGTTTCACGCCCAAAGACGGATTCACCTACCTGTTCGAGATCCTCTACCCGGAGAACCGAATCGTCCTCGACTACAAGGGCTTCGAGGGGTTGGTCGTCCTTCGCGCAGCGCCGCCTGATCGCAGCGAGGCTTGGTGGATCGACGAGGACGCCGAAGACTTCTTCGGAACCCCGGTCGACTACTTCGGGAATCTGGTGGACGTCCTCGAAGACCTCCACCGCGACAACAAGGAGGGCTACGTCGTCCACTTCATTGATCGCGAAGGCCCCATGTGGGAGACCGCAGTGAAGGTGAAGCAAGAGGACTACATCGCCCTGCATCGCATCGTGACCGGCCTCAATGAGCTGACCGTATGGGAGCTGATGGGGAAGTACCCGACCTACTCGGATGCGCTCGTGCACCTGAACTTCCCTGAGGAGTTCAGGAGATGGTTCACCAATGTCTGGATGGACCTGCGGGGCCAGCAGGCAGCCATCGAGGGCGGCGTGTGGGACGAGTGGGATCAGGTCTCGGATGAGGTGTTCGGCGACTGGGCGCCGGGAATCGACGTCACCCGCGAGGAGCGGAAGGTGTTCGCGGACGCCGTAAGTAAGTCCGGGAATCGGAGCCTCCTGTTCCTGGTGCTGGATCGCAAGTGGGACCAGCTGGACAAGGCTCTGTGGCGGATGACCCGACCCACCCAAACCAACAACCGAGTCCAGGAGAAAGAGGCCGCATGAGCATTCTCGACAAACTGTTCCCGAAACTGGCGCCCGTCTACTACTGGGCGGTCATCTACAACACGATCACCTCAGACGTGACGATGCTGTGGGGTGAGCCATTCACCGACTACGCCGGCGCAGCGTTGGTCGCTGCGGACTTGCGCTGGCTGACCCGAGACAACGAACGAGCGACCGTCCTTGAGGGGACTGAGAAGGAGGCCAACTCATGGCTGTTGAGCTGATTGCAACGAGGGGCCTTCCCGCCTCTGGAAAGACCACCGCCGCCTTGAAGTGGGTGGCTGAAGACCCGGAAGGGCGCGCACGAGTGGGCCGAGACCCGCTGCGGGACGCCTTGTACGGCACCCGTAAGGGCCTGACGAACGCACAGGAGACGCAGATCTCACGCATCCAGCGTGACTCCGTCCGGACGCTTTTGAAGGCCGGCAAGAGCGTGGTGATCGACGACCTGAACCTGCGGTTGAAGTACCTCAAGGTGTGGGTCAACATCGCCGCTGAGACTGGTGCGAACTTCAGCGTCCTGGACGTCACGACAGACGTCGAAGAGTGCGTTCGGCGGGACGCAAAGAGGGCCGACGCGGTTGGCGAGGAAGTGATCCGGGACATCAACCGACGCTTCCGCAAGCGACCACCCGCACCGGAATCGGACAGGGTTGCCCCCGAGCCCTACGTGCCGAATAGGGCACACCCGTCCGCGTTCATCTTCGACATCGACGGCACCCTCTCCCTCAACAAGTCCGGCCGCTCGTTCTACGCCACTGACGACACCCTCAAGCAGGACTCCCCTCACGAGGCTGTGGTCACCCTGGCGAAGGGCCTGTCCAAACTGGGACACACAGTCCTGGTCGTCAGTGGGCGCTCCAGCGAGGGTGAGATCCCGACCGCTGAGTGGCTGGATGAGACCTTGGGCCGAGAGACCTGGGCCGAGTTGTTCATGCGGAAGGAAGGCGATAGCCGGCCTGACTCGCAGGCGAAGCTGGAGATCTTCAACGAGTGGATCAGGGACTACTACAACGTCGTCGGCGTGTTTGATGACCGCAACTCCGTGGTGGATCTCTGGCGTGATCTGGGGCTGACCTGCATGCAGTGTGGCCCCGGTGACTTTTAGACCTATGTGTAACTTGAATGGAAGGTGACTACATGAGTGACTGCATCACCATCATGATCGTCCTGGGTCTGATCTGGTTCTTCGGGTTCATGGTCTCGTTTATCAAGTTCGGCACGGATGCCACCTTCGCCTACTCGCCGAAGGCGCGTCGGGAAGCGCTGCGTCTGGCATGGCTGAGCCCGCTATGGCCCTTCACCCTCACTCCGATCGCGCTGCGCGAGTTGCGTGACCTGTGGATCGAGGCGTGGGGGAAGGAGGAAGTATGACGAAGTTCACGTACTTCCTCCAGGCAGGCGGTGAGGATCTGACCTGGACCACCTATGCGGACACCCCGGACGAGGCTCGCACCAGCATCTGGGCGAAGGCGTCGGCATGGTTTGGCGGAGTTGACGACATCTCCCTCTCATCGATCGAGGAGGGGCCGACCCTCACCATCTCTGCGCCAACTCGCTCTGCACCCCTGAGGTTGGTCGCATGACCGACGACAAGTGCTCCGGCCTCGACTGGTTCGAGGAGAGCTTCGGCAGCGACCTGCGGAAGTTCGACGATGCCGTGTCGACACTCATCTCCAGCGCGAGGGCAGCTGGATATTTCGAGGGCATGGACAAGGGCTGGGATAAGGGCTGGAAGGCCGCAGTCGAATACGAGACAGGGCTACGCAGCCCGGTCAGCACGGAGGAATGAGTATGGGAATCCTGAAGAACGCCCTCCTGGGCATCCTGGCGACCATCGTCGCCGTCGCCGTCTGTGTCGGTCTGTGGTTCGGTGGCTGGGCTCTCTACAAGGCCAACGTGGCCCAGGAGCGCGAAGTCAACCACACCTCCCAGCAATGGCAGGACGCGACCGTGGCCGCTGAGCGTGCCCGCATCCAGGGATATGACGCCTCCACGAGCGACGCACAGAAGAAACAGATCAAGTCCACCTTCTGCGCCATCTACGTGACCATCCAGAACCCGCCCGCCGATCTGGCTGTGGCGAACGCCCGCATCTGCAACTGAAGGAGACCCCTATGAACAACAAGAAGAAGATCCTCGCCGGCCTTGCTGGTATCGCCCTCGCCACCAGCTTCGCTGCGTGCAGCTACACACCCACAGCCACGGTCAACGACGCCAAGAGCGCCAACAGTCAGCTCCAGAATCTCCAGGCCGTCCAGCCAGTCCCGAACTTCGACTGGTCGCAGTACCGCCAGACCGTCATCGACGTGACGAGCGCCCAGGCGAACTCCGTGGCGACCACCACGTTCATGTTCAACCAGGGCGTCACCGACCCGATCGACGAGTGCCCGAGTATCGGATTCCCGGTTCCCTCAACCACCCAGCTGACCAACCCCGAGCAGATCACCTACGGAACCTTGGCCGGCATGTCTAGCGGCGACTGGGGCGTCATTGCCCAGTCCGAGCAGACCGGCGTCTACACGGGTGACTCCAGTGGCACGTACATCGTCTGCGTGGCCGAGGATGGCACCGCCTACATCGACTACTGGGAGGGCTACGTGAAGACCACTGGTGGCGCTGCTCACTGGGACAGCACGAAGCACCGCGTTGTTCTCGATGGGAAGCCGACCGTGACCACCACCACCAAGGAGAAGTGAGTGACTGTCGAGTTTCAGTCCTGGCCGAAGATCCCCCGGCTCGCCAGCCCGTTCATCATCACCGAGAAGATCGACGGCACCAACAGCGCCGTACTGATCGAGGAGGAGTGGTGGGGGCCGAGCCCACGGGTCGACCATCCAGCCTGTGTCGCGGTCGTGTTCGGCGGAGAGACCGACCCTGACGACGGCTTCCCCGTGCAGCAGTACGTCGTCTACGCGCAGTCTCGCAAGCGGTTCGTCACCCCCGAGTCCGACAACTTCGGCTTCGCAGCCTGGGTTCGTGACAACGCAGAGGCCCTGGTTAAGATCCTCGGCCCCGGTCGCCACTTCGGTGAGTGGTGGGGCAACGGAATCCAGCGGGGCTACGGACTGCCGAAGGGCGAGAAGCGCTTCAGCCTGTTCAACGTCACCCGACACAACCCGTTCGATAACTTCATGGATCTGGCCATCGCCCAGCGGAGCAACGTGTTCTACGGCGGGCCGAGCCCGTTCCCAGATATGCCGACGCTCGGCCTCGTTCCCCTGGTGTCGTGGTTGAACGAGGACACGGACGTCGTCCGGGTCGGCAGCTACGTCGATGCCGCGATAGGCGCGCTGCGTGACCACGGCTCCTATGCGGCCGAGTTCGACAAGCCCGAGGGCGTCGTGCTGTTCCACTCAGGCAGCAGGCAGACGTTCAAGGCGTTCGTCGACGACACGGAGAAGGCTGCCGAAGTCGCGCTGCGCAAATCGGATATGGAGTTGGTTGCATGACCGAGTTCACGATCGAACGATGCACATGGACTACGGGAACGTATAACCGAGGCCCCATCCGAGATAGCTACGTCACCATGGTCGTCCATGCAGATACCCAACCGGCCGCGATTGATCGGGCGACAGAGATCTCCGGAGGATCATCCCCGAGGCAGGCCTTGCGGTACAGCTTCAAGGTTGTGTCAGCGAGGGAGATGGCGTGATGGCCGAAAGGAAGCAACACCCCACCGTCCTTGGCTGGTGCCGAGACGGAATCCATAACAAGTGTCGCAAGGTCGTAAGGCAGAGCGACACCGAAGACCTTGTGTGCACCTGCCCGTGCCCCCACCTGGGGAATCACGGCGACTAGAACCACCCCTCCACGTTTAGCCCTCACCCTTCGGGGTGGGGGCTTTTCGTGTTTCTGGACCAGTTCGCGAGTAAGCTCCACGCCATGCCCCAGCAACTCGGTCCCGCTATGCTTGCCAACCTCGACCAGCGTCTCCAATCCGGCGAGATTAACCAGCCCACCTACGACGCCCGCAGAGTGGAGGTCATGGAGCTGATTCGCCAAGGCAAGGCATACTCCCTGACGTCCTCAGAGAAGGCGTGGCGCACCGCGCTCGGCGTGACGCTCATGGTGATCGGACTAGCGCTCACTCTCATAGACCTCGCGGGAAACGCTCCCAACATCATCGGCCTCGCCATCGGCATCGGCCTGACGGCCTACGGCGCAAATCGTCTGCGCGAAGTGCGGCGCCACTAGGGGTTTCGCCCCTCCGGGCAACGATGGTGCGAATGGACCTACGATGGTCATGGTAGATCCATTGGTATCATCGTTGTATGACGAGCAACTCCCCTAGTGAATGCGTGATCTACGTCCGCATCAGTGACGACCCCTCAGAGCAGGCACTCGGCGTCGAGCGCCAGGAGACCGTGTGTCAGGAGTGGGCTGCGAGCCATGGCTTCACCGTCACCAGAGTCTATCGCGACAACGACATCAGCGCCTCGAACGGGAAGCTCCGCCCTGACTTCGAGCAGCTACTGAAGGACCGTCCGCGAGACATCGTGTGCTGGCACAACGACCGACTCTTGCGGAAGTCGACAAAGGATCTGGAGCGGGTTCTCGACCTGGGGTGCAAGGTCCACGCACTTCAGGCTGGCGAGTTCGACCTGAGTACCCCCACCGGCCGAGCGTTGGCTCGTACCGTCACCGCCTGGGCACAGAATGAGGTGGAGTTGAAGGGGGAGCGGCAGAGGTTGGCTAATCGTCAGCGTGCAGCGATGGGGAGGAAGTGGTGGTCGAAGAAGCCTTACGGATACGCGCTGGACGGAACCGTCGACGTTACGCAGGCGCCCTACATCGCCGAGGCTTACCGCATGCTGGTCACCGGATCAACCATGGGTGACATCACCCGGTACTGGGAATCGGTTGGATTCACTCGGGGGACCGGAAAGAGCCACACCCCCAGGGATGTTGGCCGCATCTTGAAGTACGCGCGTAATGCCGGGATCAACACCTATCACGACGTTGAGGTAGGTCCCGGTGACTGGGAAGCGATCGTAGACGAGCCGACCTACCGTGCGGCATTAGCGATCCTCAATGACCCCACTCGCCTAACTCCGAGGGCAGTCAGTTCCGGCGCGAGCCCCACGACGGAGCTGGGTGGGCTGTCGTTCGTCTCGTGCGGGGTCTGCGGTGCGCACATCAAGAAGCGGGGGACGATAGCGAAGCGGAAGGCCTTCGCGACGTTCTATTGCTGTTCCGCCACCCAGCACCTCAACTACCCCGAAGATTGGCTTAACGCGGTCGTGTTCAAACGCCTGATCACCGAACTCGCTAGCCGCCCGGACCTCTGGAGTGGGGAGCTAGATGACGGCGATACTGAGCGGCTTCGCATCCTGAAGTCAGGGAAGATCGCGGCCGAATCGCGCTCCTCCGAGGTTGGTCAGGCATTCGCATCCGGGACCATCTCGCTCGCGGCCCTACAAGCCGCTGAGGACTCCCTGAAGGGTCAGCTGGCACAGATCAACGCTGAGCTTGCCAGACTCGGGCAGGGGCAATCCTGGACCGCGCTAGAGGCCGTACGGGACGAGGAGTACCTAGCGCAGGAGCTTGCGCAGATGAGCAGGGGGGAGTACCGCACCCTCCTTAGCCGCGTGTTCACGAAGATCACCCTCACGCCGCTCGGGAGGGGGGCCAGGACCTACGATCCGGACAAGGTTGTGTTCGAGCCCAGTGCGGCCTAATCTGATTGTGTTCGACGCCGGCCTTCGGTTCGGACTACGCTATCCCCAATAGCAGAAAAGCCCCAAGAGGAAACCAATCCTCTTGGGGCTTTTTGTGTTTCTAGTACATCGCCTCGTATACCTCGTCGAGGATCTCATTCAGCCAGGACCGGAGGACTGCAACCTCCCCCACCCCGACCCGGATGCTGGCGACGATCCCGGGGGACCAGATGTGACCAAGGTTGACTACGGTGGTGCCATCCATATAGACGGTGGATGAGGGCTTGATGGCCCTCTCCGCCTCTGCGGGCGTCTTGATCATCGCCCGTCCCAGTGGATCGGGCAGCGGGACCGGTCCATCGTCCAACCCGACAGTCCGCCAGGAGCGATGTCGCACTTGCAGGTCTCCTCGTGGGAGATCGTGACGAGATCTGAGAGACTTACCGCGAGCCAGATGGCAAGACGCTTGAGCCAGTTCATGCGGCACATTCCTTCCAGCTGGCGAACGCGTTCGCGTACACCTCGGGCATCGTTCCGCCAAGACCAGGAGCGCAGTTCGCCTCCAGGACCCAGCACTCGTCGTCGTTCGCCAGGACGTCCACAGCTCCGAAGTCCAGACCGACAGCCTTGATCGCTTTGCGTGCAGCGTCCCGAACGTGGTCAGTCCGGAAGCCCTCCGCACTCACCGTCGTGTAGTGCCGGCCAGCCTCTTGAGCTGCCGCGTCGTAGGACTTCAGGCTGGTGCGGATCACGTTGCCCAAGAACACATGGACCCGGAACTCGCGGGGAGCCCGCTCCTTCGACACATACTCCATGAAATGGCTGGCAGCTCGCTTGCGAGGCGTGCCTCGAAGGGCAGCCTTCACGGCGCCGTCATTCTCACAGAGCCACAGGGCCTTGCCCCTTGTGTGGCGATCGGGCCGGCCGATGGCGGGGACCTGAACCTCGTCCACGTCGTAGAGCGTCGGCATGGGAACTCCGTGCTCACGGAACAGCTCCCGCATGACGCGCTTGTTCGTGGCCTTGCTCGTGTCGCGGTTGAGCTTGGCGTTGGCGTCCGCTCGCCCCCAGTTCACGTCGACCTCCGCAGAGGAGTCCCGGACCAGTTCGACCTCGGGACTCACCTCCGCGAGACGGTGTGCCGATGGGGAGCTAGTCCCGCTGTAGGCGATTGAGATCACGCGACGAGATCCAACTCGTACTTGGCTTCGCTGATGGCGTTCCGGAGGCCAGCGTTCACATAGCGCTCCTTGTTGACCTGTTCGACCAGCTCAGCCACCCGCGCACGGAGGGTTTCCTTCTCCTCGTGCACGTCGACCAGCTCGGCGTTCAGCAGGTCGAGCTTCTTGGCCGAGATCGTGACCTCGGTGTCCGGCAGGGAGCGGACCGTGCGGGCAGCTCCGGTCAGCTTGATGGCAGGCCAAGCTGAGGCGGGGTAGTAGTCAACTGTGCAGAACATGCCATCACGCTTGATGTAGTGCATCGAGTCGCCCCGCCAGGTGAGGTAGGACCTGGATGGGTTCACGGTTGCACCATCAGGAAGGTTCGCGTAGTCCTCCTCGGTGATCAGCTCCTGGTCGACCTTGTAGGCCGGCTTGGGCTTGGTGATCTTGTACCCGTCGAGGAGGTTCGCCTCCAGGCGGTACGTGAGAATCGGGACACTCCACCACGAACCCAGGTCGTAGTCGTGCTCTGTGTCGGTGGTGATGCTTACGATGGAGGCGGAAGCCTCCAGGATCGAGCCGTCAGCCAGCTCAGCAGTGATCTTTCCCATACTTCCTCCTCAGGCCCTCAGGCCCTTGCTTGCCGCGTCAGCCAGAAGGCCGATGTCTGCGGTGATGCGATCGATGACCGTCGTCCTCGGTGTCCCGAGAGCGAGTCCGATGCGGTGGTGGTCCATTCCCTCGCCGTAGTGAAGGAAGACCGCTTCTGGGCTATAGAGGCGCTGTCCCACGACAGCCCAGAGCCATGCGTTCTTCGCGTCGATCAGCTCGGCAGCGAACGAGTTACCACGAGCGGCGTTCCCAGCCGCCCGTGGCATGTCGTCGTCTGGCGCGTAGTCCTCGCGGATCTTGATCCCGCCGTTGAACAGCGCCATCAGGAGCTTCTCGATGTCGTCCCGCGTGTAGGTGCCGGGACTAGGCCTCACGGCGAGAGCCGTAGTCCAGCTCGATGTCGAAGATCTCCTTCGCCCTGCGGTTCAGCTCCTGAATCCGGCTGCGGGTGTGGTTGAGGATCAACGGGATATCGAGCGAGTGAAGCTCGGGCCGAACGGCCAGCCAGAGCACGACCTCTTGGAGCGCATCGTCGGAGTCGACCCCCAGTCCGGTCGTCCGGCGAGCCTGGGATTCCAGGGCTGCCATCAGGTCGGCGTTCGAGGTGAAGCTCCAGTCACAGTCCGTCGCCGTAGCGATCTCGCTACGTGCGATGTTCGCCACGTCACACCGCCCTGAGGATCGAGGCTCGGGTACGTGCGGTCTCCCGGGACAGGCCCTGGCAGTTGCCACAGCGGTACATCGCGTAGCGATACGCCTCCGCCTGGAACTCACCCGCGTAGGTCAGGTCGACCGATGCGCACCTGGGGCAGAAGCCCGGTTCCGGGTGGATGTTCGGATGGCCCTTGATCCAGGGACGCATCGCGTCGAACAGTTCCTCGGTGGTGATGATGTCGCCCCGGTTGTACTCTTCCATCAGGTCCCACGACTTCTGGTCGCCTGCCATGCAGCCTTCCCAGTTGGTGGCTCCGCCGTTGTCGACCTTCCGGGTCACGCCGAACTGGCGGGCCGTGTAGTCGAGGCTGGCGGATTCGTAACCGAACGTCTTCGCCGTGCGCATCAGGTCAATGGACTTCGGCGGAACGAACGGAGGGAGTCCAGCTCGTGCGAAGTAGCCACGGGTCTTCTGGAGATCGAACCTGTCCGAGTTCCAGCCGACCATGTAGTCGGCCTCTTCCAGGAGCGTCCACAGCTGGACGAGCATCTCGTCGTAGCCCTTATTGCGGCCGGCGAACAGGGTGTCGTTGGGCTGGTGGTACCACTTAGCTGCCCAGCAGAGCATGTCCCCAGGCTGCGTGATGTGCTTGTGGGGAATCCAGCTGGTCTTCAGGTCGTAGGTCCATACGTGGGCAGGGATGGTCTCGATGTCCATCGTGAGGATCTTCACTGACTTCAGTCCGGCGCTGTCAGCGAGGGCGCTCTGCGCTACCGGGGCAACCTTCGGCTTACGGCTTCGGCGGTATGTCCGGATCGTGCTGGCGGAAACCGGGTGACCCAACTTCCCGAGCCCAGCCGACGCCATCTCAGCGGTAATCGTGGAATCATCGACGATGTCCTTCAGTCCCGGATCTTCGGAGAAGATGCTGTCCAGGATCGGAAACCCAGTGCTCATACCAGTTCCTTACGGCGATCGATTGCCTCGACCCACGCGCAGCAAACTGCGGCCACTTGGATCAGCTCTGTGCGGAGGCTGGATTGGTTGGACTCAGCCATGGCTTCGTAGAACTCCTCGGTGAGGATGTGGCGCCATGTGCAGAACCCGTTCTCGGCTGCGATGTCACACGCGTCTCGTGCGCTATCGGCCAGGGTTCGGGATTGACCCTCCCCGGTTCCGTCCCGGTGGTTCTGCTCGCCCCACTTGGCGTCCTGGGCTACGCGTTCGTTGCGGACCTCACCGAGGATCTCTGTCGTCGGATTGATCGGCAGGACGAGGCAGCTCACGACAGCCATTTCCGGATGTTGGCCGGCGTTGCCTGCTGAGGTCCGAGGACGACCAGCGGCTCACCTGAGCCCTCCTCGAAGATCGCAACGGTCGGCACTCCGAGGATCTGCGGGATAACGGGCATCCGCTCGTCGATGTTGACCTCGCGGAACTCCGCTCCCATTTCGGCAGCGATCTTCTTTGCCTTCGGTTTCAGCTTCTTGCATGGCGTGCACCACGGTGCGGTGTGATAAATGAGAACGCGCACTAGGCGTTCCTCCTGTCATTGTCGTTATGGGTGAATAGCTCCAGCCGCAGGAGTCGACACGCCTCGCCAGCTTCCTCAGGTGTTGCATAGGTGGTTGTGTGGACAGCCCTGCCGTTGTGCTTCACGACCCCGCGAAACCCATAAGGAGTGCGCTCCACTCCACGAGAGCCAAGCGTGTTGTCACTGCGTTGGCCGGACACGTTCTCGGCGTTCTATTTGGCCGTAGCAAGGCGAAGATGTGACGGTTCGCAACACGATGGATTCCGGCAGGCGTGGTCGACGAGCAGTCCATCGGGGATTGATCCGACGTTGAACTCGTAGGCAAGTCGATGGACGTACTTGTTCTGGTCGTGGTCTCGGAGGTGTCCGTAGCCAAGGGATGTCCGAGCCCCCATCCAGACGAGGCAGTCGCCATGGCGAACGCAACGCGACTTAACGAACTCCCAGCTAACGGGGCCGCGTCTCACTATTCAGTTATCCTTTCGTAGTGATCTCAAGTTGCACATTCATGCCCAGTGAGATCCGGGATGATCCGTCGGCCTAATGCAAGACTTCGGTTCACCGTTCTTATCGTTTGCTCGGCCGTCACAATGGCCGACCTCTTCAGCTTGCATCTTGGCTGCCAGCCTGTCGGCCTGTGAGCCACCCCGTAGAGCCTCCTCAGCGGCCTCCTGTGCCTTTCTGCGGGCCTTCTTCCACTCGTTGGGACTCTCGTGCCACACGGGCAGAACCCAGGTCCTCAAAAGCTCCTTCGAGCTTCCCCCACCCTGGAACATCCCGGCTGCCTTGTCGGCCTCACCCTGCGTTGAGTACACGATGGCGACCTTTTCCGCAGCTGGATCGAAGGATTTAAGGCTTCCGTCCTCCATTGTCCAGTAGATTTGTGCGAGGCAAGCGTACTTAGTCCGCTCCTCAGCAATGTCCACCGCTGCCTCAAGAACCTCTACGCAAACCTCATCGAGTTCAGGCAATAGATCCTTGTCGAGCTTTCCCCATTCCGGATTGAGAATGGGTCTTAGCTTTCGAGCCTCAGTGAGACCGAACTTCAAGGTGCTCACGCGGTCTCGTCAGTCAGCTCGTCCAGCTGGTCCTTCAGTGCCCAGAGCCCGTCGACCCCTTCTCGCAGGAAGTAGTCGTTGACGTCGAGGCCCGGGGGAAGCCGGACCTGATCTGCTCGGGACATCGAAGAGAGCACATCTGACGCGAACTGAGAGCCGGCGTCGTCGGCGTCAGCCCACACGTAGACCTTGGAGTAGTCCGCCAGCATCCGTGTGTGGTGGTAGCGCCACTGATTGGCACCCGGCAGTGCGATCGCGTTCAGTCCAGCCTGCGTGAGGATCACTGAGTCCAGCTCACCCTCACAGATATGCACCTCTTCCCCTGGGTCGTGCAGCGCCTTCGTGTTGAAGACCCTGGCTACCTCGTGGGGGAGGTCGATGTACTTGCCGTGACCGAAGTCCTTGCACTTCCCACCATGCTCCCCGAGGCACCGGAACCGGACCTTGAGGACCCTGTCCCGATAGTCCAGGTAGGGGATGGAGAGCCAGCCCTCGTAGCGCTCGTGCCCAGGGATGGGGTTAGTAACCACCCCAAGACGGAAGGACTCTGCGGTCTCGTCGCTTATCCCTCGTTTTTCGAGCCACCCTCCGGCCAGAAAGATAGCCCCCGAGTACCTGTTCGCCGCTTCCTTGTTCATCGAGAGTCTCGATTCCCGCAGCGGATGCAAAGGTTCTTGCGGCATCCTTATCCAACTCCTCCATCGTCATGATCATCTGAAGCGCGTTCCCACCGAAGCCGCAGGCGTGGCAGAAGACCACACCTTCGTCGAGGTTCACGTTCATTGACGGATCGTGGTCCCCGTGGATTGGGCAACAGACCTTCTGCTCCCTGCGGCCCTCGCGATACCGCACTCCGTAGAACTCCAAGGTTGCCCGTAGGTCTAGCGCTCCCACAGGTCCGGCGATCCACTGTCCGAGTCCCATGCAATCCCGGCGCAGTGAGCGCAGGAATACACGGGCAGCTCGGTGTGGGGACAAAGTTCGTCACCGTAGATGTTCCGGTCGCAAGTTACACAATCACTCATCGGGGAATCCTAGGTAGGCATCGAGGGTGGTAAGGACGTAGGCCTGACTCCATGGCTTTCCCCGTCGCTTCACGACGACGATGCCATCGACATCAAACTCGTCCAGCTTCCGACTCTTGGCGAAGTTCTTCGCCTCGACCTCGGCCTGCTGGATGAAGCTGGAAGGAAGGAACCTTCCCGCCTTGGCCTCGATGAGCGTCCAGTCGTCCTCCCCGTGGCGGATGGCAAGGTCTCCCTCGTCGTGCTGTCCAGTCAGGTGCAGTCGTTCGACCTCGAAGCCCTCCTCGCGGAGGCCCTTGAGCAGGGCCATCTCCCAGGCCGAACCTGCCCACTTGTTCTTCGTAGCCTGACTAGTCGCCATGCTCCTCCTTCTCGTGGAGGGCGTTGAGCGCCTTCCTGAGTAGCTCCACCGCGCCGTCTCCGTAGCGATGGCTGACGGTCGCGACGCGACCCGCCGTGTCTTTGACGTGATACACACTCACCATGGCTGAGGTCATTACCGACCGATCGCAGTTGGTGACGCGGTTCATATAGATCGAGCCGGCCGACTGCGTTCTATTGATGGACAGGTCTGCGTAGAGCGTCACTTCACGATCTCCAACTTGACGCCCGGCATCAGCACCCATGAGGCGTTGTATGCCCTCATGCCCAGGTACGGAGCACAGCGCCCCCCGATGAACAGGTAGCCCTCTAGCACCTCCCTGGTATCCGGGTCGGTGGCCCGGATCAACATCCCGTGGTTCGGTGCGTGCATCAGCTGACCTCCCAATCAGTGTCGATCGACACCCGAGCGGTATCGATCAGGTGAGCGACGGTTGTCTCATCCCTGATCGTGACACCGCTCTGACGAACCAACTTCAGCGGGTCCGTCGCCTGAAATACGGCCTGGATGAAGGAGACCATGATCTCCGTTGCCGCCTTCTGGTCCTCGGTCATCATTCCGGTCATGCCGGCCACCGAGGGTTCGTAGTTCTCGAACTGCACTATGCCAACCCCTTCCATGTCGGTAGATGGGTGATCCGAGGGCCGAATCTCGTCTGCTCCGGGTATGCCTGGATTCGGACGTAGTCTTCGGCCGAGGGGTCGGATCGACCCATCCTTTGCTTCACGCATGCCACCCGCAGCTCCCTTGAGACTGGATCGAGCGCCACCGTAAGCATCAGCTGCGGCTTCTCGCTTACCCCGTTCTTGACCTCACGTTTGCTCGGAGGCTTTCCGGGGAGCATGTCTGCCCTGTCCGACTTGTCGGTGGCGTGGTGGATGACGAAGATTGTAGACCCTGTCTCGCGACACAGAGCAGAAAAGTTCTGCATCGCTGAGCGTTGAGTTGCGTTGTCTTCGTCCTCGCAGTCCTCCACGTCCATCAGATTGTCGATGATGATGACGGGTGGGTACTCGTTGTAAAGCTCCACCCATGCTTCGATCTCGGCACTGATGTTCGCCCAGGTGATCGGCTGTCCGAAACTGAACTTGATGTTCGAGTTGTCGAGAGCGTCTCGGTATCGCGCACCCTCAATCGGGTCGTTCCACCATCTCTCCACGTCCTCAGTCTCGTCGCCGGTCTCCATGCAGGCCAACCTGCTCGTGGCCTCGAAGGGGGTCATGTCGCCACTCATGTAGAGCGTCGGTAGGCCCATTCTCGTTGCGTAGAACAGCATGAAGCCAGACTTCTGAGAACCCGACCTACCAGCAACCATGATGAGCTGACCCCGGCGAGGGGTGATGCCCCAGTTCCAGATGTCTTGCAGCTCAACAGGTTGTGGTAGCGGCGGTGCAGAGGCGGCATTCATGCGAAACGCACGTCCTGCACTCAGGGGCATTAGGCCTCAACCCTCCGCAGGGCCTCGAACGCCTTGAACGTGCGGATCATGTTCTCCTGCACGATCGGATTACCCAGGGTGAGTTTGAGCACGCTGTGGATGGCGTCGATGTGGACATACTCCTTGCTCGGGAACTTCGAGGCCGTGGGTAGCGTGATCGACGTGATCCCCGTGCCCCACAGCTGACGACCGCCCGGGTTGTACGGCGGGTCGCCGATGGTGTACCCCGGAAGGTCTCCGACGTAGAGTCCATCGAACTTGCCGAAGGTGCTCGGCGCGATCGAGATGCACGACGCGTAGGCGATCCCCTTGGAGAGCTTCGGCTCGCTCTCGACGGGCGCGAAGCCGTAGTCGTCGAGGAAGCGCTGAAGCTCCTCGTCCGTCAGGGGGCGGTCACTGAGCCACCGCTTCCGGTCAGGGTCGCGCGGCTCGACGGGGCCTTCGCCCGGACTCCAGATTGCGTGCGCCTCAGCCTCGCCATCAGGGAAGCCCCCCTCTGCGGCGT
>Ga0302287_10000562_pt1 | contig 18082 bp, 11 predicted proteins | sample III_Fen_E2_4_FD_200452 | JGI IMG/M metagenome (GOLD analysis project Ga0302287, IMG submission 200452) | Peat permafrost microbial communities from Stordalen Mire near Abisko, Sweden - III_Fen_E2_4 | ecosystem: Environmental > Terrestrial > Soil > Wetlands > Permafrost | place: Sweden: Abisko...
ATCTAGCCATGACTGAAAACCGCCATTGAGTACCCTAACATCTTTAATCCCAGCATACATCATAATGAAGGCACATCGCATCGCACCAATATGCCCGGCAGCGCTGCCCGGAAATGGATCAGCGTTGTTCGGGAACATGAATTTACCATAAAGAATAACTGTGGTGTCTGAAGTGATGCCATGCTTTTCAAGTGCTTCCTTCAACTCTTCCGGAGAACGCCGATTCCATGTATCCGGCGATTCGAGTGCAAGGGTATCCATGTCAATTGCGCCTGGAATATGTCCGCCCAGGTAGGCGTCGCGGTTTCGGTAATGCGCATGGCAAATCACAAACTTATTATTGCTGTAATGGGGCGGTGTACCTCCTGAAACTAAAGTTTGGACCCATTGCGGATAAACCAGTTGCGTGAATCTTTCCAGGAGTTGCATTGGCATTCCTATAGTTGAAGACCACTCTGTAATAAATTGATTATAAATGCTTACGTCGTTATACCCTGCATATAAAAACGCTTTTGCCACCTTCTCCGATTCTGCTGAAGAATACCCATAAACGATTATTTTATGTTGGGGTAATATTTCCGATCCGAGATAACGCCGGGAAACTATAAAAACATGCAGTTTCTGGACGCTGGAGCGCGATACAAACACAAAAAGTTTGAGGCTGACCTAAAGTTGAATAATATGCTGAATATAAGGGAATACAGCTATACAGTTATAAGTGGCATCGATCGGTTTTCTTATAATTATCACTTGAATCCAAGAGAGGTTGTGTTGATTTGCAAGTTTGACTTATGACAGGAATATGAGGTTTCCTTAATTTAAGATAGAAGAACATGAAAAAAACACTTGTATTAATCTTATTGACAATAATTTGCTTGTCATTTAAAGCACAAGAACTCCCAACAATTTCAGCGAGCGAATTTTCTTTTTCGATAGGGACTAAGTTTACAATTAAATTGACACCAATTGATTCAACAAATTTCAACTACTCTCTTGTTGAATTTGAAAAATTCGCCAAAATTGTTGATACGTATAAACATGATGATTTATTCAATAAAACAGGAAATGACAGTACAATCACATTCTACTTTTGTTTCGGAACCGAAGGTAACAATGACGCTGAAAAGAAAAAGAATATGAAAGTACTTCTTTTGATGAAAAACTACACAAAGTACATGTTGCAATACACTTCCAAAATTCAAAGAAAAAAAGACGGAGAATATAAACCGACTTCAAATATCGGAATATTTCCAGGTGTGATGGGGGATGAAATGTGGCCATACATGATTTATTCAATTGGACTCAGCGAGTTTAAGAAAATGACAAAATAAGGATATGTAATATATTTGGAATCGAGATAATGTAACACCTTTAAAGCCAATGAACATGAAAAGAATCACATTTATTGTTTCACTGTTATTTATAGCCGTAAATTTGGCACAAGGCCAGCAAGTAGACAAGAATAATTCCGATTACTTGTCTCAAAAAGATTTTAATAATGACAAAAATCTAATTACAGTCAATGGCGTTTTTGTAAAAAGCAGTATTGGGATTAACCTGGATTCTTTAACTGATCCTAATATTATAATAACGAAATTTCCTTTCACAATACATGAAATTAATGCGAAGCATGATTCTATAGTTGTAAAGTCTCAATCATCAGTAATCAATATTAATGGATTTGAATACAACGGGAAATTTGATTTTAAAATGCGCCAAAATATCCAGTTAATAACACTTAATGAGGTAAAAAGAATATACTTCCCGAAAATAACAGCGCCCTGTATATTCATGATAAATAAATTTTTTATCATAAATGATGTTCAATCCTATAAAATTGACAAAGACTACATTCTTAATGTTGAGCTAATTAATCTCAAAGAAGCTCAGTCTGCAGATAGTAAGGATCAGTATATTATTAGAATTTTCACAAAGAATAAGAGAAACCTGGAAGATCATTCAGTTGTTAGATTGAGATAATAAAAACTTTTGATTGATCTTTCTTAGCCGTACAACCTGCCTAAAGGTGAAATAAAGACAAACATTTTCACCATGTGTTTCTTTTGCATAGCTCAATACTATAACCATGAAGACATTCAACCATCGCTCAACGCTGTTTTTTCCACTGATATTTGTTTTGTTGTTTTCAGTCAGTTGCTCAGACGACCCTGTAAGCAAATATTACTATACCTTTACGGGGGAAACGGTGGCCAGCTATTTGCAGAATCGCAGTGACAAGTTCAGTAGTTTTGTTGAAATATTGACGCGTGCCAATAAATTGCAATTACTTTCCACTTATGGTGAATATACCTGCTTTGCCCCGACCAATACAGCTATAAGCAATTATTTAAGTACTTCAGGCTTGTCATCGGTCAGTAGTCTGACAGATGAAGATTGTGATACGATTGCCCGAACGCACTTGGTCAAAGGTGCATATTTTACCGCAAATTTGAGTGATGGAGCACTTCCGACGGCGAATATGCTGAATCGCTACCTGGTCTTGACCTATGATTCGGACGTAAGCAATAACAACAGGATGATATATTATATCAATAAAACCTCGAAGCTTATTGCGCGTGATGATTCGGTGACGAATGGGGTTGTCCATACGATTGACAAGGTTTTGTCGAGAAGTAATGATATGTTGCCTGGTTTGATGAAGAAAGATTCAACAATATCTTTGTTTGACAGTGCTTTGGTTGCGACCGGGTTGGCTGATACGCTCAATAAATATTATATTGATGCAAGTTATTCATGCAGCCTAGATTCTGTTGGTGATGGTATTTATTATCACACCGGTAATGAATATGAAACTGGCTATTACCCTGCGAAACGGTATTTTAAGTATACGGTTTTTACTGAGCCGAATTCCGTGTTTGCTGCAAACGGCATAACAAATCTGAAGGGACTGACCGCTTATGCGAAATCCATATACGATGCTACTTATCCCGAAGATGCTGGTCTGTATGATGATGATTTAGGAAACCGTAAGAACCCTTTAAACCGTTTTGTGGCTTATCATATACTCGACCGTCTTGGCAATTATAATAGTTTAACCGTTACTGGCATAATAAAGACCTATATGCAAACTCCTTCGACAATGGATGCGACAGATATTTATGAGACGATGTGTCCGCATACTGTTATCCAGTGTAGTACTCCCTCAGATGGGTTGTTTTTGAATCGCAAGGGCGTAGAATCTGTCTCTTCGGTTAAGGGTGTCAGGGTATGGGCTCCTTCTGAATCAAAGACCGATCAAAGTGCCATGAATGGTATTTATCATTATATTGATGATATTCTGACATATAGTGTAAATACACGAGATATCGTTTTTAATTGCCGTTTCCGTTTTGATGCAACGACATTGTCGTCTGACTTCATGACCAGTGGTGCAAGGGGCAGAGACGGATATGCAACTTGTACAGCTTTCAAGAACGGATCACTTAAAGACTGGACATTTACCCCCCAGACTTTTGTTTCTTGTCGCAATCGTCATATTGATTTTGATTGTTATCAGGGAGATGAGGTTGTTCTATTGGGTCAGTATGACTTTACCTTCAAGTTGCCGCCGGTGCCTGAAGGAACTTATGAAGTCCGTCTGGGATATGCGGCTCTGTCTACGCGCGGTGTTGTACAGGTCTATTTTGATAAATCTCAATGTGGAATTCCGCTTGATTTGCGTGTAGGCTCAACTGATCCGTCAATAGGCTGGGTTCAAGATACGGGTAATTCCGCAGCAGATAAGGCTGAAGACAAGGCATTGCGTAACCGGGGGTATATGAAAAGTGGAGATTCAATGCGTAAGTATTGGTTGGACAGTTATTATTATTTTAGAGCGGAGTCTCAGTGTATCCGTCGTATATTGACTACCAGATTTTTTTCCTCAAATGAAACCCATTATTTACGTTTCAAGCAGGTGCTGGATAACCCTAGGGCTGAATTTGCCTTTGATTATATGGAGTTGTGTCCAAAAAGTGTTTATGACAGTGCTGAGGGCGAAGACCACCATTAACCATGAAGACATTCAACCATCGTTCAACGCTGTTTTTTCCACTGATATTTGTTTTGTTGTTTTCAGTCAGTTGCTCAGACGACCCTGTAAGCAAATATTACTATACCTTTACGGGGGAAACTGTTGCCAGCTATTTGCAGAATCGCAGTGACAAGTTCAGTAGTTTTGTTGAAATATTGACGCGTGCCAATAAATTGCAATTACTTTCCACTTATGGTGAATATACCTGCTTTGCCCCGACCAATACAGCTATAAGCAATTATTTAAGTACTTCAGGCCTGTCATCGATCAGTAGTCTGACAGATAAAGATTGTGACACGATTGCCCGAACGCACTTGGTTAAAGGTGCTTACTTTATTGCGAATTTAAGTGAGGGAGCACTTCCGACTGCGAATATGTTGGATCGCTATCTGGTCTTGACCAGTGATTCGGACGTAAGCAATTACAACAAGTTGACATATTATATCAATAAAACCTCGAAGCTTATTGCGCGTGATGATTCGGTGACGAATGGGGTTGTCCATACAATTGATAAGGTTTTGTCGAGATGTACTGATATGTTGCCTGGTTTGATGAAAAAGGATTCAACAATTTCGTTGTTTGACAGTGCTTTTGTTGCGACCGGATTGGCTGATACGCTTGATAAATATTATATTGATGCGAACTATTCATGCGGCGTAGATTCGTTTGTTGATGGTATTTATTATCACACCGGTAATGAATATGAAACTGGCTATTACCCTGCGAAACGGTATTTTAAGTATACGGTTTTTACTGAGCCGAATGCAGTGTTTGCTGCAAACGGCATAACAAATTTGAAGGGACTGACCGCTTATGCGAAATCTGTCTATGATGCTACTTATCCCGAAGATGCTGGTCTGTATGATAATGATTTAAGAAACCGTAAGAATCCTTTAAACCGTTTTGTGGCTTATCATATACTCGACCGTCTTGGCAATTATAATAATTTAACCGTTACTGGCACAATAAAGACCTATATGCAGGTTACTTCGGCAATGGATGCGACAGATATCTATGAGACGATGTGTCCGTTCACCGTTGTCCAGTGCAGTGGTCCTTCAGATGGGTTGTTTCTGAATCGCAAGGGTGTAGGTTCTGTCTATTCGGTTAAGGGTGTCAGGGTATGGGCTCCTTCTGAATCAAATGCCGATCAGAGTGCATTAAATGGCGTATATCATTATATTGATGATATTCTAACTTACAGTGTAAATACACGAGAGGTCGTTTTTAATTGCCGTTTTCGTTTTGATGCAACGACCTTATCGTCTGATTTTATGACCAGTGGCGCAAGGGGCAGAGATGGTACGGCGACTTGTACAGCCTTTAAGAACGGATCACTTAAAGACTGGACATTTACCCCCCAGACTTTTGTTTCTTGTCGCAATCGCCATGCTGATTTTGATTGTTATCAGGGAGATGAGGTTGTTCTATTGGGGCAGTTTGATTTTACTTTTAAGTTGCCGCCGGTGCCTGAAGGAACTTATGAAGTCCGTCTGGGATATACTGCTCTGTCTACGCGTGGTGTTGTACAGGTCTATTTTGATAATTCTCCTTGTGGAATTCCGCTTGATTTACGTGTAGGCTCAACTGATCCGTCAATAGGCTGGGTTGCAGATAGGGAGACAACGAATGCGGGTACAGATACGGATGATTCCGCAGCAGATAAGGCTGAAGACAAGGCAGCAGATAAGGCTGAAGACAAGGCATTGCGTAACCGGGGGTATATGAAAGGTGGAGATTCAATGTGTAAGTATTGGTTAGACCATTATTTTAATTTTAGAGGGGAATCTCAGTGTTTACGTCGTATATTGACCACCAGATTTTTTTCCTCAAATGAAACCCATTATTTGCGTTTCAAGCAGGTGCTGGATAACCCTAGGGCTGAATTTGCCTTTGATTATATGGAGTTGTGTCCAAAAAGTGTTTATGACAGTGCTGAGGGCGAAGACCACCATTAACCAAAAAGAATGGATTGAATAGAAAAGGCATCCTGGTTTTCCGGAGAGGCTTTTTTATATGCCTTTTTCTGAATTTGCTCTTGAAGCTGCAAGAATGGCAGGTGATAGCACCTTTCACAAACCCTTTCAGATAAATTATTAACCTGTTGCTCTTGAAAAAAATGATTATTTCATATCAAAAAGCTGTAGTTTTGCATATTCTTTGTGTTTTATAACAAATCGAAATGAAAAAAATTATTTATTTATTACCCGTTTTGTTTTGTCTGTCAGTTGGACATGCTTTTTCACAGAAAAAAGCTTTTACGATAGAAGATTTATATAAAATCCAGTATGCCGGAGAACCGGTGATTTCTCCGGATGGAATGCATATTGCACATACCATCACAAAATACGACCTGCCTAAAGGCGAGACAAGGACAAACATTTATGTAATGGACGCTGACGGAAACAATAAAACGCAGATTACCAGCAACGGGAAAAGCAGCAACCCAATATGGACGAAAGATGGCAGGAGCATTTACTATGTATCCACAGATTCGGGTGTGACACAGGTTTATGTTTATAGTTTCAAAGACGGGCAACCACAGAAAATAACAAACTTTTCAATGGGGGTAAATGACCCGAAACTTTCACCGGACAATAAACTGATCGCTTTTTCATCGGAAGTTTATCCGGAATGTGGAGCAGACAGTAAAAGTAATGCCGTGACTGATTCACTAATAACAAAGGGCCCGGTTCAGGCTTATATGGCTGATCATTTGTTATTCAGACACTGGACAGATTATGCTGCCGGCAAATGTTCCCATATTCTGGTTTATGATATTGAAAACCAGACCTACACGGATGTTACTCCCGGTAACTTTGTCTCGCCTGTTTTTATGTTAGGCGGTGGTGTAGGCTATAGTTTCTCTCCGGACAGCAAAGAGCTTTGTTTTGTTTCCAATCATTCCGAACATCCCGAGGCTACGACCAATGCAGACCTTTTTCTGGTTCCAGTCACTGGTGGAAAGGCTGTTAACATAACCAAAGACAACGAAGCGTGGGACGGAACGCCGGTCTATTCTCCGGATGGAAAATACATTGCTTACCGCAAACAACTTGTGCCGGGATATGAATCGGACTTGTTCCGCATTACCATCTATAACAGGCAAACCGGGACTTCAAGGATTATTACGGAAGCATTCGATAATTGGATTGATGAGATCAAATGGGACAAAGATTCCAGGACTATCTATTTTTTGGCTGAGGTTCAGGGATACCAGCCAATTTACAAAATCAACATTGTATCAGAAAAAATCGAATCCGTCGTTCGCGAGAAATCGGTTTTCACTTACAACCTTGACAAAAAGGGCTATCTTTACTACTCGGCCAATTCTATGGAGAAACCGACCGAGCTGTATCGTCTGAAGTTGTCCAACCCGAAAAAGGTATCACAGCTAACCTCTCTAAACCAGGATCTGGCAAGTGCCGTGGATATTTGTCCGGCTGAAACAATGTGGGTTGCTGGTGCCGACGGGAAAAAAGTGGAGGTTTTCATTGTCAAGCCACATAATTTCGACCCGAATAAAAAATATCCGCTTATTCTGAATGTTCACGGAGGTCCGCAAAGTCAATGGATGAATTCATTCCGTGGAGACTGGCAGATTTACCCGGGAGCCGGTTATGTTGTTGCTTATGCGAACCCGCATGGATCAACAGGCTACGGACAAGAATACACACGTGAAATTTCAGGAGACTGGGGAGGCAAACCTTTTGAAGATCTGATGAAAGTGACTGATGCGCTTGCCGGCCTCTCTTATGTTGATTCAACCCGCATGGGAGCAATGGGCTGGTCATACGGCGGCTATATGATGAACTGGTTTCAGGCACAGACCAAACGGTTCAAATGTCTGGCTTCAATGATGGGGCTTTACGATCTAAATGCAGAATGGGGATCGACAGAAGAGCTCTGGTTCCCGAATTTTGACCTGAAAGGACAACCGTGGAATTCTGATTTGTATAAGAAGTTCTCTCCCTCAGAATACGTGCAGAATTTCTCCACTCCCACCTTGATCATTTCCGGTCAATTAGACTTCAGGATACCTTATACGCAGAGCATTCAATATTTTACAACACTTCAAACGCTTGGCATTCCTTCAAGACTTATTATCCTTAAAAACGACGGACATTGGCCCAGCACAGTCAAATCCATGCCGCTTTATTACGACGCGCATCTTGATTGGTTTCATAAATATCTTGGCGGGGAGCCAGCACCTTATGATGTTGACAAATTGGTCAAGAACCAAATCTTCAAAAACTTATTGTAGTTTTAGTTTCATTCCCAACTTTAAATTGGGATTATCCAAACGGTTGACTTTTTGTAATTGTTTCACAGTAGTGCCATATTGTTTGGCGAGAGCATACAGGGTGTCTCCCTTACGTATAGTTACAAAATGGCTGGAATAGGTATTCTTCGTGCTCTTAGCGTTTTTAGTGTTCTTCTTTTTGTGTACACTTTCTATTTGTTCACTGTCACTGTCATCATTTTCTTCGCTTGCTATTTTGATTGCAGAGGCATATCCTAAAGCAGGAACTTTAAATACACCATTGCCAAAGTCAAAAAAGTGTTCGGCATTCTGGGCAATTTTGTTGAACCGTATTTCAAAATGCAAATGATCTGTAGTAGCCCGGCCCGTACGTCCTCCCAAACCTATAATTTCACCTGCCACCACACTGGCACCTTCTTTTACCAGACATTTGCTTAAATGTCCATAATACGTCTCGATATTGTTGTCATGCTGAATAATGACCAAATTCCCATACCCGGAATAAGGTGCGGATTTTATAACCACTCCATTAAAAGCAGCCCTAACCGTATCACCGTGGTGGAGTTTTATATCTGTCCCTGAATGACTGTGATTGCCCCGGCCATTGCCAAAAGGACTAATAACCTTTCCTATAACAGGAATGGACATCTGACCGGATGCTGACAAATCAGCAATGGCCATACTTTGTGCATCTTTTGTTTTTAAAGTTTTTTTAGGATTGACTGCTTCCCTGAATACGGAGCAGCTACTAACCATAAAACATACCAGTAATGAAATGATCAGCAATCTTTGTGTTGCCACAGTACGGTAATAATAAAAAAAGTGTCTCCTCAATATTCGATTCTTAGTATACAAAAAGCCCATATCTAATATTTCTATTTCTTCGAAACGACGTTTCGATTCAGTAAATACTGGAACTTCTGATTCGATTTCCCTCAGAAGTATAATAATGATATGGACAAATATATAAAAAAAAATCGACTTTCAAAAGCGAACAGGAAAAAAAATGGATGGCAACTCATGAAAAAGTTGTCATCCATTTGATAACCCAAGTACTAATAATTGAAGACCTATGAAAATTAATCAAAAGTAGTATAAGCGGTTTCACCGTGTTGGGTATCATCCAAACCAAGTGCCTCCTGCTTTTCTGTAACGCGAATGCCAATTACTTTTTCTGTTATCTTGAATAGAATGAATGTTCCTATTCCGGAATAAGCAATTGTGGTTATTACAGCAATAAGCTGAATCCATAGTTGGTGAACGTTTCCGTAAAAGGCACCGCTGTAGGCTTGTACGGCAGGCGTAGCCAACAGACCAGTCATTATTGCACCGATTATACCACCAATACCATGTACGCCAAATGCGTCCAGGGAATCATCATAACCAAGTTTCGGTTTAACGAATGCAACCATAATATAGCAAACAGTTGACACGGTAACACCAATAACAAGAGCACCCGTTATCCCGACAAATCCGGCAGCTGGTGTTATCGCAACAAGACCTGCAACAGCACCTGTGCAAATTCCGACAATGGTCGGTTTTCCATCAATAATAAACCAGTCTATTAAAGCCCAGGTCAAGGCTGCAGTGGCAGTTGCTATATGTGTTACCATAAATGCGTTTGCAGCAAGTCCGTCAGCAGCCAGACCACTACCTGCATTAAACCCGAACCATCCGAACCACAAAAGGGCAGCACCTATGAACACAAAAGGAATATTGTGGGGAGGCAGCGCGTGTCTCTCATAATCATGACGTTTTCCAAGCATTATTGCGGTTACAATGGCTGCAATACCGGCATTGATATGTACAACCGTACCACCTGCAAAATCCAGGGCACCCAGCTTCATCAACCAGCCATCAGCAGACCATACCCAATGGGCAACAGGATTATAAATAAAAATAGTCCATAGAACTGAAAATACAAGAAATCCTTTAAAGTTGATTCGTTCAGCAAATGCTCCAATAATCAAGGCCGGAGTGATAACGGCAAACATGCACTGGTACATTATGAAAACGAAATGAGGAATTGTCCCGGTTTTAGTTCCATCGGCGGCTGTTTGGAAATGAGAAATAAAATACGGGCTAAGATCACTTAAGTGAATACCATTCAAAAAGGCCCAGTTAAGCCCTCCTATATACGGAGCAAGAGCACCTTTTGAACTTCCGAAAGCAAGACTGTAGCCGCAAATAACCCATTCAATGCTGATAACGGCAGTAAGGATCATACACTGCATCAATACATTTAATACGTTTTTCCTACGGACTAAACCGCCGTAAAAGAGTGCCAGCCCGGGTATTGTCATCAACAGGACAAGAGCAGTTGCTACAATCATCCATGCGGTGTCTCCGGAATCGACCTTTGGAGCAGTAATGGCTGCTGTGCTTTGTGCTGCAGCAGTAGAGCCAACAAGAGACAAGAAGGCTACGGTGGACATAATTATTTTCTTCATATTTTTCCTGAAAAGTTGTTAAGTTTCAAATGTCGTAAAGCGCTATTACCTGAAGAGTTGTTAAGTTTCTTTTACAAGCGTCTTTACCTGATAATTGTTAAGTTTCTTTGTTATAAGGTGTTTTTACATGACAGTTGTCAAGCTTCCTTGTTGTAAAGAGCCTCCGGACCTGTTTCTCCGGTTCGGATGCGATAGGTATCTTCAATGTCTGTAACGAAAATCTTGCCATCGCCTGCATCTCCTGTTCTGGCTGCAAGCATGATTGCATTAACTGTCTTTTCAAGATTAATGTCGCGAACAACAATTGAAAGCATACACCGTTGAATATACCTTGATTGAAAAATTTGTCCCCTGATCACCTGACTCTCTGTGGACTTTCCAAGACCGGTTATATCCCAATATGAAAACCATTCGATGCCTGTATCGTATAATGCTTTCTTGACATCTTCAAATCTTGATTTTCGGATAACCGCTTCAATCTTTTTCATAATTAATAGTTTAGAAGTTTATAATAAGATTATTAAGCTAAATTGAACCATCCTCCCGCACCCGGGAGAATGGTTCCTTCTTCATAATTTACTGCCTCACGGCAGATATGGCCTCAAAAGAACTATGAAGATCTCTATCTGATGAACAACAATTCGCGATACTTGGGTAATGTCCACATCTCGTTGTCCACGATCAGTTCCAGCTTGTCTATGTTATAACGGATCTGGCTGAAATAGGGTTCGATCGTATCGTGATAGGCTATCGCCTTCTCGCGCTCGTTCTCTATCCTGTTGGCCACCTTGCGGGCTTCAACCATCAAACCGACCATCTTCTGGATTGCGTCCACGTACGATTCGATCTCTTCTATCAGATCCAGCTTCTCGGCTGCCAGCTTCTGGTATTTTGAAGGCTCAAAGAGTTGTTTGAGTTTCGACACGTTGTCAAGCAGGGATGACTGGTAGCGGTTCGCTACCGGAATGATGTGATTCATTGTCATATCTCCAAGAACACGAGCCTCGATCTGGATCTTCTTCGTATAGGTCTCCCACTTCACTTCGTTGCGCGCATGAAGTTCCACTTCGCTCATCACACCTGTCTTTGAGAACAGGGCTATTGATTCCGGTGACAAATAGGCGTCAAACTGGATGGGTGCGCTGGTTTCGCAGTCCAAACCACGGGCTTCTGCTTCTGCCTTCCATTCATCGCTATAGCCGTTTCCGTCGAAGCGAATAGGTTTCGAGGTCTTTATCAGTTCACGAACGATTGAGAATATGGCTTTTTCTTTCGGTTCGCCTGCTTTTACGCGTTTCTTGACTTCTGCGTTAAATATCATTAGTTGAGCGGCCACGGATGCGTTCAGCGCTGTCATGGCTGATGCACAGTTTGCCGATGAACCTACGGCACGGAACTCAAAGCGGTTTCCTGTAAAGGCAAAGGGTGAGGTACGGTTTCGATCCGTTGTATCTATCAGCAGTTCCGGTATCTGGCCTACGCCTAACTGGAAGACGCCTTTCTTGTCAAATATGATGGCTTCATCTGTTGTGGATGCTTCCAGCTTGTCCAGTACCTGCGTAAGCTGAGTACCAAGGAATGCAGAGATGATGGCAGGAGGTGCTTCGTTTGCTCCGAGGCGGTGCTCATTCGTTGCCGAGGCTACGGATGCTTTTATCAAGGCGTTGTTCTTATATACGGCCGTCAGCGTGTTGACCATGATGGTTACGAACAGGAGGTTCTCTTGTGCGGTCTTTCCGGGATTGAACAAATTTACGCCCGTATCCGTGCTCAGTGACCAGTTGTTGTGTTTTCCGGAACCATTGATACCGGCAAAAGGTTTTTCATGCAGCAAAACATGGAAATGATGATGTTTGGCTACTTTCTCCATCAAGTCCATCACCAAAAGGTTATGGTCTACGGCAAGGTTTGTCTCTTCATATATAGGAGCCAGTTCAAACTGGTTCGGTGCTACTTCGTTATGACGCGTCTTTAATGGCATACCCAACTTATAGCCTTCTATCTCCAGTTCCTTCATGAATGCGGCTACGCGCAATGGGATGGAACCGAAATAATGGTCTTCCAGCTGTTGGTTCTTGGCTGATTCATGACCCATCAGCGTACGGCCTGTTAGCATAAGGTCAGGGCGGGCACTGTAGAGTGATTCGTCTACCAAAAAGTATTCTTGTTCCCAGCCCAGATTTGACTGAACTTTATTGACATTCGGATCAAAGAAACGGCATGTTTCCGTGGCTGCCTTATCAACTGCGCTCAGGGCTTTCAGCAATGGGGTCTTGTAGTCGAGCGCTTCGCCCGTATAGGATATGAACACTGTGGGTATACACAACGTGTCATCTATTATAAATGCTGGTGAGGATGGATCCCAGGCTGTATAGCCACGGGCTTCAAACGTATTGCGCAACCCGCCGCTTGGAAAGCTTGATGCGTCCGGTTCCTGCTGGGCAAGTAATTTCCCTTCCAGTTCCTCGACAACCTTGCCTTCTCCTGCATGCTCGATAAATGCGTCGTGCTTCTCGGCCGTGGTCTCCGTCAATGGATGGAACCAGTGTGTGTAATGTGTCACGCCACGTTCCAACGCCCACATCTTCATACCGGCTGCAACGTGATTCGCTATCTGGCGATCCAATGGTGCGCCGTTATCTATCGCATCGGTCACAATCTTAAATGTCTCCTTCGACAGATAAGTCCGCATCTTCTCACGATTGAACACGTTCTTTCCATAATATTCCGATATCTTCCCTTCCGGTACCTCCACCGGCTCCGGCATGTGGGAAAAGGCCTCACTCACCAAATGAAATCTTAATGTTGACATTAGTAATTATTTTTTAAAGTTCGTTTCAAATCATCTATTTAAAAATCTATAGCTTCCAATCTTGAAAACGTTTCATCGCTTTAAGCGTATTTTCACGACTCCCGAAAGCAGTCAATCTTACATATCCCTCTCCACTGGGGCCGAAACCAACTCCCGGCGTTCCAATTACATTTGTTTCAGATAACATTCGATCAAAAAATGTCCACGAATCAATTCCTTTTGGCGTTTTAAACCAAATATAAGGCGCATTCACACCTCCAAATACGGTCAAACCCATTTGAAGAAGATTCTTACGAACAATAGAGGCATTTTCCAGATAATAAGCTATATTCTCAAAACATTGTGCCCGTCCTTCAGAAGAATATACAGCCTCTGCCGCTCTTTGAGTTATATAGGAAACACCATTGAATTTGGTTGTCTGGCGTCTGTTCCACAAAGCATTTAAAGAGATTCTTTCACCAGAACGGGTTTTAGCTGTCACATCTTTGGGTATAACCGTATAGCCACAACGTAAACCTGTAAAACCTGCCGTCTTGGAAAAGCTTCTGAATTCAATGGCACATTGCCTGGCGCCTTGAATTTCATAGATGCTGTGTGGCACCTCTTTCTCCGTAATAAAGGCCTCATAAGCAGCATCAAAAAATATCAAAGCACCTGTATTAAGTGCATAATCGACCCATTTCTTTAGTTCATTGATAGTCAATGTTGTTCCTGTCGGATTATTGGGAAAACACAAATAAATAATATCTACTGGTTTACAAGGTAAAGACGGTATAAAATTATTCTCAGCAGTACATGGAATATAAACGATATTGCTCCATTCGCCATTTTCATTTAAAAAGCCGGAACGGCCTCCCATCACATTCGTATCGACATAAACAGGATAAACCGGGTCAGTCACAGCCACGACATTATCATGGGCAATTATATCTCCAATATTGCCCATGTCACTTTTGCAACCATCACTGACAAACACTTCCTCTTTACTCAAATAAATACCTCTCTGTTCAAAATCAGACTCAATAATCTTCTCTATCAAAAAAGAATATCCTTGATCAGGTCCATAACCTCTGAAAGTATCAGATATAGACATCTCATCAACAGCTTTATGCATTGCATCTATAACTGATTTCGCCAGTGGCCTCGTCACATCTCCGATTCCCATAGAAATCAGATCTGCTTTCGGATGATTTGTTTTATAGATATCTACCTTTCTTGCTATTTCTGAAAAAAGATACCGTCCATTTAATTTTAAATAATTCTCATTAACTAAGGCCATATTTTACAATAAAATATTTTTAAGTAACAAGCCGTCTATCAACAGTAGATATTCGGCTTAACTCACACTTCTCCTTCAAAAACGGTAACAGCTCCACCTGTCATATACACATGATTGTCCTCTACCTTCCATTCGATTTGCAGGCGTCCACCCCTTAAGTCAATAAATGCCTTCCGATGCAAACGACCACTTAAAACACCAGCCACTAAAACGGCACACGCGCCTGTTCCACAAGCAAGTGTTTCACCTGCACCTCTTTCCCATACTCTCATTCTGGCATGTTCTTTATCTATAATTTCAACAAATTCAGTATTTGTACGTTTCGGGAAAAGGACATTAAATTCAAATTTTGGACCAAGCTGTGGCAGATTCAAGTCATCTATACCCTGCATGAAGATTACAGCATGCGGATTGCCCATAGACACACAACTCAATTCATAAGAAACTTCATCTATCAAAACCGGAACATTGACCGCATAATCTCCACACAAATCTACTGGGATTTTTGCAGGTTCCAGAATTGGTTCACCCATGTCTACACAAACTGAATCAACCAATCCATCTTTAACTTTTAAGTCCAGTTTCTTCAGACCAGCCTTTGTTTCAAGAGTCAAAGATGTCTTTTTTGTCAATCCCTTATCATAAACATACTTTCCAATACAACGGGATGCATTTCCGCACATTTCAGCCTCTGAACCATCAGCATTAAACATGCGCATGCGGAAATCGGCATTGTCTGAAAGCATAATCAATACTAAACCATCCGATCCAATACCAAAATGGCGGTCACTCAGTTTAGCAGCAAGTGAAGCAGGATCATCAATACATTCTTGCGTCGCATTTATGTATATATAATCATTCCCGGCTCCATGCATTTTTGTAAACTTCATTGACCAAGTTTTTTCTTTGTTTATCTTTATTGACAATGCAAATATATAAGTATTTTTTCAATTCACAACAATAATAAACGTTTTAATACATGAGTCTGATTTTAACTTACTTTTTGCTATAAATCTTTTGGTTTTAGTATAAATATTCACATTTTAAATATTTTTGTAATGCTTTTTCACATTCAACAGCTAAATATATATATAAAAAGATAATTCACTTTTTGCTGTTTTGAAAAGGAATTTGAAAATAAAATTGTATTTATTGCTATTATTTTGACAATATCAATGCGCTATAATATTTTTTAGATCATACTAATATAGAGGTAATACGCATATTATAGAGCTAGCAAATCAATAAAAAGAACATGTTTTTATGCAAAAAGAGGAACATTCTTAAGTGTTCCTCTTTCTTATATAAAACATTCCTTTGGGGAACGTATTCTTCTTATTAGAATTGGCGTTCAGCTAAACTTTTGTAACCGTTATATCGCCACATAGCAGCTTTCTGAGCAGCATCAAACAGCTCATCTGCCTCTTTCGGGAATACCTTCTTAAGAGAATTATAACGGACTTCACCCATTAGAAAATCGTTAAACTTAGACCAGTCTGGTTCTTTGCTATCCAATAGGAAAGGATTCTGTCCTTGAGCTTCCAGGTCCGGATTGAATCGGTACAAGTGCCAGTATCCGCACTCAACAGCACGTTTTTCTTCATCCTGCACTTTACCCATGCCGACCTTAAGACCATGATTGATACAAGGTGCATATGCTATAATTAAAGAAGGACCGTCATAGGCTTCAGCTTCACGAATGGCTTTCAGAGTCTGGGACTGATTGGCCCCCATTGCTATCTGGGCAACATAGACATAGCCATAAGTTGTAGCAATCATGCCAAGATCTTTTTTGCGCACCCGTTTTCCTGAAGCTGCAAATTTTGCAACAGCAGCAATAGGAGTTGACTTGGAAGATTGGCCTCCCGTATTTGAGTAAACCTCTGTATCGACAACCAAAATGTTCAAGTTTAAACCTGATGCGATAACATGATCAAGTCCACCAAAACCAATATCATAACCCCAACCGTCACCACCAATGATCCACTGGGATTTCTTTATTATAAATTTGGTTAATGGACGAATATCCTTGCAAATATCGCAATCACAAGCGTTCACGAGCGGTGTGATAGCAGCTTCCAGTTCAACTGTTTTAACCGTATCATTTCGATTTTCAAGCCATTCAGTAAAATAGCCTTTCAGTTGATCACTGCAAGAATCGCTAGCAACGCCTTTCTCAAACAAAGCAGCTAAACGGTCACGCATTGTATTAACAGCCAGAAGCATACCCATACCAAATTCTGCATTATCTTCAAATAATGAATTTGCCCAGGCTGCACCATGACCTTTCTCATTCTTTGTATATGGTATTGAAGGAGCGGAGCCGGAATATATTGAAGTACAACCTGTTGCATTGGCCACCATTTGGCGATCACCAAACAATTGAGAAATTAGTTTAATATATGGCGTTTCACCACAACCTGAACATGCTCCGGAGAATTCAAATAAAGGAGTGGCAAATTGTGAATTTTTCACATTGGCCTGAATATCAATAAGGTTTTGTTTTGTCTTGACATTTGCAACTGAGAAATCCCAGTTTGCCTGTTCTGAAAGCTGAGACTCGATCGGAACCATTGACAAGGCCTTATTACCTTTGTTCCCCGGACAAACATCCGCACAATTACTACAGCCAAGACAATCAAGGACATCTACCTGTTGACGGAAAGTCATACCGGCAAATTGTTTACCTGTAGCCTTTATTGTCTTGTAATTGGCTGGCTGAATAGCCTGTTCAGCTGCATCCAGTATAAAAGGACGAATACAAGCATGAGGACAGACATAAGAACATTGGTTACATTGAATGCAATTATCAGAATTCCATACCGGAACTTTTGCTGCAACGCCACGTTTCTCATAAGTAGCAGTTCCAAGATCCCAGGTACCATCTTCACGACCTTTAAATGCAGAAACAGGAAGATCATCCCCTGCCTGAGCATTAATAGGCAAAACAACATTCTTTACAAAATCAGGGATATTAGGATCAGTGACTTCTTCTTCAATAGCAAGATTAGCCCATTCTGGAGGAACTTCAACTTTAACATAGTCACCACCACGATCAACGGCAGCATAATTCATGTTAACAATGTTCTCACCTTTCTTGCCATATGATTTGTTGATGGCATACTTCATTTTTTCCACTGCCAGTTCATAGGGAATCACATTCGTAATCTTAAAAAAGGCAGACTGCAAAATCGTGTTTGTGCGATTTCCTAAACCTATTTCCTGTGCAATATCCGTAGCATCA
>Ga0302287_10000569_pt1 | contig 17860 bp, 15 predicted proteins | sample III_Fen_E2_4_FD_200452 | JGI IMG/M metagenome (GOLD analysis project Ga0302287, IMG submission 200452) | Peat permafrost microbial communities from Stordalen Mire near Abisko, Sweden - III_Fen_E2_4 | ecosystem: Environmental > Terrestrial > Soil > Wetlands > Permafrost | place: Sweden: Abisko...
GTCGCATAAACGCTCGACAAATCGAAGCTGCATTTACTCCAGAGACGGTGTTGGTGAGCGTGATGCTTGCGAACAACGATACGGGTGTTATTCAACCGATTGCGGACATTGCTGTCTTTGCTCATGCACGCGGAATTCTTGTGCATACTGATGCTGTGCAGGCGGCTGGTCGCATTCCCTTGGATGTAAAAACCTTGGGCGTAGATTTTCTTTCGCTCTCTGCACACAAATTTTGTGGACCGCGTGGGGTAGGTGTGTTGTATGTAAAGAGCGGAATTGAGCTTGTGCCCTTGATGCAAGGGGGCAAACAAGAAACAGCTCGCCGTGCAGGCACTGAAAATATTCCAGGAATCGCAGGGCTTGGTGTAGCTGCAGAGCAAGCACAGCAAGGGGTTTCGAATTACACGCAACGTTGTGTGCAATTGCGGAGCCTTTTGCAGCAAGGAATTTTATCGCTGTTCCCCGATACGCGTATCTATGGTGAAACTGCGGACCGCGTTGCAAATACTCTTAGCATGGGGTTCCCTGGCGTAGACGGAATGGCGCTCATGCTGAATTTGGACATTGAAGGTATCGCGATCAGCATCGGCTCTGCCTGTGGTGCGGGCGATCATGAACCATCCCATGTGCATAAAGGGATGGGTTGCACCGAAGAAGATGCGTTGAGCGTAGTGCGCTTTTCGCTTGGGCCAGAAAATACAGAAGAAGAAATCGATGCGACGCTTGCTGCCTTGGGGCGAGCCGTGCCGCGTCTGCGGAGTATGCGTGTCAAATAAACCAAGAATCGTTGTGGGCTTAAGCGGTGGCGTAGATTCAACGCTTGCGGCTTCCATGCTACTGGAACAAAATTATGAAGTGGTAGGGGTAACCTTACGCCTTCTTCCTTGCGAAGACAGTGGCGAGCGTCGCAGTTGTTGTGGACTCGATGGTGTTGCTCAAGCGCGCGCTGTTGCTGGTCAATTAGGCATTCGCCATTATGTGGCAGATTGCCATGATGCCTTTACAGATAACGTGCTCAAGCAGTCATGGAACGTGTACGCACAAGGCATGACGCCTAATCCATGTGTGCTCTGTAACCGGCATATCAAGTTTGGATGGTTGCTCGATTTTGCAAAAACCTTAGGCGCAGAACAAGTGGCCACCGGCCATTACGCACAAATGATTCCCGATGCGACAGGCCATCGTCGTTTGCATCGTGGAGCAGATCACAAGAAAGATCAATCCTATTTCTTGTACGCTCTTGATCAGTATCAACTCGATGCTGCCATTATGCCTTTGGGTGGGATGACGAAACCAAGGGTGCGGGAGCTTGCGGCTGAACGCGGCTTTGTGAATGCGCATCGCCAAGACAGTCAAGACGTGTGCTTTGCTGTGGATAATGGTGGCTTTCCAGAATTTATGCGGCAACGTTTTGGCGCGACTTCAAAGCCAGGAGTTTTGGTGGATGACGCTGGAAAAATTTTAGCCCAGCACGATGGAATTCATAAATTCACACTGGGGCAACGCAAGGGAATCGGTGTGGCTCTAGGCAAGCCAGCGTTTGTGAAAAGCGTGAATTTGCAAACAGGAGCTGTGGTGCTTTCCACCGAAAAAGCAGATTTGCTTTCCGATCACACCTTTGTGCGCAATCTCATTTGGCATGGCGAGCCTTTGCAGCAAGGGCAAGAAGTAGAATGTGAAGTGCAAACCCGGCATGGACAAAAGGCTGTGTCTTGTATAATTCGCCAAGAGAATTCGGATATGATTTCTGTACGCTTGAGCGAAGCTCTTTTTGCAATTACACCAGGCCAGGCTGCGGTGTTTTATCAAGGTTCGCTGGTGCTAGGCGGTGGATCTATTGTTGGAACACTCTAAGGATGATTCATGAGTGATAACCGTTATTCTCGCCAAATTGCTTTGCCCGAAATTGGCGTGGCAGGCCAAGCAAAGATTGCGGCTGCGCGCGTGTTGGTGTTGGGTTGTGGAGCTCTAGGGAGCATTCAGGCCGAGTTGCTTGCGCGTGCAGGGGTAGGGCATATCCGCATTGTAGATCGTGACATTCCCGAATGGAGCAATCTTCCGCGCCAGTTTCTATATGATGAAAATGACGTGCGCGAACGCATTCCCAAGGCCGTCGCGTGTGCATACAAGCTGCGCGCGATCAATACGCAAATCGAAATTGAAGAGCACGTGAAAGATGTCACGCCAGCAAACATCGAAGGCTTTTTGCAAGGTGTTGATGTGGTTCTTGACGGCGTCGATAATTTTGAAACGCGTTACTTGATCAATGATGCGTGTGTGAAAGCAAATATTCCTTGGGTCTATGCTGGTGTACAAGGCACGCGTGTGCTTGCAATGCCAGTAATCCCAACGTATGGGGCGTGTCTGCAATGTGTGTTTCCCGAAGCACCTGTGTCCGGAAGTGTGCCTACTTGCGAAATCTCTGGAGTCATCAATACCGTGCCTGCGCTTGCGGCAACATTGCAAGTGAGCCAAGTGCTACGTATTCTTATCGATGGATCTGCATCGGTTGCACAGAACGCAAAGCTCATGATGATCGATCCATGGTGCTCGGTGGTTCAAGCCATGAGCATCACAAAAAATCCTGAATGCCCATGCTGTCATGATCACAAGTTTTCATTCTTGGATTCGAAAATATTTTCTCGACAAGCGCTCTTGTGTGGGCGCAAGTCAGTACAAGTAACTCCAGCAGAACCTTCTGATTGGGATTTGGGTACTCTTGCTGGTCGCCTGCATGAATTAGGCAAAGTGACCATGCGCAAAGAAGTTCTCGAATTCGAAGTCGAAGGCTATCGTCTTATGATTTTCAAAGATGGTCGCACGGTTGTACACGGAACCCCAGATTTTGCTAAGGCTCGCAGCCTAGTCTCCAAGTATATCGGAAATTGATTTATCGTAGAAAAAGGCAAAAGAAGCCAACCCTTTTGTGCAAAGCGTCATATCGTGTGCCGCTTCGGATGTGTCTGTCCCATGGGCATCTCTTTGCTTGATTGTTAATTTGTGTCACATGACATCTCTTTTCGACGAAATTATTGACCGTACAGGCACGTCAAGCCTTAAATGGGATTTGTATAAATCACGTGATGTAATTCCTCTTTGGGTTGCGGATATGGATTTTCGCGCTCCGCCCCAAGTGCAGCAAGCTTTACACGAACGAGTCGATCATGGCGTATATGGGTACACGCGTGTTCCGCTAGAGCTTGAAAATGCGGTTATTGAAGATGTGTTGCGGTCGTTTGATTGGCAGATCCAAGCAGAGTGGCTGGTATGGATTCCTGGTCTTGTGAGTGGTTTGAATATCGCATGCAGAGCTGTGGGCAACGAAGGCGATGAGGTGGTGACTTTCACACCCGTGTATCCACCATTTCTTGAAGTGCCCGAGCATGCCAAACGAACGTTAGTGGATGTTCCTCTTGTGCAGGCATCGGTGGGTGAGCCGTGGAAAATTGATTTTGAATCCCTCGCAGTAAAAGTAAGTGCGAAGACTCGTCAACTTCTTTTATGCAATCCGCATAATCCGGTTGGCCGCGTATTCAGTAAAGAAGAACTCACAAAACTCGCTGATTTTTGCATTACACACAAACTCACTATTTGCTCCGATGAAATTCATAATGGGCTTGTTCTTGGACCTTATGCAAGGCATCTTTGCATTGCGGCTCTAAGCCCCCTAGTTGCTGATAATTCAATCACTTTAATGGCACCCAGCAAAACATTCAATATTCCTGGACTTGCTTGCTCTTTTGCAATCATTCCGAATGCGACTCTGCGTAAACAATTTCATGCGGTTATGTATGGCATTGTGCCGCACGTTAATTTACTTGGGTTTACTGCCGCGCTTGCTTGTTATCGAGATAGTCAAGCTTGGCTGCAAGAGTTGTTGCCGTATTTATGGGGAAATTACGAGCTTGTGCGTGCAATGTGTGCGGAGTTTCCCAAAATTTCTCTCACGCCTCTCGAAGCCACTTACCTCGCGTGGATTGATTGCCGGTTGCTTGGACTCAAAAATTCTGTTCGCTTTTTTGAAGATGCAGGAGTAGGACTTTCGGATGGAGCAAGTTTTGGCTTGCCTGGTTTTGTTAGACTCAATTTTGGTTGCCCGCGCCCCTTGTTGCAAAAGGCTTTGCTGCGGATGCGGATTGCTTTACAAAAGGAAAACTCATGAAGGTATTTGCAATCAATGGAAGCGCTCGCAAGAATGGTAACACAGCGTTGCTCATTGGACGTGTTTTTGCAGAGCTCGAAAAGTACGGCATAGAAACCGAAATGGTGCAGCTCGCAGGCCATACCATTCGTGGCTGTACGGCTTGTAATAAATGCGGTGAACGCAAGGATGGCAAGTGCGCAAATACGGGCGACATTGTGAATTCACTAATTGAGAAAATGACCGCAGCTGATGGAATTATTCTCGGATCGCCAGTGTATTATTCCGATGTGACTTCGGAACTCAAGGCGGTAATTGATCGCACGGGGCGTGTGGCGGGTAGTAATGGTGGCCTTTTTAAACGCAAAGTTGGCAGTGCTGTTATGGCTGTGCGCCGAGGTGGGGCCTTGCACGCCATGGACACCATTCACCATTACATGCATTTGAGCCAAATGATTATTCCCGGTGCGAGCTATTGGAATTTTGGCGTGGGCCGTGAAATTGGCGATGTCGAGTCCGATGCAGAAGGCCTAAAGAATATGCAAGTCATCGGAGAAAATATGGCTTGGCTCATGAAGAAAATTAACGTGTAAAACCCTACGCGCCTTGCTTAAGATCCAATGAAAAGTGGATCAAGACCTTTGTGTTGCCCGCATGGTCTTTTCTGATTTCTGTAGCATGGGGCACAAACCCAAGTTTTGGATACAGAATCAAGCCCTCAAGATTTTCATGGAAGCATGAAACGCAAATTTGATTTGCTTGGTGATGCTCTTTCGCCAAGCGAATCATTTCAACAATCAGCTTTTTGCCGATTCCTTTTCCTCGATGCGATGGATCAATGACAACATTGCCGATCGAGCATTTTTCATTTTTCCACTCATAAAAGTTTGCAAAGCCAACCACCGTATTGTCATATACTGCAACGGTGGAATCGATTCTCATGGAAATAGAATCTTGCAGTTGCTTTCCCGTCAGTGGAAAATGAGCCTTGGGAAACATAAAGAACAGTTCGCGCTCATCTTGTGGAAATGTGCATATCTGTTTTAGGTCAATTTCTTGTACAGGTCTGAAAAATAACATTCTAGCCTTCAAGATCTTTTAGTTCGAGTTCAATTGCCTTGGTTGAAATCATGATTTCCCAGAACGAGATTGCGAGTGAAGCTAGCAGCAACAATAAACTAGCTCCGAAAATTTTTTCACCCAACCATGCATAACCGTGGAATAAAAAATACATGGAGGCTGCACACAGGAAAAAGCTGAATACGCCCAGCGCTTGCATGAATTTAGTGAGCTTAATTCGTAGCCGCAGATTTTCGATTTGACGAAGAACAAGAGCACGTGTTTCCTGTGTGTGCTTGTTGCCATGTAGCTGGCGAATGAGCTGTGCCAACACTAAGAAACGATTCGTATACGCAAGGAACAAAAGTGAAATTGCAGAGAACAATAGCGCGGGAGTTGAAAGTGCGAGTGGTGTTTGCATTATTCCTCATCATTTTTCATGCGTGGAATAGCGATTATGCCACGCTTACTGGGAACAAAGTACAAATAAGCTTTCGTTAACGACATCCGGTTTTCTGGTAACCATCTACGGATTTTCTTACCTACGATATTGCTGCATTGCAAATGTTTGGTACAATCAGAGTTAATTGCACACAAACTATTGGGGGCCACATGTCACGTATTTGTGTGGCGATTCTGCTGCTCCTTGTTGTTGGATTTTCTTTCGATGAATTTCAACCTTACACTGCAAGGTGCGCCAAAGGTTGGGATTTCGTCTGCACTCGTTTACTATCTCGATGCTTTGTAGGCTTGCGGAAACATATGATAATTGATAGCATGCAGAAATGAATAATCTGGCTGACGTAAAAGGGCTTCAAGTCCTTTTTGAAAATATTGCAGAGGGTATTGCTCTGCATAAGCTCGCTTATGATGAGTTTGGTGCGGCGATAAATTACCGAATTGTGGATTGCAATCCTCAGTTTGAAGCAATTTTTGGCATTGCAAAAATTGACGTCGTGGGCAAGCTTGCCTCAGAGGTATATCAGTCCGTACAAACTCCATTTTTACAGGAGTGCGCAGACGTTGCCATTACGAAATGTCATAAGTCTATTGAACGCTACCTTGCCCCTATGGGAAAATATTTTTCCATCTCGGTTACACCTTGGGAAGATAATGGCTTCGCAGCTGTTTTCAAGGATATTACTAGGCAGAAGGATACTAGCCTAGCTCTCGCAAGGCATCTTGAATCTATTAATGTCCGAGTTCGTTTATTAGAGTTTGTGTATGAACATTCGACGCAAGAATTTTTGCGCTATGCCCTCGATGAGATTTGCCCTCTGCTCTCTAGCACCATCGGTTTTTTCCATTTTGTGGAACCCGATCAAGAGCATATCCAACTTCAAGTTTGGTCGTCACGAACCATGCAAGAATTTTGTCAAGCGATTCCCACCGATAAGCACTATTCCATTTCTATGGCTGGAATATGGACAGACTGCATAAGGGAAGGGAAGTCGGTAATTCATAATGATTATGCTTTGGTACCTCATAAAAAAGGTTTACCTCTAGGGCACTCACCACTAAAACGTGAACTTTGTATTCCTGTTTTCCGAGAAAATAAGATTGCTGCTATTCTTGGCGTTGGAAATAAGGAGACTTTTTATAACGAGGCCGATCAAAGACTTGCAGAATATCTTGGAGACATGATTTATTCATTATTCGAGACGAAACGATCTAAAGAAAATTCTGAAGAAAAGTCTAGACAACTTGAACGCTATTTTACTTCAAGCCTTGATCTACTTTGCATTGCAGACACGACAGGATTTTTTCGCCGCCTTAATCCGCAATGGAGCGTTGTGCTTGGATATGACATCCACGACCTTGAGGGAACGTCATTCTTGCAACTTGTACATCCTGATGATCTTGAGTCAACATTACTTGCCATGGGACGTTTACAGAAAAGTTCCGAAGTCTTAACTTTCTGCAATCGTTTTAAAGCCAAGAGTGGTGACTATCGCTGGATTGAATGGAAGTCATTTCCTGAGGGAGAATTGATTTACGCGGTTGCGCGGGATATTACTCAGATGAGGCTTGCAGAAATTGAGCGCGAACGACTAATTAAAGAATTGCAGCAAAAAAATAATGAGCTTGAACGCTTTGCTTATTCTGTCTCGCACGACTTAAAATCTCCATTAGTGACCATTCAAGGTTTTGCCATTGCCATCGCTGAAGATATCGCCAGTGGAGACCAAGCTTCTGTCAAGGATAGCTTGCTCCATATACAAGCGGCATCGGAAAAAATGGGCCGATTGTTGCAAGATATTTTGCAATTGTCGAGATTAGGTCGCGAAACCGCGGGCTTTCTTCCAGTCAATTTGAATGTTGTTTTGCAAGAAGTAAAAGAGTTGTTGCATGGTGCTTTGGATCAACTGAATATCGAGTTTGAAGTAAGCCCAGATTTGCCGACAGTCATGGGCGATGCGTTGCGGTTGCGTGAGTTATTTCAAAATCTTTGTGAGAATGCAATTAAGTATCGAGACTCTGAACGAAAAGCGATAATTCAAGTCAGAAGCTCACTGCAAGATTCGATGCATGTAATTGAGGTCTGCGATAATGGCATTGGCATTGATCCTCGCCATCTCAAGGTGATTTTCGATTTATTCCGTAAGCTAAACCTGAAAACAGAAGGCACTGGGGTTGGTCTTGCTTTGGTAAAACGAATTGCTGAGCTTCATCAAGGTCGTGTTGAGGCGTATTCAAAAGGGCTCGGCACCGGGGCGATTTTTTCCATACAGCTTCCAATAATGCCTATTTAGCCTTTGTATCTTTAATCGAAATTCTCGACACCCCAAAACGAAGGAGGCCTCATGCAGGTCCAAGCCAACTCCGTGGTGAGCATTCACTACACTCTCACTAGCGATGCCGGCGCCGTGATCGACACATCGAGTGGTCACGCCCCCTTGGCCTACATACAAGGCCTTGGGCACATTGTCCCTGGCTTAGAACAAGCTATGGAAGGCCGTCGCGTCGGTGATAAATTCGAAGTCAAGGTTGCAGCACAGGATGGCTACGGCTTGCGCGATGATACCTTGCTGGATCGCGTTCCCAAGGAGGCGTTTCAGGGTGTTCCCGAAATTGAACCGGGCATGGAATTCTATGCCGATGGCCCCAATGGTCCGATCATGATTACTGTGAAAGAAGTCTTGGACGATGTGGTGGTGGTGGATGGCAATCACCCACTCGCAGGGCAGGCTTTGAACTTCGCTATTGAGGTGGTCGAGATTCGCGTTGCAACCGCTGAAGAAGTGGAGCATGGGCACATTCATGGAGAAGGTGGACATCACCACTAAGCTCTAGTTGATATCGCAAAAAAAGACCCCTGGTGTACTCCATGGGTCTTTTCCTTTTTCAGCAAATCGTTATTTCGTAAGTGTTACGCGGAAGTTATAAGAAGAGCCATCGTTGCTGGTGAGCTTGATGATCGCAGGGCCTGCAAAGGACTTAGAGCTGATTAAGCGTATGGTCGCTTGCCCTTGTTCTACTTCTGTGCGCGCTAGTTCATGTCCCATAATGTTCATCATTTGTGCGGAAACCCAGTTGCGAGAATCGCCCAAATTAATTTCGACTCCACTATTCACAATTTCATAGTGGATAGAATTGAGCTCCGGTACGGTAAGAACATTGCTTGCACTCGATGTAGCCTTTGAGGAGCTGGAAGTGGTGGATGTACCTGAGCCTGGGGGAGTGTAGGCGGCATTCAGTGAGATCATTTTTGAGCGAACATAATTGCCTGATTGGCTGAGTTGCGTTGCAGGATTTGTCCAGCCACCGGTTGTTGAAATTACGTGATTAATTAGTCCTTGTGCATTCCATGTACCATTTTCAAGAGCGGCCGATGTTTCGGGAACATCAGATAGCGACCAGTTACACCAGCTGATTTTTGCACTAGTAATCCAGTTCATGTAAGCATCCATGTAGCCGGTATTTAATGTGCCTCCACCAGATGCATCCGAATTGCCCCACTCGGTCACAAAGAGTGCTATGCCCTTTGTCATGGCTGAATCAGCACGAACACGGAATGCTTGGTGATTCTGATCGGATGCGTAGTAGTGGAATGAATAGGCCACATTGGTGACTCCTGTGAGTGGAGCATTTGCCGCTGACATCAGATCTTGATCCCAGCTGGGTGTGCCGACTACAATCAGATTATTCGCATCCTTGGCGCGAATCGCGGCAATCACAGCGGTAGCATAGGTCTTGATCGTTGGCCAGGTTGGGCCATTTGGTTCATTATAGATTTCATAAATAACATTGGGATGTGACCCCCACTTCGCAGCCTCAGTGCTAAAGAAGGTTACAGCTTGGCTTTGATGTGTCGGTGCTTGTTCTTCATGCCAATCAATCACAACGTATATGCCAAGATCAATCGCAGCCTGTACCACCGAATCCACCATTTTCATGGATCCCGTGGGGTCCGAAATATATCCGACACCACCTGACGTTCCACCTTCATCGTTGATCATCATGGGGATGCGGATTACGTTTGCATGCCAGTCGCTTGCTATCCAAGAAATAACACCACGGTTCACCCAATCGCGCCCGCCTTTGTTTTGGCCATGATAAAAACTCATGCCGCGCAGGGCAGCAGGCAATCCTGTTTTGCTAGAAGTCACTGCGTTGCCAACCACCTTGAGGGTACCAAAATCATCTACTGGAGCGGCATAGAGGCTACTTGCCAACGCAAAGATCGTCCATAAATTTTTCATACATCCTCTTCCTACACAGTTTTAATTACTGGTGATAATCTATACCGATATTTCGTGGGTAGTTCAATTCGCGAACGTAATTTGGACACCAAAGTGTACGCCCATATTGCCTGTTTTCAGCTAAATTAGCGAGGTGAAAACAACAAGCGTATCCGAGTCTCAATTTTTGGCAAAGTTCTCTCAAGGTGATCGAACAGCAATCCTTGATGCAGACGAGTCGCACCATGCCGCTAAGGTTTTTCGCCATCGCGTGGGTGACATACTGCGCGTGGGTAATGGGTTCGGTCTCACCACAATTGCTCGTATCCTAGAAATATCTACCCAGCAGACTTCCCTTGAATTCATTGAGCCTGTGGTGCTTGCTGCCCAACCGCGCGTTCACCTTGCCATCGCTTGCCTCAAAGACAACGATCTTGAAGAGGTGATGGAAACCTGTGGGCAATTGCCTTTAGCCTCGATGACTTTATTGCGGACTGATCATTCGCAAGAGCCGCGTGAATCTGACCTTGGGCGAACCGTGCGCCGTTTAGAACTCAAAAGCATGGTCGCCTTTAAGCAAGCGTTGAAACCTTGGCTTACCTCGGTTCATGGGCCGCAGTCATTTTCAAGCTGGTTAGCCGGATGCAATCATGATTTGATTTTGTGCGATATCGAAGGCCAAGCCCAGTTGGAGACTGAAATTTTGCAGTCTGCCCGCCCGCTTACCCTACTGGTTGGCCCCGAAGGTGGCTTTAGTGTGGCAGAGGTTTTGGCGATCAAGCAACGCGGTGCAAGCCTGCTTTCCCTAGGCACCACTCGCTTGCGTGCGAAGACGTGCCCGATCGTGGCTATGGGGGCTTTGCTTGGGATGAAATGCCAAGCATAAATTCGTATTGAATTCATAAACATTTCATTTCTGTTCCGTCTGCGAGATCAGCGCTAGCAAAGCTTTCTGCTCATCATTCGCTCATAGTTGTGCTCTACAATTGAGGCATGAAACACTGGATTTCTGCTACGATTCAAGGCCGCTTAATTCTGCTCATCTCAACTTCCATTCTGGGGATGCTGCTGGTTGGGGGCATTGGCCTTGCGGGAACCTATTTCACCTTTAAATCTCTCGAAAGTGTGTACAAGTCGCGAGTGCAGCCTATGCGGCAATTGAAGGTGATTTCTGAATCGTACAGTGCCAAGCTTCCTTATGCCACCAACCGTATGAATTCAGGTGAACTCACCGCAGATGAGGGAATTCTCCTGATTATAAATGCGCGTGATTCCATTAAATCTAATTGGGAATCATTTAATGCTCTCGCTCGCTTGCCAAACGAGAAGGCTCTTGCCTTGCGTACAGATTCTTGCATGAATTTTGCAAATCAAAATATTGAGACAATGCTGCAAACTCTCGAAGCATTGAAAGCAAGCAACGGCGGTATGCTCGCGAATCAACTAACCATGTTCGATGGAACATTAAACGTGTTTCTCGATGGGGTAACCTCAAGGCTCGATTCTCTGACAACGTTGCAACTGGATCGAGTTCGCGATGAATATGGAATGGCGGCGGCTCGCTTCAAGCGAAATATTTTGATCTCGATTTTTTTACTCGCATCTTGCTTTGGAATTTCTTGCTTCTTTGGCTTGCTCATTATTCGCCAAGTTAATTCTCAGTTAGCAGAACTATTGCCTGCTCTGCGAGCGTATGCAGCGGGTAATCTTGTTCACCCTCTTGAGCAGAAATCGCACGATGAACTTGGCATGATTGCGCGTGGAACCCATCAAATGGTGGAATCGTTGCGCACCCTTGTGCGTAAGCTCATTCATGAATCATCTAATCTTTCTTCAACTTCGCAAACGCTGTTCACTGCATCTAAAAAAGTCTATGAACTTTCACACAATAATTTACAGCAGGCTAGCTTAAGCGAAAAAGCAGCCTCGGGCGCCGCGGAAACCATGACCGAAATTGCAGGTGCAGTTGCGCATTTATCGGGCGCGGTTGAAATCTTTTCACAGTCGATGACCAATGTTGAGTTGTCGGCGCAGCAGGTTGCTCGTCAGTGTGAACAAGAAAACCTTGTATCTACAAATGCGAATGCACAAGCCCAAAGTGCACGTGCAACGATGGATGAACTTGGTAAAACGGCTGATGAGATTGGTAGTGTGATGGCTGTTATCGCAAAAATTGCGTCACAGACAAATTTATTAGCGCTTAATGCAACCATTGAGGCTGCCAGCGCTGGTGAAAGTGGAAAAGGTTTTGCCGTGGTTGCAGGAGAGGTGAAGCTGCTAGCACGCCAAACAGCAGAAGCAACAACAGCGATTCATAGTAAAATTGAAAAAATGCAAGTAGGCACTCAAAGTGCAGTAACATCGATTCAAAATATTGCAGAAGTCATTGAAAAAAATCAAGAAATTTCTCAAGCAATTTTAACAACCGTCCAGCGATTACACTCGCAAATTCAAAATTCCACCGAGCAAGTTCAATCGGCGCGAAAGTCATCGCAAGCGATCACACAACTGCTCGATGCCAACAGCAATCTGATTCGAGGAATGTCCACTTCAGCGACGGAAGTCAAGAATGCCTCATCCCAAACAGATCTTGGACTTCAACAAGTCAACGACATCGCTAAGTCCTTGACCCAAGTTGCAGAATCCATGAACAAACTAACGGAACACTTCACCTTGAGTTAATGATATGAAATATCCACTATTGACCAGCCTTCGCGGACGACTCGTTTTGGGTCTTGCGCTTGCCCTCATTGGATTCCTGAGCATCGGTGCTTTGGGGCTAATAGGAACTCGTGTGACTTATCAGTCGCTTGAATCTGTTTACCAAGATCGCGTGGTTCCCTTACGCCTACTGAAAGACCTCACGCAAGCCTATGGTGCGCAGGTGGAAGATGCTGTGCTGCGCATGAACTCGGGTGAAATTACTGCGGCAGAAGGAATCGTCATTATCAATAATGCACGCGATTCGATTCAAACGTGTTGGCGGCAATTCAAGGCCACTAAAATGATCCCTGCGGAAGAAAGTCTTGTGCTCTCTACGGATTCGAGCATGCATATCGCCGACATGGAAATTGAAAATACGTTGCGCTTTATTGAAGTCATGCAAAGCCAAGGGCATGGGTTGCTTGCCAATGAACTAGGCATGCTAGAGGGTTCCTTGCTTCCCACTACACGCCCTGTGGTCGCACAGATTGACAGTCTTGCGCGCATTGAGCTCAGCTTGGCAAAAGAGGAATATGTTGAAGCCGATATGCGCTTCACGCGGAATCTTTTTCTTTCACTTTTAATTCTTGTCGCATTTGTTCTCTTTGGGTTCATTATGGGTTCTCAAATGGTTTCGCAAGTGAATGAGCAATTGCAAGACCTCCTTGCGGTGCTTATGCGTATGGGCAAAGGCGATTTATCAACCCAGGTGTCTGTGAAATCTAAAGATGAATTAGGATCTGTGGCACATGGCACAAATGAAATGATTTATTCTCTGCGATCCATGGTGAGTCACATCAGTTATAGTTCTGCGACTCTTGCTGCGACCTCCAAAGAGCTTTCGCAAATCTCCGATGAAGTTACTGATCATTCTAAGACTAGTATTCGCCAAGCCATGATTACTGCGGTAGACGCAAAAGAATCCTCTAATGGGCTTCGCAAGGTAACCGTTGAGTTTAATGAATTCGCTGGAAATTTAACGACGTTGCATAAAGCGCTTACTCTTGCAACTGCGCAAGTAGAAAAACTAGTTGTGGCACCGAATATACCTATAGAAGCCAGCAATCAGTTGATGCCTTTGCGCCAGACTTTGGCTGATTCTCAGAATAGTCTGCGCAGTGTGGTTCGCTTGGGTCATCAAATGTCACGCGAAATTCAAGAAGGTGCACAAGGTCTTTCAGTGATTGCACAAGAAGCAACGCAAGCCCGCGCATCAGCGATTCAAACCGCCCGCGGAATGGCGCATGTAAAACGGCGCTCCACAGAACTCAGCAAAGTTTCTGAGCAATTGAGCGGAGTCATGGACAAATTTAACTTGGCTGGAAAATAGGCCTGCTCTATCAATGCACAACGAAAGATCGCGTCCATTGTTGGCTTGCGTTTCTAGCGATTGCGATGTAGAGTCCAGGTTCAAATGATGAAGCATCCCAATGCGAAGTGCCGTCGCTTCCAACTGCGAGAGATATTAATTGTTGCCCCTTGGTATCCATAATTGAAAGATGCTGGGCTTGCCCATTCTCTAGCAAAATTTGCACGTTGCGCCCTTTGCACTTCACAAGTAATCTAGAGGCTTGCGCGGTGCGGGTTGCTATTGTTGATACTGGTGGTGGATTATCAAGATCGTAGATGATGTTGCTGTACGCGCCATCCATCATTGCTGTGCCAAACCAAGCTAGGAACTGGTCGAAATACATTTCGTTATGGAGAGTATCTTCGTTGGCGGAGTCTGTTGCGCGGCCAAAGAATGTGGTTCCCGGTGTGTAATACAATTGCATTTCTCGACTCATTGCTTCGCGGTCAACATTGGTTCCAACAGCCATTGCTGCCGTTGCCCACATGCCAATGGTTAGGTGACTGTGCTCGTAGCGAGGGCGATTTATTTTGCCTCCATCAAAGATGAACAAACTGTCCTTTGGACACGGCTTTCCTTTCATGTCGAAGAAATTGGCATAGGTTGCGCCACCGTTGCGATTTAGAAATGCCATTGAGCTAGTAAGGAATGTTTTGGCGCGTGCCTCATTAAACCAGAGCGCATCGGTTGCAACACGCCACAAGATACGAATGCCATCCTTATACATGGAATGCCCTTTATCAAAGGCGTTGTAGCCCGGTCCATTCGACAAAAGTTGGCCAGCTCCAGTCATCCAGTCTGGTCCAACTCCAATAGAGTCGCCAGGATTTATCGCGATCGATGTGTAACACTGATTGAGCAGCGTCATCCAATCATGTGTGGTCGTAGCGTCGTAGTCTTTAAAAATTCGGTAATACGCAGGAGCGCAATAGCCTGGATTAAATGTGTTCCAGCCGCCCCATTCACCAGGTGCCAAGATGTAGGATTGTGCGCCATTTACGTTGACGGACGCAACTAGTTTGCTCCAGATCTCGTTCAACATCACCTGTGCTCTTTGTGCGTAAGTGGGGCCACCGTTTGGTAAAGAGTACGAAGGCCAAATTCCTTTTTGCACTAGCTTGTCTGCGAAGATCAAAATGAACGCGATGTCTTGGTCTGCGTCGGTTGCAATGCCTTGCCCACCAATGGCTGCAACAGATCCATTTACATCGGCGCGCCAGTTGTAACCATTACCGGTCCATAGCTTGGTTTCTGAAGCAGCCCAAATGCTGTTAAAGGTTTTTTGGTCACCAGAAAATAGTGCGAGGATCATTCCGTAGCCTTGCGATTCCGAAACAATATCTCCTGGAGATTCTGACTTAGGGCGGTGGATCATTCCCGTGGTATACGCATCAATATTGCGAGTTTTAAGGCCTTGCCATGTAAGCGACAAGGCTGTATCCCAGTTTTTGCTGACTTTGGGACGAGCGTTGGGAACATTTAGAAGCAAGCCCGCAGGGGCTAACGTTGCCAATACAAGAAGCGACCGTAACAGGGTTGAAATAATGCGCATAGGATTCTCCAGCTTTCGGTAAACTAATTCCAATGAAATGCAAAAGCACTTTCCAATCTCATACTTTGTATACCTCCAGAACCTCGAAAAGTGCAAAAAAATTCGATACTTGAATAGCGCTTGTAAGAATTGAGACAATTCGCACAACTAGTCAACACCAGGAGGTTCTATGCGTTTCTTCATTTCAATGGCTACAGCATTATTAATTGCAGGCACATGCTTTGCTACACCCCCTTCGGCAGAGGTAAAAACAAAGGTCGACAAGATGATTGCGGCTATGTCTAATCTCTCAACCGATGCAACGGTCGTATCTGAAGTCAAAGCATATAACGCGGCTCCTACCAAGGATATGACTCAAGAAAAATGGAAGGAGCTCACAATTTTAAGTCCTGAAGTCAGGGCTCTCACCAAGAATAAGTTGGCCGTGTATTTGAAGACGAAACAAACGCCCGAAGTAGATGAAATATTTGTTAGCGGTTCCGATGGCACCAAGGTTGCTTTCCTTGCAAAAACGACAAACTGGAGCCACGCCGGAAAACCCAAACACGATCAAGCCATGAAAGGCAAAACATGGATTGGTGATGTGGAAATGGATGAATCAACCGGAAAGCAATCGATACAGTTCTCGATTCCTGTTCTTGACGGCTCAAAGGTTATCGGCTCAATCGTGATTGGATTAAGTGTGTCCGCGTTAAAATAATAAGGGGTTATGGATGTTCGTTCTCAATAATTTAAGCGTAATTCGACGCTTGCAGATGCTTGTTGTGATCGCAGTGGCTTCTGTCTTTTTAGTTATACTCCCCTCTATTTTTATCAACTCAAGCCTTACAAGTAACTTGGGGAGAATGCTTGATAAGTCTACAGAAACAAATGCCAAGACCTTTGCCATTATTCAAATGGTTACTAAGGAGCAAGCAACCCTGTTTATTTTGAGTAGCGAACACAACCCAGATTCCATCGAGTTATTGGTCAATCGTCACGATTCTCTTAACAAGGCAACGGATACGCTACTTCAAAAACTGAGTGCTGAGAATGCACTTAAAACAGTTGCACAGATGCGCGAAAAAGCAGCCTTGACGATTGACCGCGTTCTCCATGCAGATCTTGCCGCTGCTCAAGAAATTCTTGTTTCGCAATACAATCCAACCTTTGCCCATTTATTGAACGATTTGAATGAACTCAATACAAGTCAAGAGAAATTGTTTGCCGAAGATCGAATTGCGCAGGCGGCCTCCTCAAAATTCGAAGTAATTGCCGCGTCAATATTTTCAATCTTGATGTTGTCTTTTGTGATTTATTTTGGGTTTTCAATAGTTAGTGCAATTCGTCGTGCATTAACCGACATGACCTCCGCTTTGCAAGATTTAGTTCGCGGAGAGGCTGACTTGAAGAGGCGAATAGCGGTGTCGAGTCAAGATGAATTTGGAACCATGGCAACGCTGTTCAATAAATTCTTGGATGAGCAGACCAAATTAATTCGCGCCGTTGCTACCACTACCGATTTGGTTCATCAATCCTCGCAAGAGCTTTCGCGGCAAGCCACTGGGATTACGGAATCAGCAAAGAGCGCAAGCCTTCGAGCCCAAAGCGTCGCTTCTGCTGTTGAAGAATCAAGCGTGTCGGTTAAGAGTATTTCTGTAAGCGCAAACGAAATGGAATTGATGGTGTCCACGGTTGCTTCTGCTATGGAAGAATTGAGCTCATCATTGCGGAGCACAGAGGCTCGCTGCTTAACAGAGGTGCGTGCGACCATGTCTGGTAGTGAAAAAGCAACCAAGGCCAAGGCCACTATCGTTTTGCTCGATGCATCAGCACTTGAAATTTCAAAGGTTGTTGATGTTATTCGCGATATTGCCGAGCAAACAAATTTGCTTGCCCTCAATGCCACCATTGAAGCTGCCACTGCTGGTGAAGCCGGAAAAGGTTTTGCTGTCGTTGCTAGCGAAGTCAAAGAGCTTGCGCGACAAACAGCAGCAGCAACAGAAACCATTGCGAACCAAGCTCAAGCCGTGCGAAGTGCAACGCAAGAAACCGTGAACGCATTAGAATCTATTTCGCAGACCATCGAAGAAATTGCGAATAGTTCGAGTATGATTCAAAGCGCTGTCGCAGAGCAAACTAAAACGATTCAGGAAGTGTCCAAGGCAGGAGCAACAGCGAACCAAGCTGCAGAAAGCATTGTTCGCAATGTAAGTGACAGTGCAACAGGTCTTCAAGAAATCGCCCTGAACTCTGCAGGCCTAGAATCCGATGCGGCAAATTCTCGCAAGGGAATTGAGATTGTACAGAAAAATGCAGATCAGCTTGCCGCCTCAGCCAACGACTTGCAAAAAATTGTTAGCCGCTTTCAGCTGTAGTTTACTCACGCACCT
>Ga0302287_10000580_pt1 | contig 17566 bp, 12 predicted proteins | sample III_Fen_E2_4_FD_200452 | JGI IMG/M metagenome (GOLD analysis project Ga0302287, IMG submission 200452) | Peat permafrost microbial communities from Stordalen Mire near Abisko, Sweden - III_Fen_E2_4 | ecosystem: Environmental > Terrestrial > Soil > Wetlands > Permafrost | place: Sweden: Abisko...
ATACGTTGCAAGACGTGTTCGGCTTCCACCAAGCCCTGCAAGCCGTGAATGCTATTGTTAAGGCTCTTGCGCAACAAATCAAACTCACCCCAAGACTCTTGTTCATTTTGTTGGGGAATTTCACCACGCGCAATTGCCTCTGTTGCCTCTATGCATTGTGAAATCGGTTTCGTTATTGAGCGAGTAATAGCCCATGCGACGAAGAGACCGAAAAGCAAGGATAACACAGCAAGTCCAATTAAAATATCCGCGGTCTGACTTGCCAAGTCTGAAGCTGCTTTGCCAGCCACATTCGCCTTGCTTATTTGAAAATCAATAAGAGCTTTAACTGCATTCAGGTATGTGTCTTGTTTATCCCGATAATCTCCTTGAAGGACGCGGATGCTTTCTTCTTTTTTGCCGGCATAAAAAAGATCGAACATTTCTTTACGGGTATCAATAAATGGTCCACGAGCTTGCTTCAATGTCGCGAGAAGTTTCTTTCCATCTTCAGAAATAACGGTCTGGTCTAGGGTATCCAGTTTTGTTGTAATGATTGCACCTGCGTCTTTTACCGCTTGCTCTTCCTGCTTGATCGATTTTGGATCTGAAAGCAAAAACATATCTCTGACTGCTCTTGCAGAAATATTTGTTTGATCGATAATTTCATTGGATATTCTGGTTTTCACCATCCTGTCATTGACCACATTATTAATCCCATCATTCAATTGATTGATCCTTGCGATTCCAAAAAACGCGAGGACTGCAATCAGCAGAATCATAAGTCCAAATCCGAAACCGAGTCGGACACCGATTTTCATATTTCGTAACATTGTTGCCTCCTTGTAAGTTCTTGATCAATCAATGTCAGACGCCAGCGGCCGACTTTAATGTTTTCAATTCATCTGTGGATAACACTTTATCGATGTCCAGCAAGATCTTCACAGCTTGCCCAATCTTTCCAATGCCGAGAATAAAATCGGCTTCGACATTTGCTCCAAAGCAAGGGGTCTCTTCGATATTTTCTGCGATGATATCTAAAACCTCGCGCACATCATCGATGATAATGCCCATGACCACATCGGCGGATCCTTGTGGAATCTTGACGACGATAATACATGTGCGTTCGGTGTCCTCGTGATCTTCTAGAGCAAATTTTCTGCGCAGATCCACAACAGGGATTACCTTGCCGCGCAGGTTAATTACGCCGCGCAAATAGTTTGGCGTACGAGGCACTCGAGTCACCATTTGCATACGGATGATTTCTTGAACCTTTAAGATTTGCAAGCCGTATTCTTCATTCCCTAATCGGAAGGTGAGATATTTCCCCGCGAGCGCAAGCCCCAGCTCGCTTGGCCCATTCATGGTTGTCTGTTCATTCGTCGCCATATTTGCTCCCTAAGAATTAATGACGTCTTTTGATAAGCGCACGATTCCAGATACATCTAGAATCAAACTGACTTCACCGCTATTCATAATCGCGCCGCCAGCGATGCCTGGCACTTCGCCCATTCCTCCACCAATATTTTTGATGACAACTTGCTGTTGATCCAAAATTTCATCAGCAGCGATTCCGCAACGAGCCCCCGAGGCATCCTCGACAATCACTACAACTCCATCCATTAGCATGTTGAATGATGATTTTGCTCCCAAGACCTTGGATAGGCGAACCACGCGCACAATGTCTTTGCGCACATGAATAATCTCGCCTTTGCCAAGTACCGATTCGATCTGCCCTTCTTTAGGCTTTAGTGTTTCTACCACTTGCAGGGTAGGCAGAATAAAGCGTTCAACGCCTACGCGAATCACCATGCCATCGATGATTGCAAGTGTGAGTGGTAAGCGAATCGAAAATTTGGATCCATGGCCTTCTTCGCTAGTGATATCAATGCTGCCGCGCAGAGCCTCGATATTGCGCTTCACCACATCCATACCAACTCCGCGACCAGATACATCGGTAACTTGCGCAGCCGTTGAAAATCCTGGGCGGAATAGCAATTGGAAAACATCGTGATCAGAAATATTTGTTCCCGAAGCGATTAAGCCTTGCGATACTGCTTTCTTAATGACGCGCTCGCGACTAATTCCGCGACCATCATCTTCAATTTCGATAAAGATATTTCCAGCCTTATGGAAGGCTCTTAAAACAACGCGAGCCACATCGGGCTTGCCTGCGGCACGGCGTTCTTGGGTGGTTTCAATTCCATGATCCAAAGCATTGCGAACCATGTGTACCAAAGGGTCGCCGATGTTTTCCACCACGGATTTATCGAGTTCTGTATTCTCGCCTTCCATAACTAAGTCCACGCGCTTTTCGAGTTTCTTCGACAAATCGCGAGCAAGGCGAGCCATTTTTTGGAACACGGCTTTTACCGAAACCATGCGCAATGACATGGACAATTCTTGAATTTGTCGCATGATCAATTCAGCACGCGCAACCTTGCGGCGTAAGGCATCGCGCTCATCGGGAGTTGCTGGTTTAGTCAAGTCAGAAATAACGCTATCGGCAACAATCATCGATTGAGCAATCACCGCTTCACCGATCGCGTCGATCAACTGATCAAGGCGAATAACTGGCACGCGTACCGATTCTTCGATAGATTGCAATTGGGCTTGTTGCTTGGCTTGCACTTGTGCACCGAGGGCTTGTCCAAGAATTCTTGGAGAAATTCCTTCGTCAACCATTAAAATTTCGCCCAAACGCCGTGCGTCGCCATGCTTTTGCTTATCTAGAGCATCTTCCACTTGAGTTGCGGGTACTAAGGCTGAATCCACAAGGATCTCACCAATTCGAGCAAGTGGAGCTGCTTGAATATTTGAGGTCGAATCTGGAATATCTAGGGAAAGTAGTTGACTATTGATTTCTTCATAGTTTGCGGGCAAAGGAATGTCTTCGCCCCGCAGGGATGCTTCGACTCGGTTCACCAAATCTTTGATGCAATCCGAACTTGCGAGTAATAGATCCGTATGTGCGGTGGACAAAACGAATTGATGGTTGCGTGCTTTGTCCATAACGCTTTCCATCGCATGGGCAACTTTTTGTACTTCGCTTAAATCCAAAAAACCCGCGAGGCCTTTGATTGTATGGCATCCACGAAAAATTGCATTGATGGGATCTTCCGCAGTTGGGTCGGCTTCCAAGTCCAGAAGTCGTGTTTCCATAGTATGAATATGCTCGCGCGACTCTGTGATAAAATCTGCGAAGAAGCTTGGATCTAAGTTCAGGTTTATTTTTTTCTGAATGCTTTCAGATTTTGATTCAGCGCTCGTTGTGGCGCTTGGTGTATTCGCTAGAGGCTGTTGTTCTACATCTGTGTTTGTTTTCACAATTCCAAAAGACTCATAGTCTTGTGCTAGCAATCGAATCGGCTTGCCTTCTGCCAAAGTCGGAAACATTTTGCAAAGCCAATCCTTGAATCGCAGCAACTGATCCATCGTTAATTTATTGGCAGCAAAAATGCCTTCTAAATCATGAACCAGCTCTGCATATTCAGAAAGATCAAGAACACCAAATTCACCTTTAAGTGTATGCAAGTAGCGGCGTAAGGCTTCTTTGGCTGCGTTATTTCCTTTTTCAACTTCAAGCACATACACTTCAAAGTCGTCGAGCTGAGATTTCTGATTTGTAATAAACATCTTCACCAAATCAGAATCCAACTCAATGTTTTCCTGGCTCTGTTGATGGGGAACTGTAATTTCAGAAATTGATTTTAACTCGGACTCTTGATAGTCAGGATGCTTTTCTAGCGTCTTTACCATTTTCGTGATTACGTCACGAAGCTTTATTATGGTTGTTTCCAAAGGTGCATCGCCAAGAATCGCGGTTTCAATCATTTTCTTGATGCGATCACATTGGCTCTTAAAGGCACTTGGAGTATTTGGAGCAAGGCAAAGATCATCGAGAATTGGAAATAGGTTTGTGAATGTTGGCAGGTCAAAAACATTGAAGTTCTGCGCACATTCGCGAAGGTCACAGACTCGCTGACTAAAATGTGATGTTACAGATTTCATGCTCGTCCCAGTTAATTCGTGCAAGCATTGTACCTTGCAGAAAAATCACTTTCAAGCAAATAGTGACTTTGGGGTGAATGAAATTATGAATGCAGATTCAAAAATTTTAGTTGTTGATGGTGTGTAGACGAATCTTGTGGTATTTAACGCAATGTTGAACAAAGGCACTTTTTTATGTGATTGCGTACAAAGTGGCGACGCTGCAATTCAACACTTAAAATAATCAACACAATTCCCGAGCTATTCAATACTATTGATGACAGTAAAAGTCCTTAATTGTCGCTTATTCGTGCTGAGAAGCTGAACTTAACTCAAGGAATGAAAATGGAGTTAAGCGAAGTTCAAAAAATATTTTGAGGCTTAAAACCATTTGTGCGTGATCATCTGAACGTCGTTGTGTTGATACTCACAACAACTTGAAAGATCTATTGGTTGACAAAAAGTCGTGAATTAGTTTGTAAACTCCACAGAACTTGAGCGCATGCGATTGATTTGCTCAATGCTAGGAAGCAGTTCTTGAATTCTATTCACGGGATGAGTGTCCGAGCCAATGCGAATTGTTCTGCTAAAAACAGATTCGTCCTGTTTTTCTTCCGTTGAACATTCCATGGAGATCATTGCATTTTTCATGGGGTCGCAAGCCCAGTGTAGCTCTTTATGACTGCCAAATTTTGGAACCGATATACGCTCTCTCAATACGAATTGATTCAACATCGTAGCGGGAATATCGCGAGCAGAATCAAGTCGCCCGAGAACTTTATCGAGTAACATTCCGAAGCGAATCAGAGTTCGTCCATCTCTTTTTACCGCAAGACTTGGCGTGCCTATTTCTGCATCCACATTGAATGAATCCTGTAAGCGACCCAAGCCATTCACGGACTTCAGTTTAACCGAAAACTCTTTGGGAAGCGCGTCAAACCATTCTCGAATTAATGTCTCGCGAATGTTCAGATTTGATATGGAGTAAAAATGTCGTTGCACATCTCTTGCCAATCCTTGCGGAATAAAGCGAACCATTGCTTTGTCACCTGTTGAATCAATTCGGATATCAACTTCATATTCAAATACAGAATCTTTGCGGGCTGGCAACTGAATTTTGGTGCTTGGTTTTTCGGAGCCCATGAGATAAATTCCTAGCCCTGTTTTGATGTCTAGCGGATAGTTCCCTAGGGAATATCCTTTTTGAGATGGTGCAGCAAGGCCGTTGTATTTACCAAGCTGTACATGGACTAGGTAGTTGTTGAGTCCGAAGACATATGGAAAATCGGGGCTGAGCCCTCCGTCTAAATATGAACCCGCAAGGAGCATGTTTGCATTGATTCCTAACGCGTGAAGCATTGATGTGTATAGGCTTGTGAGTTCAAACTGATTTCCTTTTTTGTTGCGAATAATCTCTTGGTAATTCACGGTCCAGTGGTTGCTAAAAAATGCATGTTGAGTGCGAACCACTATCATTGGGGTGAAAGAGGAATCACAGACGAATTCATTTTGCACGTATTGTAGAATGAATTTTGCAGCAGAGTCTTGGCTAATTGTGCTGGGTACAATGGTTTGAACTAGGTTAAACAAAGGCTTTTGCCATTCGTCTACCGACATCGGTTCTTCTTTCCAAGCCTTCATTAAGGTTGGAGAAAAATCTAAGGTATCGGGTTGTGTGGGTAAACGTTTTTCCCAATTACCAAACGATTCCTCTGTTTCGCGCATTATACGTACACGCGGTGCTTTGTCATTGATCCATCCTTGATAAGGCAAAAGCGAAGGGGGGTTCACATTTTTGAACTGGTAATTCTGGATGGAAAAAATCTTAAAGGCACTTGATTCTGCGGTTGTTGTTTGCTCAGCTGCAGGGATTCCAGAGGCTCTGTAGTTGTAGTTAAAGTCAGGTGTTCTTCCCAAGGAAATTTGACTGCGCAAAACAGGAATGCTCCGTTGAACGTCGTACTCATACCATTCCAAGAGGCCTTGCCAAGTTCCTTCTAAGGTGCATTGATACCGATACCCTGTTTTGACGCCTGGGACAGGGATTTTGCCTGTCTGGCGCAGTGTCGCGACGAGTTCAAGGTTCTTATACTCGGTGACGTTTCCACTGAGATCAAAGACTTTGATCGAAACATCATTCACGCGGCCGTAAAGCTTTGGAAAAGTGACATAAGCATATTCTAATCCGCGCGGATTGGCGATGAGTACTTCTTGTTCGAGGCGAATGGTTGCAGAGAGTGGGGGCGGACTCGAAGAAAGAATGTTGATAATGCTGCTTGTGGATTGAGTTTGTTCGAGCTGAAGTTTTTCTTGTAGTACACACGCACCCGCTTGTTCACATACCGCAGGCACTTTGCTTAGTTTGATTTCGTCTAATTGAATGGGCTTCATGTGCGGTGTACAAGCCCATAGTATAAGGGTTCCCAGACTTACGCCTAGCAAGCGCTTCATTTTATTTAATCCAAAGGATGTTGGCATAAATCTCCTGAAGTTGCTTGCGTAAAGCCATCGCAGATATTTTGGGTTGGGCTGCGCTAGAAAATTTTCGCGTGATATGGTTCCCATCTACTAGCCAAGTTATTTGACCCATTGGCTCGTCTAATTGTTGATGTTCAATATCGTATTTTCCGTTTGGCAAAACCCACTCATCCGTTTGTGTAATGGGTAAAACGTGAGAAAGACCGGGGCCATCGATGGATCGACCTTGGCCATACATTAAACTGGGCGCATCTAGCTTAAGCCCTGCTGGGTGTAGTGGTAGCAACGAATTCCCAGCCTCGGCGATGTATTCGAGCTTGAAGAAACCTAGCGTATCTGTGACCACTTTCGCAGACAAAGCATCTAAATGAAATTCATGGCTAAGCGTGTGTCTTAGGGCAACAGATTGCTCTGCTTTGCTATGCCCAGCCATGCTTAAATGCAGTGGATAAGATGGCAAGCCAATGAATTCAATTGAACCGTGCTGTTGCGCTTTTCCTATTTCTAAATGTGCAATCTCATTTGTTGAATGGATTTCGCTGCGAAGTTCAGGTGGAGCTGTTAACGTTGTATATTCGGAGCGTCCCGAGTCGAGTACAAGAACTCTTTGATCGATCAATGGCCAAATGGATTCATCCCAGCGCGACCAATCATTGGTTGGGTCTAAAAATCGACGTTGCCCTTTCTCATCTGTCCATGCCACAATCATGTGATCAAAATTTCCTAAGGATGGAAATTCGGGAAAGGGTTGAGGATGCCCTGGTGTTGCTGTGATCAAGACCATGTGTGCTTTGATACCTGCACGTTTTAATAATTGCGTTAAAAGAAAGCTCATCTCTTTGCAATCACCGTAGCCCATTTCTAACACGAAGTCTGCGCTGCGGGGAAACACCGTATGGTCATTGCGCGTATCCAAATTGTAGCGCACGTTTCTTCGCACAAAGTCAAAAATTTCCTGCGGAGTTTTGCCCGAGCTGATGCTATCAAAGAGCTCTGGATTCTTGGGTTTGAAGTCTTTCACGGCCGCTAAATAGTGATCGCCAAGCTCAACCCAGCTCATCGATTTTGAACCTGCATAAGGAAAGGAAACGTTTAATGCCGGCACCCATTCTTCTGCACGGAAAACACCTGCAGGGTGCCACCTATTTTGACTAGCAAAAGACCATTGCTTGATGGTTGTGCCGTTTTGGTCTTCGCTTGTGCTGTCCACCACGAATCCAGAGGAGCCTACTAAGCGGTACTTTAATGCCTCGCCATTCTTAGGAAAGTCCAATTTAAGGAATCCATGAAAGACTGGATATTCGCTGATGAGTTTAAAGGAGGAAATAAATTCGGGTCGCGTTAAGTCGTACTCGCGGGCAAAGCGGAAGATCAACCCATTGCGAAATGTGGGCAAGTGGTAGGAATAGACAATATCATCTGAAGAGAATACGTGCTGCTGCATGAAATCCCCTGCTTTCACAAGGTATCCTGAGCCATTTTCGGGAGAGAACCAAGACAGTTCAATCGAAGGACTGCTCGTTGAATAAATGCTGCGAGATAGATTCACTTGACTTAATTCTCGCACCGCAGATGCGTCGCGAGTAAGGATCCATTCCACTTCTCGAATGTGTACCGTATTATGATTGCTTGATGGTTGAAAGCTAACCTGCAAAGAATCTTCAAGAACAATTGCGGCCTCGCCTGGCCACATCTCTTTAACCTTGTCTGCCAATAAACTTTCCGCAGCAGGAATCTGGACTTGAATTTTCATGCAAGAAAAAATGGGCGCAAGCAACAGCGCTAAGTACAGCCATCGCGAACGAATAACAAATGGAAATGGCAAAGAGGCCTCCAGGTAAAGCTATTGTCAAGCTATCAGCCAGGCAGATCAGCCTTTGGCAAAGTAGCTCTCAAATCTAAGATTTTTGGTTACGGAAATTACAGAATGTCGCGATTCACCAACTCGCCCTTAGACAGCACTAAGCGTCGAAAGGAATTGTTGAGATAGAAGCCTGGGTTATGAGTCGCCATAAGGATTGTGGTGCCGCGTGCGTTGATCTCTTTAAAGATCTGAAACACCTCTTGGGCGTTGTCTGGATCGAGGTTTCCGGTGGGTTCATCGGCGAGCAAAATGTAAGGATTATGTACCATCGCGCGGGCGATTGCGACACGTTGCTGCTCACCACCCGAGAGTGTATAAGGCATGGCGGTTCTACGATGATTCATTCCCACCAAGGTCATCGCTTCAAAAACCTTGGGTTTGATCACATCACCCGAATAGCCTGCGATGCGAAGTGCTAGGGCAATGTTTTCAAAAACGTTGCGATCATTAAGCAACTTAAAATCTTGGAACACGATTCCGATCTTGCGGCGCAAAGCCTGCACACGTGCTTCGGGAGTATTTTTGCTATCAAAGACTTGTGCCTGATTTAAGTGCACCAATACTTGACCACCGCGCTCTGTATCGGGGCGTTCGTCCATATAAATCAAACGCAAAATCGTAGTTTTGCCCGCACCCGAATGCCCTGTCAAGAAAACAAATTCACCCTTGTTGATCTTGAAGGTGACATCGTTTAAACCCTTCCAGTTATTGGCAAAAGTCTTGGTGACGTGCATAAAGTGAATCATCGAGGCACCACCATAAAGTGAATGCGATCGGATTTTTGCGTGGCTGGGCGAAGTGTGTGTGCGTCGACTAAATCAACCAAGCCTAAATCGCATTCATTGAGCCATTCGCAAAGCGTTGGCACTGGGTAAATGTACTGCTGATGGTGCTCGCGAATACGGTGGTATGAATCGCCACCTAGGGGCTCAAAGATGTCAATCCAGTTATGTTGCACGCGGCTTGCAACATCGTAAGAAGAACGCCTCACTAGCATTTGGCCTTCGGCTTCAAAGGCATCGCAGTAATCCTCAAACCATTCTATAGAATTTTCTTCGGTTGTGATGTCAAAGAGAAAAATACCACCAGGAACAAGCACGCGTTTGACTTCCTCAAAGAGTAGGCGAATTTGTTTGGCGTCAAGATAATTTACCGCATCGTAGCACATCAAAATAAAGTCGAAACTGTGGTCTGCAAATGGAATTGCACTAGCATCACAAGCGGCGCGAGGCCAAGTAAAATCAGGCATTGCGGACTTGAGCATGGGTAAAGAAAGGTCGGTATGGACACGAAATTCAAGTGAAGGAATCTCAAGAAAAATTGCGAGTTTGCAAGTGCCGGCACCAAGTTCAAGCAGGCGTTTGGGTTTATGCTTATGCCGCTTTAAAAGCTTCGCAATGGATACCGCCCATTGGTCGTAATGAACGTGCCCCATGAGCCTGTCATAGTGTTCTGCGAGCCTAGAGTAGGGGAGAGTTTCCATAGCGTGAAGACTCGTTTACTTGCCCAGCCGGATCTCGATGAACACTTCTTTGCGCCAGCGTTCTACCATGGCTTGTAATTTCTTGTTCCCCATGTTGTTGATGGTAAACTCTTCGATCTTGGCATAGTCATCATCGAGGTTTAATTCGCGTGAGGATTTGGCTTCATCGAGGCGGAAAATATGCCAGCTATCATCGATTTTAATCTTCTCGCTCACTTGCCCAGGATCAAGGCCTGCAATAACTTGTTGGTATGCGGAATCGAGTTCTGCACGTTCCATCCAACCGAGCGATCCGTTCTTGAAATTGGTTTCGGGGTCGTTGCTAAAGCGGCGTGCCAAATCAGCAAAAGGAACCTTGCCTTCTAACGCTACTGCGCGTATGGAGTCCACGCGAGTAATTGCGTAGGCGGAGTCTGCTGCAGATGCAAGCGTTTTGAGCAAAATATGCGCGGTACGAATTCCATCATCTTTTTTGCCTAACATTTTGATGATGTGCCAACCAAAGCGGGTCTTGACTGGAGCATCGGTGTACTGGCCAATTTGTAGACGCCATGCAGCGCGTTCAAATTCGGGTTCAAGCAAACCTTTGCGGAAGTAGCCCAAGTCGCCACCTTTCGCAGATACAGAGTCTTGTGAATGACGCTTTGCTAGCACTTCCCAAGCTTGTCCATGATCAAGGCTATCGATGATTGTGATTGCTAAGCGTTTCACCGAATCCACAATGTTGGAGTCGGGTTGTACCTTGATCTGAATATGACTCACTAAAATGCTGTTGTATTGCGATGGCAGTGAGTCTTTGAACTCCTGATAAAAATTTTCAACCTCTTTACGAGTGGGCTGAATCAAGCCTACATGCCGTTGGCGTACGCGCGATAGCAACATTTGATCGTGAATTTGTGTGGAAAGTTGATCGCGATACTGTGCCATGCTAAAACCTGTTTGGGCACGCACCGCTTTTTCTAGGCTCTTCATGTCTAGGTGTTGTTTGCCTGCAAGTTGCTGAATATGCGCATCAACGCGAGTGCGAACTTCAGCATCGGTGATTGTGATTGAATCTCGTTCTGCACGAGAGAGAATCACCTTTTCGTCGATCATGGTTTGCAAAACCTGCTGCTGTTGAACCTTGGGGTCAAGCCTTGCAAACGTTGGATTGGTGGCCGCTTGTTGCAGTGAAGCCATAACCTCACTTCTTAAAATCACCTTGCCATCCACAATGGCTGCAATGGATTCTACTTGCTCAAGCGCAGCATTCGCGAGGCCTGTTAAGAGAAGGATTGTGAACAAAGGAACTTTCATGAAAACCTCAATGGGGTGGCAAATTTTCTGGCCATGTAAACACAGCTTGGCGTGATTTAGCTTCTAGCAAAAGGGAGTCTAGCTTATGATTTTTTCGTTCAATTCGGGCTGCTAAAGTGACTTGGCTACGAGCATCTTCAAAACTTAGTAGTTCGCCTGCTGCCTTACGGCCATATAGCTTTATAACCAGTGCCTGACCATTGCATAGTTGAGGAATGGAATATGCATTTGCTTGTAATGTTGCGGAAACTCCAGCAATGCATTTGCCCACGTGACTCAAAGGCAAAAAGTGTAACGAATCTAGTCCAGTATCTGGCCAAGCCTGAATAATCTTCAGAGAATCTTTTGCGATCTGCAAGTTTGAAAACAAAAATTTGCGGAAGCGAAACTCGGGCTCTATGCGTACAAACTGGTCTTTATGCTTCTCGTAGTAAGCTTCAAGCTCACCTTCTTCGGGGTCTGCGATGGATTTGTCGAAGCGACGCATAAAGGCATCGACAATAATTTTACGTTCAGCATCGCGCAACAGCCAAGCGACTTCGGGATCGTTCTGAATACCAGATCCCATGGCTTCTTGGTACAAGACTTCGTGGTTAACCCATGCCTCGACTGCATGGATCAAGGAATCTCGCTGCACCTCGCCACCCGCCCGCAATTCTTCGAGGGTCAGCACGTGATCCTTCACTTTTGCAACAGGGGTTCCAGGATCGCGAAAATAGCCGCAACCCGCCAAAACAAAGGCACAGAAGGCAAAGGCTAGAGCTAGGACTAGAACCTTAAAATAGGTACGATGCAACATGGTGCAGACAATTTAGAATTTGAACAGCTTTGAGATGCACCCTTTCGCAAGCTTTCGGCAGTCGGGGCCCTTCTATCGATGTTTAGCCTGTTAATACCCAATAAAGCGACCCGCTATACTGCGAATCTGGGTGCCGTTTAAAATATGAAATGTGCGCAGGGCTTCTAGGGTTTCGAGCTTGAATTGACTGAGTGGAGTCCATACGAGATGCTTGCCCAATCGTTGGGAGAGTAGGCGTAATTTGGCGCTGGGTCGAGTTGCAGAGATGATCGCCACCAAACGTTGTTCCGAGTACAGCATCGACGCATAGGTCAAATGTTCCGCAGCATTCAAGCCTTCGGGCACTTCGATCTGGAATAAATCTGGGGTACGGCGCGGTGGAAATAGCATGGCAAGCCCACCGTAGCGAGCTCTCGCAATCCCAGGCCCGATCAAGTCCGAAAAGGGATCTGTGGCATAAAATGTCAGCGTTGATTCCTGCATGTGTTCCGCATACCAAGTGCAACGGTGTGGGTAGCGCTCATCGTGTGTTTCATCAAAGAGAACAACCACAGTATCGATTTTTCCGCGCCTTGGTGGAGTCTCTTTCACCCAAATTTCTTGCTTGTGCCAGTGACGCAAGGTTTCTCGTAGGTCAATGCCATCAAGTAAAGACGAGGTAAATGGGCTAGTGCACGATTGGTGCGCCTGCAGGTTGCGCAAACTTTGTTCGCGGGCGCGGGCGTTAAATCGTTCTATGCGAATGTCTTCGGGCAAGTGGCTACACGAACGGTTCGGATCCCAAGAATGTTGCCACTTCTTGAGCTCTGCGGGCTTGGGGTCTCTGCGCAAATGAATGGTGCGCCACACGCGGGGTAGGTCGCGCAGAATGTTCCAAGCACTCTCGGTTTCGCCTGTTAGGGGTGTTCGAATACGGTCAAGGCCTAGCTTGAGTTGCAAGCCTTCTTCTGGATCGAAGGGGTATGAATGAGCAAAGTCGAGAAGCCTACGCGCAAAAGCATCGCCGAGGGTTCCTTTGGCTGCGATGACCCAATCAAACAAGCCTGGCATAAGGGCGTTTTCGGTGCTTGCGAGCTTGCGAGCGTAGGTAAGTGTGGCTTGAATGCGTGCCGGGGAAATCTTTAAAGTAGCACCTGTTTCTTCCACCACATCGCGAGTGCGCAGCAGCAAATTCTTTGCGAGAGTAGAGATGTCGGGTAACAAGGCAAATGGATCTTGCCTATTTTGCTCGAAGAAACCAGCAAAGAAAGGTATTTCTCCCAAGGCAAAATAAAGGTGCTGGGGCTTTATAGGCCAAAGCTCTGCAGACATTGACCCAATCAATTCTGAAGAATATTGTGGGTGAATTTCTTCTCGATTCCATTCACGCATCAAAGTTGCAATTTCGGTGATATGGCAAACGAGCAGAGTTTTTATGCCCTTGCGATCCATGTTGCGCAGATTATGGATAACAGTGCGAAAGAATTCGTCGCTATCGATGGCTGTAGGGTCGGTGGCAAGGCCTAACCATTGCGCAAGAGTCCACGCGCGAACATCTGTATGTTCAAGTACCCATGGGTCAGGGATGCCTATCGCGGAGCGAGGGTTTGGAATATGCTCGGGACCTATAAAGTGGAGTGCAATCCGTGACGCTTGTGTTTGGCGAATGGCCTCGATGTAGGCATCACAAGGATCAGCAGGCAAATAAGCAACCGTGCCTTCTTGGCGAAGAACCAAAGCATGAATCGCCGGAAGCTGCTCTACCAAGGCTTCGCAGCCATCTCGCATACTTTCTGCCCAAGGCAATGCGATGCAATCATAACTCGATTCCCACAAATGTCTCCGCAGCGCAAGCATACTCGCCGCACTGCCGTGCACAATGGGGAATAAGCTGAGAGTAGGGGAGAGAGGGAGCATGAGAGTTTTAAAAAAAGTTGAGAGTTCTAGAGTACGATAGTGGAGAGTTGCAACGTTTATTCCTAAAAAAATGAGAAGTTACAATTCTCCACTCTCCACTAAGTACGCGCGTTGAGGCGCCTTGTGTGGATTATATGTCACAACTCTCCACTCGTATTATTTCTATTCCGCACGTAGATCCTCATCTTCATCATCAAAAAAGAAGTCGTTCGAATCCATACGAGGGACATCACCGAATTGCTTTTTGCGTCGTAGCGCCAAGGCTTCGAGGTCAAAGGCTCCGGTGCCCAGGACTTGTGCAAGGGATTGCTGAAACGCTTCGGGAATGGGGAGCTCCGGCTGCGAATCCATGAGCCGCAAGGCATAGCGCACAATGCTTGCGCCATCGCGTATGGAGAAAGGCAGTTCGAGCTGATGGGCTTGCTGCAAATAGGCTACGCAAAAAAGCAAAATCTCATCGGGAGCTTGGGGTACTGTATAGCGTAAGATTGCGAGTTCTTCTTCGTGTCCCGGAAAAGGAAGCTCTACCGCAGGTTGCAAACGCGACAAAATATATTCGGGCACTTCATAGGTAGATGAATCCTCATTCATGGTAACGCAACAACGAAATTCTGGATGTGCAGCGACGGTGATTCCTGCGATTACGGATTCGATTGTGCGCCGGTGATCAAGTAAGCCAGCAAGAGATGCCCAAGATTTTTCGGGCATGCGATTGCCCTCGTCGAGAATGGCTATTCCACCCGTAAGTACTGCCGAGAAGAGGGGACTTGCGTGGTAATGAATTTTGCTGTCTTGACCAAGTACAGGGTTCACGACCAAGTCTTCAGGGCGGGTATCCGATGTGCATTGCATTAAGAACACCGGGCGGTTCAATGATTTTGCCACAGCGAGCGCGAGCGTAGTTTTCCCAAGGCCTGGCGGGCCAATGAGGCGAGGCACCATAGGCCAGTCACTTGCGCCTAAAATTTTCCATGCCGCAGAAAGTTGACGAAAAGGCTCGGGTTGCGCGATCCAGTCTACTGGCGTTGCGACAGGTTGGCTTAAGCGGATTTGTACACCGTTGATATCAATGACGTTACTCATACCTGCAATGTAGAACTCTGGAAGCTTGTGACGTCCTATGGATAAAATGTCTATAAAGTCATGCGAACGAAAGCGATCTGCATGAATAATTCCGCATATCTTAGTCTCAGTATTAACGTCTATTGAACCATAATCACTTGCCAGGGATTGTCCTATGAAAAGAAAAGAAAATGGCTTGGCTATTCGTCTCGTCGCCTTTCTGAGTGTCTGTTTGCTTTCTTCTGCTTGGGGAATTGACAATGGACTTGTGAAGACTCCACCTATGGGATGGAATAGCTGGAATGTCTTTCACGAGAACATTAACGAAACTCAGATCAAACAAATTGCAGACGTCATGGTAAGTTCTGGTATGCGCGATGCTGGTTACATATACTTGAATCTAGATGATAACTGGATGGCGACTTCCCGTGATGCAAACGGTGATCTACGAGCTGATCCGACGCGATTTCCGAGTGGGATGAAATCCCTCGGTGATTATATCCATTCGAAAGGTTTGAAGTTTGGTGTTTATGGTGATCGGGGCAACAGAACTTGCTATCACTATAATGGAAATATTTCCAATACGAAAAGCGGCAGTTACGGCAATGAAACACGCGATGCAAAAATTTTTGCATCATGGGGTGTCGACTATTTGAAGTATGATAATTGCGACCCTGCTACTGGTTCCAATCAACAAAAAGATTACGAAAATATGCGTGATGCTCTAGCGCAATCTGGACGTCCAATCGTATACAGTATATGCGCTTGGGGATATCAATCCTGGATGCCAGCAACAGGAAATTTATGGAGAACAACAGGAGATATCAGCAATAGCTGGGAAACCGCTACAGGAGGTTTTTTCCAAGGGGTAACTAACATTATCGACTTGAATGAGAAGTATGCGCCTCAGGCGGCTCCAGGGGGCTGGAACGATCCAGATATGCTTCAGATTGGCAATGGCGTTTTGACGAGTGACGAATCTCGTGCCCACATGAGTTTGTGGGCAATGATGGCGGCTCCACTCATCACGGGTAATGATATTCGAACCATGAGTCAGGCAACAAAAGATATTCTTCTGAATAAGGATGTCATTGCAATCAATCAGGATTCCGCAGGATATCAAGGCAAGCGTATCCGTGCGGCTAACGGATTGGAAATCTGGTCCAAAACCCTCGGCTCGCTAACGAGTAACACCAAAGCGGTTGCATTATTAAATCGTTCTGCAAGCACAGCAAGCATGACCGTCAATTTTTCTGATATTGGCTTAACAGGCGAAGTGCAGGTGCGTGACCTGTGGGCCAATACCGATAAAGGAAAGTTCACAACGTCTTATACGATGTCGGTTCCTTCACATGGCACAGGGCTACTCAAGATCAGCATTCCCGCGATTGTAACCGTGCCCCAAGCGCCTTTCGCTGGAATCATCACCTTACCAGATACGATTCAAGCCGAAAATTATGATGTGGGTGGAGAAGGAGTTTCATACCATGATTCGGATCCAACCAATTTGGGAAATGTGTACAGGAATGATGGTGTCGACATTACCGGTGATTCCGCAAGCGGATACAAAGTGGGATGGACCGTTGCCGGTGAATGGCTAGAATACACCATTTCAGTGGCTACGGCTGGAACATATACATGGATTGCAAGAGCATCTACGGGAAGTGATAGTGCTGCATTTCACATGGAAGTGGATAGTGTAGACATTTCAGGACATATCCAAGTAGCAAGTACAGGCACATGGGATGACTTTAAGGAGTTTACCGGAACCACCACAATTCCGTTAACCGCGGGAACCCATGTTCTACGCATCACGATTGATCGCTCCTATCTAAATCTGGATTGGATTTCCTTTGCAAGAGTACTTCCGACTTCACTTATCCTAAGATCCGTTTTTTCCAATCAAGATGGGAATTACGAAATTTTTGATCTGCATGGTCAATTGCTTGGTATTGTAAGTGGCCGGAGCGATCAAGAACTTCGGAATTCAATTTGGAAAATGAAGCATCGAACAGGCCTCTACTTTGCAAAATCATTATCAGGATCTCAAATGCAAATCAAAACAATGTTCATCAAAAATTAGGGCTGGCTGGTAGATGTAAATCCCAACGCAATTATTGCAAAGGATGGAACTCGATTTTAAGTTCGTTGTTCTCGGTTGGTTCTAGGTTGTAGAGGCCTTTGACGCGAACCTTTAAGCTTTGTTTTGCCCCTGCAGATTTAAGTTGCTGTAAGATCGGAAGCCTTTCGCTTTCAATAGATTCACGATTGAAATGCACAAACAGGTCTCGGCCTTCTTTACCCATTTGCAAAAGGAACGCCGTGTTCTCGGGAAATACCAAATCGTCGTAAGCATAGGCCATCTGTTGCCCCATGGCTTCTAGCATATCCTTGACTCGTGTGATTGGGCGATATGGGATCTTCATTGAGCCGCCTTTGCGCAGGGTGAATGAAAGACCCTTTGCAAACTTCGTGCCGTCGCATGTTTACGAATTTAACGCCTTTTTCAAATGAATAAGATTACTGATTGGTAGGCTTAAGTACATTCATGTAGCTTAGAAGCCTTTTAGTCGTTGAAGATTGCGCTCATAGCATGCTGTTTATTTTGTTCGTGTAACATGGCTTCAATGCGCTTCCTTTCGGTGATATCTTGGATTGTCCCAATCAAGGAAAGAATGTTTCCCTTGTCATCAAATTTGACTTCGCCAAGGCCGCTTAC
>Ga0302287_10000582_pt1 | contig 17510 bp, 11 predicted proteins | sample III_Fen_E2_4_FD_200452 | JGI IMG/M metagenome (GOLD analysis project Ga0302287, IMG submission 200452) | Peat permafrost microbial communities from Stordalen Mire near Abisko, Sweden - III_Fen_E2_4 | ecosystem: Environmental > Terrestrial > Soil > Wetlands > Permafrost | place: Sweden: Abisko...
CACAGGAACCTTTCATGATCTTTCAGGGAGCTTTCCTGATTTAGGTTTGGGAAGTGGTGTCCAGAAGCCGAATTACTTAATGAATTTCCAACGCCATATCCGTCAGATTCAGGCTGGTCCACGATTCATTCAGGTTACTTATAATGATGGGACATCGAATACTCCGAAGAAAACCAATGAGGCTCTCTTTCGTTTTGATGGAGCCAATCTGAGTCTAGCTCTTCTTGCTACAGATCTACCTGTTGCAGCAAAGTTTATTCAAACGCAAAGTTTCGGAGTGGTTCAGTACCCAATAAATAGCGTGGGTGATGCGAAGGGAGGCGTGAACTATTATTTTGCGCCGTACACTCGCACCGCCAATGGCCTGATTGCCACGTGGAACACCACTGGAACGCTGCTTGGGACATGGAGTGAAGCTGCGGGTGGATCGGTAGATGCTAATGGGTTGCTTGAAGACAACCCCAATATTCAATCGAATCAAAATTACGTGCTTTTTTCGATGATCCCTGCAATGAAAGTTGGGTTGTCGATTGCTGCATTCGGTCAGTCCTCTGATCCGATTATTTTAAATCCGCTAAGTTTTATGCCAGATCAGTCAGATAGCAAGAATGAAAATCATCAGGCAACGAAGGTGTTCAATTTTAATGGCAAGGATCCTTCAGAAGGAATTACGCCAGCAAGCTATGGACTTGTAGATAAAAATCCATTAAGTCAGATTGGATTGGAACCAGCTGGATCAGGACTCATCGGATGGTCTGTTGTTAGCGGTGCAAGTTACATTGGAAATCAAGCTTGCAAAGCTACTTACTTTCCATTTGGTGATTATAATACAGACTATCCAAATACTTGTGATTTTACCCCAGTATTTTCCAACGGTCAGGCATTGAATGTAAATGCTTTGTCATCTGGGCAGTCCGGGAAGCCTCTTATATTTAAGTCTTTATTTCCTTGGAATGTTTCGTTCTCTAGCGATGGTAGTGAATCCCTGATTGCGGCAACAAACAGTTACAATAGCAGTTCAACGCCTGCCGCTAGTGACCCCGTTGTAACTGTATACCTAGGTCGAAACATGGGTGGAGGGCCATATGATGCCAGTACTATGCCCGCAGTGTCTCAGATCGTTCACACCTATCCATTCGACCAAAAACTGAGTTCCCTCTTTAGTCTCTTCACATACGGCAAGTTTAGAGACAATATTCCTCCCAATCAATTCTATTGCCCAGTTCTCTACGACTCTAAGTCCATGATGCTTCACGCAGGCTGTGCAGAGGTGGTGCATGAAATAAGCGGTGGTCTTTTAGACCATTCTTATGTTGAGATGTTCATCAATGACCCTGGGGCTAGTGGTGAGGACGCTATTGGCCAAGTCGTGAATGACTCAACATCGAGTCTAGAAGGCATGCCGATTAGCGTGACGAATATCTCTGATATAACCAAAAGCGTTAACACAGAAACGACTAAATATCAAGCAATCAAATCGGGCATGTATGGAACAACATGGCCCGCAGGTATTTACATGATCAAGGCTCTAAGTCAAGTTCAGACAACCTCAGACGTTCCCACGATTCAACCAGGTAGTGTTGCAAGCCCTAGCACAGTAGTGAAAACAACAACCTTCGGTAATTTTACGGACCAGCTGAGCCCAACCCTTGTAAAGACTAACAATGGATCCTTTACAACAATACAGCAGACTGTGCTTGGAAAAATAAACTATGGAATTGATGCGACTAATGCAATGACTCTCGAGGTTCCTTTGGAGTCCTATGCGTTTCGTTTAAATTCCGATCAATCAGTTCTCAATCCTTCTGATGCACCGCTCACTGCGCCGATGATCACACAAGCCTCGTCTAGTGCAGCGATTCTGTCTGCAGCGAAGACAACATGGAGCTCGTTGTATCCGGGAAGAAAAACATCCGATATCGCTTGGCTTGATCGTCCTGTTCTTAGCGGAGTGAATGTGACGAATCCCCAAGCGCCAGCGTTCTCGTTGGCTGCTCAGAATTTCCATACAGTAGCCAATTACCACTACAACAACATCTGGCAACTGGATGGAGTAACTCGTTATCCAGAGGCGGCTCATCCAATGCGGTCTACGACACTTTACGGAGGAACCCAAGAGTTGCCGATGGTTGTTGTTGATGGCGCGGGTTCAGGCGAGGTTGCTGCACTGTTGGGAGATAACTTCACGTATACTTATCCTTTCGGAGAAGTTGGAGTTCATCTTGCGGATGCGGGTGATGCTTCTCATGAATACTTTATCATTCACCCTGACTACTATGTTATTCATTCTGGCACAGCTAGCGTCAACCTACTTGATAAAAGTGTTTGTTTGCTGACGGATTCTCTGATTGATTTTTCAGTTCGTCGAGAAATTACCGCATATAAGATTTCTGGGTGGATTTATACACCTGTCAGCAATGCTGTGCAGAATGTCAGTATTTTGCTGAATGATGCCAATGGGGCGCAGTTTGGGCAAATCATAGTGTCCCCTACGCCGTCTAACGGGACAGTGAAAGCAAATGTTTGGCAAAAGTGGGAAGCAACCTTGAAGATCCCGTCGGGACTGCAAGGGAAATATCGTGTGGCTGCTTTCGTCAACGTAAATCCTGGGGCATCCAGTGCAGGCATTTTCCTTGACGACTTTGTTTTGGCTCCAGCCAATGCGATATATTCAATCAATGGCTACGATTCTTATGGTCAACAGATCTCTAGCGCACCGCAGGGAGATAATGTCGTTTGGACGCATTATTCGACCATTGGTTTCAAGACAGGAGTATCTGCCCCAAATAGCGGGAGAATGCTTAATGAATCAGTCGCCCATCGCCCAGGGGAGGATGCGCAATGATCCGCCAAATCTTTACCACAGTCAGAGTTTTCGTCGCTAAGCACTTCGAACAACAACCATTGCTTATTCAGGGTTGGATGAAACGGGTGGGCAAGTACGGTGATTTTGTACCTCAATGTTCCTTCGTAGCGAGTTCTCATGCGCTGATACCCCTTCTTTGCCTGATTCTTGCCCCTGCTGCACGTGCTTCATCTTTCAGCGACAATAGCACAACAGGGCTTTCCACAAATTGGCTAACTGTGGGCTCGAGAGGCTGGAGCGAATCGAATGGCAGCATTTTACCGCAGGATGGTTCCGGTTCAATTGGCTTTCTGATTCACCAAGGCTCAGTTGCCGCGAACGGAACGCTCACAGCAAACCTCGTGGCAGACCAGTGGAATGGGCAGAATGCTGGAGTGGTATTTCGCTACACTGACCCATCCAACTTTTATTACATCGGTGTACTTCCAGGCAACATCTACGGTCAGCATATTTACTTCTGTAAGGACGGTTTCAGCTCCTGCTCATACCTTGGTGGCATTAACTTCAACCTTTCAGGCACAATTTCGCTTTCGATTGGGATGAACGGAAGTCAGTTCTCAATTTCCCTTAATGGCAACCTTGTAACCAGCATCAACGATGCTAGCCATGCCTCTGGTCAGGTTGGTTACGCTCACACAACATACTGGAATTCTATTTGCTCATTCCAGTCCATGAATTGGGCTGAAACGTCATCTGAATCTTCTTCGCCCGTTCCGAGTTCCTCACTAGTATCATCTAGTTCCATGGTCACAAGCTCCACTGCGGCATCCTCATCCGTTGTTGTGTCTAGTTCCTCTCAAGTGATATTAAGTCCTGCAATCACGCCTTCCGTTGCAAGTGCCACAACTCACTCTCGAAATTATCAGTTCAGTTTTGAAAGGGGTAATCTTCTTCCGAACTGGAGTTTTGAGGATGACCTTGATGGCTGGTCGCCTCCATCATACGGGGGAAGTACAAAACTTTCGCGAGCTCATTTGCCTTCAAAATTAGTGCCTGTCAGTGGCTCCTTTGTTGGGGCTGTTGATGTCGGACAATTGGAACCCACTTATTCATATTCAGCTCTTCGCAGCGATCTAGTCCGGGTGGACGCGCAGACGCCTTATGTTGTCTCATTCTTTTACGCAGCTCCAAATCTCGTTGGCAATGCTCAAGTGAACATTATCGAAACTGTTGGTGTAACCGAGACTTCTCAGACGGTAACGTTGACACCACTATTGTCTTCTAAGTCGGGGTGGTCCTTATATTCCGCAAGTTTCACTCCAGATGCAGGTGTGACTCAGATTCAGGTAGATCTCGGAGCTCCAAAAGCCTCTGGTGCTTCTGGCATGATCTACTTTGATGATGTTGTCTTGGAACCAGGCACGCAAGCCACCCCAAGAAGCAATGTTCGTGAGGCAATTTCTTTTGTGGATAGTAAGGGTCGATCTACGCAGATGATGACACGTCTGACTCAAGGAGTCTCGGGTACCGATGTGGCTCCGGTGCAATGTCTTGAGGGAATCCCCTATTACGCCACCCAGAATCTGGTTTTGCCGAACGACGAGTCCTTTTCTGGTACCGCTTCTGCAGGTGCTTCGGTCACGTTGGGAGCCCACTCCGTGTTCAATGGGAATCTGTATTCAGGTGGAAGCGTAACGCTCTATGACCAATCAACAATAAACGGAAACTTGCAATACCAAACAACGTTGACCGAACAAAGTGGGATCGCTATTTCTGGAGCGCTTACAAAGGCAAATTACACCGTATGCTCTTTGCCCTCCGTGACTGTTAATGTGGGATCTACGGATATATATCTGAATCCTGAAACCGTTACAACGATTGCTCCTGGGCAGTATAAGAATGTCCAAATCGGTGATCGCTCAAAGATTACACTTACTTCTGGAACTTACAACTTCAGCCAGTTCCAAGTGGGGACAGATGTCAAAATTTCCGTGAGTGCAACAACTGGCCCTGTGACAATTCTTGTAGACCAGGCTTTGTCGTTTTCAAACAGTGATACACTGATCGTGCTAGATGGTTCCGTAACAAACCTAGTTCGGATTCAATATGCAGGAACAAACCAAGTCCGATTTGGTTGCGACGACAAGATTTATTCTGCAGAGATCCTCGCTCCCAATGCAACAGTAGATCTTGCGAATCGAGCACTCGTACAAGGCCGAGTATGGGCTCAGAATATTACCGTAGAAGCTCAGGCTATGATGTCTGCCATTGATTTCTTTGGTGTGCAATCGCAATCGAAATGGACAATTGCAGGCATCCAGGAATACGACCTGCATGATCGTCCAACCAATTCGTATTTGCCTGCTGTGGTATCGCTTGATCAGCCAGGAGTTCTTTCCTCGGATCCAACGGCCTTTAGTAATGTCCAGAATGTTTCGACTGCTTATTATAATGGAAACGATGCTCCTAATGCAGATGGTTTCGCTTTTTCCACCAAAGTCTATGGGCAAGACAACAGCAATGGCGTTAATGGGGTGATCCCTGCGGGTAGAACTTGGAGAAATAGCATTACTCAAGGAGGTGTAAGTTTTGTCTCTGATCTGAACATACCCACCTCCTTACCACTAGCACCCACAGCGAATAGGAGTAGTGATGCTCGATATACTCTTTCTTTTGGTTGGGATGTTGACAACCATTATGCACTGACTTGGACCGACAGGAGCGGCAATGTAGTCAAGAAAGCCGTGAACAAAAATATGGTTGTTGGAAGTGATCAGACGAACATGTTGTCCAGTTCGGATTGGGTTATCACCACTTATGATTATTATCCAGATGGAACAATGCGCGCTTCGACATCCCCAGAGGGAATTGTAGCCGCTAACGTTCGTGATTCCCGTGGCAACGTGATGTCTTCATATGATCCAGACCGTGGTGTGCGTTCGGCATGGTATGACCAATTAGGGGCTTTGCGAGTGTCTCAGAACGACGAACAGCGTCTGAACGCGCGAGCATCGTTTGTCGAACATGACTCTCAGAACCGTACGACTTACAATTGCCTAATTTCAACTCAGAACCTTTCTGGGGATAATCCCTTACAGGTTTTGGCAGATAATGCTGATAACAATACTTGTGCTTCGATTGGTGGCTTAGTTATTTCAGGCATAGCCTATGACACCTCCGCCAACATACCCGCTTCTGTTGGAATCCCGCAGGGAGTAACTTTTGCCAACAGCCTTGGTCGAGTGGTGGCTCGCTGGAGCACTAATTCAGAACTTCCAGCCTTCCTTTCTGGCAGCGTAAACGGCCATGTGATCGATTATTTCCATCATGATTCTTTAGGGCGCAATGACTTGAGTTGGCGTTATACCCCTGATATTCCTGGTGCCATGGCGCTTACAAAACTTTCAGAGGTGTATGATCCTCTTACCAATAGGATTTTGACAGAGAATTTCTGGAGTGTCAATCCGATAACGGGTGTGCAAACGATCCAAGAAGCTAGAAACTTTGCATATGACGAGTTTGGACGTGAGCGAGCAATTACGGATAACGATGGAAAGCCCGTCAGTTCCTACACATGGAATGATTTGGGGAATATGCGATCGGCACAGGTTGGTGGCTTGGAAAATGTCTGTATGGGATATGATATGAAAGGTGTTTCGGCGATCAATGCAAGCATGATCAATGGTGGAAATACTCTTTATAATGAAAGTATTTTGCACACTGTTGCGCTTGCTGGGGATAACGGAATTGCAACTCCAGCCACTATGGCTGACAATAGTGGAAGAATCAAGCGGGTAATTAGCAATAGTGGGGATGAGAATACTTCAGTAACAGATTTTGGTTATGACCAGTTGTCACGACTTTCTGCCGTACGTAAGTACACGAATGCAACACTTTCTTCGAGTGAAGATTGGCAGAATGAGGACGATGGCGGGGTTTTGGCAGTCACTCGCGATGGCATCGCGCACTCCTACTTCTATTTGGTTGGCTCTCATCTTCTGGATCATGTTTCGGGAGTTATGCCAAGTGGACGAGATTTGTCTAATGGGGTTACTATGGAGTATGACCTTACGGGCAATCTAGTTTCGGACAAGTCTCTTGGCTTGGTTTACGACTATAACTCAAGCGGAAAGCAGGTTAATGCTTATAAGGATCAAGCGTTAGGTTCCTCTGGCAAGAATTATGAAGCAACTATTTACGACTTTTCGGGGCAGCGTGTTGGTTCGCTCTCGGGAGTCTATGGCGGAGCAGCGCCCCCAGCGAGCCAGTGGTATGTGTTCCTTGATGGAATGCTTCGGGCCGAGGTACGCTCCAAGGGTAACGGGAGTGCCCCTGCTGTTGTTACTGACTTGCAGGGTGCGGGTGGGATCGTAGGGCGCAGACACCCTGCTCTGGGGAAGGAGTGGTTTGTAAAGGACTATCAGGGAAGTGTGGTACGGACGGTGATGGAGAACGGAACCGACGCTTACCAGTATGCATTTGCGACATACGGATTGCGAAGCGACCTTGTGAAGTCTCTGATCCCCGAGCCCACTCTACAATGGACCGGAAAGGAGTTAGATACACTGACTGGCAACTACTACTTTGGTGCGCGCTTCTTGGATCCTGAACTGGGTGTCTGGTTAGGTGCAGATCCGGCAGGACAGTTTGCTAACCCCTTTGCTTTTGGTGACCCCATCAATTTCGTGGATCTATATGGATTATGGAAGATCGGAATTGGTATTACCATTGGCTATGATAGCAAAGGTGGCTGGAATGTAGGTGCGGGAGCTGCTCTAGACGTTGGTGGCGATGGAATGGGTCTTGATTTTGACGTTGGTGTATCAAAGAGCCTTCGCAATGGCAGCTATACGTATACAGCAGCGGTGGGTGGTTCTGTGGATATCGGCGTTTTGAGCGTTAGTGGAAAAGTTGCTGGGAGCTACAATACAACGAGCGGCTATACAGCCTCACTCGAGGCTGGTGCTGGTGTTATGGGGGTTGGTATTGAAGCCGGTACAACGCAATATTGGAATGAGGGGGGGGATTATGAAGGTGGTACGGCTTATGGGGGCGAATATGCGGGAGCCTATGGAGCCCGAGTTGAGGTTGGGGATGAAGTTGGATGGGGTAAAACTGGACGCAGAGTAGCAAGGGGCAATTTTATTACCGCTGGAGCATATGGGCTTAATGTTTCATATGCCGAAAATGGAGGGCTCAGCTATGGAGGAAAGGTTGATGCAGCCAACATTAGTTACGACTCTGACAACGGATTCGATTACAACTATGCAGGGAAAGAGCATATAGACAAGCTCGTAGATGCGTACCAAAAAGCAGAATTTGCTTCAATGATGGATCAGAGCGTAGCATGCCCGATGTGCGTCGCAATCTTTGCTCCTGAGATTGTTTCGGTTGTTACAAGTACTCTTTCCTTTTGGGCTGCTGCGGAAGGGCTAGATCAGATTTTCAAGTCGAAAGATGACAGAGAAATCAAGAACGCGGAAAAGGAATTCAGAACAAATACTGATTTTAGACGATGGTTCCATCGAGAATATAAGCCAAATAACAAAGAACCGAATAATGATAGGAATAATCCCGATCTTTCTGGAGATGAATTACGCCGTGCTTGGGAACAGTTTAATGGTCGTTCAGGTTGGTAGTTCTTTCGGGGGTGTGAATGTCAATATGTTTTAGACAGGTTATTGGTGAGAGGTGGGGCCTTCAAATTGAGGTTGATTCTCAATCTGAACGTTTGGAGGAACAAGTCCAAATAGCAACCAACTGGATTTGTCTTAATGAAGAGACGTGCAAAAAGCATGATTATATATGCGACATTTCATATGAGGATCTTGATCCTAAAATAGTCGTGTATGGCCATACGATCAAAAAAGAACAAATGAGGGTTTTTGCTGACTGCGGGGTTGACTTATGGTTAAGTAGGATGAGAGACAGAGATGTCTCCAATTAATCCCTCCGACGAGCTCATTTAAAAACTCCCACCCTCTCTTAGCAATTTTGCATCGGTTCATATTCCAAGGAGAACCCGATGACAAAAGAAGAGAAGGTAGTGCTGATTCGCGAGCAGGTAGCTGGCTTACGTAAGCCAAGTTTTGCATAAAAAATTGCAATAATTGGCAAACGACTGGCAAACCATATTTTAGACCCGTAATTTTGCATGAATTCGCCACAAATTCGAGTGTGAAATTACCTTGAAGGTTCTTTGGCTCAGTCATTCGCCCATTTGCGCAGGAATAAATTACGCAAGAATAATTGCGCGGGAATGTAGTCACGGATGTTGAACTTGAGCAAAGCCTGCGCGTGGGGTGGGGCCTTGTCCACCAAGCACTGTGCGCACCTTGGCTAAAAATTCATCGGGGGTAAATGGTTTGGCTAGCGTATGCTGTGCACCCAAGATACTTGCGAGTTCAAGGTAATAGCCTGGTTCAATTCGATCACCACCAGAAACTGCGATGACTTTGATCCCAGGATAATCGCGCTCCAATTCGAGTATTAAATCGAGCCCTTCTTTTCCAGGCAAAACAACATCCGTTACGAGCAGGTCAAATTGCTTGGTGTCGTATATTTCGCGGGCTTTTCGACCATCGTCGGCTTCTTCGACTTCATGGCCATCTCGCTCCAGAATCCGTCTCAAAAAAAGCAGGATCTGCGGATCATCATCAACGATTAATATTTTGGCCATAGGGGCATTTTAGTTTTTTGGCTGAAAATGCCACAGATATTTTCTGTTGAAACACAGAAATTGAACTTCTTGTGCTTTATTTTATTAGGTTAGTCCTAGTGATACCAGAGGTTTTTAGTGATGCATGTGGACCATAATGATGATATCCTCCGACGTTATCTAGAGGATATCCGCAGAACCCGTCCTTTGAACCGGCAAGAAGAGCAAACGCTTTTTCGTCTTGCCGCGCAAGGAAACCACCGAGCGAAACAGAAATTAATTTCCGCTAATATGCGTTTTGTGCTCAAGGTGGCAATTCAGTACCGAGGCTGTCCAATCCCACTTCCCGACCTCGTCAGCGAAGGTGCAATGGGTCTTGTGCGAGCTATCGAGAGCTTTGATTACAGTCGAGGCCTTAAATTTATTTCCTATGGCGTATGGTGGATCAAGGCGTACATAACGCGTGCCATTAATGAGCAGGGAAACCTAATTCGCCTTCCTGCGAATCAGCATCTGCGCATTCGCCGCGCGTTAAAAGATCAATCCCATGGCGGAGAAATTAGCGAAGAGATTGAAGAGCTGATTCAAATGGGCCAAAACGGAGTCTCGTTTGATTCTCCTATTAAAGACGATTCTCGTTCTTGCTACGCAGATATTCTTGCTGACACATCGCTCGTGGGTGCAGATCGGCATGCTGAAATTGAACGCGTTGAACATCTCACTCAAGACTTAGTGTTGCAATTGCCCGAACGCGAAGCACGTGTGATTGCTGGAATTTATGGAATCAATCAAGAAGCGCCTTTGCCTTTGCGCGAAGTGGGTGAGAGTCTAAACATTTCTCATGAGCGTGTGCGCCAGCTGCGCGATCAAGCTCTGCGTCGCATCCGCAGATCGGGAAGTCGCAATTTGTTGCAGGAAAAATTTGAAGCATATCTTGAAGCTCGCGCTTGAACTAGCGCAAACACGCGTTTCGGTGTTTACAACACCAGCGCAAAAATCTATCTTGGCAGCACTCTAGACAAGGAAATCTATGCGCTTTGTTCTTCTCTGCGATACAAATTACATGAAAGGCGATGTGGTGGGATTTATCAATAACTTCCCCCGCAATCATGAACTCGTAACCTTGACCGCTGAAGAGTTTCTCAGTAAGAAGGCTTTGCCCGAGGGCGTTAAAGGTCTTCTTGCAGAGCGTACCACTTGGCAAAAAGGCTTCAGTCTTTTCCGCTATTTCGGTCTTCTGCCTTTGATGGAAACGGTGCCACTCGGAGTTGTGCTTCGTGGCCGTAAGCAAGAGACTCTCAAGGGTCGTGGCGCTTGCAAGGAAGTTTACTTCCAAGCTTCCGCATCTCCCGAAGAAGTCTTCTCTACCCTGGATCGCTTCTGCTCGCTTCCCCCAAGCCTGCATCAGTATCCGCGGGGCTCGGCGAAAGCCTAACCCTCGGGTCTAGCCATGCGCCAAGACTTATTAGATTCTGTCTCACGGCGCGATGGCCTTCATATTATTTGGATCCCAAGTCAGGAACGTGCAAGCGTGGCCTGGCTTTGTTCTTTGGGCGAACAGCTTCTTTCTTTGGGTGATGTTGTCTTTGTTGACTTGGCTCGAGTGCTTCCCATCGATAAGCCTAGTGCGCCTTGTTTGCTCGATGGCCGCATTCACCAAGGTATCGTGAATAGTCACGATGATTTGACCTTACCTTGGGGAAATGGATTGCATGTGCTGCCCACAGGCATCTATGAATTCCCTGCGAAGCTAGATGCGCCAAGGCTTCGCAACCTTTTAGTGAATTTGCAATTGCTGCGTGAAAGATTTTCAAGCACCATTATTTTACTTCCTTTTGAATGGAAACAACCTTTCACAGACCTTGTGCTTGCTGCGAGTTCGCTGGTTGTTATTACGAATCCTCAATCCCATGCTGAGGCTTTTTCTACGCTGCGTGACATTAAGAAAATCCGCAGAGCTCCGTTGATTTTTGCAGGGCAAGCTTTATCGAGAGATGAAGTAAAGCATCTTGGCAAAATTCCCTTTGCAACCGTTTGCTTGGACGATGTTGAGTTCCCAGATGCTGCCTGGCTTGCACAGCAAATGCAAGAAGCGCGTCGAGTGCATATTCTTACGCAGAACCCTCCTGAGGGTTGGACCATGCTTCTGCATCGCTTTTGGTGGTTGGCTGCGCTTGCATTGAGCGCGCTTGTCTTTGTGATTCCCTTACGGTTAGACTCTCCAGAATCGTTGTTTCATGATTTAGATGCCGAAAAGAAAATGTATTCGGGTAAGCCTTTTATTCAGTATCGCTTTGATGGTCAAGAACCGATCCAGCGCCTTGCTAAGCATGCCATTGGCCGCTATACAGCGCTTGTGCCAGCGGAGAGTGAAGTGCATGATTACATCATGGAAACACTGGTAAAAAACAATTCCGATACTGCAAGTTGGAAACATGAAAATGGAGTAATGCTGATTCCGAAAGACAGTACAACTTTGCGCTTCTTTCCTCCAGAACATATCTTCAATGCAAAGGCTGATTCTCTAATGCCAGCATGGTCTTTCTTCATTTCCATTGTGTCAGATTCTCTTGCATACGTTACTGAATACTACAACGAATTTGGGGTGGGTGGTCGCAAACATTTGGGTATCGACATCGCAGGGAAAAAAGGCTCACGCATTCTTGCGCCCTTTGCGGGCAAGGCTTACACGACTTTAGATGAACGTGGTGGTGTGGTGATTGCGCTTGTGAATGGCAAGAGTGTTTTGCTTTTTATGCATTGCGATCAACTGCTGTATTTAGATGGGCAAGACGTTTTTGCCGGTGACCCGCTTGCAACCGTTGGTATGACTGGGCACACGACCGGCCCGCATGTTCACTTTGTAACTGGATTAGTAGAACCTAATGGTGCCATGACTGCCGGCCCAGTTCGCTTCAGAACCATTAACCCAGTGCAATGGTTCTTCCAAAATAAGCCACATAGTTAAGTGGATTTTGGAGCGTTCTATCCTCCTTTATTGAATTGTAGCCGCAGATAGATCACCGCCAAGCGGTGATGACTCGGAAAGCGGTGACGATGAGGAACTGCGATGATGACTGCGAACCCTTGCGTTCCTAAATGCGCTTGCGATCTGACCTTGGAGCTCTCACCACGACCGCTCTGGATGCACAAAGCAACGAATATTCTGCATGCGAAGATGCGCGGGCAATTTGCCTTTGCGTGAGTTGGTGCCTGGTTCAGCCGGAAAACCTTCAAGGGTTGCAGGCGTTACACACAAAAAAAGTTTTGCGATGCTGCTAATCTGATTGGTTCTTTGCAAAGTAGACTATCAAAATGAGAGTTGACTTTCGAAAACGCTTTTAAGCTGTGACTTTAATCACCCATGAACTCGAATGTAAAGAAAGTTTAGCATGAGATATTACTTCAACTCAAACGCTGAAACTAAATTAGGGCAGTCAGTGGATGTGTGGGTCATTCATTAAGGAGTGATTTTGAACTATCGGTTATTCATGGGACTTGCGCTAGGTGCTTCATTGTTTGCATCTTGTTCATCGAACCTCCCCAAAGCCACTTATGTACACCACCCAGATGGACGTGGAGTCCAAGCGATTGACGATGTCGTTGTGGAAATGAAAGAACAGTTCATCCATGATTGCTATGCGCCTGTGCTTGAACGTGAAGTTCCTGATACACGTTGCCAGACTGAGCTTTTCCAATTACTCGAACGTCGCTATCACATGAACTACAAGAAGGTTCACGTGGACATGGCTTCCGACGATTTGTTTTTCCGCGATGTTGATCAACGCATTCGTGTTATGGTGCGTACCGATCCTGAAGTGCGGCAATTGGTGAAGGCTAATTTTCGTAGCCAAGAAGAGCTGCTCCAATACTACAAGAGCCTCTACGGATTTAATCCGATCACTTCACAAAATTGATATTCAACATGAGAAAAAAGGCTAGAGAAATCTGGCCTCTTTTTTTTGCTCTTTTGATCGAATGTACCCTTTGTGTGTAAATGATTTCTATACGAGAACTGGATTCTTCTTATATTTATCCGCAACTCTACACCAACCCTCCAATGGAGCTCACACATGGCAAAGATCACCAAAGTTATCGGTCGTCAGATTCTCGATTCTCGTGGAAACCCCACAGTCGAAGTCGATATTCTTCTCAATGATGGATTCCTCGCACGCGCTGCTGTGCCAAGCGGTGCATCCACAGGTGAATATGAGGCTTGCGAGCTTCGTGATGGCGACAAGAAAGTTTATGGTGGCAAGGGTGTTTTGAAGGCTGTGGCTGCAGTCAATGGCCCAATTGCTAAGGCTCTGAAGGGCAAAGATCCTTTGAACCAACGCGGTCTTGATGAGTTGATGATCGAACTCGATGGCACTGCCAACAAGTCCAAACTCGGCGCAAATGCAATCCTCGGCGCTTCGATGGCGATCACGGTTGCTGCTGCACACGTTTCGAAGATGCCAGTGTGGAAGTACATCGGCAAGATCCACAAGAACAAGTCTTTCGTGTTGCCTACTCCAATGGCGAACATCATCAACGGCGGCAAGCACGCTGACAACTTGATCGACTTCCAAGAATTTATGATCATGCCTGTTGGCGCACCAAACTTCTCAGAAGGTCTGCGTTGGATCACCGAAGTGTTCCATGCTTTGAAGGCGATCTTGAAGAAAGGCAAGCATGTCACCGCTGTTGGCGATGAAGGTGGCTTTGCTCCTAACCTCACGAACGATCAGTCTCTCGATGTGATCATGGAAGCGATTGCTGCTGCTGGTTACAAGCCAGGCAAGCAGATTGCGATTGCTCTTGACTGCGCATCCTCTGAGCTCTTTGACGAAGGTGAGCGCAAGGGTTACAAGTTCTGGAAGTCTGCTCCAACCAAGCTGTTCACTGCCGACGATATGATCGCGAAGTACGCTGACTGGTGCAAGAAGTATCCAATCGTTTCTATCGAAGATGGCCTCGACCAGAACGACTGGGAAGGTTACGTGAAGTTCACGAAGGTTCTTGGCAAGAAGGTTCAGATCGTTGGTGACGACTTCTTTGTGACCAATCCTGCTCGCCTTAAGCAAGGCATCCAGATGAACGCTGCCAATGCGATCCTGATCAAGGTGAACCAGATCGGTACTGTGACCGAGACCCTTGATGCGATCAAGATGGCTCAGAAGGCTGGCTACGGTGTGATCTCTTCTCATCGCTCGGGCGAAACCGAAGATTCCTTCATTGCTGACCTTGCTGTCGGTACAGGCGCTGGCCAGATCAAGACTGGTTCGCTCTCTCGCACTGACCGTATCGCGAAGTACAACCAGCTCATCCGTATTGAAGAGCAGCTTGGTGCTAAGGCGATCTTTAAGGGACTCAAGTCTATCAAGGGTGCTGGCTTCTAATTAGCTCCGCTCGGTGTGGGTTCTGCTGGCGAGTTCGCAGCTGCAACCCCCATCTAGCTTCGTAAGCCTTGGACATTGCATAGCGGTGCTATGCAGCGTCCAAGGCTTTCTTGCTTTATGGGGGTTTCGCTTGCGACCTCGCTCAGCCTCACTCCACACCGAGCTCCGCACGCTCGTTTGATGCGGCATTGAGGATAATGCGCGAGTTCGCTTTGCTGCTTGCGGTGTGGAAATGAATTTGAGGGGCTTGGGGTGTTTGTTACTTTACATGAAGTAGTTTTTGTAACGAGGAAGAATTAATGATGTGTGATATCATTAAATGCCGAATGGCTTTTGTGCTTGGCTTGTGCTTACTTTGCTCGGTTAGCTTCGCGCAAAATTCCGAAGGTCCTGTGGTGCGTGATGCTTACTCTCTCAGTTGGTCAAAGGATATTCCCTTGAGCGTTTTTGCGGTGGGTTCATTTGCATTTGGGCAATGGCGCGTTTCGAATATGACAGGCTACCATGGTGGCTATGATCAGAACAAGCTTTTGCCATGGGATAAGCCGTTTGCGGGAACCTATAGCAGCAAAGCGGATCTTGCGAGCAATGTGCTCTGCGGTGCTGCGGTGCTTCCGCTTGCGCTTTCTGGATATGACTGGCATCGTGGTGCACTCACTGGAAATGATGTGGGCACTCAGTTTGTAATGCTTTCCCAGGTGCTTGCGTTAGAGTCTGGGTTAAACCTTGCGATTCGAAGTCTTGCGCTGTGGCCGCGGCCTTTGGTGTTCTATTCCCAAGTGGATTCCTCCGCAATTACCAAGGATGTGGCTGGCTCATTTTATTCGGGACATTCGTCTGCGGCATTTGCCATCGCTGTATTTTCGGGTGTGTGGTATGACCGGACTCATCCGGGAAGCCCATATTCACCTTATGTGTGGGCTGGTGCGCTTTCGCTGGCGACTTCAATCGCGGTCTTGCGAGTAGCAGCGGGCAAGCACTATCCAACGGATGTGGTGGTGGGTGCTCTTACTGGAAGCGTTATTGGCTGGGTGGTTCCGAAGCTGCATGAAAATGCCGCAAAGCCTGGTGCACCTAGGGCTTTGACGAATGTTGCTCTGGCTCCAATTCCTGGCGGAGCGCTAGTGTTGTGGACGTTTTAGCTTGTGTGGGGGCTGCCGACTAGTACAAAGCCCACGTCGCCTTCACGTAAGGCGATATAGGGGTATCGTAGTCTAGCATAAATGAATCGTCATCGTAGTTGACGCCAGTTTGATTGGATTGGTCAAAGTTCGTTTTCCAATAGATATGCGAGAGGCGAGCTCCACCTTCTACTGTCAGAGATTTCCAAGCAAAGCGAAGGGCTGCGCCATAAGAATATCCCCAGATTGTTGCATTGACAAACTTGCTTTTGTCAAAGAATGTCTTACCAGATGTTCCATTTCCAAAAATCAATACTTTTGCCATGGTCTGTTGATGATAGCTTGAGTAAAATGGAACGCCTAGTTCAAAACCAGCCTGAACAACTAAGTTGTTAGAGATCAAGCGTCCCTTGAGATCATTGGAATCGAGTCTGCTGCTAAAGTTTTCTACCATCGATTGTCTTATGGCTTCGTTGCCAACATCGTAATTAAACTTCAATTGCTGGTAACCGACAACGGCATTGAGGCCGAGCCAACGATTAAGAGGCAATTGGCCTCCCAAACCCATGAGTTGATTGCTGCTCCAAGTTGTGTTGAACATATTGCCAGCGACTTTATATTGGCAAACAACATGCTTCATGCTACCGCTTGCTTCATAGAAAAGCCCAATGCCAGGACGTTCTTCGTAGGTATATCCAGATTTGTCCGCGTTCGTTGATGTCAAATCTTGGGCAAATGTTGCAGTAAACGCAAGTGAAGCAACGATAAAGAGCCGATTCATGAGCACCTCAGTGGATGTTCCGTGATAATACTAAAAATCATGATTGTCTTTCCAACTAAAATTGATATTTTTCGGGAGAACATAAACGAGGTTTCTTCATGAAAAAATTGTCCCTGCTTCTGGCTTCAGCTCTTGTCATGAGCGCATCTCTCACTGGCTGTGCTTCCAAAATGGATCCTAACGATCCAAACTCAATCCGCAAGTGGATGGAAAAACAGAACATTAAGTTCTTGCCTAGTTCCCTCATTACTTGTGTTGTCAAGGGAGATACGGCAACTGCGGCTTTGCTGATTAAGGCTGGAATTCCTGTGGATGGCACCGATGGAAAGGGCAACACAGCTCTCGCTATCGCAGCGAACAAGGGTCAAACGCCCATGGTAAACTTCTTGCTAGAGCATGGCGCAAACTACAATCAGAAGAATGTGAAAGGCTTGACTCCCCTTGTAGATGCAGCGTCCTTAGGTAGCAAGGATGTGGTGAAGGCAATTCTTCCTTATGTGAAGAAACAAGATCCACAGTTGCTGACCATCGGTGAGGCTTTGCAAATGGGCGCTCGCCAAGGCTTCTTGGAAGTAGTGAAGGTGCTGGTCGAGGCTGGTGCTCCTAAGGATTCTAAGTCCGAAGAGGGCTGGACTCCGCTCACTTGGGCTGCTAAGGGTGGTCATGAGACTGTGATTAATTATTTGATCGAGCAGAAGGTTGATCTCAACGCTGGTGACAAGGATGGCTATACTGCGCTTGATTGGGCGAAGAACGAAGGCTA
>Ga0302287_10000583_pt1 | contig 17490 bp, 16 predicted proteins | sample III_Fen_E2_4_FD_200452 | JGI IMG/M metagenome (GOLD analysis project Ga0302287, IMG submission 200452) | Peat permafrost microbial communities from Stordalen Mire near Abisko, Sweden - III_Fen_E2_4 | ecosystem: Environmental > Terrestrial > Soil > Wetlands > Permafrost | place: Sweden: Abisko...
GCATGGGATTTTATGCATTCCGCTCGGCCATTGAAAGCGTGAAGACCGGCGAAAGCTACAAACTAAACAAGGCGTACATAGTCGTGATCATGGAAAATATTCTGCGACCACTCGATCCAAATTTTTTGCAGGTCGCCACACTTCGTTTCGAAAATAGCTCAGAGCGCTTCGTTGACAATCCCGTTCTCGCGTTTATTGAGACCCCAAAAGTTGCATCCACAATCACAGCCTCACAGAGTCGTCTCGAATGGTGGATCTGCTGTTTGGCACACATGGCAGAATGGAATGAAATTCCCGCACTACTTTCGACCGATTCTGAATTTTGCAACTTGTTTCGCGCCGCAGAATTGGCGAACTTTAGTATAACAGAGCAAAAGCTTTATTTTAAACAACTCGATTCAGGTCGAAACATGAAATACGCACTCGAATACCAATGGCAAAAAGGGATCGATGAAGGTTTGTCGCTAGGCATTGAACAAGGCGTGTCAAAGGGACTAGCTCAAGGCCTAACTCAAGGTATCGAACAAGCCAAGCTGCACGATATTGAACAGATGCTTGCAAAAGGTTGCGACTGGAAGTTTATTCAAGATATTACGAACATAAAATCCGCAGATTTTGAAACTTTGCAGACGAAGTATCGGAAATAAATATTTGAATAGTGACCGTGTCGTCTAACCATTGTGTAGCAATGCATCTGCGTCATCGCTAACTTTCCGAGTCATTATCGCTTGGCGGTAATCTCCTTTCCCTTTTCTTTCAATCTCCCTTCCTCCCGAAAGCCTGTAGCTACTCACGGAGACAGCCCACGGGCAGTGACGCAAGCTGTATTCACCGCACCTCCGCGTGAGTTCTAGCTCTTTGCTGCATTATTATTTACCTTGGGGGTATGCTCTCGCAGCCTCTGCAAAATTCGGACATGTTTCATCGCACGGAAGTTGCCAGTAGCATTAGCACTCGCGATTCCCAGGCTCAAGCGGCCAATTTGAATCATGTCGTGCATCAGCAGAAAAAGCTTGAAGAAGAACAAGCGAACTCTGTGGATGCCACTGAGAAGCTGGATCTAGATCCAAACAACCTTTCTGATCAGCGTAAACGAGAAGAAGCGCGTAAACGCAAGAAGCGAAAAGAAGAGCAAGAACCTGAATCCATCCCTCAGAAAAATTCTCGCAGGCAACTGGGTGCGGGTCACATCGATTTTACGGCATAATACGACATAACATGGCAACCTTAACTACACCACAATCTCGCGCAGACCACCTTCGTCGCATTTCGCAGTCGCTACTCAACTTGCCTACTCTCCCAACGCTTGCCGCACGTTTACTTGAACTCGTAGATAACCCAAATACCAATGCGGGAACGCTTGCTCAGTTTGTAAGCCAAGACCAAGTGATCACGGCGCGCTTGTTGAAGATGAGCAATTCTGCCTACTACGGGCTCGGTCGCGAAATCACTTCGGTGCACCAAGCTGTGGTCATGCTTGGCTTTGATATGGTGCGCGAAATATCTTTGGGCGTGTCCGTAATCAACGCTTTTCGTTCGGCGAAAGGGCTTGAAGGCTTTGACATCGCGGGCTTTTGGGATCATAGTTCTGCAGTAGGCTTAGTCGCGCGCAAGATCGCTAAAGGCTGGCTTCCGTCTATGGCTTCGGAGGCTTTTACCGCAGGGCTTCTACACGATATTGGGAAAGTCGTACTCATTCAATATTTGCCCGATGAATTTGTGCAAACCATTGCACAGGCAAAGGAGCAAGAGCGAAGTCTTTTTGAAGTAGAACGCGAAATATTTGGGACAGATCATGGGCAAATTGGCGCATGGCTTGCGACTCGTTGGAAGTTGCCGAAGGCGTTGCGTGACACCATGGAATTTCATCATGAGCTATCCAAAGCGCCCGAAGATTCTCGCAACTTGGTTGCCGTGGTGCAGCTCGCGGATATGCTCTGTCGCCTTTTGAAGGTGGGAAATGGGGGAAATCCTGCTCCGCCATTCATTCAAAAAGATTTGCATGATACGCTAATCGGGTGGGGTATGCAGCCTACGATTGAAGGGCTCAGGCCTTTATTGACCGAGCTTGTCGATGAATTGGAGCAGGTATCGAATCTGCGTGCAGACCTTGTAGGATAAGGCTTACAGGGGAATCGCTCATTTCAGTTCCTTCCCCCCGCACTTTCAACTTTACTCTTTCAATTTTCAATTGCCATTCGCTTTCCCCCCATAAAATAGCGTTCTTTTAGGCGACTTCGCCCTGCAATATTTTGGGTGCCAAGTGGTTTTCTACATTTGCGACCCTATGAGCCAAATTCTAGTTCGAAATATCGCAATCATCGCCCACGTTGACCATGGCAAGACGACCCTGGTGGACCAGCTCCTGAAACAGTGTGGAACCTTCCACCAAAACCAGGAGATCCAAGAACGCGTCATGGACTCAAACGACTTGGAACGCGAGCGTGGCATCACGATCCTTTCCAAGAATGCGAGCGTGATCTATAAGGGCATTCGTATCAACATCGTCGATACCCCGGGCCATGCCGATTTCGGTGGTCAGGTAGAACGCGTGCTCGGCACAGTCGATGGCGTGTTGCTTGTTGTCGATGCGTTTGAAGGCCCTATGGCTCAAACACGCTTCGTGACCCAGAAGGCGCTCTCTATGGGCCTTTCGATCATGGTTGTGGTCAACAAGATCGACCGTGATGGTTGCACCCCACACGCAGCTCTGGACAAGGTCTTTGACTTGTTCTGCGAGCTTAACGCAACACCTGAACAGCTCGACTTCAAGCATATCTTTGCTAGTGGTCGTAAAGGCACTTGCCGTCGTGAAATGGAAGACGAAGATTCGAATCTCGTCCCTATGCTCGACATGGTTCTCGAAGCGATTCCAGAACCTAAAGGTGATTTTACTGCAGAGCCTTTGTTGCAGATCGCTTCCCTTGATTATTCCGGCTTCTTAGGCCGCCTCGCAGTAGGCCGCGTGAAGCAAGGAACCTTCAAGCCCAATATGAATATCACGCAATCCTTTAAAGATGGTTCGTTCAAGAACGTTCGCATCCAAAAGATTTTGCGCTACGAAGGCATTGCGCCTGCACCAATCGAAGCAGCGACTCCTGGCGATATCATCTTGATCGCGGGCCTTGAAAACTTCGAGATCGGTGACACGCTTTCTGCAACCACAAATCCTGTGGATCTTCCTCGTATTCACATCGATCCGCCCACGATCTCCATGCTTTTCACCGTCAATACCTCGCCACTTTCTGGCAAGGGTGGTGGAAAGTTCCTCACGGGTACCCATTTGCAAGATCGCCTTGAGCGCGCTGCGATGGCTGACCCTGCTTTGCATGTCGAGAAGGCTGATGGCGCCTCTTCATTCAAGGTTTCTGGTCGTGGTGTGTTGCATTTGACCATCCTGATCGAGAACATGCGTCGCGAACTTTATGAGTTCACCGTCGGTGCTCCCGAGGTGATTTTCAAGCGCGAAAATGGCCAGCTACTTGAGCCTATGGAAACCTTCAAGGTGGAAGTGCCTCAAGAATTTTCTGGATCCGTGATCGAAGAACTTGGTCGTCGCAAGGGTGAAATGCGTGACATGTTGCAAGACAACAATCGCGTGTTCCTTGAATATCTCATGCCTTCGCGTGGCCTTATCGGCATTCGTTCTATTCTGCTTTCACTCACCAAGGGTTACGCTGTTTCGCAGTCGTTGTTCCATGGTTACGAAGCGTATAAGGGCGATATTCCTGCTCGCATCAATGGTGTGCTGATTGCCAAGGATCCAGGCGAAACCACTGGTTACGCACTCTGGAAACTAGAAGATCGCGGAACCATGATCGTTGGTCCTGGTATAGAAGTTTATCCAGGTATGATTATCGGTGAGCACAATCGCAATGTGGATATTATCGTTGCTGTTACCAAGGCAAAGCATCTCACCAATATGCGCACCTCTGCATCTGATGATAATATGACCTTGACTCCTTATCGCCGCTTGAGTCTTGAGGAATGCATAGCATTCATCAACGGTGATGAAGCTGTTGAAGTTACGCCTATCGCGCTTCGTGTGCGTAAGAGCGAACTCGATGAGCACAAGCGTCGTTTGTCGAACAAGGTCGTTGAATCCGAGTAAACGTTCTGATTATCGACATCTAAAGTCAACAAAAAAAGCACCCTGCATGGGGTGCTTTTTTTGCAATATACGTAGTAGCCTAATTCTGAAGACAGCGAACCGAGTATGCGTAGCCTTTGGCTGCGCTGGCTTCTGCAAAGTCGGTGCCATTAATTGTGCGTAAATACGCGCCCGTTGCTGTGCCAGGGTTCGATGTTTCATCAATGTCGGTAGAACTCCAAACATTGAAGCTCTGGCCAACCGCATCTACATTGCTGCCCGCCGGAAGTGCGTCAAACCCATAGGCGTTATAGCGGAAATAGTAAGTCGAGTTCCAGCCTGTGGAAGCAGAAAGAAACGCAGAGTCAGTGCCTTTCAAATATTGTCCTGCCGTCATCGTTCCTTTCAGATCTGCGGCTTGGTCTGCGATTACAAAGCTATCTAGAGTTGAGAATTCGGCTTTGCTTGGCACATGGAAGCCCACAGGACACAGGCCTTGAGCCTTTGAACCCACGATGGCAGCACAATAACGAGTAGCACAAGAGTCTGCCTGAACGAGTGCATGTTGCCAAGTATATAGTCTGCCATACTTTGTGCATGTGGATGAATCGGTATGTACCGAAGTGTCGGTAAAAGCTGAACCAGGGCACCAGCCAACTTTATAAGCTTTTGCGCCTGCCCCGTTATCGCCAGAATAATTCAGGTTCGTGGATAGCCAAACCTGCGAACCAATTTTAGACCAAGGGTATGATTGCTGATCTCTAGCATCCACAATCGTGCCGCAATTTCCTTGAGCAATGCAGGTTGTTCTATTGAATGCAGCAATGGATGAGCTTACTACGGTTGTGCTTGTGTTGGCCGATGAGGATTGAACAAGCATGGACGACGATATGCCTGTTGCTGTGCTCGATGAGGATTGTGTTGACGATGACATAGATAAAATTGGCTCCGCAAAATTTAACGTCACAACCTCGTTGCTTGATGTCACCTGAGCAGACAAATCAAGGGTTTGGCCTCTAGGAAATTTTACCGCAATCGAGTAGTCTCCAAGAGCGAGTCCAATAAATTCATAGGCACCCTTTGTATCTGTCGTATCAGTCTGCAAGACATTGACAGAAGCAAAAAGGATGCGCTTAAGGCCGCCTGCTGAGGCCCCCGAAAGAGTTACAACAGCCCCTTGCACAGGTGCGCCAAGTGAATCGCGCACAATGCCTGCGATCGTTGCATTGCCTGCTTCTACGCCTGCATGTTGGTTGTCTGTGCAAGCGAAAAATGTGCAGAGTAATGTCGCGAGGATTAGCGAGAATTTTTTGCGAGAGGATAGATCTGAAAGTTGCATTGAATTACCCGGTCCGCATTATGTTCTTCTTCGGAGATCAGTAAAAGTTTTTTTCGGAAATTTCGGATCTCTTGTTTAATCCGTTGAGCACTTTCCGCAGACAAAGACAAAGTTAAGCAAGAGACGTCTCGTTCTGCAAGGCTAAAGCGATCCATGGCTTCACGTGCAAGGTCAATCGTTTCCCTTTGAAAGTTTGCTACGGCTAGGGATTGAATGTCATCACCTGAACTTAATGTAGGTTCAGACCTTACAAAACGGTGCTGTTGTTTTTGAATAAATCCCCATTCCAAAAGATCGGCTAAAGCATCTCGAACCGCTGCTACACCTGGGTTCGGGATCAATTGTTTTGCGAGAACTTCGGTGTCCATGCTCACGCCTCGACATTGTACCAGCTCGACTAATGCAACGTAGTACCAGCGTTTAAACAGAGATAACCGTTCGGGTGAGAGTTTTGCATAAGTTCCCAGACTGAATTCTCGCAACTCACGGAAAAAACGCGTGCGCTCTTCTAGCGTTTCTGCCTGATTGTAGTTCACGAGGGAAATGAAATACTCAAGTTCCCTCTTCTTTAGACTAAGGATCGCTGCGAGTTTACGCGCTTGCTCTTCCGAAATATTTTTTTTGCCCGAAAGAACATTGGAGAGATAACCCGAAGATTTTACTTCGAGTCTTGCTTGTAAAAAACGATGTGACCAAGGTGCTCCTTCTGCTTTCTTGGATTCAAGAAAATCATGGAGAAACTTGCGAAAGTCTGTGTATTCAAAAATGCTTCTCATATAGATATAATAAGGAATTTGTGATAATTATGGATGTATGGACACATTAATAAGCGCTTTCTCAGAAGTTGCAATGTAGGGACTTTGTTTTCTTAAATGTAGGTTCCCTAGCATCTCAAAATCGTTGCAGGAGCTTAAATCCGCTTTCCTTGGGAAAGCAACTTGTTGGTACAAGTTCGTGGTTTAGGAATATGAGGCTCTTTGCTACATTCAGAAGATGCAAAGGGACCGCTATCTAGCCATAGACTATGGTGATCGCCGAGTGGGAATCGCTATCGCGGATTCCGATGCCCCCATTGCATTTCCACGCGAAACAATCGATCGGCAAATCACTCCATTGTGGGAACGTTTAGAACAGATTATTCGCGCCGATCATATCACGCAAATTGTGGTAGGGTGGCCTGTACATCCAGATGGCAGAAGCGATGGCAAGCATGTTGATGTGCAAGTGTTCATCGATGAATTAACCCTGCGCACTTCGCTTCCCATTTTCAAACAAGATGAATCATTCAGCTCTGCACAGGCGCTGCAAGCAACTTCGCATCTTAAGAAAAAAGAAAAACGCGACAAAGGTCGTGTAGACCGTGCAGCCGCAGCAATCATTTTGCAGACTTGGTTGGACGAACGTTCCAGTTCAAAGGAACGGTCATGAAAATCTCACCTTGTGGCTGGTTTTGCTTTGAAGAACCTGCAGGTTGGGTCGTTTCCGATACTACGGAATCCATTTTACTTTCGCACCCGCCTTCTGGTGCAATCATTGAAGTTACTTCGGCTCGTAAAGAAAACCGCGTACGCGAATCTGATGTGTGGACCTTGCTTGAAAACAGCATGGCAAGTATGCCTGGTGCACCTTTCGAAGAGACCTCGATGTACAAAATTCCTTCTGGGATCGAATGCCTTAAAAGCCTACAGGCGAATGGGCATGTGCTGCTTGGCAAGGCGTATGTTTTTTGGTCCAACTATTCTGTTGTGCTCAGCTTACGCGCTACTACCGAGCCTTTTCGTCTAGAGTTATGCATGCAAGGATTCAATTTTCTGCTCGATAGCTTGCAGCCGCTAACCGTTGATGGATAAGGCTTCGCGCTTTGTTTTAGAAGTTGCGAAACTCAAGTGCGATCTTAGGCAAGTAGGTGACTCCAGATGGCGAAATGCTTCGGTTGTCGATCAATTTAAACGTGCCATAGTTCTGGTAATACACGCCTAAGCCCATAACAAAGTTCACGAACTTATAGCCCACACGAAAGTTTGCTTGGCCACCGAAGGATTGGCCGTAGGTGCTGCGAACAGGAACTGCAGCCATAGTTTTTTGCACGGTAGAATCACCGCTAACGGAGGTCCACGTTTCCACATAATTTGCTGCAGAACCATCGAAGCCGTAGCTGATCTTTGACAATTGGTATTGAAGACCTAGCCCCCATTCAGTTCTAAAACCCTCGGGGTTTCCACTTTTGCTTCCAAACATCAGTGGAATTGTGATATCGCTTCGTTTAAATGTGAAGCCTAAATTACTTTGAATGTCACCAATGATAGAGGGAAGTTCGTAGTCTTGCCAGCTGTAGAACGCGCCCAGTGCGGCTTTCAAATCACCGTTTAAAATCTGAAACCTTGCACCCAATGCGTGTCCCGTAACAAGCCAGTGGTAGTCGATTTCAAAGCGGTTAAAAATTCCATAGCTCAACCCCATTTCCATGGTGGGCATAAGCGGATCGGTGGCCATCGCGATTATGTATTCCGAAGCGTTCTTGACGTAGGAGGAATCGCTAATATACAATGAATCTCCGCTCACACTTTTTACGGCACTGTTCTTGACTGCGTCGTAATTATTGGAGAGCGAACCGAGAACTGATGTTGGGATAGGCAAGCCGAATTCTGCACGGCCGGCTAGTTTGCCCTGTGGGGTCACTTGTGGGCTTTCGAGAACTGCACGTGAAGGTGCGCACGAAAAGATCATGGAAGCTGCTGCTAGCAGGAGTATTGCTTTAGGTAAGTTCATGGAGGAAATTTAACATCAAAGCATTCTATTTTCACGGTCAACTTTCAGACGCGTGATTCCGCTTTGTTAGTTCAGCGGGTCTTATGCAGAAGTCTTTAACGCCTTCTTGTACTTTTCGCGGATTAAAAGCAAATCGCGCTGATAGGGGTTGCGTGCAAAGTCTTCAAAGGTCCATGGCGATCCAGTAAAAACACCTTTGGCATAGTGCATCACAATGTCGAGCCAAATTCCTTCGCCCCAATACACCTTCCACGGGCCTTGTTTGCACGAGGGTAAAATGATTTTATCGGCATCCATGTAGCCAATGTCGATGTTGATGGCTCGGTTGCCTGTGCTTTGTGCAAGCTGCTGTTCTACCTGCATCGCGGCCAATTTATCGCGAGCTGCCAAGCTTGGATCTATGAGACCTTGAAAGGCGATAACACAGCGAAATAATCCGGATCCCATTTCGGGAGTGTAATACGGAGTTCGATCGAATTTGACCCATGCGCCTTTATGTGTCAACGCCCCCCATGTTTTCTCAATTTCCAAAATGTAGTCTGGTTTCCATTCTGCACCTTGCTGCAAAATGAACGCAATGCGCTGTACAAGCGGTGCTTTCTTGATTGTATTTGTCATTAATGAGGAAAGAGTCGAAGTGTTTTGAGGAGCATTGCGCCTTGTTCGGGAGAAAGGGTATCCAAGGATCCAGAGACTGCATAGGGGAACATGAGGTTGTTCGCATCGGGGCAGGCAAGGGCGCTGCTTAAGCCCACCAACCAATGGCGTGCAAGGGTTCCATGCGTTGACTGTATATTAAAACGATCTCCCACCAGTGCGTTTAAGCCTAGGCACCAAGGTGTATCTCGAAGACCATCTTCGGTTAAAGAATAGTCGCCCGCAGACTGCATGTCGCGCGTGGTTGCTGTGGTGTGGCGCAGGCCAAAGAAATGCCCTACTTCATGTACTGCTGTGGTAACAATGTCTTCTGCACCCACTTGAATATAGCCCGTGCCCGTATCGGATCTACGCTCGGTTGCAATCACCACAAAGCCTGATTCGCCGGCTTCAAGACTTAAGCCAAATAATGGAGACTCACCCAGTAAGCCTGTTTCAGAAAATGCAGTTACTAAAACCAAGTCTAGCGCAGAGGCTTCAACGCCTGTGAGGCCATATCCTAGCGAGTCAAAACGGCTTTCAAGTCCGGTTGAAATGACTTTCACTTTGTCGGAGTAATTGCCGCCCACGATTGGGTGTGAGGTTGCTTTGCGCACATAAATAGAATCGACAACAATGCCTGCGGGGCCATATACGGCGCGGAATTCAGCTAACAGAGCTTTGGCGAGTTGGTCGGAGCTTTGTCCACTATCGGGTGATACATATTGCCCTGTCAGCCATAGCACAATGGAAAAATGATTGGATTGATTGCCGGTGGCCGTAAGGGTGAGGCTTGATAAGGTTCCTGAAAAGCGCTTGCCTTTTTGCTCAAGCACTGTAATCCAATTTGCCGTGCCTGCAAGTGTGCATGTAAAAGAGTAGACCCAACGGCCGGCGCTGCGCTTTGCCTTTACGACTTGGTCGTTGGTATATGCGTATGCGTTGCCTTGGGGAATTAAGCGGTAAAGGCGAAGATCAGGGGCGCTAGAAGTATCGCTAGAGATAAAAGAGAGCTCGTATGCAGCTCCAGGAAAGGCTGGTATAATCACACCTTCTGCAAGGTGAACTGCTGCGGAGTCATTAGAAACCGGGTCGTTAGGAAGTAAGCGGAATTGCCCAGAATTGCTCATAGGATCGACGGCAGGAGTGGGTGTCGAATTAGTACATCCATAAAACCCTAGAAAGAGGAAAAAGCATAAAAATTGAATTACTGGGGTACGCATTCTGGACTCCTTGCGTCTAACTATACGCCTCATTCAATCTACTACTTCCAAGCAAGGACTTCAACTCATGAAGCAATGTGCGAACTGGACTAAGGCGATGCAGCAGAATCCAAGTTGGACTAGTGCTAGTGCACTTTGCTTGGTCATTACGATTTGTGCAATGAATTCTGCGTCGTGGGTTGCTGTTGTACTTGCTTTAGCTTGCGTAATTATGCTCCCACAAAAGGAGCGCCGTATCTTTTTGACGTTTGCGCTTTTGGCTTCGTTTCGCATGTTTTACCTCGATTCGTCTCAGCCATCTTCAGAACAGCCAACCCTTTCTGCACAAGGGATTGCGCGGGTTCAAAGTATGGTGCGCACAGCAAATGGTGCTCGGCTTTTGGTGCAAATGTCTGATGGTGACTGCATCCTTTTGCGCAGTAAAGATTCGTTTCCATTGCCGGGAGATTCTATTGCATACAGTGCAAACCTTGATTCCATAAGGCCGCAAACAATTCCAGGAACTTTTGACAACGTGCGCTGGCTGCGTAGCCTTGGTGTGAAAGCATCTGGATCGTTACTTTCTTATTCGATTTTGGGAAAGCATTGGTGTTTAGAACGAGTGGCAACCCATGTGCGAGAATGGTTGCGGAGTACTTGCGCACGCTTCATGCTCAAAGGTACCGATGGAATAATGCTCGCACTTTTAGTTGGAGATAAGTCTGGGCTAGATCCTGAAGTAAGTCAAGATTTTCGCAACACGGGTCTAGTTCATATTCTCACCGTCTCTGGGTTTCATATTGTTTTCTTGTCTGCATTTTTAATGATGCTCTTGACTTCGCTTCGCATTCCCAAGCCTTATGCGCGTTGGCTTGCCGTGGCAATGCTTGTTTTTTTTGTTCCGATCACAGGATCTTCACCATCGGTGCAGCGTGCAGTCTTGATGTTTTTCCTTGTGCAAGTGGCCAGCGCATTTGAACGCGAGGCGTTGTCGTTACATGCTTTAGGCATTGCGTGTAGTTGCATTTTGCTATGGGATCCAGCAAGCTTGTTTGATATTGGGTTTCAGCTTTCAGCTGCGGCTACTGCGGGAATTTTACTTGGACAGCGGAATCACGCAAGTAAGTCGAGTCGAGTTCCGAAATTATTGCGTGCAATGATTTTCGAACCTTTGTGGGTAACCTTGTGTGCAAGCCTAGCTACGCTTCCGCTTTTAGTGTATCACTTCCAAAGCTTTGCCCCCATTGGTCTCGCGGCCAATTTGGTTGTTGTCCCTTTGATGGAATTAGCGATGGAAGCGGGTTTGTTTGTCGTGTTATTTGCATGGGCAACTCCAGTCGCGCAAGGCTTTGGGGCGAGTGCTTCTCTCTTGATTGCTGCATCCACAAAACTCACGACGTTGTGTGCGGCACTTCCGCATGCATCGATGACTGTTGGGCCTTGGCCTTGGTGGCTTTGCGTGGTTATGCTTACTTGCGCTCTCGCTTTCCCTGCCATGCTTGCGTCAAAACGAAGTGCGCAAAAGCTTGTGTTGACTGGCTGCGTTGTTTGGTGTTGCTGGAATATATGGACTGTGACAAAGGCCCTCGTTCAGGAGCCTGCTTTCGATGTCTGGTTTGTGGATGCAGGGCAAGGCGATGCTACCTTGCTCAAATTCCCGAATGGGAAAATAGTCTTGATCGATGTAGGCAATGGCAAAGGTCATGGGCACTTTGGAAATCTTACACTACTTCCTTTCTTACGCTCACAAGGAATTTCACACATTGATGCCGTTGGAATTACCCATCCTGATCTAGATCATTATGGAGGTGCTGCATCGTTAATTGATGCATTCGATGTTCGCGAAATATGGATGACTGGTGCAGAAAGACTTTGTGATAAGTCAGATTGGCTCAAGCTGTGGAAAGTGATTGAACGCAAGCAAATTCCTGTGCAAACCCTGAATACTGGTGATCATATTTTAGGCTTAGGGAAATATGCAATGACAGTTTTAAATGCACCTGTGGATTGGGACCATAATGATTGGAACGCCACCTCGCTCACGCTGTATGTTCAAGGGGAAACAGCTTCTCTTGTGCTTAGCGGTGACTTGGGGGTGAAGGAAGAAGAGCAACTGATTCAAAAGAATGGAATGCTTGCCGCTTCCGTACTTAAACTGGGTCACCATGGGAGCAAGCATTCTAGTTCACCAAGTTGGATTCAAGCTGTGCACCCTTGTGTTGCAATCGCGAGTGCTGGTGTAAAGAATCGTTATGGACACCCCTCGCCCGAAATTACGCAGCGCTTAGAGGCTCAAGGAATTCCTTGGTGGAATACCGCGACTGCAGGGTCGCTTCGAGTGCAACTCGATAGCCATGAAATTCGCATAGGGCATTATTGGGATGGCAAAGAATCGCAGCTTTTTACTTCTGCGCTTTCTCGAGATCTTCCAAAGCATCATTGACCAGAGCCTCGACACGCCCCAGCCAGAAATCAGCTTCGGGAACATCTCGATATTGATTTTGGAAATCAGCAAGACCGCGTTGGGCTTCACCCAGTTTATCCAAAGCAAGCAGAACGCTTATGTAATATGTATGTGCCTGAATAAGTCTGTTGGTTGAATAGTGCGTTTGATTTTGCATGAGGTTATTTAACCATGCAAGAGCTGTGTGCAGATGATCGCCTACGAGCCGTTCGGTCGTTGCGTACTTGCACATCATAAAGTTTGCGAGAACGATTTCAAAGGCATCGATGAAGTGTCGATCTGTGCTCAATTGTTTTTGGCAAAGCTCATGCAGCTTCCAAGAGAGATAAGCCGATTGACGATCCCGTGGGGGCTGGAAGAATGAGGCTCGAGAGGATTCACGCACCTCATTGGCGAGAGCTTTGCGTGCGCTGCCATTAATTGCCAGATTGGTAATTTGCTCTGGCTTGAGAATCGTCTTAATATCCCCTTCAGGGAAATGAATCGAGAAATAATCTGGGCGAGTTGAGGCAAAGAAACATTCTGGGCAGATTGCTACACGGTATGCTGAGTAGTCGATGTTTTCTGCATCAGGTTTTGCTGGAAACCAAACAGGGATAATTTCCCTTGGAGTCCATTGTACTTGGTAGCATGATTCATCAATGACAAATCCTGTCACTTCATTAAATTTGCAAAGGGGGCATTCAAGCTGTAGCATCTTAAAGCCAACACCGCCCTGTGCGAGTTTTAAAATCGACTTGAGCAGTCCAGGATTTATTTCGTGGAACTCAAGTTCAAAGTCAGCCATGGTTGCAAAATGCTTGAAGTTATGGGCTGTCAGCAATTTGGTCACAATATCTGGTTCACCGCCCACAAGAACAATGTGGTGACCTTTTTGGTCTAAAAGCTCTTCTGTGTTTACAAGAAAGCGGAGCGCAAGTCCATCGATGTTATGCAGCTTGCGGATATCCAAGGCGATGTCATGTTCGTGATTATTGACATCTTCCATCAATTTTGTGCGTTGCTCAATCAGGTGTGCAGTGAGAAAATCTTTCTCCACCGAGTAACACATATAGGGCCCGCGCACCTGTTTCATCCATGCCATATTGGCATTATAGCGCAAAGCACAATAAGAATCAACAACGAATCATATTGTTTCCAAAAATATTATGGCTTCAAGGTGGCGAGGGCATAAACGTGCAAGTGCTTGTTGCTTGCAACACTAGTGAAGCCATCTGAACCAGCAAGTACTTTGCCCTCGGAATCTAAGAAACGTGTGTTTCCAGAAATTTCAGAGAACGACCCACCTGCTTCCGAGAAGATGATTGGCATTGCGGCGATATCCCAAACCGAGACCACTGGGTCTACCATAATTTCAGCACGTCCACAGGCAACAAGGTAATAGCCGTAGCAGTCGCCCCAGCCTCGATACAGCTGAGCCGATTGACGTAGCTTGGCAAAGCCTTCACCATAGCCGCGCGCTTCCATGGTGTTTACTGTGCCTGAAAGGACTGTCGCATCTTTCATTTGGGTTACCGAAGAAACATGAGCTGCGTTTCCATCGACCCATGCTCCGCCACCCAGCGATGCGTGCAATACCGAGCCGAGAGCTGGCAAGCCAATCACACCAAGCACTGGTTGGTCTCGATGATAGAGGGCAAGAATACTTCCAAAGAGAGGGACTCCGCGTACAAATGATTTTGTTCCGTCGATAGGATCCAAAATCCATTGATATTCTGCGCTCGTATTGGTGCGGCCGAATTCCTCACCGATGAAGCCAAAATCTGGAGTTTCCTTGGCAAAAAAATCGCGAACAGCTTGCTCGGTATTTTTATCTGCGATGGTTACCGGAGTAAGGTCTGGCTTCCAGTCGATGTTGATCTTTTTCCCATAATGCTTAAGAACTTCGGTCTTCGCGAGCTCTGTCGCTTTGAGCGCAAGTTCAAGCATCGATTGGATTTCGCTGTGCAATAGGCGCGACATTAGAAGACTCCTTGAGATTTGGCTTGCGCCAGCAATTCAAGATAGCGCGCATTTTCTTCTGCTTTGCCAATGGTCACGCGCATCCATTCAGGAATGCCGAAACTGCCGAGTCCACGCACAATCATCCCTTGAGATTCAAGCCATGTCACAAGCTTTGGACATTGTGAACCAATCTTTACCGCGATGAAGTTTGCTTGCGTGTCTAAGTAGTGCAAACCAAGCGCAGCTAGGCCTTGCGTCAATTGAGCAAAACCGTTATGGGTGACTTCTAGGGTCTTTGCAAAATGCTCTTGATCGCCAAGAGCTGCGGTGGCTGCTGCTTGCGCGGGCAAATTCACGTCAAAAGGCGGCTTGACTTTCCACAGCTTTGCAATGACTTCAACTGAGCCAAATCCATAACCTACGCGTAGACCTGCGAGCCCATAAATCTTAGAGAAGGTTCGCGAAATCAGCATGTTCGGATACTTGTTAAGCTCATCAATCAAATCAGGAAAATCACTTGCCGTGGCAAATTCTGAGTAGGCTTGATCTACCACCACCAAAACACGCGCGGGCACCTGAGACATGAAGCGCGTAAAGGCTTCGCGGCCGATATAGGTTCCCGTAGGATTGTTGGGATTGCACAAAAAAATCACGCGAGTTTTGGCTGTGATCGCTTGCGCAAGGGCATTGAGATCGAAAGTCCAATCTCGCAAGGGAAGGCTGCGGAACCCAGCATCCATAAGGCGCGTCACGCCTTCGTATACTGAAAAAGTCGGGGTGCAGGTTAATGCTTCCGAAGTGCTATCCAAAAAAGCATTAGCGATAAGTGCCAGCACCTCATCGGAACCGTTGCCCAAGATGATTTGATTTTCAGCCACGCCATATTTTTTTGCTAAGGCGCGACGTACGTGTGGGCATTCCCCGCGAGGGTACAAATGCAGTTCTTGCGCAGCAGCTATAAAGGCTTCTTTCGCTTTAGGCGACGCGCCAAGCGGGTTTTCGTTCGAGGCTAATTTGATGATTTGGGTGAGCCCATGTTTCTCGCGAATTTCCTCAATGGATTTTCCGGGAACATAGTCGTGCAAAGCGTCCAAAACAGATCGATAGGGTATCATCGCGAAAGTTTAATAATTTTAACACTGGAGGTTCACTTGGGCTTTATACGCACACTGCGAATCTATTGGGTGTTTTTGGGGCTAGCCACGTGTGGCTGGTCGCTCGATGGAATGCATGATATCCGTTACAATTTGAAACCAGAAATCTTGACCCCTGAACAATCGGAAGTTTCGGGAGGCTTTCAAAGCCGTTGGAAGGCCGATGGCCAGTTCATTGGCGCTGTAAAATTTGGAATCAACGACCGCTTCGAAGTTGGCTCTAAGCTCACTTTTGATACCGAAAATCGTTTTGGCGACATGTACATGCTGCTTGATCTTGGAATGAAGTTTGCGATAAATTCTGGAACGACTTTGCAAACAGATGCGCTCTTTGGAATCAACAACAATCGCGGTGGCGGCTTAGTGCTGACTTACTCCAAGGCAGCAACTTACACCAATCGCTTTAGCGCTATCTATGAAGGGCGTGTTGGAATGTTTGGCTCTCGCATTGGCATCTACGACAGCGTGTCTTCGGGCAATGTCGCGATTCTCGAGGGCGGAGTTTACCCACAAATGCACGTGGCAGACCCGCTGAATTTGCGCGTAGGCCTGCAAGCATCTACAAGCCTGCGTCACCCAATCGACCAATTTCAGATCGACCTTTTGCCAGGTATGATCATCAACGTTCGCAACAATCTGCAGATTTTTGGAGAATGCGCGGTGGATATTATTGGTGGCTTTGGCAGCGGTCTTCGACTTTCTCTCCATGTGATTAGCCACTTCTAAGGCACTGAGGCGTTATGCAAGAATCTTGTGTTGTGGTTTTTTCGGGTGGACAAGATTCTACCACGTGTCTCTATTGGGCGAAACGGCATTTCAAAAAAATTCTCGCCGTCACTTTTGATTATGGCCAACGGCATCGAATCGAGCTTGATTGTGCTGCAAAAATTTGTGCCGATTTCGACATTCCTCAAACAGTGCTCCCGCTGAATTCCTTTACGGCTCTAGGCGGGAACTCTCTCACCGACCCCAATCAAGCGGTGGAAGGGCTTGGCCGTGGGCATTTACCCGACTCTTTTGTGCCGGGGCGAAATCTTGTTTTCCTTACTCTCGCAGCAGCTTTCGCTTGGCAGCGCAACATTAGCGACTTAGTCACTGGTGTTTGCCAAACGGATTATAGCGGTTATCCCGACTGTCGTCTCAATACCATGCGATCACTCGAATCCTCCATTTCTTTGGGCATGGATTCACTCTTTCACATTCATACCCCATTGATGCATCTCTCAAAAAAGCAGAGTGTCGAACTTGCTCAAGAAGTGGGAGCCTTTGACGCTCTTGCTTTCTCGCACACATGTTATAACGGTGTGTTTCCACCTTGTGGCAAATGCCCCGCTTGCGAATTGCGTGCAAAAGGTTTTGCTGAAGCTGGTGTGGCTGATCCACTTATGACTCGTGCGAAAGCATGACTCGCGCGCAAGCCAAGTCATGATCGCATTGTTTCTCCCGGCCTTGACCATCTTCCTTGGCTTTGCGGCCATGGCCTCTGGGCAGTACCATACCTTGGTGCTCGAACATACGCATCATTTTTCTGCGGAATCGATTGGAACTGCGGTTGCGTTGGGAGCGAGCTCACAAATTGTTTTGCCTTGGCTTTTGTTGTATGCAGGGCATAAGGTGCGCAACCCCGAAAAGATTTTGCGGCGTGCATACCTTTCTCTTGCTGGGTTTCTCCTTGCTTTCCCAATGGTTGCGGGGCATAGCGCAGCGTTTGCTTGTTATTTCGGTATTATTGCGTCGATCAATGTGGTGTCGACCATGCAAAGCATTACCATGATTTCGCAAGCGCGTCCATTTGGCGACCACTGGGTGCTGGTGTTGCGATCCATGGGAACTTTTGGCTATGCGACCTCTTGCCTTTTAAGCTCATTTCTTGCGGATCGAGTTTCCTATCT
>Ga0302287_10000585_pt1 | contig 17451 bp, 16 predicted proteins | sample III_Fen_E2_4_FD_200452 | JGI IMG/M metagenome (GOLD analysis project Ga0302287, IMG submission 200452) | Peat permafrost microbial communities from Stordalen Mire near Abisko, Sweden - III_Fen_E2_4 | ecosystem: Environmental > Terrestrial > Soil > Wetlands > Permafrost | place: Sweden: Abisko...
TCTCGCGGCGTACCGGCTACCGGTGCAGAGGTCTACCGGCAGGTACCGTACCCGCCCGCCGCCCAGGCCCGGCGCGCCGCGCGCACCGGGATCATCGGCGTCGGCGAGGCTCGCCGGACAGCCCACGCGCCGCCGACGACGGGGTCCGTGACATCATCGTCAGCGCCTCGGGGTTACCCGAGCGCACCGCCGAGGAGCCCGAGGACGTTCCGGATGGCGAACGACGCCGAGACTGACGTCCCAGGGACGGATGCCGACGACGCTGCGGCTGCTCCCGGTGGGTCGCCCGCGGTCCGGCGGCGGTGGGTCCGTGGTCGTTCCTGGTGGGTCGCGGGGCCGCTGCTGATCTACGTGACGCTGGTCCTGGCCGGCATCACGCAGTCCTCGATCGGGATCGACGGATTGCGTGAGGATGCGGCGAACCCGTCCGGCATCATGATCGGCCCCGGACTGCCGATCCGGAGCGACGAGTACCTCACCTCGACCCCGATCCTGCTCGGCGTCGCCGCGACCGGCCAGGCCGACGACGACAACCCGCTGACCGCGCCGCAGGGCTTCTTCACGCTGGTGCCGGACGGGCCCGTCTCGGCCGTCGTGCTGTTCGACGGGGCGGTGCTCCGCCTGGGCCCGATGCTCCCGGACCAGATGCTCCTCGCAGCGCACTGGTGGCTCCCGTACCTCCTGCTGGCCCTCGGGGCGCCGGTGTACTTCCGGGCGCTCACCGGGAGCAGGTGGATCGGCCTGTTCGCGGCGTTCCTGGTGGCGTTCTCGCCGGCCTCCGCGTGGTGGTCCGGCACGCCGGTCAGCATCCTCGGCTTCGCCCTCGCCGGTTCCGCCGCGCTGCTCCGGTGCCGGGACCTGATCGCCGAAAGGCGGATCCCGCTCGCCCTCGCCTGGGGCGCCGGCTCGGCCGTGCTCCTGGCGCGGATCCCCCTGCTCTACCAGCCGTGGGCCGTCGTCGTCGCGGTGGCCGTGCTGGCCGTCGCGGTCCTGCCCATGGTGGTCGACCGCACCGGACGCCGGGCCGGGCTGCTCGCGGTCGGCGGCGTGGGAGCGGCCGCGCTGCTGCTGGCCGGGGGCACCGTCCTGGAGAACCTGGACGGCCTGCGTGCGAGCCTCGGCACCACCTACCCCGGGGCGCGCCTCTCGTCCGGCTCCACCAACCCGTTGCAGGAGGTGTTCGCCGCCACCAGCCTGGCGAACCTGCACGGTCGGGAGCTCATCGGGACGAACGCGAGCGAGATCTCGTCGTCCTTCGCGGTCGGCGCCGTCTGGGCGATCCTGCTCCTGCTGGTCGGCGTCCGGTTCCGGGACGGACGCCACCGCGTCGCGGTGCTGACGGCGCTGGGGTTCGTGGCCTTCTGGTTCGCCTGGTGCCTGGTGGACTTCGGCGGCTGGGCGGCGGGGATCCCGATCGTCAACCGGGTGCCGTCCTACCGAGCGGCCGACGTCGTCGGATTCCTGGCGATCCTGCTGCTGTGCCTCGTCCTGCCCGCGCTGACCGGCCAGGTCACGGTGCGCCGGGCTCTGCTCATCGCGGGCTCGGTCGCGGCGTTCGCCGCGGTGGCAGGCTCGAAGCTGCGCGACGACAACGCGCCGAGTCTGTCGACGACGGACGTCTGGATGTCGAGCGTCCTGCTCGCGGCCGTGGTGCTCGTCGTCACGCTGCGGCCACGCCGGTGGCAGGGCTATGCGGCCGGGGTCGTGCTCGCGGCGGCGCTGATCTGGAACGTCAACCCCGTGCTCGTGGGACTGGCCGACCTGCGGGGCTCGGACGTCGCGCAGCAGATGCTGCTGGACGGTGCCGACGCCCGCGAGCAGGGCGCCGTGTGGGCCTCGGACGACGTCTACGTCGACGCGTTGCTCACCGCCACGGGCGTGCCGTCGCTGTCCGGACGCCAGCTCGCCGGCCCGGATGACGACGCCTGGCGGTTGCTCGACCCCACCGGCGGCTCCGAGGCGGTGTGGAACCGCGGCGGGGCGTACATCGAGTTCGTCTGGACGGACGACGACGAGGTCGTCATGGTCAACCCCTCCAACGACATCATCCAGGTCCGCATCTCGCCCTGCGTCCTCCACGAACGACTGCCGGAGCTGGGCACGGTCGTCGCCTCCGCGCCGTTGACCTCCGACTGCGTGAGCGAGAGCGGCTCCTTCACCTGGAACGGAGCGACCCGGTGGATGTACCGCGTGGTCGGCTGACGGTGGCTCCGCGGGTCGGCGTCGTCATGCTGGCCTACGGCGACGAACCGGTGCTGGATCTCGCCGTCGACGCCGTGCTGGCGTCCACCGGGGTCCAGGTGCGGCTCGTGCTGGTGGACAACGGCTGCCGTCGGCCCGACCTCGCCCAGATCGCCGACCGGGCCGCCGTCGTCCTCCTGCGGCCGGGTACGAACCTCGGCTTCGCGGGCGGCGTCGACGCGGGCGCCGCCCTCGTCGACGAGGAGTTCCTGGCCCTGGTGAACAGCGACGCCGTCGTCGCGCCGGACGCGCTCGCCCGGCTGACCGCGGTGGCGGCCGACCCCGCGGTCGGCATCGCCAGCGGCAGCATCCGGTTGGCCGACGACCCGGAGACGATGAACTCGGTCGGCAACCCGGTGCACATGCTCGGCCTCAGCTGGGCCGGGGGGCTGGGCGAACCAGCGTCGCGACACGCGGACGCGCGCGACGTGGCGTCGGCGAGCGGTGCGGGCCTGGTGCTCCGCCGCGAGCTGTGGCAGCAGCTCGGCGGCTTTCCCGTGGAGTTCTTCGCGTACCACGAGGACGTCGACCTCAGCTGGCGCGTGTGGCAGCGAGGTCTGACGGTGCGCTACGTACCCGACGCCGTCGTCGAGCACCACTACGAGTTCAGCCGGAACCCGCAGAAGATGTACCTGCTCGAGCGCAACCGGCTGCTCTTCGTCCTGACCTGCTACGGCGGTCGGACCCTGGTGCTCCTCGCCCCGCTGCTGGTGGCGTTCGAGCTGGCGATGGGCCTGGTCGCGGCGGCGCAGGGCTGGGGTCGACTCAAGGTCCGGGGCTGGCGCTGGGTGCTGGGCCACCTGGGGTGGGTGTCCGCGCGCCGGCGGGCTGTGCAGGCGGCGCGTCGGGTCCCGGACCGGGAGCTGGCCCACCTGTGGTCGGTGCGGTTCGACGCGGCCGCGATGCCGCTGCCCCGATGGGCCGGCCCGGTGCAGGGCCTCCTTGCTGCGGCGCTGCGCCTGGTCCGCCGCGCCGTCTGATCACGCCGCGAGCGGCTCGTCCGGACCGGACCGGGCGGGGCGACGCGGCGAAAGTGGCCCCCGGGCACGGCGCGACCTGGCACGATCGTCCACGACACCGATGAACGTGGGCCTGCCGGCCCCGAGGGGGCGATCGTGGGACGACGTGGGTTGTCGCTGCTGCTGGCACTGCTCGTGGGGCTGATGGTGGGCGGAGTCTCCCCGGCGGGTCCGGCCCTCGCTGAGGGTCACCTCGTGGTCGCCGCCACCGGCTCGATCAGCGGCAGGGTCACGGTGCCCGCCGGCGTCGACGTCACCGCCGTGCAGGTCAACGTGTGGTCCAGCGGGTCGGGGAACGTCTCCACCTGGCCCGCGCCGGACGGCTCCTATGCGGTCGGGGGGCTGGCGCCGGGTCGGTACACGGTCGAGTTCATCGGCTGGAACGTCGGACTGATCCACGAGGACTGGAACGACGTCCGCTCCGGTGACCCGACCGTCGTGGTCGTCGGTTCCGGCCCGGTCACCGGCATCGACGCCGCGCTGGAGCTCGGGGCCGTGGTGTCCGGGACCATCCGGACGAACAGCGACTGCGACCTCACCGGTGTCACCGTCGGGTTGTTCTTCTCCGCGCCGGGTGTCTATGCCGACGCCGTCGTGGCGCCCGACGGCCGATGGAGCCTGGCGGGTGTGCCCACCGGGAGCTATGGCATCGTGTTCGACGGCCGGTGGGTGGGTCTGGCCAGGCAGATGTGGCAGGGGGGCTCCGCGTCACGGGACGGCATCTCGCTCGTCTCCTTGACGGCCGGCCAGGTCACGACCGGCATCGACATCACCCTCAACGGCCCCACGGGTTGCGTGGGACTTCGTCCTTACGTGTGGACGGTCTACCTCGACCTCCTTGGGCGCGAGCCCGACCAGGAGGGCATGAACGACTGGACGAACCGCCTGGCCTGGGGCGCCTCGTACGACTCGGTCGCCAACGGCATCACGGGGTCCGACGAGTACCGCGGCCGACTGATCGGCGCCACGTACCAGGACTACCTCGACCGTGCCCCGGAGCCGGCGGGGCTGGCGTTCTGGCTGGCCCAGATGCGGGCCGGCTGGCAGATCGAGGACGTGCAGGCCGGCTTCATCTCCTCCGACGAGTTCTACGCACGCCACGGGTCCACCCCCGGCGGATGGGTCACCGGGCTCTACCAGAGCGTGCTGCACCGGGCCCCCGCCGATGCCGAGGTGCAGTGGTGGCTGTCCCGGATGGCGAGCGGGATGTCCCGCCGCGACGTGGCGCGCGGGTTCCTGTTCTCGACCGAGCACCTCATCGCCGTGGTCGACGCCTACTACGTCGATCTCCTCGGGCGTCACATCGACCCGACGGGTACGGCGACGTGGGTCGGGCTCATCCAGCGCGGGCATCGTGACGAGGAGATCGTCGCCGGCATCGTCGCCAGCGAGGAGTACCGATCTATGGTGCCCAGCAGCGTCGGGCCGGTGCCCTACGGGTAGTCCGTCGGTGCCCTACGGGTAGTCCGTCGACAGCGACGCGACGTAGCCGAGAACCTCCGCCAAGCGCGGCAGGGTTCCGTCCGCGGCCGCCTGCGCGAGGCTCGGCGCGACACCGTCCTTCGCGGACAGCTGCGGCACCAGCGGCCGGCCGGACCGGTCGGCCGTCGGCCAGACGATGCCGAGCTCGGGGTCCAGCGGGTGCACGCCGTGCTCGCGGCCCGGGGCGTACGGGGTCGAGCACAGGTACACCACGGTCGAGTCGTCCTCCAGCGAGCAGAAGGCGTGACCCAGGCCCTCGGACAGGTAGATCGCCCGCCGGTCGACGTCGTCGAGCAGCACGCTGTCCCAGCGGCCGAAGGTCGGTGAACCGACGCGGACGTCGACGACGACGTCGAGCACGGCGCCCTTCGGGCACGTCACGTACTTCGCCTGGCCCGGCGGGACGTCGGCGTAGTGCACGCCCCGCAGCACCCCCGCGGCCGACACGGACATGTTCGCCTGCCGGAGGTCGAACCGATGGCCGATCGCCTCGAGGAACGGCACGCCCTGGAACAGCTCCAGGAAGACGCCCCGGGGGTCGCCGTGCTGCACCGGGGTGATCTCCCACGCACCGGGGACGGACAGCTCGCGATAGGTCATGACACTCCCGGGATGACGGGCGGGGCTCGGAGCAGCGTACCGGCGCGGCTAGGCTGCGCAGGTTCGTCACGCGAAGGAGGTCCGCCGTGCGCTGGTTGGTCGTCGGGTCCGCAGGCATGCTCGGCCAGGACCTGGTGGCCCTGCTCGCGGCGCGGGGGCACGAGGTCGTCGGCATCGACCGGGACGAGATCGACATCACCGACCCCTCGTCGACGGCCGGCTGCGCCGACGGGTTCGACGTGGTGGCGAACGTCGCCGCGTACACCGCGGTCGATCGCGCCGAGTCCGACGAGGCGACGGCCTTCGCCGTGAACGCCGTCGGAGCGGCGAACCTCGCCCGCGCCGCCCACGCCGCGGGTGCCCGCATCGTGCAGATCTCCACGGACTACGTCTTCGACGGACTGTGCGACGAGCCCTACCCGGAGGACGCGCCGATCGCGCCGCGCTCGGCGTACGGCCGGACGAAGGCGGCGGGGGAGTGGGCGGTCCGGGCGGAGGCGCCGGACCACCTCGTCGTGCGCACGGCCTGGCTGTACGGCGCGCACGGGCCGTGCTTCCCGCGGACGATCGTCCGGGCCGCCGCCGAGAAGGGCACGGTGGCCGTCATCGCCGACCAGGTGGGCCAGCCGACGTGGACGGTGGACCTCGCCGGCCTCGTCGAGCGACTGGTGGCCGCCGGTGCCCCGTCCGGCACGTACCACGGGACGTCGTCGGGGCGGGCGTCGTGGTTCGACTTCGCCCAGGCCGCCGTGGCCGCGGCCGGCATGGACCCCGCGCTCGTGCGGCCGACGACGAGCGCCGACTACGTGCGCCCGGCGGCGCGCCCGGCGTTCTCGGTGCTCGGCCACGGCGCGCTGGAGGCCGTCGGGGTCACGCCGCTCGGGCCCTGGGACGTCGCGTGGGCGCTGGCCGCGACCGACGTCCTCGGCTGAACTGCCCCGGCCCCGGCCCCGGCCCGGGGCCGTGCGCCGTCCAGCAGTGCGGTCTCAGTCCAGCAGGCTGAGCAGGTAGTCGCCGTAGCCGGACTTGACGAGCTTGCCCGCCCGCTCCCGCAGCTCGTCGTCGGACAGGAACCCGCGCCGCCAGGCGACCTCCTCCGGAGCGCCGATCTTCAGCCCCTGCCGGGACTCGATGGTCCGCACGTAGTCGGACGCCTCGAGCAGCGAGTCGAAGGTGCCGGTGTCCAGCCAGGCGGTGCCGCGGGGCAGCACCTCGACGTGGAGGCGGCCCTGCCGCAGGTACTCCCGGTTGACGTCGGTGATCTCGTACTCGCCACGCGCGGACGGCGCGAGGTCGCGGGCGATCGCCACCACGTCGTTGTCGTAGAAGTACAGGCCGGGCACCGCGTAGTTGGACCGGGGCCGGGCGGGCTTCTCCTCCAGCGAGAGCGCGCGTCCGGACTCGTCGAACTCGACGACGCCGTAGGAGCTCGGGTCGGCCACCCGGTAGGCGAACACCGCGCCGCCGTCCACGTCGCCGAACCGCGCCAGCGTGGTGCCGAGACCGGGCCCGTAGAAGATGTTGTCGCCGAGCACGAGCGCGGCGCTGTCCGTCCCGACGAAGTCCGCGCCGAGCACGAAGGCCTGCGCGAGGCCGTTGGGCACCTCCTGCACGGTGTAGGAGATGGCGATGCCGAACTGGGACCCGTCGCCGAGCAGCCGGTGGAACTGTGCGGCGTCGTGCGGGGTGGTGATCACCAGCACGTCCCGGATGCCGGCAAGCATCAGGGTGGAGAGCGGGTAGTAGATCATCGGCTTGTCGTACACCGGGACCAGCTGCTTGCTGACGCCGAGGGTGATGGGGTGCAGGCGGGTTCCGGAGCCCCCGGCCAGGATGATGCCGCGCATGGGTGGACAGTCTGCCGCACCCGGCCGCCGGCGCGCACCCGCCCTCGGCGCGCACCCGACCGCCAGGCGCCGGGGCGCTCGGTACGATCCGCAGGTGCTTCGCATCACCTCGGCGACCCAGACCTACGCGTGGGGCTCCTCGACAGCGCTGCAGGACGTGCTCGGCCTGCCGGCCCGAGGGGTGGTCGCGGAGGCGTGGCTCGGCTCGCACCCCTCGGCGCCGTCCCGCCTGTCCGACGACGAGAGCGTGACGTTGCCTGAGGCCATCGCGGCCGACACCGGCCACGCGCTCGGCGCGGACGTCGTCGCGCGGTTCGGTCCCCGGCTGCCGTACCTGCTCAAGGTGATCGCCGCCGAGCACCCGCTCTCGCTCCAGGTGCACCCCGGCCTCGCCCGCGCGCGGGACGGGTTCGCGCAGGAGGAGGCGGCCGGCATCCCGCGCGATGCGCCGCAGCGCAACTTCCGCGACGCCAACCACAAGCCGGAGCTGGTCTACGCCCTGACCCGGTTCGAGGCGATGTGCGGGTTCCGCGCTCCGCGCCGCGCGGCCGAGCTGTTCGCCGGGCTCGACACCCCGCTGGCGCGCGACCTGCACCGCACGCTCGTCGAGCAGCCGACGCCCGAGGGGATCCGGGCGGTGTTCACCCGCCTGCTCGACCCGACGACCCGCCCCGGGCCCGACGAGGTGGCCGCGCTGGCTGCGGCAGCCGCCGCCCGGCTCGCCGACGGCTCGCCGTCGCCGCGCGCCGACCGCACGGTGGTGCTGCTCCAGGAGGAGTACCCGGGCGATCCCGGCGTGGCGACGTCGTTGCTGCTCAACCCGGTGACGCTGCAGCCGGGTGAGGCCATGTTCGTGCCGGCCGGTGGGGTGCACGCCTACGTGCACGGGGTGGCGGTGGAGATCATGGCCAGCTCGGACAACGTGCTGCGGGCCGGCCTGACCCCCAAGCACGTGGACGTGCCGGAGCTGCTGCGCAACGTCGACTACGTCGCCGCGCCGCCCATCCGCATCGCGCCCGAGGTGTTCCACGGCGCGACCAGGGTGTTCTACGCCCCGGTGGACGACTTCGAGCTGTCGGTGACCGAGGTCTCCGACGACGAGGAGCACCCGCTGCCCGGCCGCGGGCCGCGCATCCTCCTGGTGCTGGACGGCCGGCTGACGGTGCGCGGCGCCGACGACGGCGAGCTGCTCCTCGGCCGCGGCGAGGCGGCTTTCGTGCCGGCCGCCGACGGACTGCTGACGGTGCGCGGCACCGGCCGGCTCGTCCAGGCCGACGTGCCCTGACGGCGGGTATACCCGACGTATACTGCCACCATGACGGCGACGACGATCAAGCTCGACTCCGCGGTGCGCGACCGGCTCAACGCGGCGGCGCGCGAGCGCGGCGTCACCGCGGGGAGCTTCGTCGATCAGCTGCTCGAGGCCTGGCTGCGCGAGCAGCGGTTCCGCGCGGTGCGGCAGGCCTTGGCCGGGACCGATGCTGCCGTGCGGCGGACGTACGACGACGAGGTGGCGGCCTTCGACGGCACGCTCCTGGACGGCCTCGGACCGTCCGACGCAGGGTCGCTGCGTGGCTGACCCGCCGGCAGGGCGGGCAGCGTTGTGGCGGGGCGCGGTGGCCTGGGCCGACCTGGACCCGGTCCGGGGCCGGGAGCAGGCCGGCACGCGGCCGGTGCTGGTGGTCGCGTCAGCGGGCTACCTGGCTGCGGTGACCGCGCTGGCCATCGTCCTGCCGGTGACGACGACCGACCGCGGCTGGCCGAACCATGTCCGGCTACGCGGGTCGACAGGGCTGGACCGGCCCAGCTGGGCGATGACCGAGCAGCCCCGGACGCTCGCCCGTGAGCGGCTGGTGCGGGTGGTGGGGCTGGTGGACGACGAGACCCTCGCCGGCGTCGACGTCTACCTCCGCGACTTCCTCGACCTGTGACGCAGTCCGGCGCGTCGGCGGCCGGGGCTCAGGAGGCGGTGATGCGTTCCTGGGCGACCAGCGCGGCGCGTCGCGCCGGGTCGGCGCGCACCCCCGCCGCGGCCTCCCCGCCGACGAGCACCACGGAGCCGTCCGACGCGAGCGCGGCCAGCACCTCGCGGAGCAGCGCGTCCACGGCGAGGTCAGCGGCGTCGAGCAGCCGACGGGCGCGCGCGCCGGCCGGGGGGACCAGCGCGGCGTGCGTCGTCGTCGCGGCGTCCGGCCCGACGAGCGCCGGCGCGGCTGGGTCGAGCGGCGGCACCCAGCCGAGCGCGTCGCCGTAGCCCAGCACCACGCCCGCGGCGTCGAGCGCCCCGGGGGGCAGCGGGCCGTCGAACCGCCGCGCCAGGGCGGGCAGCGCGACGGCTACCAGCGCGGGGGCGCTGCCGTACGCCTCGGGGCGGTCGGTGACGACGAGGTCGACCGGCGCGTCGTCGGACGGCACCAGGTCCGACACGTCGTCGTCGGGCGGCAGGACGACGCACGCGCCGACGCGCCACGTCGCCAGCGCCCAGACGACCGTCCGCCAGTGGCCGGGCAGGTCGAGCAGCACCCGCGTGCCCGGGCCGGCGTCCGCCTCCTCCACCAGGAGGTTCGCCGTCTTGTGCAGCCAGTTGACCAGCACGGCACCGGACAGCTCGACGCGTTCCCCGCCGTCGCCGTACCAGGTGAGGCGCGGTCGCCCCGGGTCGCGAAGGATCACGGCGAGGACGTCGGCGAGCGCGCGGGACACGCCGACAAGACTAAGTTCACCCGTCCGATTTCACCGGATACCACGAACCGGCTTGACGGTGACGAACGACACGCGTGTAATTTGCCTTGTCACCTCTCCAGCGACCGGCTCGTCCGCCTGTCCCACGCAGCACGAGCACCGATCAGCGCACGGAGGCATGTATGTGGAACCTGCTCGACAACGGCGACGAGGGCTTCCCCTCCGACGCCGCCGCCTCGCCGCTGCCGGGGAACGTGCTGTCCCTGTTCGGGGACGACGGTGCGGCTGACGACGACGGCCTGCTGGGCTGGCAGGAGCGGGCCCTGTGCGCGCAGACCGATCCCGAGGCGTTCTTCCCCGAGAAGGGCGGCTCGACGCGCGAGGCGAAGAAGGTCTGCCAGCAGTGCGACGTGCGCGGCGAGTGCCTCGACTACGCGCTGGCGCACGACGAGCGGTTCGGCATCTGGGGCGGGCTGTCCGAGCGGGAGCGCCGCAAGCTCAAGCGCCGTGTCGTCTGAGCTCCGCGTGGTGACGGGGGCGTGCGGCGCTCGCGGCGCATGATGTCCCGAGCATGACTGGCATCCCGTCCGCGGTCCTTCCGTCCGCCACCACCCCGATCCCCGTCACCGCCCCGGTCACCGCCGTGGTCGTCACGGCGGGCCTGACGCGGTACCTGCCGACGACCCTGCGCGCGCTCGCGACGCAGACCCGCCGCCCCGTGCGCGTGCTCGTCGTCGACGTCGGCGGCCCGGAGGGTGTGGCCGCCGCGCTGGACCAGGCGTTCGCCGGGGCCGGGGCGCCCAGCCCGCGGCTGGCCCGGACCACCGCCCCCGACGCCGCGGCGTTCGGGGCGGCGGTGTCCGCGGGCCTGGCGACGATGGACGAGGCGCTGGGGGAGGCGCCGACCACCTGGCTCTGGCTGCTGCACGACGACAGTGCCCCCGCGCCCACCGCGCTCGCCGAGCTGGTGCGGGCCGTGGGCCGGGCGCCGTCGGTGGCCGTCGCCGGCGCCAAGCAGCGCACCTGGACCGATCCGGAGCGGCTGCTCGAGGCGGGGCTGCGCACCACCCGCTGGGGACGGCGGATGACGGACGTCGAGTCGGGCGAGCTCGACCAGGGCCAGCTCGACGGGCGCACCGACGTGCTCGGAGTCGGCATGGCTGGTGCTCTGGTGCGGCGGGACGCCTGGGACGCGCTCGGCGGCACGGACCCGACCCTCGGCCCGTTCGGGGACGGGCTCGACCTGTCACGGCGGGCGCACCTGGCCGGGCACCGCGTGATCGTCGTCCCGGACGCCGTGGTGCGGCACGCCCAGGCGGGATACCACGGCCTGCGCGGGGTCGCGGGCCCGGTGGTCGACCTCGACGGCGACGGGGAGCCGGACAGTGCGGACCCGCGGCGGTCGTTCGCCAGCCGTCGCCGGTCGGCGGTGCACGCGCGACTGGTGGCGGCGCCGCTGCCGTTGCTGCCGTTCGTCGCGCTGGCGGCGGTCGCGGCCGCCGTGGTGCGCTCCCTGGTGCAGGTGGCCGCGAAGCAGCCGGGGCTGGCGGTCGCCGAGCTGACGGGCGCCCTCGGCGCCCTCGTCCGGCCCGCGGCGCTGTGGCGGGCGCGGCGGCAGGCGGCGGCCACCACGCGTCTGCCGCGGCGGGCCCTGTGGGCGCTGCAGGCGACGTCGCGGGACGTGTGGGCGCAGGCGCAGGACCGGCGGCTGGCCCGCCGGGAGGCGCGACGGGTCCAGCGGGCGCCCTCCGAGCTGGAGCTGCGTGAGCTGGCGGCGCTGGCCGCCCGGCGCCGGGGCACGCTGCAGGGACTCCTGGTGGTGCTCGTCGCGGCCTCGGTGGTGGGCTTCGCGCGGGTGCTCGGGCCGGTGATCGGGGCCGGTGCCCGCCTGTCGGGTGGCGCCCTGGCCTACGCCTCGTCCTCGCTCGGCGAGCTGTGGTCCGCGGCGACGTCCGGCTGGGTCCGCGACGGGCTGGGCTCGCCCGGCCCGGCCGACCCGCTGCTCGTCGTCCTCGCCGCTCCGTCCGCCCTGCTGGGGGGCCATCTGAACGTGGTGGTGGCGGTGGTGATGCTCGGCTCCGTCGTGCTCGCCGGGATCGGCGCGTGGGCCGCCGCCGGTGCGGCGACGCGGTCGGTCGGGGTCCGTGCGGTTGCGGCGGTGCTGTGGGCGGCCGCTCCGGCGCTGCTGCTGGCGGTCGGTTCGGGGCGGCTGGGTGCCGTGCTGGCCCACGTGGCCCTGCCCTGGGTGGCCCTCGGCGTGGCCCGCGCCATCGGCGTGCACCGGGTGGACCAGGTGCTTCCCGGGGTCGCCACGGTGCGTGCCGCGGACGACGAGGACGAGGCCGGCCCGGACGACGAGCGCGCTACCGCAGGGCTGGCCATGGCGACCGGGACTGCGGCCGTCGACGAGCCCGTGCACGACGGCGATCCCGTGGCGGCCGTCGCGGCCGGCCCGGAGCCGGTGCGCACGCCAGCACCGACGGGTTCGCCCGCGAGCACCCCCGCCGGACCGTCCGACGTCGCCCTGGTGGGCACCCCCGATCCCACCGGCTCGGTGACCGCGGCAGCGGGCGCAGCGATCGCCCTGGCCGTCGCCGTCGCCGGGGCGCCGGTACTGATCGTGCCGGCCGTGCTGGGGCTGGTCGTCGCCGCCATCGCCGCGCCGCGCCGCGGTGGCCGGCTGCTCGCGGTGCCGCTGCCCGCGCTGGTGCTGCTCGCGCCGCTGCTCGTCGAGGCGGCCGGCCGCGGCCTGGACGGGCTGCGGCTCCTGGCGGCGTCGCCCGGCCTGCAGGTCGGCGCCACCCCGGCGCCCGCCTGGCAGCAGCTGCTCGGCCTGCCGGTGGCGGGGGACCCGCTGGTGCCGACCCAGGTCACCGGCCTCGCCGCGGACGTGTGGCCGATCGCCCTGGGCGCGTGGGTGCTCGCGCTCGCGGTCCTCGCGCTGCTGCGCGGCGCACCGGCGGCACGCGCCGTGCGGGTGGCCTGGGTGGTGGCCGTCCTCGGGCTCGCCTCGGCGGTCGCCGTGGCGGCGCTGCCGGCCGTCGCGGACACCACGGGCGTCACGCCCGCCTGGACCGGCGCCCCGCTGTCGCTGGCGCTGCTCGGCCTGCTGGCGGCCGCCGTGCTGGGCGCCGATCGCGTGACCGCGCGCCTGAAGCGGGCGACGTTCGGCTGGCGGCAGCCCGTCGTCGTCTTGCTGGCCGCCGGGACGGCGCTCGTCGCCGGCGCCTCGCTCGCCTCGTGGGCCGTGACCGCGCCGGGGGCCAGCGAGCTCGTCGCGTCCGAGCGCCTCGTCGTGCCCGCAGTCGCCCAGCAGGCGCAGCAGGGCGAGGCGGCCTCGCGGGTGCTGGCGCTGCGGGCCGAGGGCGACGGTGTGGCCTGGACGCTGCTGCGGGCGGACGGCACGCAGCTGGCCGACGCGTCGGCGGCGGTCGCGACCAGGCCGCTGGTGGGCGCTCTGGGCGCCCCCACGCTGGCCGCGGGCGACGACGCGACGGCGGAGATCGACGCCCTCGTGGCGCGCCTGCGGGCCGGGGCGAGCGGCGACGTGGCGGGTCCGTTGGCGGCGCTGGGCGTCGCGGACGTGCTGGTGCCACCCGTGACCGAGGGCGCAGCGACGGGCAGCGCCGACCGCAACGACCTCGTCGGGCGGCTGGACGCGACCGCGGGCCTGGAGCGCATCACGGCGAACGAGACCGGGGTGGTGTGGCGCGTGCAGCCCGTGGCCGCCGCGGGCGAGACCGCGGCTGTGCCGCTCGAGGCGTCCTGGGCGCGCCTGGTGGCCTCCGGCGCCGACCTCGCGGACCCGGCCACGCCGAGCCTGCAGGTCGCGTCGTCGGACCGTGCCGTGGACGTCCACGTGCCGACCGGATCGGCGGACCGCGTGCTGGTGCTGGCCGAGCGCGCCGATCCGGGCTGGCACGCGCGGCTGGACGGTCGGCCCCTGCGTGCGGTGCAGGACGGCTGGCGCCAGACGTTCGAGGTGGGTGCCGACGCCGGGCACCTGGTGGTCAGCTACGACCCGCCGCTGCGCTCGGCGTGGCTGTGGCTGCTCGGCGCGACCACCCTGGTCACCGCGCTGCTGGCGGTCCCGGTGCGCCGACGACGGGCGGGTCGGTCGTGAGCGGCCGCGGCCGGTGGGCGGGTCGTCTGCTGCGGACGGCCGGCGCCCTGGCCGTGCTGGCGGCGGCCGCGGGGGTCGTCGTCGGCGGCACAGCGCTGCCCCGGGCGACGACGACCGTCCCCGGTCCGCACCTCGTCGCCGTGCCGCCGGCCGTTGCGACGGCCGTCTGCCCCGGGCCGCCGGTGCTGCCGGAGGCCGGCGGGACGGGTGCCTTCGACCCGACGCCCGTGGACCCGGTGACAACGGTCACCGCGCTCTCGGCGCCCACGCAGGGGGCGAGCGGTCCCGGTGGCCTGCAGGCTCTCGCCGACGGGGCGTCGCTGGCCGCTCTCGACGCGACGGCGCCGTCGGCCCAGCTGGTCGGGCCCGTCGCGCCTGTGGTGCTGAGGGCCGAGCCCGACGGCGCTCCGGCCCGGGTGGCCGGCTCCACGGTGTCGCTGGTCACCGCGGGTGACCTGCGTGGGCTCGTGGGGGCCTCGTGCGCGGCACCGACCACCGACGCGTGGCTTGTCGGCGGCTCGACCGCGCTGGGCTCGACGACCCAGCTGGTGCTGACCAACCCCGGCAGCACCGCCGCCGAGGTGCAGCTGACGGTGTGGGGTCCGAACGGGCCGGTCGAGCTGACCACGCCGACCCAGCTGGTCGCCCCCGGCGGGCAGCGCGTGGTCGACCTCGGCGGGCTGGCCGCCGACCTGCGCGCGCTCGCCGTGCACCTCACGGCGACCGGCGGGAGGGTGACCGCGCTCCTCCAGGACGGCGCCGTGCGGGGGTTCACCCCGGCAGGGGTCGACCTCGTGGTGCCGGGTCTCGCGCCGGCGACCCGGCTGACGGTCCCCGGCGTCGTCGTCGAGGACTCCGAGGTGGACAGCCCGGACGCCCCCCTGCTGAGGCTGCTGGCACCGGGGGAGGCAGGGACGACCGCCCGGGTGACGCTGCTCGGCCCCGACGGTCCGGTCGACCTGCCCGGCGCCGCGTCACTCGACCTGGTGGCCGGCCAGGTGGCCGAGCTCCCCCTGGGCGGGCTCGCGGCCGGCGCCTACACGGTGGTGGTCGAGGCCGACCAGCCGGTCGTCGCCGGCGTGGTGTTCACCCGCACCGGGCTGCCCGGCGAGCTGGATGCCACCCCGCGCGTCGAGCGGGCCTGGGCGGCGTCCACCGCACCGGGCGACGGGCTGCTGGTGCCGGCCGCCGGCACCGACTCCACCCTGGTGATCGGGGCCGTCCCGGCAGACGGCGACCCCGCGGCCGAGGGGCGCGACGCGCTGCGCGGCACGTTGCGGCTGCTCGGGGCCGATGGCGGCGAGCTGGATCGCAGCCGGGTGAGCGTCGACGCAGGCAGCACCGGCTCGTGGCGGCTCGCGGACCTCATCGAGGCACCCGCGGACGTGCGGGCCGTCGAACTCGTCTGGGACGAGGGCTCGACGGTGGCGTCCTGGGCGCTGCTGGCCGAGCACGCGCAGGACGACGGCACGCTGGTGACGTTGCTCGAACCGGTCCGCTCGATCGACGGACCCACCCAGGTGGCGGTGCGCCGGGACCCGGCGGTCGGGCTGCCCTGACGGGCCCCGGTCAGCGCCTCGCGGCGCGCAGCTCGATCGTCCGACGCACGGCCAGACCCGCGCGCACGGTCAGCCGGACGGGCGCCTGGTACCACCGGTCGTAGCGGCGAGCCAGGTAGCGATAGGCGCTCGCGTGGTGCGCGCGGATCATCGACGCCGGCCGCTCCCGCCAGGACGTGCCGCCGATGTGCATGACGGCGACCTGCGGCAGGTAGAGGTTGGTCCAGCCGGCGCGGCCCAGCCGCTCGCCGAGGTCGACGTCCTCGAAGAACATGAAGTAGCCCTCGTCGAACCCGCCGACGGCCTCGAACGCCTCACGACGCAGCAGCAGGCACGCCCCTGAGAGCCAGCCCGCGGCGCGCTGGCGGCCCGCGGTCTGCTGCCGGGCCTGATAGGCGCGGGTCCACGGGTTGCGCGGCCAGACGCGCCCGAACAGCGCGTGCCCGGCGCCCTGCGTCAGCGACGGCAGCTCTCGTCCCGAGGGGTACACCGAACCGTCCGGGTTGAGCAGCGCCGGGCCGAGCGAGCCGGCCTCGGGGTGCTCGTCGGCCACCGCGAGCAGCTGGTCGAGCGAGCCAGGTGGCCAGACGAGGTCCGTGTTGCAGACGACGAGCCAGGGCTCCTCGCCCCCCTGCGCTCCGAGGTTGGCCGCCGCGCCGTACCCGAGGTTGGTCCCGGGCACCAGGAGCCGTGCGCCGTGCGCCTGCGCGACCGCGCGCGAGCGCACGTGGTCCGTGCCGTTGTCGACCAGCACGAGGTCGACGCTGCCAGGGGCGGACGTGGCCGCGGCGAGCGAGGTGGCGAACTCGTCGAGCTCGGGACCGGGGTGGTAGACGACGCAGACGACGCGCACACGCGGTGGGGCGGGAGGCACGCGCCGCTACCGCACGTCGCCGAAGCCGGGGTCCACGTCCTCCGGGGCGCGTCCGAGCAGGTGGGCGACCTGCTCGACGACGACGTCGTGGACGAGGTCGGCGAGGTCGCCCGCGTCGATCGCGCGCTGCTCCACGGGTCGCCGGTAGACGACGATCCGCGCGGGCAGGCCGGCGTCGGCGGGGAAGTAGCGGCCGAACGGCACGCCACCGTGCTCCCAGGGGGCGGGGCTGGACGGCGGCACGTCCTCGACGGCGAACTCGGTGCCCTCCAGCAGGCGCGCCCAGCGGCGCTCCAGGTCCTCGACGGCGTCGAGCACGAGGTCGTCGAACCGCTCCGCGCGGGTGCGGTGGGCGGGCACCGTGGCCGGCAGCAGCGGTCCCCGGACGCCGCGACCACGCCGGTCGCGCCGTCGCACCGGCGCGACGGCGGCGGGCTGGGTGCCGTGTCGTCGGGCCGCCAGCGGCATGCGGCCCGGTCGGCGCGGGGAGGTCACCGCAGCACTGTAGCCGTCGGCCCGCCACCCGCGACGGCCGGTGCGGCGTTGTGCGCTGCCCACCGAGGGCGGGCGGCGGTACCGTCGGGCCGTGCGATCCGTCCGGCAGTGCTCCCGTTCCGCGTGCGGCCGTCCAGCCGTCGCCACCTTGACGTACGTGTATGCGGACTCGACCGCGGTGCTCGGCCCGCTGGCCCAGCTCGCCGAACCGCACTCCTACGACCTCTGCGCCGCCCACGCCGAGCGGCTGACCGCGCCGCGTGGGTGGGAAGTGGTGCGCCTGCTGCCGGACGACGTCCCGATGGCCCCCAGCCACGACGACCTGCTGGCCCTGGCGGACGCGGTGCGCGAGGCGGGGCGGCGGCCGCTGGAGCCGGTGCCGCTGCGGGTGGACCGGGACGACGTCGCCGCGGCGGGCGAGCCACGGCGGCGGGGCCACCTGCGGGTGGTGCACGACGTGGAGGCGCCATGACGCGCCGCCGCGAGGGGCGCCGGGCGACCGCGGCGCCGCCGCCGCTCGGATCGATGA
>Ga0302287_10000587_pt1 | contig 17441 bp, 20 predicted proteins | sample III_Fen_E2_4_FD_200452 | JGI IMG/M metagenome (GOLD analysis project Ga0302287, IMG submission 200452) | Peat permafrost microbial communities from Stordalen Mire near Abisko, Sweden - III_Fen_E2_4 | ecosystem: Environmental > Terrestrial > Soil > Wetlands > Permafrost | place: Sweden: Abisko...
GTTGATGCTCCCCAACGGGATCCTCAAGTACACAGGGGTGCTCTCCGAGGACGCAGCCAACCGACTCAAGGCCGCGTTCTCCTCCGAACCCACCATGCCCCGACAAGACCCAACCCCTGGACGATGGGAGCAACCCAAGTGAGCACGTTCCTGTACCTCGAATGCCTAGATCACACTCCGGGGATCATTGCGGAGGGGGAGTCGGGCCAGCACCTCAGCGACCTAACCCAGATCCGCCTCGACATCGCCAACCGTGAGCAGATCGTCAAGGCTTGGGAGGCCGACGACTTCCATCCTGCCGATCACTTCCACCGCAACACCGTCTGCTTCCTCTCGGCGCACCCGTCATGCGATCTCGCAATCGTCGACGAGTATGGCCGCGAGCACTCAACCCACCTAGACGCATGGGCTTCTGTCTCGGCAACGCGGTCAAGTACATCTGGCGGGCGGACCTCAAGACGGACGCCGTGGAGGATCTGCGCAAGGCCGTCTGGTACCTCGAGCGCGAGATTGTGAGGCGGACGGCATGATGCGCCCAACCGACATGCTCAAGGCCCTGCCCGACCTCGCAGCCGAGGTGTTCCTGACGTGGGGACACCCGAACCCGGCAGGCGAGCAGGTGGGCGGCCGCAGCAGCAACGTGCATCAGGTGCCGCTCGACCTGACCGCGTGGGATGCGCTCAGACCCGACGAACACGGCCAGCTCGCACGACTCAGCATGTGTGTGCGGATGGTCGCCGAAGAACTACGCGACGAAGGGCTCACGTGGCCCGAGCTGACCAACCCGGCATGCTGGGTGTCGGAGTGTGACTGGCTGATCGGGACCGCCGACTGGTGGCAGCGGCAGGGTTGGGCCGAGGACGTCACGCACGAGATCACGGGCGTGTACCGCGAACTCACCAGGGCGGCCCGAACACCACCACCGTTGCGGCTCGTCTGCCCACAATGCCGCGAAACCGTGCACCCCATGGCCGAAGTAGCCGGCGGACCAGCCGCCTACTACCGATGCGAGGCCGGGCATTCGATCATGCACCACGCCGAGATTGCGCGCATGGGCCGGCTGCAAGAAATGACGACCACCGAGATTGCTGAACATCTCGGCTGCTCGACACGGTGGATGCGGAAAATGAAAGCCGCCAATGCACTCACGCCGGTTGGTCGTCGCGGGCAGGAAGACGTGTGGCTAGTGTCAGACGTGCGGACAGTGCAAGAACGAACAAGGAAGGTACGGGCATGAGCATGGTTTGGGCAATCAGTTCGGGCAGCTATTCCGATTACCACGTGATCGCCATGTTCACCACTGAACAACAAGCAAATCGAAGAAGGGCTCGATTCGCGCGTGGTGCAGATGGGTGCAACTGCGTGGCGCCCTTGAATGAGACGATAGGGACGTGCTATCGTTCCTAGCGGAGACGCTGTGCCATCTCCACGGAAGCCCGGAAGGCGTGAAGCCACCGGGCTTCTTGCTTGCCCGATGCAGCCCTGAGCCTTCACCCGAAAGGCGAAACACGTGCCGCTCACCACCGTCTGCAAGGTCTGTACCGCACTCGACACCCTGCCAGACGACGACGCCGGACGGCTCGATCGCTTCCTCGCAGACGTGCGCGTCACCTCCCAAGCAATCGCCGAAGCCATTACGGCCGCCGGACAACCCACCTCACGCAACGCCGTCAGCAGACACCGCAACGGCAAATGCACCATGGGCCTCGACTACTACCGACTAGTAGCCGCATGACCACATTCGACGACCTTGAGCGCATGACGGCAGCCAAACCCACCACCGTCCCCGCACTCGTAGGGCAAGGCGTACTGATCGCCGACACCGAACGCGTGCAAGGTGAAGCCCTGATCCGCAAAAAGTTCTGGGACATGGGCGACATCAAGTACACGCAGCGCATCAAGCCCGACGATGTCGTGTCCTGGCCCCGAACCGTGTGCATGGCAGCCAAATGGTACGGCGACCCCAAGGTGACGTTCGTTGCTGAATGGCAGAAGGGCGGATACGTCCGCTTCATGCAACGGGCATGGAAGATGTTCGACCAGGCGCAGATTGTGGTCGGTCACAACATGCAACGCTTCGACCGTAAGCACCTGAATGCGGCATGGAACGAGCTCGGATACCCGCCCCCGTCGCCCTACAGGGTTGTCGACACACTCAAGGTCGCATGGGCCGAGTTCGGCTACGAGTCAAACACGATGGACTCACTCTGCAAACGGCTCGGGATCACAGCCAAGGACGGCCACTACTCGATCGCGGTAGCCGACGCAGCCGTAGCCGGCGACATCGAAGCACAGGCCAACATCGAAGCCTACAACATTGGCGACATCCACGCCACCGAAGCGCTGTACGACTACCTGCGGCCCTGGATCAAGAACCACCCACACAACGTCAACGGCAACGCAGACGACAAGCCCGTATGCAACCGATGCTGGCAGCCCGAAATGGCAGCCAACGGCTACACCCTCGCCGTCGTCATTACCTATCGCCTCTATCGTTGCTCGGTCTGTGGCGCCAACGTCAAGACCGGGATGCACCACCGCGCCGCCAACACCCGCGGCGTGTGACTGAACGTATACAGATCGGCGCATCTGTATACGGCTCGTCAACAACGCTACCGATCATGGGCGTGTCGTGACATCCGAATAACGGATTACATCAACCATCTAACGAACACTCGGGGCAGGGTTTGAGCCTGCCCCGCACAAGACTTCCTCCACCTCGCAGTCTCCGCACACACAACCCTCACGGCCCATGGGTGGCTGACCTGGATACAGGTACTGGAGCAAGGGCGGGCACGGCGCGGGGTGGAGGAACAACAACATGGCAGACGCTGGCTACACGTGGGCAGACGGGCACCCACAACGCAGGGCAGCACTCGCCAAGCAGATGGCGCGCGATGGATACCTAACCTGCTGGCGTTGCGGTGAACGCATACCCGGCGGCAATGAGTGGCACCTGGGGCATGACGACTTCGATCGCAGCATCACACGCGGACCCGAACATGCACTGTGCAACCTCAGCGCAGCGGGCAAGTCCGCACATGGACTGCTCAACCCAGCCAAAGCCACACGTAACTGGTGGGCCATGACCGAATGATGAATAACTGGCCTGCGCGAATGATGAATAACCTAGCGACGCGCGCGGGGGCGGTGGGTGTGCATACCACCCCACGAGGCCCATCACATGGGCGCAAGCGAGTGCGTAAGGCCTAGTCAGAGCGTTTCTTGGGGCTGGAGGATCGAGAAGACCGGCCCGCCTCTGTTGTACCCCCCCGACCCACCCCCCGGCCTTGCGGAGTGACTAGCGCTGAAATGGTTAAATGCTGGGAGGTGCCCATGACCCGCATTGATGACTTACGCGACCTCCGCGAGGGGCTTTTGGCACGCATGGCGGTCTGCACTTCGGACCAGAACTACTCGGTGATGGGGCGGCTGCTCGCTGACACGGTGAAGCAGATTGCTGAACTTGAGGGCGTTGATGCGCCGGCTGCTGGGAAGGCGGTGGGGGTCGTTGTCGACTTCGCGGCCCGTCTCGCTAACCGAGCTGGCGCAAACTCCTAGGCTGCGGCTCGTCCCTAGGTGGGACGATTCGTTCGGCCTGGAGGCTGCCGAGTTCGCTGCTGCGTTTGGTCTGAATGCGGACCCGTGGCAGCGACTCATTCTGGACGACTGGCTGGCCCGTAAGGGTGCCCGCTGGCTGTGCCTCACCGCGGGCTTGTCGGTGCCTCGGCAGAATGGCAAGAACGGCGTCATCGAGATCCGTGAACTGTTCGGCATGGTGCTGTTGGGTGAGAAGATCCTGCACACCGCGCACGAGGTCAAGACTGCGCGTAAGGCGTTCAAGCGGCTGAAGTATTTCTTCGGTGAGCAGCGTAACGATCCGGGCGCCAAGTTCCCTGAGTTGAATGCGTTGGTTACTGATGTCCGTTCGACGAATGGGCAGGAAGCGATCTTCCTGAGCAATGGCGGCTCGGTCGAGTTCATTGCCCGGTCTAAGGGTTCGGGTCGTGGCTTTACGGTTGACGTGCTGGTCTGCGATGAGGCGCAACACCTCAGCGAGGACGAGCTCGAGGCCCTGTTGCCGACGACGTCGGCAGCACCCTTGGGTAATCCGCAGTGGATTTTCACGGGCACGCCGCCCGGCCCGAAGGTTGCTGGCGAGGTGTTCCGCCGCATTCGCCGTGAGGCGCTGGCGAAGGTCAAGCGCGAGTGCTGGCACGAGTGGTCCGTCTCTGGCCCGCTGGCTGACATGGCCGACCCGAAGGAACTGCACGCGTCCAACCCTGCGTTGGGCATCCGTCTGCAGATGGCCGTCGTGAATGGTGAGCGGCGCAACCTGTCCCCGGAAGGCTACCTGCGGGAACGTGGCGGCTGGTGGGATGAGGGGCACGCGATCGACGCTGTGATCTCGCTCGAGGCTTGGAAGTCGTGCAGCGCCGAGACGCTGACGATCACCGGCAAGCCGAGCATTGCCCTAGATGTGTCCCCGATGCTGACGTTCTCCGGCATCGTTGCGGCCGGCGATGTGGGCGACGGACGCACGGGTGTCGAGGTGACATCAGATGGTGCGACCCTGATCGATTACCGCGAGGGTACGGAGTGGGCTGTCGAACTGCTCACGTCCCACAGGGCGTCCGTGTGGATGGCTGCCGGGTCTGCTGCGGAGACGTTGCGGAAGCGGCTTGAGGATGGCGGCTGCATGGTTCATGTGATGCCCCGCGCCGACTATGCGAAGGCGTGTGTCAACTTCGCTGCTGCTGTTGCCACGAAGAGGATTGCGCACCGCGGCCAGACGGAGCTCGATGGCGCCGTGACTGTGGGCGCGAAGCGTGTCGCTGGCGATGAGGGCCTGTGGACGTGGGGCCGGGTGCGCTCGTCGGCTGACATCACCCTGCTGGTGGCCGCGACCGTGGCTGTTGCCGCCTCTCAGACCGGCACCTACAACCCGATGTCGAACATCTTCTAGGGGGGCCGGCGTGATCCGCGAAGTTCTCGAGGCCTTGGCCCTGGCCGTGATGATTCTCGGCGGGTTCCTGCTGTTCGGCCCGTGGGCCTTGATCGTTGGCGGCGCTGCAGTGCTCGCCTTGTTCTGGCTGGTTGACCGGCCTGTGAAATCGAAGGGTGGTGACGGCCGATGAGCTTGTTCCGTCGCCCCCAGCCCGAGGACCGTGCAGTGTTCCCGGCGCCGCAGTATCAGTTCGCGTCGTACCTCAACTCGGGCAACTTTGCCACGATCGATGCGGCCAGCGGTGACACGTCGCTGCAGTCCGTGGCCGTCCGGTCGACTGCGGACCTGATCGCTTCCCTGACTTCTGAGCTGCCGGCCGAGATCTTCGCCAACGGCTCGAAGCGCAAGGGCTCCACCCCTGACAACATCCTTGATCCTGGCGGCGATGGGCGTGGGCGTGAGGATTGGCTGTACCGGGTCATCATGGCCGAGGCGTTGCGCGGCAACTGCTACGGCTTCGAGAACTCTTGGGATTCACTGGGCCGCGCGAAGACTGTCGACCTGCTGAACCCTGACGACGTCACCCTTGTTCCCACTGGCAAGGCGTTCGACTGGTATGTGCGTGGCGTGAAGGTGGAGGGCGAGTTCCTTCGCCAGTTCAAGCATTGGCGTGCGAACCCGATCGCTGGCCGCGAGCTCGGGCTGTCTGTCGTGCAGGCGCACGCCGTCTCGATCGGCACCACGTTGTCCGCTGCCCGTTACGGCAAGCAGTGGTTCGAGGATGGGGCGCACCCGTCCGGCATGTTGGTGAATCAGGCCGAGATCGATTCGACGCAGGCGGCCGCAGCTAAGGCGCTGTTCAACACGGCCATGCAGGGCAGCCGTGAACCGCTCGTGATCGGCAAGGGTTGGGAATACAAGCCGATTCAGGTGACCGCGGAGGAGTCGCAGTTCCTCGCAACGCAGCGATTCTCGGAGGCGCAGTGTGCTCGCATGTTCGGGCCTGGGTTCGCCGAGATCATGGGTTACGAAACTGGCGGGTCCATGACGTACGCGAACGTGGTCGACCGCCGGCAAGACCTGCTGGTCCTGTCGATGAACAAGTGGGTGCGTCGTGCTGAGCGCATCCTGACCGAACTCCTGCCGCCATCCACGCAGGTCGTGAAGCTCAACCGTGAGGCCTTGCTTGAGGCCACCACATTGCAGCGCTACACGGCACACAAGCTCGCCCTAGACGGCGGATGGATGCTGCCGTCCGAGGTTCGCGAAATCGAAGACCTGCCGCCGGTCGATGGCATCAACGACCGCAAGCCTGCCACCGCCACCACCAACCCCCAGGGGGCACCCAATGGAAACGCTGCCTAACCTTGAGGTCGTGCGGGCCGTCGCGACGACCGTCCGCGCCATGGCTGCCGAGGCTGATGAGCCGACGCCCCCGACACTCGAGGTCCGCTTCTCCAAGTTCGACTCCTGGTATGAGATCTGCTCGGGCTGGGAAGGCAACTTCATGGAGCGCACCATGCCGGGTGCGTTCAAGAAGACGATCGTTGAGCGGCGCGACCAGATCAAGGTGCTGTTCGATCATGGCTTCGATCCGACGATCGGCAACAAGGTGCTCGGCTCGATCACGGACCTGCGCGAAGATCCTGACTCCCCGGTTGGAATCGTCGACATGTTCGATACCTCCTACAACGAGGATCTGATACCCGGCTTGAAGGCTGGTGTGTATGGGTCGTCGATGCGGATGCGGGTCGTGAAGGACGAATGGAATGACCAGCCGAAGGTGTCGGCGTACAACCCGAAGGCACTCCCTGAGCGGACGATCCGCGAGGTGATGCTGTTCGAGTTTGGCCCTGTCACGTTCCCGGCCAGCCCTGAGTCCACCGCGTCGGCACGTTCCATGACCGACGAGTTCTATGCGGAGATGCGCAGCCACGACCCCGAGAGGGTCGACACGTTGCGTTCCCGCGCCACCCAGCTTGCACTCCACCGTTCAGAGCAGCCGCCGGCCAGCACTGCAGAACCTGTGGTAGCCGCAGAAACCGCACCGATCGAGCCGCCCGTTAGGCACTCGGAGGGCATGACGCCCGGCGAACGCCGTCAGCGTCTGTACCCCAACTTGACCGAAAGGAACTAACCCATGCCTAACATGGAAATCCTGCGGTCTCGGCTCGATGAGATCGAGAAGACCGAGATGCGCGCAATCGACGCCGAGGCTGGCGCCGAGAAGTTCAACGACGACCAGGAGGCCCGCTGGAACAAGCTGGACTCTGAGGCCTCCGAGGTCCGCAAGGCGATCGAAGCCATTGAGGCTGAGGAGCGTCAGGCTGCTGAGCGTGCCGAGCGCCGCGCCCGCTGGGGCAGCGTTCAGGTCAACCCGGTCCAGACCCGTGACATGTTCGACACCTCGAACCTGCGCGGCAAGGACCTCATCGACCACGCCCGCCGGGCGATGGAGAACGTCCGCTACGACGGACCGTTCGATGTGTCCGACGTTGCCCGTGCCGGCGCCCTCGACATGGTTGCCCACGTGCCCGGTGCTGCCGAGCTCGCCCTCGCAACCTCCAGCCCCGACTACCTGTCGGCGTTCCGTTCCTGGCTTGCCGCCACCGGCTCCCCGGTGTACAGCCAGGCCGAGGCTGATGCTGTCCGTGCATCCATGTCGCTGACCAGCGCGAACGGTGGCTACGTGCTTCCGTTCCTGCTCGACCCGACACTGATCCACACCGGCACCGCCGTTAAGAACCCGATCCGGGCCATCTCGAAGGTTGTCACCGGCACCCAGAACATCTGGCACGGCGTCACCGCTTCCAACGTGACCACGTACTGGAAGGCTGAGGGTTCCGCCTTCACCGACGGCAGCCCCACCACGGGTGGCATCACGATCACCGCCGGCGCCCTGACCGCCTACGTTACCGGCTCGTACGAGATCTTCGCCGACTCGGATCTGATGAACCAGCTTCCGGGCCTGATCGGTGAGTCGATCGACTACGCCGAGCAGACCGCGTTCGTTTCGGGTTCCGGTTCTGCTGCCCCCAAGGGTGTTGTGACCGCGATCTCGGCAACTGCCGGCTCGACGGTGACTGCCACCACGCGTGGCACGTTCTCCTCCGCATCTGCGGTCGACACGTTCGCGCTGCTCAACAGCGTCAGCCCCCGCTACGAGGACAACGCAACCTGGATCGGCAACAAGGCGACCCTGAACACGATCCGTCAGCAGACCTTCGGCACCGCTGGTGCTGCGCTGACGAACATGCTCGAGCCGAACACCCTTCTGGGGTCGCCGTGGAAGTCCTCGTCCGACATGGTCGCCGCGACCACTTCCGGCAACATCATGATGGTTCTTGGGGACTTCTCCAAGTACGTCATCTACGACCGCCTCGGTGTGAGCCTCGAGTTCATCCCGCAGGTGTTCAACGCTTCCGGGCTCCCGCTCGGGCAGCGTGGCCTGGTTGCGACCAAGCGGGTCGGCGCCGACGTAGCGGACGTGAACGCGTTCCGCTTCCTCAAGGCCTGACCTCTCCAGGGCTGGCGGCCTAAGCACCCGCCAAGAAGGCCCGCGCTCCTCTGTGGCGCGGGCCTTCGCCCACCCTGCCAGCAGAGAACACAACAGCAGAGGGAACCATGAGCAACCGTCGCAAGCCCGCCGCCGCCAAGACCCCCGCCCGCCATGAGGGTGTGGTGCTCGCCTACATTCACCCCGGCGAAGTATCCAGCTACTTCCTCGAGTCCATGCTGATGTCGACCCTGCAGGATGTGGCCTACGAGCTCGCCGGCCAACGTCCCCGCCGGATCGTCAACATCATGCAGGAATGGAGTTCGGCGAACGTATCGTCGTCCCGCAACACGGTCACCCAGCGCTTCCTTGACCAGCCCGACGGTGACTGGCTGCTGTGGGTCGATGCCGACATGCAGTGGGAGCCGGAAGCAATCGACATGCTGCTGGCCGCGGCCGACCCGGAAACCCGCCCGATCGTCGGCGGCCTGTGCTTCGGAATGTCGAAGGCTGGGCTGTTCCCCACCATCTACCAGTGGGCGCAGATCGACGGGAACCTGACCACCGTCCGCATCCGTGACTACCCGGCGGACACCGTCATGCAGTGCGCCGCGACAGGTGCCGCGTTCATGCTGATCCACCGCCGCGTCCTCGAAGCCATGCAGGCCAAGCAGTTCGACAAGGCGTTCCCCTACTTCCAAGAGTCCAGCGGCAACGGTGCACCGGTTGGTGAGGATCTGACGTTCTGCATTCGGGCCGGGATTCTCGGCTTCCCGATCTACGTTCACACGGGCGCGAAGGTCGGCCACCACAAGTCGCACCTACTCACCGAGGAACTGTTCATGGAGCAGTTGCAGATTCGCGGAAAGGCGGACTGATGGCCGACATCCTGACCTTGGCACAAGCACGTTCCGCGCTCGGATGGCAGGCAGCCACCCACACTGCAGACGAGGCAGACCTGACCGCCACCTACATTCCGTCCGTCACCGAGATCATCGAAGCCGGCCACACCATTCCGGCCAGCGTTCCGGTGACTGTCGTGCTGGTTGCTAAGCGCATCCTTGCCCGTCTGTGGAACTACGACCACCAGGGCGCTGAGCGTCCCGGTGGTGGTCCGACTTCCGCGCCTGCGCAACTGACTTCCGAGGACATGGATCTCCTCGTGCCCTATCTGACGATGGCCGGCTTCGCATGAGCAGCAGCGCCCCGCAGGTCAAGGCTGCCGTTGTAGCCCTGGCAGGGTCGGTCTGGCCCGATGCTGCCACCTACTACGGCCCGCCCGGCATCGACATGCCCCGGCATGTTGTGTCCGTCGGGAACGCCCGCTCTACCGAGATTACGCGCCCCACGAACGGCGGCACGAGGGCATCCCGTAACGAGATCTTCGCGCTGGACGTGATCCTGTCCGTCTACGTCCCTGGCGATCACACCGAGCAGCAGGCAGCCACCGAGGAAGCGTTCACGATGATGGCCGCCCTCGACGACTACCTGCGGATCTTCGGTAACCAGAAGTTGGGCGGCATCTGCCGCGACTCATGGATATCCGGCTGGGAACTCGCCGAGGCGAAGGCCGCCAATGACGAAAACACCGCGTTCATCGGCAGGTTCGCCGACCTTGCCGTGACCCTCACTGTCGATACCCGGATCTGAAAGGCCCGCAATGAAACTCATCAAGAACGTCTCACCCTTCGGGGATGTGGACTCGCCGCTGCTCGGCCGTTCCGTTGAGGCCGGCGCCGTGATCGAGGTCACCGATGAGCAGGCTTTCGACCTGCTGTTCCAGCCGCTCCACTGGGAGGCCGCCGACGCCCCCGCAATCAAGGCCGCGAAGGCGTCCGCAACCCCGAAGGATGGTGAGTAGTCATGGCCGTACAGGATGCCGTTACCTTCTCAGTCGCAGAAGAGACCGTCGCGTTTGGCACCCCGAAGGCGCCCGACCATCCGCTGGAGACACTGGGTTCGTCGAAGTTCACCTGGAACATCAACCGGCTGCAGGGTGCCGGGATGCGTGTCGGTGGGCAGTTCGCCCGCTCTGGCCGTCGTGCGGACGCGAACGCTTGGGGTTCGGGCACGATCGACCTTGAGCCGCTGTCGAAGGGCCAAGGCCTGCACCTCAAGTTGCTCATGGGCGCGGTTACCACAACCCTCGTGGCGGGCTCCACGTACCAGAACTTGTACACGCGCCCCACGACCGTGCTGCCGTCGGCGACGATCCAGAAGGCCATCCAGCAGGTTGACGGCACAGTCAAGCCGGAAACCTACTTCGGCTGCACCTGCACCGACTGGGAACTGGCGTTCGACAACAACGCACTGCTCAGCCTCAAGTCGAACTGGGATGCGGTCAACATGTCGACCGCCCCGGCCAACATCTCAACCACCCTGTCGGCGCTGTGTGTTGCTGGTGCAACGTCGGTGTCGTCCACCGCTACCGTTCCGGTGGGTGCTGCGATCACACTGAACGCGCTGGAGACCCGTGTCGTGACTGGCGTGTCTGGCGCCGGCCCGTACACGTTGACGTTCGCGCAGCCGCTCGCCAACGGTTATGCATCCGCGGCGCCCGTCGTGGTCATCGGCTACACGGCTCCCACCTACAGTGCTGGCGGCAACCTGTTCAGCTTCGCGGGCGCCACCCTGTACAGCGGCACCGTGACCGCACCCACCACGACCGCGCTCGCCTCCGCAGTCACCCCGATTGCGAACGTGCGCAGCGGTTCGATATCTGTCAACAACTCGCTGCTCGATGGCCGCTACCTGGCTGGCAATGCGGCCCGCAAGTCGCAGCAGAAGCCGGGCGCGCCCGTCGGCACCGTCAAGTTGGTGTTCGAGTACACCGACACGGCGCAGCGTGACGCGATCCTGTACGACACGGCATCTACGTTGGTGGCGAACTTCACCGCCGGCAGCCTGTCGACCGGGCTCGAAACTCTGCAGGTTGTCATCTCCGAGATGAAGCCGCAGCCGGGCGAACTGGCCGACTCCGACGGCAAGGATGTGCCGACGATCGAGGTCACGTTCGACATCCTCGACAACCTGACCGCCACGCAGGCCATCTGGATTGTGACCCGCACGAGTGACGTCACGGTCTGATCCATGGCTAACGAGCTGCTGAGGGTCAACTCGCAGCAGTTCAAGAAGGCTGCCGCGGACCTGCAGAAGTCGTCCCCGAAGATTCTGCGGGCGCTGAAGAAGGAACTCCGGGCTGAGGCTGTTCCGCTGGGTAAGCAGGTGACTGCTGGCTTGGCGGACGGCTCGGCCTATGCGGGTGGGCTCGGCTCGAAACTGCGGGGCAGCGCGAACTACACGAAGTTGGTGTTCCGCCGCGACGGGCAGACGGTGTCCATGAACCTGAGGTTGATGGTTCGTCACCCCGTGTTCGGTAACCGCACCGTGTGGCGCGGTCAGCCTATTCCGCAGGGTTCGGCGCTGGAGCAGTTCGACAAGGGCGCCGACAAGTTGCAGAACACCATCGCCAATGCAGCACTCAAGGCAGTGAAGGAGTCCCTGTGATCCGCGTCATTGATGAGCGCGACGAGAGTGGAATGCCGGTCAAGACGCACGACGTGCCGTCTGTTGACATGGCCCGGCTTCCTCCCCGGCTGGCTGACAGGTTCGACATAGAGTGTGCCGAGGTCGACGGCTATGGCATCACCTGTTTCGGCGATGCGCTGTGGAAAGCCGATCAGTTGAGGCGCGGATACTTCAAGGTCATTGCCGACGTGGCGAATGGCACCGCGGAGCCGGGAATGTGGGAGCAGCCCGAGTTCTCCCCAGTCGCCGAGAAGGCCGCCGAGGATCTGCAGGATGCGGCGATCGAGGCCGCGAATGCGTGGCTGGCGAAGCAGAAGAACCAGCGGGATCTCGCGGTTGCTGCGGTGTGGGCAGCCATGGCGAAGTCCGAGACACCCTATACGGTCCGTGCCCTCTATGACGGCGAACTGGACTACGAAGAGGTTGCCGACCCGATTCCCGTCCCGAAGCGCCCGCAAGATCGGAAGCCCTCGGGAAAAGCGAAAGCGGGTTCGGCTTCCCGACCCGCGTCCGTACCCGCGTAGGGGGTGACGGGCAGCCGGTTGCGCCCCGGTTTGAGGCGGCTCGGGATGTGTACGACGAGTGGGTGCTGGCTGTGTGTGGCCTGTTGCCGTCGTTGACGCCGTGGGGAGTGTGGGAGTCGCTGGAGTGGCGGCTGTTCGAACAGTTGATCGACGAGTCTCGACGACGCATTGAGGAGGCCCGGCGCAATGGCTGACGTGACGAAGACCATCAAGATGCTGATCATCGGCGACGCGACCGGGGCCAACAAGTCGTTCCAGTCCGTCGGCCGGAACATGCTGCAGTCGGTGAAGCACGCCGACACGGTCGGCAAGAAAGCCAAGATTGCCGGCCTCGCTCTCGGCGGGATCATGGCGTCCGGTGCGCTCGCTGCTGCTGCCGCCCTGGTCAAGTTTGGTGGTGAGTCGGTAGACACATTCAAGCGGGTCGGCACCGAAACGATCAAGCTCGGCCGGCTGACCGGCATGTCTGCTGAGGATGCAAGCAGGCTCGGGTTCGCATTCAAGATGACCGGCATTGATGCCGCGACGGGCGCCCGCTCCATGGGCCTGTTCGAGAAGAACACCGTCAAGATGGCTGAGGCTGACAAGAACGCCAAGATCAAGGCGCAGCAGCACGCAGACACGATCCGCGGCCAGATCAAGGCGCTTGAGGCTGCCGGCCCGTCCTCTGCTGGTTACGCCGACAAGATGTCATATCTCAAGGGCAAGCTGGCCGACGCGACGACGGCGTCGAAGATGAACGCTTCTGCGCTGGGTTCGCTCGGCATTAAGTACACGGACGCCAAGGGCAAGATGTTGCCGATGGCCGACCTGTTGCCGAAGGTGGCCGAGAAGTTTAAGGAGATGCCTGACGGTGCGGAGAAGTCTGCGCTGGCGATGAAGCTGTTTGGCAAGTCGGGCGCTGCCCTGCTGCCGTTCTTGAACAAGGGCGCCGAAGGTCTCAAGGAGTTGGGCATTCAGTCCGACAAGACCGGAAACACCCTCAACGGTAAACAGCTCGAGGCGATCAAGGCCAACAAGAAGGCGCAGCGCGAATGGGACGCCGCCATGCAAGGGCTGCAGGTGACCCTCGGCAGCTCGTTGCTGCCGATCTTGACGCAGGGCGCCGAGTTCCTCAACTCCGTGTTCGTGCCCGCCATTCAGGGCGTAACCCAGTTCGTCAAGGACAACCAGGGCGCTTTCGATGGGCTCGGGAACATGATGCGCGGCTTCTGGAACTCGATCCTGCTGCCTGTCATCAAGTTCTGGGTGTCCGGGAATGCGGAGACGGCCAAGGGGATTGGCATCATCATCGAGGCGACCGGTCGGCTGACTGGCAATAAGGACATGGAGAAGTTCGGCCAAGGCATCCAGAACGCGGCCACGGCCACCAAGGACTGGGTCAACAGCCTGCAGGATATCCCGCCCGTGGTGACGCCCGTGGTTGATGTTGCGACGGACAAGGCGCGCGCGAACGTGGCCGCGATCGACAACAAGATCAAGGGCTTGAAGGGCAAGATTGTGACCGCCACCGCGAAGGGTGACGGCAAGCAGGTTGATGCGCTCAAGCGGAAGCTGGAGGCGTTGCAGCGGCAGAAGTTCCACGCCCAGATTTCGTCTGCGGTCACGATGGACAAGGCACACGACCAGATCGTCTACAAGATCATTGGTAGCGGCACGATGAAGTTCACGGCCCGCCGTCGTGGTGGCCCGATCAAGGCCGGCCAGCCGTACTGGGTGGGTGAGGATGGCCCGGAGCCGTTCTTCCCGAGCGTGTCTGGTCACATGCTCAGCAACCCGCAGGCCCGCACGTTGGCGTCTGCCGGCGCCGGGTCGATGGGTGGCGGTAGCACTGTTGTGCAGATCACCGTGCAGGGCGACTCTGATCCGCTCGGTGCTGCACGTCGTATCCAAGAGAAGTTGAACGCGCTTTCACGGGCGCATGGTGGGAAGGGGTTCAAGGTATGAGCCTGCCCCGCACCGTCGTCGAACTGTTCCTCGGTGGCGTCTGGACTGACGTGTCCGTCTGGTGTGATCTGGGCGATGCGCCCGTGTCGATCAAGCGCGGCCGCGACAATGAGCAGTCCGACGTCACCGCCGGCACGTGCGCCTTCTCCCTGGTGAATGATGATGGCCGTTTCACTCTCGCCAACACGTCCGGCGCCTACAGTCCGAACTTCAAGCTGTGGATTCAGGTGCGGGTCACGATCAACGGCGTGCGCGAGTTCACCGGGTACATGAGCAACGCCGAGACGACGTGGGACGACAACACGGGCGCTAACTCTCATACGGCCGTGACGTGCACGGACCTGCTTGGCATGATGACGATGAGTCCGAATGTGCGGTCGTGGGCCGATGCACTGATCGGGTCGCTGTCTCCGCTGTACTGGTGGAAACTGAACGATGCCGATGGTTCTACGTCGGCCGCTGAGGCTAATGGTGGAATGGCCCTCACCCCGACGATCATTGCCGGGGCGCGCGCCACTTCTGACCTAATCACGTTCGGCGCTGACGGCCCCGGTTCGCTTGAGGCGGACGCCATGGTTCACCTCCAGGGAGAATGGGACGACACTACATACTCCGAGATTTCTACCGCCGGATTGGTGGCACCCTCTGGGCTGGCTGGGCTGACCACATCCACGACCGGATTTACCATCCTGTGCATGTATTACAACGAGGGCTACGACTACACCGTCCCGAACACGGTGGATTCCGCGCTGTTCCGAATGGTCAGCGGTGATACGAACATCACCGCATACGCTTCCCCCGGAGCGGGGTGGGATGTGAACCAGTGGTGGACGGGCAGCCCGGCCGGCCCTGGCTACGCGATCTGGCCAAGGACGGGGTTTGGTCCTGGGAAGCCGAGCCTGTTCGGGATGACTGTCACGACAACCACGATCACCACCCTCGGCCTTGTCGATGCACCCTTCCCGGCTGGGCGCACATTCACGCGCAACTCGGCCGCAACCATGAACGGGGCAATGCTAAGCCTTGGCGTGGCCGGCGACCTTGTGCCCTTCACTGGCCGAACCCAGATCGCGCACTTCGCCATCATCAACGGCACCATGAGCGAGGCCACCTTTTCCCAACTATCCGCGAAGCTGGCAGCCGCCGGCTCGGGCCCGGTCCTTGACTGGTTGAACAGGGGGGCATCTGAGGCGGGCTATCCGTTGCCGGCTACCGCCACTTACAACCGCACCATGGAACGTCCCGTGTTGAAGGGTTCCAATCCGGCGGCGATGGGCGCCTCCTTGGCGTCGGCTGCGGGCGCCATGTTTGTGGCGCTCCGCGACGGCACGCCGAAGTGGATTGATCTGTCCTACTGTCCTGCGGCTGCCCCGATTGCGATGGATCACGTTTCCACCCCGGCGTGGGCACCTGATTCAAGTACGCACTACACCGAAGTGCAGATGGATGATGTGACGGTTGCCACGATGCCGGGCAGCCCGTTCCCTCGGCAGGCGATGTCTTTGCCGGGCCTGTTGACCGCCACCGACCAGGCCGCCTATGCCGACTGGCTGATTGTGAACGCGGAAACGTATAGCGGGCCTCGCCTCTCAAGCCTGACCGTGGATCTGCTGACGGTTGACTCCGGTTCCACGGACACCTATCAGGCCATCGATCTCCGCGACCGGGTCTACCTGACGGACACCCCGGCGCAGGTTACGGCGGGCGTGATGACGTGCGAGGGCTACACGCTGACCGCAGGCGTGGATGTGTTCACGAAGACGCTCAACACCGCACCCGACCCACGGTTCGTGTTGGGCGAATCGGTGCTCGGCGACAGCCGATACCACCTATTCCCCGCTGAACTCAGAGACTAGGAAGACCACCGCATGGCGCTCTCGAACAACCAGATCCTCTATGCCGACGACCTGCTCGCCCTGATCCAGGGCGGGAGGGTGTTCTCGGTTTTGGACAACACAGTAGGAACCATCGGCGGCTCAGTCGGGACGACCGATCGACGCTGGATCATTGCCACCCAGCTGCCGCAGTGGTCGACCATCGAGTCGCTCGGCTTCTACGCCAAGTTCGCGATGGGCAACCTCGACATCGAACTGTGGAAGAACGTTGCCGGAACGCTCACCCGTGTGCAGACGACGACCCGCACGAACATGACCGCACCGGGCGCCTACACGCACGTGCTCGGCTGGCAAACCGATGGCGGGGAGTACTACCTCGGGTTCAAGTCGTCCTCCTCGACAGTCGGCACGCTGCTGACTGATGGCGGCTCAGTGCCGTTGTGGTACACGACGGACAAGGCCTCGACGACACTCGCCATGACGGGGTTGACATCGGGGACCTGGCTCTACTACCTGAAGGTCGTTGCGACCTCGGCGTACGTCCGTCCCGGACGGTCTGCCGGCATACTAACCGTGGGCAAATCGGGCTGCGACTACTCGACGATTCAGGCGGCGGTCGACAACGCCAACGACACGGCGGCTAACCCGGTCACGATCCTCGTGCACCCCGGCACCTACGCCCGTTTCTCGATGGTCGGCTGGCCGAACCTCACTGGCGACTGGTCGCAGAACCGCCTCCGCTACATCAGCATCATCGGCGTGAACCGGCGCGAGGTGTTCGTCCGTGACGACACCGGCAACTACAACACACCCCCGGCAGAGATCCGGACCCGCGGACTCATCAAGGGCATCACGTTCCTCGCCACCCATGACGTGCCCGACACCATCCCCGGAGATGTGGTCGGCAGGGCTTACGGAGTGCATATGGACTTCGGGTCGCAGGATGTCGTGTTCGACGACTGCTCCCTGTACTCCTACCAGGCGGCGGGGGCCGGGATCGGGCTGCACACCGATGAGGTGATCGAGTTCCGTAACTGCCAGCTCCGCACCTACGCCTCCACCGACTTCGGTGGCCGGGTCGACCAGGGCGGCCTGTTCTGCCACTCACAGACCGGGGTGGCGACCAACCAGCGGATCATCCTGCACAACTGCCGGATCTACTC
>Ga0302287_10000593_pt1 | contig 17289 bp, 13 predicted proteins | sample III_Fen_E2_4_FD_200452 | JGI IMG/M metagenome (GOLD analysis project Ga0302287, IMG submission 200452) | Peat permafrost microbial communities from Stordalen Mire near Abisko, Sweden - III_Fen_E2_4 | ecosystem: Environmental > Terrestrial > Soil > Wetlands > Permafrost | place: Sweden: Abisko...
CTTTACTAAATAAATATAACAGCAGAAGCAGTAAAAAGTTTCAAGAATAAATGGTTATGTTTTTATTTGTTAGTAAGTCAATCAAATATGTATTAAAAGTCAATTGGTATGCGCGCTTAAACCTCCCGGGATAATCGTATGAATGCGAATACATAACTCAATTCTGACTACTAAAATTAGGGTGAAGTAATCAACAAATACATTTTTTTATCTATTACTTCAATAGACTCCAGCTTTAAATGTGTTTTTTTTATATGTTTTTTCAATAGACTCCAACTTTAGAGGCTGTGTAAAAAGAAAATTTTAAATAACAAATACTAACAAATTGATACTTAACATTTAAATCAGGGAATAAGGTTTAGAAATAGTGAGGATTCATTTCTACTGAGGTTGACAAAATAAAATAAGGTTTTATTCTTTAAAAACCTTATTTTCAATTGCTAAACCTTAGTAGAAAACCATTCACCCACAAAACCAAACTTTATTCTCCTTATTTAATAAATAGCAGAACTTTCAATTCGTAAGTAATTTATTCAACGTTATTCCTTTTTACACAGCCTCTTTAGCTGGAGTTATAAATGAGCCGTGCAAAACGGCTTTAGCCAAAAAAAAAACATCTTGAATTCTGTATGTTAGTTATTTCCATTTCGGCTAAAGCCAATATTCTGATTGTTCTATTTGACCCTCCAACTAAAGTTGGAGACTATTTAATGTTGGAGACTATTTATAGTCAGAGGTATTTAAGGTTGGAGGCAATTAATTTGGATAGTCTAAACGCCTATACCTAAACGTCAAATACATATTTAAAATTTTACATTCGGATTTTAAACTAAATATTTAATCATTAGCAGACTATTTTTTTATATTTTCTTTCGGGGTGTTTTACTATTTTTTTTGCAGTCAGAAAGTTGCAATACCCTCTTTCTTACTCTTTTTGAAAATTTAGCTTCATCCTTTCAACCGTACTCTATTATTCAGAAATAGTAGTTGATTTTTTTTGTATTTAACAAAAAGACTCTTAATGACCGGGATAACTACGATCCACTAAAATCAACTCACCAGCTGTCTGATTGTCTGAAAATACGCAGATTCCTGACTTATTGTTCTTCTTTCATTCGCTTCCTGTTTTATGTATTATTATCAACTACTTATGAATTTACAAACCATGTAATTTACATCTATTAACTTTTATATGATAAGAGATATCTAAGATATATCCATAAGTAAAGTAAGATAAAACTAAGAAAATATTAAAAACCGGATACGAACCAATTGAGAAGATAAGCAATCGAAAACCGACAAAACCAGCATTTTTAAAACACAGATTATTCTGCTGTAAAATGTTGAAGTAAGTGAATAATCGTTCCAAAAAAGTGTGAATCATGTAACTTTTAGCCAAATATGTGTAACAATAGACGATTTAAAAGCAATTATCTTTGTTTCTGTAAAATTAACACTACCAAAGGAGTGATGTTGACCTTTCAATAGGGTCTTTGAATGCTAATCTAAAAACTTTGCACTTCCAATCTTGTTATTATAGAATAAAATAATAAAAACAAAACTTATGAAAGAATATAAATTATTTGCTCCGACTAAGTTGGGAGAGATCGAATTGAACAACCGGATTGTTATGGCACCCATGACCCGAAGCCGGGCAATTGGGAATATCCCGAATAAAATAATGGCTGAATTCTATAAACAGCGTTCAACTGCCGGGTTAATCATTACGGAAGGCACATCCCCTTCGCCCAACGGATTGGGCTATTCGCGCATCCCGGGTTGCTTTAGTATCGAGCAGGTCGAAGGCTGGAAGTTAGTTACAACCGCTGTTCACCGGAACGGTGGGAAGATATTCCTGCAACTGATGCACACCGGAAGGATCAGTCATACGTTGAATTTACCGGAAGGGGCTCAGATTATAGCACCTTCGGCTATACAGGCTAACGGTCAGATGTGGACAGATTCTAAACAAATGCAGGACTTCCCGATTCCAAAAGCAATGGATGATGACGATATCCTGCTGACGATTACCGAATTTGCAGCTGCGGCTCAACATGCTATAGATGCAGGTTTTGATGGCGTTGAGGTTCATGGAGCGAATGGGTATTTATTGGAACAGTTTATCTCACCGGTAAGCAATGTCCGGACGGATAAATATGGCGGAAGCATTGAAAACCGCTGTCGTTTTTTGCTGGAAGTCGTGACAGCAGTAGCCGAATCAATCGGAGCGGATAGAACAGGCATCCGCTTGTCTCCTTACGGAGTAAACGGCGATATGCCTCATTACCCGGAAATAGATGAGACGTATACCTATCTTTCAGAAGAATTGAATAAGCTGGGTATCGTGTATCTTCACCTTGTGGATCACAGTGCAATGGGTGCTCCTGAAGTCCCCCTTGAAATTAAAAAGGTCATTCGTACACGGTTTAAAAACACATTGATTCTGTCGGGAGGATATGATTTTAAAAGAGCAGAGGCAGATGTGGAAAGTGGATTTGCAGATCTGATAGCATTTGGACGTCCGTTTATCAATAATCCGGATCTGGTTACGAGAATGGAAAAGAAAATCCCATTATCGCAAGTGCTGAAAATGGATCTGTTTTATACTCCGGGTGAAGAAGGTTATACGGATTATCCGGTTTCCAGGGAATAGAAGGAGAGTCGTTGAATGGATGAGATAGCAGGTTTATAAAAAAGTTTTTTTATTCGTCTGAAAAATTCTATACGTTTAATGGCTTCAGTTTGTAGTGAAGTGATTTATTTCATTTCCATGCAATTCAGTTGAACCACTTATTCCAGGAAATAATTGACCAAATTGTAAATAGTAAATGAATTAATAGTAGATGATTTCAGTTTGTTTCATGCGGGTATCTATGAATAATGTAACTTTTTTACAGAATTGTGTAACAAGCTCAAAAAGTAAAAACCTCATCTTTGTCATGTGATAATTAAATTACAGTTATCAATACAAGAGAGTAAAAAATACAAAGATTTTTTTTGTAAATCTTTCAATCGTGTCATTTTAGGGGGTGCGGTTATCCGGCAATTCCAAATCAATAAAAAGAAATTTAATTTTATCAGAAAGTAAATGTTGTAGTTAACAAATGAATTGAATAAATTGAATGTGGAATTTGTATCGAAGTAGTTCATGTGATATGAATTACTTCGAACATTTTCTTTTTTGGAATAAGTGATTTTTTCTATGCTCCTAAAATGAACCGCAATCAATCAATTAATAGTTGCCAGGACGCTGAATCGCAATATTTAATAGATTTACTACTATATCATTAAATATCAACTATTACTTACAATACAAGAACAAAATAGAAAAGTGCACAATCGAAAATGCCTTGCGGTATTTTGAAATTTGAATTTTAATTGGTTTGTTGAGCGTGTTATTTCTGTTAATAGCTTACCTATCGCAGATTCCGACATATCGTGGCTGTGGTCAGTACTTTCCATTTTGGAAAGTAAAATTATATAATGATTAAAAAAAACAGTGTATTATGGATATTAAAAGATTTTTTGGAGGATTACTTACCGTTCTGGGTATTTGTAGTCTTATCTATACAGCAATTTTATTTATCAATTTAACAAGTGGACCACATGCTGTACGGGAAATTATCATTTTTGGACTTCTCGGACTCCTGTTTTTTATATCAGGAATAAGTCTGGTTCGCACAGTAAGGGATAATTAATGAATTTTGATGGAATAATGACAGGTTTTCCGTTTGGAAAATATTCAATAAAAAATAAAATAATTCGAAATGGCATTCATAGATTACTATAAAATATTAGGGATAGATAAATCGGCATCCGAAAAAGATGTCAAAAATGCATATCGTAAATTAGCCCGGAAGTTTCATCCCGATTTGAATCCGAATAATCAGGATGCAAAAGATAACTTTCAGAAGATCAATGAGGCAAATGAAGTGTTGAGTGATCCTGAAAAACGCAAGAAATATGATCAGTACGGTAAAGACTGGCAACATGCGGATGAATTTGAAAAACAAAAACAGCAACAATCGCAACAATCTCAATCTTCGGGATCACGCGGTGGTGGTGGCTTTTCGGGTGGAGCGTCGCAAGGTGATTTCTCTGATTTCTTTGAATCCATGTTTGGTGGATCGACAGGAGGGGGTAGAGGAAGGCAGCAAGCTAAATACAGGGGCGAGGATTATACCACAGAGATTCATCTCGACCTGATTGATGCGTATAAATCGCACAAACAAACCCTGACAGTCAATGGAACTACAATTCGAATCACCATTCCGGCAGGTGTCGAAAACGGACAGATTATTAAGATTGCCGAACATGGCGGACCGGGTGAAAATGGCGGACCAAACGGTGATTTATACATTACCTTTGTTGTTGCAAATCACCAGACCATCAAACGACTAGGCAACAATTTGTTTTGTAATGTTGAGTTGGATCTGTATACAGCCGTATTAGGAGGTGAAATTACCATTGACACCCTGGATGGAAAAGTAAAATTAAAGGTGAAACCGGAAACCCAACAGGGAACAAAAGTAAATCTGAAAGGAAAAGGATTCCCTGTTTATAAAAACGAAGGACAGTTCGGAGACTTACAGATTACCTATTCTGTCCGGATACCGACTAACCTGACTGATAAACAGAAAATACTGTTTCAGGAACTGAGAGACAGTTTGTAGTTGCTGATTACCACAGATTATATAAAGAGATTAAAGAAAGATATTGTCCACAGATTACATAAAAAGATTAATGAAAGATGTTGTCGACAGATTACATAAAAAGATTAAAGAAAGAAGTTGTCGACAGATTACATAAAGAGATTACATAAATAGATTGTCCACGGATTACACAGATTTACACAGATTATTTGGATTGATTATCTTCAATGTTTATGAATAAAGAAGATTTAAATCAATGCGGTTTAGTTCGTGTTTCTTTTCGGTAAATCGGAATCTACGATGTGAAAATTAGTGTTTTAGTGCCTTCGTGGCTAATATTATCTTGACTATCTTGCCACAAGTCTCTAATTCACAATCCATCAGTTGATGGACTTTGAATAGTAAATAGTTATTATTAAAATACGAATAGATATGCAAACAGAATATTTAATAGCCATCGATGAGTTCTGTGTAAAACACGACATTGAGGTATCCTTTATCAATTCGTTGCAAGAAACGGGATTGATAGAAATTACAACGATTGATGAGGCCGAATTTATTCATGTGGAACAAATCAGGCAACTCGAGAAATTTATACGTTTCCATTATGAAATGGATATTAACATCGAAGGTATTGAAACAATATCGCATTTGTTAGAACGTGTAAACGAATTGCAGCAAGAAATTGTTGCTCTTAAAAATAAGGTGGGACTTTATGAATAGGAGTGAGGAATGAGAGATGAGGAATGAGGAAAGAGAGATGACTGTTTATAAAGATAAAATTATGTACTTTTGTAGTTGCAACACTAATTTCAAAGAGTAAAATAGTACGATTGATTCCCGATTACAGAAAATTATAGCGCAACAATTGTAACACCTAAAATTCAACCCTGTCTGATTAAAAAAAACTTTTTCAGGCAGCAGAACTAAAGCAAAAAGAAATAAATCATTTCAAACCAGTTTATTAACAGAAATATTCTGAGTGGTTCCAATAAGTCGAATTGTTCTATATGTAAGAATATCTTTATTTTGAAGTAGATGGTTTAGGATACGGTTGTAATTATATCTCCGTTAGCTTGCTGACTAGGGGTATGCAGAAGTGTCCATTTTCGTGACGAATAAAACTCCTATGATGGGTCACGATTCAATTCACCCGGTACATTATTCCCGATAACCGGATTAGTTGTCAGAATTAAAATTCCTTTTTTCAAAAATTAAAAATTAGAATGAATAAAGTAAAATCACTTTTAAAGAAAACTTTAAAAGCTATCTTATGGGTGGTTGGTATCTTCGTACTGTTATTCATCATTCTCGCTGTTCTTATACAATTCCCATCCATTCAAACGAAAATAGTTCATGCTGCAACTTCGTTTGTCAGCGGCAAGACCCATACACGGGTTGAAATAAAAAATATAAGTATATCCTTTCCAAAAACGGTCGTACTGAAAGGACTCTTTCTGGATGATTTAAAAAAAGATACACTTATTTATGCAGGCCGGGCAGATATAAACATTGCGTTAACTGATTTACTATTCAGTAAAATCAACGTAAGTTCTTTTGCTTTGGAAGACGTTACTCTTCACCTGAACCGTTCCTCCAATGATTCGTTATACAACTTTAATTTTTTGTTGACAGCCTTTACCGACACCACCAAAAAAGTCAACCCGGTACCAAAAACGCCTTCCAAATGGAAATTCTCTGTCAATAAGGTTAATCTTAAAAATATAAGGATTCGTTTTGATGATCAATACGGGGGTATTCTGGCCAATACATCGTTCGATAATTTAAAATTGAAGATGGATAAGATTGATCTTGAAAAATCAAACTATGTCATTGATGACTTACTGTTAGACGGATGTCAGGCAACCGTTCGAATGAAAGCATCAAAGAATTCAAAACCGAATAATCCGAATAATCCGAATAGTGTTTCACCTAAGATTACTGCCAATAAAATACGAATTATTAATACGGCTTTAATTTACAATGATTTAGTTGGAAAGCAGACTGTAAATGCAACCATCAATGAATTTGAATTAAAATCGGGATCGGTGGATCTTGAAAAACAATTGGTTTCACTGAACCGAATCTCCTTATCAAAAAGTAAGATTGAATATTTGACCATTAGAACTGCAGTACCGGTCACTAAAAACATAACCGGAACAGTAACACCAAAAAGTGACTGGAAAGTTGCGGTCCAACAGGTTGAAATGAAAGATAATTCAATGAGTTATCAGGTCAATAACACCCCGGTTTTAAAAAATGCTTTTGATGCAAATCATATGTATTTTAAATACTTTTCTTTGGGGGCGAAGGACATTCAGTATTCTGCAGCAAAAACCGAAGCTACCATACTTAAATTCAACGCGATTGATAAGAACCATTTTGTCATAACCAAATTTGAGACCCGCTTTAGCATGGATAAACATTCCATAACAGCCAGGAAGCTGAAAGTAAAAACCACTAACTCTACCTTGGATGCTGATGTGAATCTGCGATTTGCTTCATTAAATTCATTAAAGTCATCGTTGCCAACTCTGTATCTGAATGTAACTATGAGAAATGTGAGTGTACGAAATGAGGATATCCTGTATTTTAATCCTCAGCTGATCAGGCAGCCTTTCTTTCAAAACAAAAAGAATATCACTTCAATGACAGGTGTCCTGACCGGTAGGATAAATCAACTGAAAGGGAAGAACCTGACAGTAAAGACAGGGTCAAATACTGTTCTTAAAACGAATTTCACGATCACAGGATTACCCAATGCCAGAACAGCGACGTATAACTTTCCGGATCTGAATATAACTTCCGGCAAACAGGACATTGTGATGATGGCCGGACCGTCTGTTCCTAAAAGTATTGAACTCCCTGAAGATATAAACATTCAGGCTGTCTTCAACGGAAAAATCAAGTCGTTTAAAACTACTATAGGCCTTACCAGTAGCTTTGGAGATGCCGGTCTGACGGCAAGTATCGATCCACAGGAAAATTTTAGCGGGCAAATGAATATCCCGGGCTTTGATCTTGGCAAATTAATGAAAGATAAATTGATGTATGGTCCCGTCACCTTAAAAGCCGATTTCAGCGGCCATGGTTTGGATAAAAATACGATCAGTGCCAACCTGAAAGCAGAAGTACCGCAGATTTACCTCAACAAATATACCTATCACAATCTGAATATTGACGGAAAAGTTACCGGTAGGGAGTTCGAAGGAAAAGTAAATCTGAATGACAAGAACGCCGTGTTTGATTTTGATGGACTTGTAAATTTAAATCCTACGAAAGAAAGTTATAAATTTAATCTGAATGTCCAGGGTATTGACCTTCAGAAACTAAACCTGACAAAGGATGATTTGCGGATCAGTATGAATGCATCTGCCAATTTAAAGGGAGGAACAGTAACGAGTCTGAACGGAACGGCCGGCATATCGAAAATCATACTGGCGCATGGATTGAAAAAATACAAACTCGATTCGTTATTGATCGCTTCAATTAATGAACCCAAACGGAGTGAGATCAATGTCAGAAGCTCACTTATTGGTATAAAATACAATGGAAAAGTTTCACCGGTAGCGCTTCCAGCCTTGCTCAGCAATTTCATTGATCGTTATTTCAGGTTTTCGGATGCTAAACCGGTAAAAAGAAATAACGAGATGTCGGATTTTAATTTTGAAATTCAACTTCACAATCATCCTATCCTGTCGGAGGTTTTTATTCCTGAAATGAAAGAATTTATTCCGGGACTTATACAGGGAAGTTATGATAGTTTGAAGAATAACCTCAAACTGTCAGCCAGTATCCCTAAACTTGTCTATGGGACCACTGAGATGAACGACTTGTTGCTGGAAGTCAATACTGATTCTACGGCATTGAATTATAAGCTTTCCAGCAGCAGCATTGTCAACTCTCAGATCGCGCTTGATAACTTTATATTTGACGGGAAACTCTCAGGAAATAAATTGCTGGCCAATATTTCATCCATCGATGATGACCAGAATAAAAAAATAGTAATGCATTCACAAATCTCAAGGGACAAAGGGAACTATGTCCTTTCGTTCGATCCGAAAGAATTCTATCTGATGAATAATCAATGGACTATTGCTGATGATAATTATATTAAATTCGGACCACAGGGATTTTTAATTCATCATTTGTTCTTTAATAATGGCGACAATCAGATCAATGTTGCCTCGGTGCACGATAAATTTAACGATGACCTGAACATTGCCATAAAGAATTTTAATCTGAATGATATATCCCAAATTGTTGAAAAGGATACCAGCCTGGTGGCAGGAACTGTAAATGGAAATGTGTTACTGAAAAGAGTTAATAATTCGTATGGGATTATAGCTGATGCTCAAATCGGGAATCTGGCAGTGCATGATGTGCCGATTGGCAATGTGACTTTAAAAGCCGATAATGCAACTACTCAAAAATTTGATATTGATTTGAAATTATCGGGCGAAAATAATAACCTGACGGCAAGCGGAACATTTATTCCCAACGGGGGTGATAACTCCATTAATATCAACGGGGATATCCAATCACTTTCTATGAAGACAATTGAAGCCTTCTCCATGGGACAAATCAGTGAAACTTCCGGAAAAATGACAGGCAATTTTTTAATTAAAGGGAAAACAAGTGCACCGGATATAACCGGGGAAATGGTATTCGAGAATGCCTTTATAAAACCGGCTGTGTTAAATAACCGGTTGGAGTTAAAACATGAAACTATTCAATTGAAAACGGAAGGACTTTATTTCAATAACTTTACCATGCTGGATGCCACCCAACATGCTGCGGTTATCAATGGGTCCGTTCAAATGAAACAGTTTAAAAATTTCATATTCGCATTGCAGGTCAATGCCAAAAATTTTATGCTGTTTAATACCACTTCAAAACAGAATAAAGAATTCTTTGGCCGTATGATTATCGACAGTAACATTGATATAAAAGGACCTATGAGTCTGCCGGTAGTCAATGCAAAGTTAAAGATGAAGAAGGGCTCCAACTTTACGTTCGCAGTTCCCGAAAATAAACTGACCACGGACCGGGGCGGCGATGTGATTGAATTTAATGATTCACTGAAATTCAATCCGATATTAAACAGAAAGGAAATAAAGATTGTTGAAAAGACAGGGTTTTCGGGATTTGATCTTTCCTCTATTATAGAAATTGATAAAGAGGCAACGTTGCGGTTGTTGATGGACCCGGCTTCAACCGATTCACTGGTTGTGAAGGGTGAAGCTGCATTGAGTTTCACGATGGACCGAAGCGGCAAGATGAGTCTGACAGGAGCTTATAATCTGAATGACGGAAGTTATCTGGTGTCTCTTCAATCGGTTATTAAAAAGAAATTTGAAATTGTGCCCGGAAGTACCATTCTCTGGAACGGGGATCCTATGGATGCCGAAATAAACATCAATGCCACCTATACCCAACGGGCTGCACCCATTGATTTAATGTTCGATCAGATGACCGGTCTTAGTGAGACGGATAAAGGGGGATATAAACAACCGTATCCTTTTTTGGTAACACTAAAGCTTCGTGGAGCCATTCTACATCCCGTAATCAGTTTCGAAATACAATTACGCCCGGAGGACAAAGGCGTCTTAGGTGGGGTTGTAAATCAGAAACTAACGTTGTTGAATGCCGACGAATCGGCTTTGAATAAACAGGTATTTGCACTGTTGGTATTGGGGCGATTTGTACAGGAAAATCCATTACAATCGGAAACAGGAGGAACGGAATCGTTGTTACGTTCCACAGTAGGTAACTTTTTATCTACCGAATTAAATAAATTAAGTTCTAAAATTGTGCCGGGGGTGGAGTTGAATTTTGATATCCAATCGTATGAAGATTACCAGACCGGGCAGGCCCAGGGAAGAACGCAGGTAGGGATCGGATTAAAAAAACAGTTGTTCAATGAACGGCTTTCAGTACAAATAGGTGGTAATATAGATGTTGAGGGAGCAAAGGCTCAACAAAACTCGGCAAGTGATTTTACCAGTGATATTACTATAGAATATAAATTAACAAAAGATGGCCGGTATCGTTTTAAAGCATTCAGGCATAATCAATATGAAGGTGCCATCGATGGTCAGTTGGTGGAAACAGGAGCAGGGGTTGTGTATGTTCGTGATTTCGACAAATGGAAAGATTTCTTTATGTCACCGGTTAAGAGAAAAGCTAAAAATAAATCAGAAAACAAGAATGATACAATCAAGGCTAAATAAATATATTCTGATTTCCATCTGCATGCTGTTATTTGCATGCAGTGGTACGAAGCATTTGCCTAAAGGTGAAAAGCTGTATACCGGTGCGGAAATAAAACTGGTATCGATGGATAAGATCTCCGGTGGTATCAATAAAGGACTGATTAAAACACTGGCCAAAGCATCAGTACGTCCCTTACCAAATTCAAGCTATTTTGGAATGCGCCCTCAATTGATGTTGTATATGTCAGCAGGTGACAATCCCAGGAGTAAATTTAAAAAGTGGTTACGTAAGATCGGACAGGCCCCGGTATTGATGAGTGCTGTGAAACCAGAAGTAACTACAGCCGTTATCGATTCCAAACTATTCAATATTGGAATTTTCAACAGCATGACTGAATTCAGCGTTGTTGAAAAAAAACATACTGCCTCTATAGTGTACACAAGTTTTGTTCATGCACGCTATAAGGTGAAAACTGTCGTCTATTCAATTCCGGATGACAGTCTGAGTAAGGTAATTCATTCGGGCATGAATATGACAGCTATTCATGAGGGAGATGAATATAACCTCGATCTGCTGAAACTTGAAAGGGTCAGAATCGACGCTGTATTGAAAGACAGGGGGTATTTTTATTTCAATCCCGATTATTTATTGTTTAAGGCTGATACTTCGGATGTGAGCCATACTGTTTCGTTAAAGCTAACCCTGAAAGACAGCATCCCTGAAAATGCCCTGACAGTTTACAGGATCAGAAATGTGTTCATCAATCAAAATTATTCATTATCCGATGTCACGAAAGACAGTACCATTGATACTGTTATGTATCGACGGGCTGTGTATATGGGAAAAGCAGATGAACAGAATATCAGTCCGAGGGTTATCGCCAGATCGGTATATCTCCGAAAAAAACAAATCTATTCCAGGGAGAATCATACCATTACGCTGAACCGCCTGATGTCGATGGGAAATTTTAAATTCGTTCAGGTAAAGTTCTCGGAAAGTGATACCACAGCAAACGGATATTTAGATGTCACCATTTTAATGACTCCCATGCCTAAATATACATTCAGGACCGAGCTTGATCTTATTTCAAAATCAAATAACTATACCGGTCCCCAGTTGAATTTAAGTGTGCTGAACCGGAATACATTTAAAGGCGCTGAACTACTGAACCTGACCATGGCCGGATCATTTGAAACTCAAATAGGGCAGGGTGCTAATTTGTTTTCCTATTCCCTGAATCCCCAGGCTGAGTTGACCTTTCCTCGTTTCCTGGTCCCCTTTAATATTAAATCGCATAGCAGGTATAACCCGAAAACACGGTTGTTGCTATCCTATAATTTTTTAAAGCGGGTGAATTATTTTGATATGAATACTTTTCAATTTATTTATGGTTTTAAATGGAAAGAAAGTACCCGTGTTGATCAGGAATTCAATCCGGTGAATATAAGCTATACGACCATTGGAAATCGATCGGCAACTTTTGATACCTTGTTACTCCGCAATCCTTTTTTGGCGAAAAGCTATGAAGAGCAATTTATTGCAGGTGGAAGCTATTCGTTTACCTATAACGAGCAAATGCTTCCGGCAAAGAAGACACAGCTTTATTTCCATTTTGCAGCAGAGACTGCCGGAAATCTTTTTTCACTGGTAAACTTAGTAGGTGGCAATAAAGTCTCTTCCAATCAACCATCAAAAATAGTTGGAGCTATTTATTCGCAATATGCCAAACTGAGTGTTGAGGGTCGTGCATTCTACAATTTCCCGGATAATAATAAAATAGCACTCCGCTTATTTGCCGGAGTGGCCAATCCGTATGGTAATTCTTCTGTAATGCCTTACAGCAAACAATTTTTTAGTGGCGGACCAAACAGTATTCGTGCTTTTCAGATCAATTCATTGGGACCGGGAACCTATCACCAGGGTGATTCTACCAAGGAATTCCTGCAACTGGGAGGTGATATTAAACTGGAAATGAATGCTGAATATCGATTTGGCATATACCGGTTTTTAAAAGGTGCCTTGTTTGTAGATGCCGGTAATGTGTGGTTGCAAAAATCAAATCTTTCCAATACAGGAAGTCCCTTTCTGTTTTCGACATTCCTGAATGAACTGGCGGTAGGAGCAGGGGTGGGATTACGAATCGATGTATCCTTCTTTATCCTGCGCTTTGATCTTGCCATGCCACTCCGGAAACCCTGGCTGCCGGATAAACAACGTTGGGTAACCAATCAGATAAACTTTGGAAGTTCTACCTGGAGAAGCCAGAATCTGTTGCTTAATATAGCAATCGGTTATCCTTTTTAATCCTGGAGAAGTTTTACAAAGTTATATTTAGTAATGAATAGTCTGATCTCTGTAATCAGACAAATTTGCGAACTATTAAACTGTATTCAAATAATCTGTTTTAACATCAGAATCTGATTCAACCGAAATGTGTTGAATCAGATTTTGTGCTTTTATGTAATTCAGCACTGACTCTTTCATCGTAAAGCTGAAAGATAGTCCATTAAATTCATCTCCTTTAAAGTAAACCTGTCTGTAATAATCCGCAATTCAACTATTTACGATTGGGAATATGTGATGCAAATCGCAACACTGTGTAGGAAAATACTACACTATTGAACCCGGTTTTTGTAGTGCCAATTCTGTAAGATGTACATATACAGACTGCTACCATTCCTGGCGGTTTTGGTATGAAGCTTGACTATACCAGAACAGACATATAAGTGTCAAACTCATTTAAAAAATAAACGTATGAAAAAAGTAATGTTTTTTGCATTTAGTGTCATGATGATGACAGGTGCGTCGGCTTTCGCTCAGGATGTTGTTAAATCAGCTAAAGACTCTACAGCTACTACTGTAACAACGACAACCACTAAAGTTGAACCCGTTAAAACGGATATCAAAACTGCTGAACTTCCAAAACTAGTAACCGATCTGATTACAACTTTCAAAGCACAGGGATGGGAAGCTGCCGAAACTTCTTCTTCTGTAAAACAAGGAACTGCTGATTTTTACGAAGTAACATTCAAAAAAACCGCTTCAGGAGAAACTAAAAGTATTTATATCGATGCCCAGGGGAAAATTGTAAATCAATAATACCTCATTAAGTAAGTATCAAAATATTCAAAAATAGAGATGTAAGTCTCAAACTCATTAAAAAAACAAACATATGAAAAAAGTAATGTTATTTGCATTAAGCGTCATGATGATGGCTAGTGCGTCGATTTTCGCTCAGGATGTGGTTAAAACTGCTAAAGACTCAACTGCTACAACTGTAACAACCACAACGACTAAAGCCGAACCTGTTAAAACAGCTATTAAAACAGCCGAACTTCCAAAGCCGGTCACCGATTTGATTACAACATTCAAGGCTCAGGGTTGGGAAGCTGCCGAAAGTGCTTCTTCTGTAAAACAAGGAACTGCTGATTTTTATGAAGTAACCTTCAAAAAAACCGCTTCAGGAGAAACTAAAAGTATTTATATCGATGCTCAGGGGAAAATTGTAAATCAATAAGACCTCAGTAAGTATCAAAGTATTCAAAAATAGAGATGTAAGTCTCAAACTTAAAAAAACAAACATATGAAAAAAGTAATGTTATTTGCATTAAGCGTCATGATGATGGCTAGTGCGTCGATTTTCGCTCAGGATGTGGCTAAAACTGCTAAAGACTCAACTGCTACTACAGTAACAACAACAACGACTAAAGCTGAACCCGTTAAAACTGCCATTAAAACAGCCGAACTTCCAAAGCCAGTCACTGATTTGATTACAACATTCAAGGCTCAGGGTTGGGAAGCTGCCGAAAGTGCTTCTTCGGTAAAACAAGGAACAGCTGAATTTTATGAAGTAACCTTCAAAAAAACCGCCTCAGGAGAAACTAAAAGCATTTATATTGATGCTCAGGGGAAAATTGTAAATCAATAAGACCGGATTAAAAAAAGTTTTAATTCATACAGTCGTTATTATTTAAAGAAACAGGAACTGAAATCATTCAGCTCCTGTTTTTTTTTGTGTACTTTTGTAGCTAATTAAAACCGAAATTATTTATGGCTAACATTCTCCTGGTTGAGGACGATAAAACCTTTGTCCAAATACTGCAAGGCTTTCTGATAAAAAAGGGCTTTGAGGTAGATGCCATTAATTGTATCAAGGACGCCTTAACTTCTATTAATAAAAAAGAATATCAGCTTATACTACTCGATTATCGGTTGCCGGATGGCATAGGACTTGATTTAATTAAATTGCTACGCTCCAGAAACAATAAAACACCCATTATAGTCATTACCAGTTTCCTTGACATTAGAACAGCTGTAAATGCTGTTAAGATGGGTGCATTCGATTATATTACAAAGCCAATTATGCCCGACGAATTGTTGATGATCATTCAACAGGCAATAGGTAAAAAGGAGACCGCGCAATTAAGTACACTTCCTATTTACAACCGGTTTATTGAAGGTGAGAGCGAGAGGTCTGTGCAATTGAATGAATATGTAAAACTTGTGGCACCCACTGAAGTCTCGGTAATTATACAAGGCGAAAGTGGCACAGGGAAAGAACATATTGCGCGCAGTATTCATGCTTTAAGCAAGCGGTCGGAAGCTCCCTTTGTAGCGATCGACTGTGGTACCCTTTCTTCTGAATTGGCTGCGAGTGAATTGTTCGGACATTCCAAGGGCTCTTTCACAGGTGCCATGCAGGACAAAAAAGGTCAATTCGAAATGGCCAATAAAGGTACATTCTTTTTGGATGAGGTTGGAAATCTGAGCTATGAAGTTCAGGTGAAATTGTTGAGGACACTACAGGAGAAAGTGATTCAACCGGTTGGTAGTAACCATACGGTGAAAATAGATATCCGGATTATTGCAGCTACCAATGAAGACTTGTTGTTGAAGGTCAAAAACGGAAGCTTCAGGGAAGATTTATATCACCGGCTCAATGAATTTAAAATTCTTGTTCCGGCATTACGTCAACGAAAAGATGATCTGGCACAATTTGTCCAACATTTCATATTTCTTTCGAATGTAGAACTTGGGAAAAATGTAAAAACAGTTTCAACCGAAGTCATGCAAATATTTATACAATACGAATGGCCGGGCAATTTAAGGGAACTTAAAAATATCATCAAACGTGCTGTACTTCTTTCAAAGGGCAATATCATCGAAAAGGAAGTGTTGCCGGAAGAAATGATCCTGGAAAGTCTCGTCAATCATCCTGTCCAATCGGAGTTTGATTTAAAAGCTTTACAGGAAATCAGTGAACGTGAAACGATTATAAAAACGTTGCAGGAAGTGAAATATAATAAATCGAAAGCTGCACGTTTACTTAATATTGACCGGAAAACACTTTATATGAAAATGGCAAAGTATAATATCAATGATTAAAAATGAAAATCCATACTAAGCCGGTTTATCTATTTCTAACATTACCGCCTCTATCAGTTCACTTATTTCTACGATAACTCCATTCAACACGATGGTTCCTTTTGTGAAATCATAAGGAAGTTTGAGATTCATTTCAATTTTTCGAAGTTTAAATGATAAGGTTACATCCCCTATCTGACCAATTCTACCGGCTAGCTTATGAAACATCTCCATAAGTCCGTTTTGGTCCTGTTGATCTACTAACTGACGAAGTATAACCAGGTCTTTGCTTGTCTCAGAGATAAACGAGTGCAGGCTTTTATTGAGGAGTTCCTGATCATTCATACACATGGTTTGCAGTGCTGTCAGGTCAAGTCTGGTCGGATTTCCGGAATTGTCTTTTAAGCAGGATATCAGATCCGCTTCTTTAAAAGGCTTCGTTAATAATCCATCAAATCCATGTTCTAAAATATCAGATTGTTCATCTTTTAAGACATTCGCAGTAAGTGCAATGATTTTTACTCCTTTCTTTATCCTGCCACGAAGAATTTTACAAAGTTCAATTCCATCTATTCCCGGCATTCTGATATCTGTAAATATCAGGCTTATTTCATTATCCCAATCTTGTTGAATAAGTTTTTCTGACGAAACCTGGCATGTATGATTGATACCGTATTTGTCGAATATATTCGAACACAGTTTTAGTATAAAAGGATCATCGTCAATGATTAATACTTTTCCTGTGAAATGAATTTTAATTGGCTGTACTGTCTTGGAATGTACCGTTTCTGCCCTTTCCCCGTTCTCGAAAGTAAGAGTTACCATAAACCGGGATCCTTTATTCAAAATGCTCTTTGCACTCAGTATGCCTCCCTGTTCTTCAACCAATCGTTTTACAATGTTCAACCCCAACCCTGTACCACCTTTTGGATTTTGAGACGTTGAATCGGCTTGTTCGAATTCATTGAAGATCCTGTTTAAATCGTTTCTTGAAATTCCAATTCCCGAATCGATAACCTGAAATGAAAATTCAGTGCATGTATCCTTTATTTTCGAT
>Ga0302287_10000599_pt1 | contig 17216 bp, 17 predicted proteins | sample III_Fen_E2_4_FD_200452 | JGI IMG/M metagenome (GOLD analysis project Ga0302287, IMG submission 200452) | Peat permafrost microbial communities from Stordalen Mire near Abisko, Sweden - III_Fen_E2_4 | ecosystem: Environmental > Terrestrial > Soil > Wetlands > Permafrost | place: Sweden: Abisko...
CACGCTCAACGGCTCGGGCCTTGCTACGCCTCGCGTCATGGTCGCCATCTGCGATCATTACCAACAGGCCGATGGCTCGCTCGTGATTCCAGAAGTGCTGCGCCCATATATGTTTGGAATGGAAAAGATTTCGCCTAAGGCATAAATCAATTTTGATGATAAAGAAAACGCACCCTGCTTAAGCGGGGTGCGTTTTTCATAGAGAAGAACAAATCGTTTATGGGCCAAGTAAGCAGCGCACTGAATTGCCTTGTGTAATAGGATACGAGGACTTATCAATAGAATAAGCGTTATAGGCGAGCATGCGTCCATTCGCTTGAGTTCCTCCAACATCGAGAGTAGAAGTCCACCAGTAGCCACGCTTACCCAATAGAGTGTACGTAGCCGAACCCGCGTTATATCCACTAGGTAATGCAGTGAATCCCGTGGTGTTTGTCCCTGAATTTACTGCCCACCCCGTTGTCGCCATAAGAGTGTACATATTAGCGCTCTGATCTAATATTTCCCACTCACTTGAATCAGGCAAATGCCAACCGCTTGGGCAAACTGTTTTTGCTGTTGCATAGTCATACAACCTACCATAAGTTGTACACAGAGCAGAGTTGTCATTGTAGCACCAAGAACTATCTGGAGCAGTCGAGGGTATAAAGTTCAAGTTTTCTGCCATCCACGTTTGCGTTCCAATAACGACAGTCTTATAAACCCTGCCATCGCGACCGTCTGTAACCGAACCATACGAATACCCCAATGCAGATGATGAGGAAGATGCAGCAATGCTACTCGATGACGCGACCACAACGCTAGATGATGATGCAGCGACGCTACTTGACGATACAACCACGACACTAGATGACGATGCGACCACGCTACTTGATGACGCAACCACAACGCTGGATGACGAGGTAACTAAGCTACTTGATGATCGCGCCACACTAGATGATGATGCGACAGCGGTAATTGACGATGACACAATAGTGCTATTTGATGACAACACCGTTGCACTTGAAGATGATCCCAAAACACTGTTGGATGATATCACTACGCCACTAGAATTTGCCTGTGACGATTCTGGAAGCGAAGAGGACTCTTGTGAGGCAGTCCATGCGCCGGTTATGGTGCTCGGATCTTGACGATCAATACTAGAACACGAGACAAGTGCGGCGAAAATAAATGTGGCTGGGAACAGAATTTTTTTCGCATTGCTTTTCATTTCGAATCTCCTTCTGGCAAGAACCAAAGAATAGCACCGAGGATCAAAGTTCCAATGGATATTCCATAGCTAACAGCACGATCAGTCTTGGCGTTGTTGATGTTGTGGTATGCCACAGAAGCTTGCAAAGAATCTCCTAGAGTCTTTGCTCCATCATAGTCCTTCGCATAGTCTTTCCCTTTGCTGTCGAACCAATAACCGCCTCCTGCCCCTAACAGCGCAGAGCCCCAAAGACCGATGGCTATTTTCCGCTTCAAGCTCAACGGTTTAGAAACACGCATGGGTAATGCATCAGCAGGCACAACAGGGGTCACTTTTTTTGCACCAGATTCTGGAGATACGGACTCTGTTTTATATACAGCCTCAGAAAGTTTCCTCGCGGCTTCGGAACAAACAGCTTCGTAAACCTCGGACAAATCACCTTCCTTGGAAAACTCCACGGTTTTCAAAATTTGTCCTGTACTTACATCGATATATTCAAGGCGAAATGCATACTTGGATCCAAACTTGACCATATTGCCTGCGACTAGATTATCTACACCGAGCAACTGTCCAACCTGCACTTTGCATTCTGAATTATTGCAAGCACCAGTCTGCTGAAATCCTTGTTCTTTCAGAATGAAATCCATTTTGCCGCGATCAAGTACAGTAAACTTGCCTGTAGAAATAAGCTCGCTGGTAAATTGTCCCGTAATGAAATTCAATTGCTCAGGAGTCACCGTTTTATCACCGATAAATGGCAAAACAGCAACGGTGGGCGAACCCTTTTTTACTGCTGGAACAACCCCTTGGGCATACAAGCCTACCGCCAAGAACAAAAAAACGCTCACCAGCAAACAAATCCTCAGATTCATGGAATCTCCTAGTGGAAACTGTCTAGAAATTTTAGACTCAAAAAACGAGCATATCGCGCATACTAATTCCACCTTGGTAAGAAGCGATAAGCCATGTATACAATGATAATAAAAGGACAGACTCTATCAGCAATCACGTGACAGCCCGCACATGAGCTGCGCATCTCTAGCCAGCGCTTGGAATTTCGAAGTCCGTGGTGGAGGCTTGTCGCAGATCAAAATTGACCGCTATATTTGCAACATGATCATTGACGATATCACAACTCGTAGCGAAGACGAAACCTTGCAGTGGGCCCAGTCCTTTGCATCTAAACTCACGCGAGGCGATGTGCTTGCTTTGCATGGAGACTTGGGTGCAGGTAAAACGGTGGTGAGCCGTGGAATCGCGCTGGGACTAGGGTTCACAGGCGGTGTGCATTCCCCAAGCTACGCGCTGGTACACGAGTATCCAAACGATCCACCGATTTACCACCTCGATCTTTATCGCTTGGGGCCCCATGCAGACTTGCATGAAATCGGGATCGAACATTATTCGTTTAGCGAAGGGATCACGCTAATTGAATGGCCCGAACGCTTGTCGGGGCTAGATGTAGGTGTGCATTACGAAGTAAAGATTGAACGAGTGAACGAAGACACTCGCAGAATCACGGTGGACTCGAAGCGTTAAGATTCCCTATTCCTTCAGCACCATGCCACCGCCTTGCTGCGCGGCTTCTTCGAGAAGCTTTTCTGCACGGCGCACTAGGCCTAGCGAAGCTTCTTCGTCCTTTAATTGCACCACAGCAACCGTAAGGCTCATTTGATGTTTTTCTGAGTTCACAATGAATTTTAAATCGGCGAGGCGGTCTTGCAAGCGTTGCCCTACAAGGGCTGCACCTTGGGTCGGAGTTTCTGGTAAAAGAATGGCGAACTCATTGGCTCCAAAGCGGCAACCTAAATCCGAGCGACGCAAATATCCAAGAATCGATTGCCCCATTTCTTTCAAAACGCGATCTCCTTCACCATAGCCATGCTTATCGTTGTACGCACGGAATTCATCAACGCGAATCAGCACCAGCGAAAGCTCGCGGCCATAGCGGCGAACTCGGCGAATTTCATGTTCTAGTTCCGCATAAAAGTAGCGCGTATTGTAGAGTCCCGTAAGGCTATCGGTTGCGCTTAGAGTTCTCAATGAGAGATCATCACGGCGGCGTTCGATGCTCCAAATTGCAAGGCCAATCGTTACAAAGAAAACACTTGCGATTCTTTCTAGCTCATAGATCCGCAACAGTCCATGATCCACTTGTTTCATCTGCATAAGCCATTCCGTTGCGTTGGAAAGGAACATGGCAGAGAAGCCAAGAAAAAGCGAATAGAATACTTGTGGCGATGTGGGTGTCATCAACAGGAATATCACCCAGACAAAGACCAGTACACTACGTGCAGCAAGCGATACAAAACCGAGGTCAGATGGAGCCGTGATTAACTCAGGACCACTAAGGCCGACAAAGACTTGCCAGGCAGTCAACATCATCAGAATAATGAACAGAAAAGGTTTGAGCGAACCTTTTGAATCTGAACTAGCCATAAGACCCCCAAACAGCGAAAACCTAAGCTTATTATAACAGATATTGGACTAATTGAAAGAAAATTATTGCGATAACCCCTTCGTCCATGGGCAGATAAGCAAGAATAAGACGGTGGGGGTACGCAATAATTTGAAAACGTGCGAAGCGACAACGCTCATTGCTACGCAAGATTGTGTTGCGTGCGTCGCTGACTTCAAAAAAATCCTCCGGTGTAACCAGAGGACCCTTTTAATATTTGTTGCATGGAATCGATGTGATTTGCTTACAGCGACCGAACCTTGTCCACAAAGTTGCGGCTTACAGGTAGGCCACTCTTTAGTTTGTCGTTGAGCACTACTTTAAGGCGGCCACCAAACTGGCGCTGAATTTCAGCGATGCGACTAATGTTCACTAGGTGCGCGCGGTGTATGCGCATGAACTTCGATGGATCAAGGCGTGCTTCGAGTTCCACTAAGGGTGTATCGATCACGTACTTGGATTCATCGGTATGCACCGTGGTGTATTTGTCTTCGGCTTCAAAGCGAATCGTTTGCTCGATATTGAGCAGAAGAGTGCGATCGCCAATCTTCACTTGAATGCGCTGCAAATAATTGGTAGCAGGATTTTGCCCTTCCATCAGCTTGCGTACAGTGTCCATGATTGCTGGATTTGCCTTGGAATTCAAGCGTTCAAGCTTTGCAATTGTGGCTTTTAAACGATCTGCTTCAATGGGCTTTAGCAAGTAATCTACGGCAGATTCTTCGAAAGCTTTGATCGCATATTCATCAAAAGCGGTTGCAAAAACAACCCAAGGAATCTCATCATTCTTCAGCTGTGAAATGACTTCTAGTCCAGTCATACCAGGCATTTGGATGTCAATGAATACCAAGTCTGGCTTGAGTGTGCGAATTTTTTCTAGTGCTTGCACACCATCTTGGGCTTCACCCAAAATCTCGACTTTATCCGCAAATGGTTCGAGCAACTTGCGCATACGTAAGCGAGCTAATTCTTCATCATCAACAATCAGAGTACGGAACATGATCCCTCCACTGGGAATGAAATATCGACGACTGCGCCTTCTCTATTATACAACTCGAGTGAGCAGCGTCCACCAAAGTAAAGATTCAAACGCTCGCGCATATTGGCAAGCCCCATTCCACCATCATTCATTTTCTCGCCCCAGCCTACGCCATTATCTTCAACTAATATACGACAACGACCAGCATCTATGATGGCAGAAACTCGAATAAGACCCCCGCATACCTTGTGCGAGAAGCCGTGCTTGATACAGTTTTCGACCAGTGGCTGCAGCAACATTCCGGGTACACATACCATAGAAACATCGCCTTCCACCTTCAGATCGTATTTAAGGCGCTCTCCCAAACGGATTTTCTCTAGCTCTAAGTAGGTGCGAATGATTTCAAACTCTTCGTCCAAGAGCACCACGCGCCGCTCCGAAGACCGCAGCGAAAAGCGCATCAGCTTGCTCAACATCTCCACCGCCTTTTCCGCTCGTTTCGGATCGATGCTCACCAGGCTTGCGATGGTGTTTAAACTATTGAAAAGAAAATGTGGATTGATGCGTGCCTGTAAAGAAGCAAGCTCCGCTTGGGTCTTTAGGCGCAGCATGCGTTGCTCGCTGATCTCGGTTTCCTTTAGGCGCGCAAGAGTTTTCTCTAGGCGAGAGCGCATTTGCTCATAGATCACCATGAGTCCAAGCACGATCACAGCAATAAAAACATTGAACACAAATACTTGGCTCGCCCTTTCCCAAAAGAACGAACGCCCCACCAAGTCAGGCACGAGTAAGGCTGCAATCGTTGTCCCCACAAACACGCCGACCACCATTCCAAGCAAGGCAAAGATATTGCGCTGCAAGCGTGACCATTTAAAAGGCAAAATGGCAAACAGCCCCCAGACTGCAATCAACAGGGAACCGATCAAGAAGGTAAAAACCGCGGTAACCCCAAAAGTCCTCGCTACCACGGAAACGTGCCATGGTAAGCTGCGGGTCATCATAAAAAATAAGGAAAGAACCAACGCCAAAACCGTGCTCGGCATCAGACACATGCGGGCATAGCGATCATGCACCCAAGTTTTCCATGGATCGAAAATATTGGCAAGCGGAAAGAGGCTCATTGCATCAAGTCTATCAAAAACAATGGGGACGGCTTACGGCTTGCAGACCAAGCAGCAGCATCGGTCGATAAGACTGCAAAATGCAAGGACAGCATGAATTGCGCTGCGTGGAGCACACGGAGACTCTGGAGCCAGAAGGAAACTTGGTTTGTTAGATTTCGGGTGAAGTTCACTCCTGATGCACAATTTTACTGGGGATGAAATGCATACGATTTTTGCTCATAGACAAATGAACTTAATGAAGCGATTTTCATTCACTTTCTGCATTGGATTCACACTGCTATTCATGACACAAGAAGCTTGCGCGAATACTTGCCCTGCTGGAACTGCCAGCACAATCAGCGGAACGGTCTATACACCGAATGGACTTGACCCAGTTGCCGGTGCTGTTGTGTATGTGCCTACAACAACAGTGCAGCCATTTACACCAGGTGTTTCCAACCCATTCATCGGGCAATTGTCTGGATCTCCTGCGGCAATTGCCAGAACAGATGTAACAGGGGCTTTTACTCTTTTCAATGTGCCCGCGGGAAGTAACATTCCTTTAGTGATCCAGTCCGGGCGGTGGCGTAGGCAGGTGACGGTTAGCACTGTTGCGGAATGTTCCAACACCACACTACCCGCAGCATTGACGCATTTTCCTAAAAACCAAACAGAAGGTGATATTCCTCAATACGCCTTTGTAACAGGTGGCTCAAGTACATTGGAATGTGCTTTGAGAAAAACGGGAATAGATGATGCAGAATTCACCAATCCCACAGGGAATGGTCGGATTCACTTTTACCTTGGAGCACAAGCGTCTGGAGCCACCATAGTTAACATGACTTCCTCAGAAACTAATTTAGTCGGGACTGTTTCAACCCTGAATAAATACGACGGAATCTTTTTTGCTTGCCAAGGAGTCCGAAGTAACCCGAACCACACTCAAATCACCAACCTAGTTACCTATGCCAATGCGGGTGGTAGAATTTTCGCTGAACACTATTCTTACTCATGGCTTTATAACGCGTTGCCTTTTTCAGGTACTGCAACTTGGAATGTTGATCAAACAGTTCCTTATGACCAAATTGGTTCAGTCAATTCAACTTCTCTAGTCGGTCAATTTTTCGCTCAATGGCTCATGAACGTCGGAGCAAGTAGCACATTGGGTCAGGTTCCTTTAAGTGTTTTAAGACATGATTTTGATGGAGTCGTTGCACCCTCTAAAACTTGGATATCCATTAATAATCCTAGTGCCCCTATTCTCTATAGCTTTGCGACCCCTGTTGGCACATCAGAAGATCAGCAGATGGGTCGGGTAATGTTTTCCGACTTTCACGCAGATGATGCTGTTACAGGAGGAAAAATGTTCCCACAAGAATGCTCCGCTGGGACAATGACACCGCAAGAAAAAATCTTTGAGTACTTCTTATTTGACCAACCCGTGGTATTGAATCAAACCATCACAATTCCTTCGATGACTGACCAAACATACGGAACGACCCCCAACCTAGGCGCCACAACAAATTCGGGGCTGCAACTCTACTACTTATCCACCACTCCAGCAATTTGCGATGTGAGTGCCGATGGTACGCTTGCCTTTACCAGCGTCGGAACTTGCACGATCACAGTAACCCAGACCGGTGACCCTAGCTACCTCCCTGCCACAGCCAGCACGAGCTTTGCCGTTCTTCCAAGGCCGTACCTTTTGACAGCCTTCGCACAGTCAAAAATCTATGGTTCAAAAGACCCTTCATTGAGCTTTGCAGACACTGGCCTTGTGAATGGGGATTTGCCAAGCGGCTCGCTTACCCGCACACCTGGCGATACCGTAGGCACGTATGCGATTACACAAGGAACCTTGACGGTTAGTGGCAATTACACACTCACATTCGTTGGTAACTCACTTTCCATTGTTCCTGACACCTTGAACATTGTGAACTCGCTTGCTCATGCAAAAGCTTACGATGGCACCACAACGGCAACGGTAACAGAATCGTCTCTCACAGGCATTTTGGGCACAGACACGGTTTCCTTGAATACTGGATCTGCAAACTTTGATTCGAAACAAAAGGGAACAAACAAGCCTGTAACGGTTAGTGGATCAACGCTTTCAGGAGCCCAAGCAAAGAATTACGTTGTGAAAGAACAAACAGGACTATTTGCAGATATTACTCCCCGCTCTCTGTCACTTTCAGGACTCGCGGTAGCCGATAAAATTTACGACGGAACCACACCAGCCAACATCACTGGCGGCACATTAAACACAAAAGTCGGCGGCGAAGATGTGAGTTTTACTTTGGCGAAAAGCACCTTTGCTGACGCCTCCGTAGGTTCAAGCAAACAGGTAACCACGCACGTCTCCCTTACTGGCGCTGACAAAGACAATTATCAAATTGATTCGTTGGTATACCTTCCTGGAAATATTCTTCCAGCGCCGTTGACTATTGGCGTTAAGGATTTGACGATTGCCCAGGGTGAACCTTGGGATTTTGAATTCACCTTCGATGGCTTTGTAAACGGAGATTCCAGCGGCATTGTGCAAGGTTTACATGCCGTTACCGATGCCGATTCTGTGCCTGGCTCTTACACTGTTACGCCTCAAGGCGCAACGGCTGCAAACTATACCATCACATATGAAAACGGAACGTTCACGATTATCCCAGTATCCACAACTATTGCGACAAAATTTCCTCACTCAACATTTACGGGCATAGCTCATGCAAGCATTATGGATGTTCAAGGTCACCAAGTTTGGAGCGGAGAACTCTCTGTGATGGCTGGCCACATCAGCATGCCAGCATTAGGTGCGGGGAAATGGGTTGTGCGTTTGCGAATGATTCAACCGCAGAAGTAGTAACCGCTGTTGTTAGCGGCACACCAACAGGCGAATACTATCTAAGCGAATCTGCGGGGCTTGTACGGCTTTTTTGCGCTCGACAATGCTTCTGCGGAAATCGGTAAGGAACGCAGAATCTTCGGCTTTACCCTGCAAGGCAAGCAAATACTGGGCGCGTTGGTATTCGCTTTCCAGTCGCTCACTCACCTTTTCGAGAGCCTTCGTTGCCATTTCTTGCGAATGCCCATTGGCAATTTGGCGTGCAATAGAAAGACCCTCACCCGCAAAATATTTCATCTTCGCAGTCAGCGCCGTACCTTGGGGAAGCGCGCAATTTTTGAGGATCGCCTCATCCATATCTTCGAGCCAATCACAGAATTCATCTCCGCGCGAATCGACCAGCACGCGAATCACGGCAGGCCCTGCAAGGTCTCCCAGTCCCCAATCGGGTGACAATACCGGCTCATGCAAAAAGTTGAACTGCATCACAAGCCCTTTGCCCGGTGCACCATCCCACAACACGCAACCTGCCGTACCAAATTCATCCATGGTCAACAGATCAAGTATACCCTGGGAAGTCGGGTGCTCCCAGCTCAGGAAATCAATGTTATCATGGTCTAGCGCCTCGTGGCGATCCATGGTTACAGTCACGCCAATCTCGTTATATGCCTCATCCGCTTCGCCTTCTGCGCCTTCTACTGGCGTACTCGATACAATACGAGACTTTTCGCTAAGGCCTGGAATGTCGTACTTCATTTGTGGAGTTGTCTGCAATATCAAAGAGCGAGGCAGTGAGCCTTCTTCAACTTCAACACCAAACACATCAAGAGCTTCCACAACTAGCTCGTTAAGCGCGCGATCTGCATCAAACTCATCGACTTCTTGCACGAGCTCTTTCGCCATGATTGGATTGCGTGAATTAAATTCAAGCAAACGATCGCGGCCTTCTTCAACTTCTTTGCGCAGCTTGTCTACCAGCTTGCTTGCCTGCGGAAGAATCTTCTCGCGGAAGCCTGCAAAGGCAGCGTCGGGAGCTACAATCGCTTCGAGCAAATCATTTTCGTACTTCACATACACTTCGCCCGAACCCATGAGCGGATTCAAGAAAGCATTCAAACCTTCGTTGTACCATGCGAACAAAACCTCTTGTGCAGAGCCTTGTGTGAAGGGCACGTGCAAATGAATTTCATCGCGTTGGCCAATGCGGTCTAGGCGGCCAATGCGTTGTTCAAGAAGCGAAGCATCGAGTGGCAAATCAAACATCACCAAGTGGTGTGCAAACTGAAAATTACGACCCTCTGAACCGATCTCAGAAGCGACTAACAAGCGAGCCCCATTCTTACGTGCAAACCAAGCGGCGGCACGGTCGCGAGTCACCAAGTCCATTCCTTCATGGAACAGCACATATTCATCGGTGCCAATGAACGTAGGTAGAATCTGGCTTATCGCCTTTACCACATCGCGATCCGAGCAAATCAGGAGAATCTTCTTGTTCTCCATTTCCTTCAAAAATTTCTTGAGCCATTCGATACGTTCATCTTGTGGCCATGCCTCTGGAATGTCGTGCATCAACAGGCCATTGATGGCCATGGAGATTGAGTCATCGGGGTCGCGATCCATGGAAAGTTCCACGGCGCGGCGGTAAATTTTATTGGGGGTAAGTGCGTGCGGATGCAGGTGGCGCTTAGGGAATCCACCCACGCCCTTACGCGAATTTCGGAACACCACAGAGCCCGTTCCGAGCGCATCGACAATGCGACGCACCCATTCACCCACTTCGAGACTATGGGTGGAAACGTTTTCAAGCCAAGTGCGCACGGTGGAATTTTTGGGAACGCTTTTCTGAATTTCTTCCCAAGTGAGCTGCACGCCTGCATCCTGGGATTTGCGCAAAAGTTTATCTAAGTCTGCAACCAATTTGCGATATTGATCTTGCTCTTTTTCAAATTCAGAAAAGTTCTGGAAGCGAGCAGGATCAAGGAGTCGCAGACGATTGAAATGCGCTTCGGGGTGCAATTGCAAAGGTGTTCCTGTCAAGAATAGCAAGCCCTTAGTCTTGGCTGCGATTGCATTCACAATTTGGAATTGTGGACTCTTAAAGTCACCTTCATGTACCAAGTGATGCGCTTCATCCACAATCACCAAGTCCCACTGCGCCTTGAGCAAATCACGCACTAGAGCCGGCTCTTCCATCAAGTATTCAAAGGTAACCAGCACCTCATTGCGCGCGGTAAACGGATTGGCAATCTCACCTCCGGCAGCAGCTAGCGACTGGATTAAGCCAGGATCAATGAGCGCAAAGAATTGGTTAAAGCGGCGTAACATTTCTACGATCCATTGATGCTTCAAGGATTCTGGCACAAGGATCAAAGCACGCGTAACTCGGCCGCGAGTCTTCAATGTGTGCCAAATCATGCCGGCTTCAATCGTCTTGCCTAAGCCCACCTCATCGCTCAGCATAAGGCGCGGAAGTCCAGAGCCCGAACAGGCGCGCTGGCTAATGTAATACTGGTGCGGAATCAAATCAACGCGAGGGCCAATCATGCCGCGCACAGGTGAGCTCAGCCAACGAGAACGCAAAACTTGGGCACGCTCGCGCAATTTAAAATGCTTGTCGGTGTCACCTTGATTTTCAGCCAAGCGCTCAAATAGGTTGTCGCGTCTAGCATTCATGCGATGGTGAAGTTCGCTTTCGAGTAGGCGCTTGCCTTTGCCAACGTAAGTGAGCAGGCCGTCGTCTTCAATAATTTCTTCAATAAGGAAGTTGTCGCCCTTGATCGAACGAGCCATTTCGCCTACTTGCAGCTGGAACCGTTGTACCGGTGCGCCGTTAATACGGTAGGTGCGCTGCTGACCACCAGCAGGAAATTCGATGAGCACTGTCCGCGCTTCCGTTTTGACTACACGACCCAGTCCAAGCTCAAGCTCAGTCTGACTTACAAACCGCTGACCAGCCCTAAATAGTTTCATCTGGGCAATTTACCTATTTTTATAGTGAAATGAATGACAACTGGTTCTATCTCGATTCCAAACGCCCTGCTGAATCTCAGCGGGTCGGCCCCATATCTCGTCAAGAAATTGAACGCCTAGCAAGCACCGGAGCCATCCAAAAGGATGACCTAGTGTGGTACCCAGGCCTTGTGAACTGGCTCGCCTGGAAGGAGGTCGCGCCTGACTTCCCGGGCAATTCCGACTCGCATCGCTGTGCAAGCTGCCAGCAAGAATTTGCTGAAAAGAAACTTTCTCTGATCGAGGGGCGCTGGACTTGCACGAGCTGCAAAAAGGATGCGCCTGCCCAGGCCACTCAAACCCCAAATGTCCTCGAGGCTCCCCATCAAGAGACTCAAACCTTGGTGGCTGATACAGAGGCAGAACCTTTACAAGCTGCGCAAGGGCTAAGTGCCCCTGCGGTGGCTAACGATATTTTTGCGCCCTTTGGAATACGCCTAGCCGCAGTACTCGTGGACTTGATGATTCTTGGTGTGGCAAATGCGATTTTGATTCTCATCTACATGTTCGTGTTTCATGTTCCGCAGAAAGTGATCGAGGATTCGCTTGCCATCAACATTCCTGGTTTATTCTTAGAAGCCTGCTACCAAGTGTATTTCCTTTCGCAGTTTGGTGGCACACCGGGCAAAATGTTGATGGGTCTTCGCGTGATCGCTGCTGATGGTTCGCGCCTTACGGTTACTCACGCGTTAGGTCGTTACTTGGCTTTCTGGGTAAGTGCATTCACTCTCGGAATCGGATTTTTGATCGTGATTTTTGACCCAGAGCGTCGCGCTTTACACGATCATATCGCAAAGACTCGCGTACAATTTTTCCGCGCTCAGATTTGATGTGTGCAATTGATGGAAAATAATACTAGCCCTGAACCCATGCTGCGTAAACCCGTGTGGCTCAAGGCTCCGTTAGGTGGTGGCAGCGAATACCACAAACTTGCGAAGAGTATTCAAGAAAAGAATTTGCACACTGTTTGTGCCGAGGCCCATTGCCCCAACAAAGGGGAATGTTGGTCGCGAGGCGTTGCAACTCTAATGATCCTTGGCGATACTTGTACCCGCGCGTGTGCTTTTTGCAATGTAAAGACTGGTCGCCCTGCTAGCACCGATGTTCAAGAGCCTATTCGCGTAGCAGAGGCCGTTCGCGACATGAACCTTCGCTACCTTACTCTCACAAGCGTTGATCGCGATGACATGGAAGATTTTGGTGCCGAGATTTGGAGCGAAACTATTCGTCGCATTAAGCATGATCAGCCGAGCATCAAGATCGAAGCCCTTGTGCCCGATTTCCAAGGCCGCACAGAGCTTTTAGACGTTGTGCTACATGCATTGCCCGACGTGTTGAACCACAATCTCGAAACGATTCCTCGCTTGCAAAAAAAGATTCGCAAGTTTGCCAATTGGGAACATAGCCTGCACATTCTGCGACACGCCAAGGCTCAAGGCTTCACAACCAAAACAGGGATCATGGTTGGACTTGGTGAAACCCGTGCGGAGGTGTTTGAATTTTTGGCAGATATGGCTCGCGAAAACGTAGACATTGTCACCGTTGGGCAATATTTACAACCCTCGCAAACGAATATTGCTGTGCAAAGATATGTGGAGCCCGCAGAATTTCGCGACTATGCCCAAGAGGCCTTACGCTTAGGAATCCCTAAGTGCGAAAGCGGGCCTCTGGTTCGCAGCTCTTGGCATGCAGCTGAAAGCGCAGAGAAATTTCAGAGCGCTGTTGCAACCCAATCGCGAACGGCAGGTTCCTGAGTTCAAAAACTCGATTTATCTAGGAACGAGATTTGCCTCTGCCGCGTCTATGATGAAATGAAACTTTCACCATGGCGATTGCTTGAACCTGTTGTAGAATATCTAGTCCCCGCGCTTTGCGTGCATTGCAAGGTGCGCCGTAGAATCGATGAATACTTATGCGCCGAATGCCTGCGCGATGGCTTTCCAGTAGGGGAGCGAGGCTTTTGCCCAATGGATTTGGTGTTTTGTTTGCACGTGTTAAATCCAGTTGTGCGCTCGCTTATCCATGCGCTCAAATACAAGTCCATGCAAGGGGTTGCTGCGTATTTGGTGCGACAAGCGAATCCATTAGGTTGGCAAGTTTGGCAAGATGCCTGTTGGATTCCTGTGCCAATTCACCCAGCGCGTTTAAGGGAGCGAGGCTATAACCAAGCGGATTATATTGCGCGGGCTTTGCGAGCCCAAGCTGGAGGGCGCGTGTTTGCTGGTGTGCTTAAGCGTGCTCGTTACCGATCTTCACAAACTCATTTAGAATCTGATGCGCGGCGCTGGAATGCTGCGGGTTGCTTTACCGCGCGGGCACCTGTTCCGCAAGAGGTCGTGCTGGTAGATGACGTTTTCACCACGGGTTCAACGACGGGGGCTTGTGAGGCAGCCTTACTGCGCGTGGGGGTTGAATTGGTGCATGTGGTCACCCTTGCTTTTGAGCCCAAGAAAGACGGCGTACGGGATTTTATGCTCGATAGCCAAACGTGGGGGATGTAAGAAATTGCTGATTGCAAGCTGTTGCGTTGCGGCCTTTGAGTAAACTTTGAGAACACAAATCAAGGTTTTCTGTATACAATTCGAGATTCGGTTATAGTTTTACCCATGTCGAACAGAAATTCACTTTAATACAGAGGTTAGCATGGATAAGCAAACTGCAGAGGCCCTAAAAAAAGCACTCGAAAGTGCTGTCAAAGCCTTCAATATTTCTATTGATGAATCACTCAGAACCGCTGAGGCTCTAGCAGCGCAAAAGACTGCTGCCGATGCTCAAACTCTCAAGTCTACTGTGGAGTCAATTGTGAGTAAGGCTGTAGCAGAAGCCTTTGCTGCTCGTCCTGTTGTGGCTGCTCCCGCTCCGGCTCCTCGTCCATCGCCTGTTACCGAAGCGCCAAAGCCAACACCTTCCTTTTCGACTCCAGCGCCTGTTGCGGCCCCCAAACCAGCTCCGGCTCCAGTTGTAAAACCTGTTGACGCGCCCAAGCCCAAGAAAAATCTCGATAATTGGTCGCTCTAAAATATTTCGATAAATGGTTGCTCTTGGGTTCTTGATTGCTGCCCAATAATTTCCTACCTTCGCTCTTCCGAATGGGAAATCCATTTGGTAAGGAAGATTAGCCTAATTGGTAAGGCAGCAGTCTTGAAAACTGCCGCGGGTGACCGCTTGGGGGTTCGAGTCCCTCATCTTCCGTTTTAAAAAGCTCGTCTAGCTTACTTAGAGTAAGAGAGACGAGCTTTTTTCGTTTCTTACAAGTGACCAAGAAGTTCGATGGCGTCTCTCTCTTGCGGTTTACCGCCTAGAGCGACGTGATCCCTGTGGGAGCCGACGTGCGGGGTGTCGCGCGAACGCACGTACTGCCCGCTGTGCCGGCTAAAAAAGAAAAGCCCCGTACTCGAAAGTACAGGGCTTTTCTGCCTAGGGCGGGACTTGAACCCGCACGGCCATACGGCCAAGGGATTTTAAGTCCCCATCGTCTACCATTCCGACACCCAGGCGAATGTGCGACTGCGAATTTATAAAAACTTATCGATCTATTACATTTATCTGCATCATGTTTTTTCGATCTTTTTTTCTGGGATGGGTTTTGACCGCTTTCGGACTAGGTTTCGCTGCGGATCCAACCTCGTATACCCCCAAAAAATTGCTTACCATACCGCTGCCTCGCCAGTCGGAGTATGCCGCGCAGGGCTTACAGACTGGTATGGGGCTTGGGGCGGTAGAACGCAGTGGGTGCCAAACGCGCTTTGAATGGCAAGGAGCGACAGACTACAGTTATACTCCGCGAATCAGTGGCGGTGGGGCTGTGCGGCTTTTTGGTGGTAGCATTAACAGCAAATATTCTTTGGTCTATTCTCGCATGTTTGTTGAGTCTCGCTTCCATTTTCTTATCGATAGCACTCTCGATCTTTATGTCGGGCCTGTGCTCGGGCTCGACAACGCAAATTTTCAATCGATTCGCTCCATGATAAATTCACCCACGACTGTAGACACAGCCTCGGATCAATATTGCCAAGAAGCCTTCGACATGAACGGCCCAAGCATTAGCTGGGATGCTGGTTTAGGATGGAAAATTAACCAATCTGTGGGCCTTACTGCCTCGAATTCTGTCTCGGTAAATTTTCAAGAAAAGTTCCTCATTTCTTTTTCCCTTGGGCTTGCCTATAATGCTCGTCCGCTTTTGGATCGGTTCACAAAGAATCTTGGTGGTGTTTGGTTGCATTTGGAATGGGTTCCTTCGTTCACCATTCCTAAAACGAGCCTTGAAAACTCTTTTGTGCTTGGCTTTTCCGCCGTATTCTGATCCCTGTTGGCAAAACTAGGCTGCATTCCTACATTTGCGCCTCCTGAGGAAACTCAGGCCCCTCTCGTGCCCATGGTGGGTACGGGCGTAAGTCCAAAGGGAAACATATGCGTAACTATGAAACAATGGTCATCGTCGATGCGATGATTTCGGACGATGCAATCGCTGCCGAAATCAAGTCCATCGAAGACAAGATCCAATCAAAAGGTGGCGAGATCGTTCGCCGTGACGACTGGGGCAAGCGCAAGCTGGCCTATGCCATCAACCGTCGTACCCACGGCTACTATGCTGTGTTCTACTACAAGACAGCTGATGCTTCTGTGGTCTCCGATATCGATGCAACTTTCCGCATCAACGACAACTTGGTTCGTTGGTTGACTCTCGTTGACCATCCTATGACTGATAAGGTCTATGGTTTGGAAGAAGACCTAGCACCTATCGACTCCGATGACGACCGTGAGGAGAGAGACTAATATGTACAATAACAACAATAACAACAACAATCTTGATGACAAGAAGTCCGCAAACCGCGTTCGTCGGAAAAAGACTTGCTACTTCACCGAGAACAAGTTTGACTTCATCGACTACAAAGATGAGCGCACACTTCGTCGCTTTCTTTCCGAACGTGGAAAGATCATTCCTCGTCGCATCTCTGGCACCTCCGCTAAGTTCCAACGCGAACTTGCACAGGCTGTTAAGCGCGCACGTCACATGGCGATCCTGCCCTTCGTTTCCGACAACCTGAGGTAATCCACATGGAAGTCATTCTTAAAGCAGATGTGCCCAAGCTGGGCAAAATGATGCAGGTTGTTAAGGTGAAGGACGGCTTTGCCCGTAATTTCCTTTTCCCACGCAAGCTCGCAATCCTAGCCTCCAAGAAGGCCAAGGAACAGATTGAAAAGAACCACGAAGCCATGGAAGCCTTGTTCCGCAAGGATCATTCCGCCGCTGAGCAGCTTGCTGCAAAGCTCAAGGATGCTTCTGTGACGATTTCGCGTCGCGTTGTCGAAGGCGAGCGTCTCTATGGTTCCGTTGCTGGTGGCGATATTGCCGAAGCCCTCAAGGCTGCTGGCTACAAGGTCGAGAAGCGCCAGGTCGAATTGGTCGAACCAATCAAGCAACTCGGTGTTTACACCGTTGTTGTGAAGGTGTTCTCCGATATCGAAGCTCAGGTTAAGGTCTGGGTCGTTAAGCAAGACTAATTCAGAAAGACTTAATACGGTTTACGCCGATATTGCAGAAACCCGTTTCAATTGAAGCGGGTTTTTGTTTTTGAATCGGAATGAACGCTGTGATTCCATGGGTAAGCGCCACTTCATTTTGTAAATTGTCCCCA
>Ga0302287_10000604_pt1 | contig 17136 bp, 15 predicted proteins | sample III_Fen_E2_4_FD_200452 | JGI IMG/M metagenome (GOLD analysis project Ga0302287, IMG submission 200452) | Peat permafrost microbial communities from Stordalen Mire near Abisko, Sweden - III_Fen_E2_4 | ecosystem: Environmental > Terrestrial > Soil > Wetlands > Permafrost | place: Sweden: Abisko...
CAGATTCCATCAACAACTCATTCAGCACAGATACAGTAAAAGGAGATAGCGACTACGTTGGCGGTCTTGTTGGATTCATTACCCAGCAGATTCGTGATTCACACAGCAAAACATTTGTGAGTGGAGTAGCTGATATTGGTGGCTTAGCTGGTGTAACTCAAGTCGTTAAGAATTCATATAGCGAGGGCTCAGTATCTGGATATCAGATGATTGGTGGACTCGCAGGCCATGCTCATGATTCCATTGTGAATACATACAGCAAAGCTCAAGTAAAAGGAACGTCGAACTATGTTGGCGGGCTTATCGGATACGCAACCTCCCCCATTGTCAGATCACATAGCACAGGTTCGGTGCAAGGTGCAACCTACGTCGGTGGACTTGTGGGAAATGGTTTTTCTGTGGATTCCTCTTTTAGTACGGGCGCCGTGAGCGGCACCAGTGCAGTGGGCGGACTCGTGGGCTACTCACCCAATGCTGGTACAACCAAAAATTCGTATAGCACTGGCCCCGTAAATGCAACTGGTAGCAGTGCAGGTGGCTTAGTGGGTGAAGCTTATGGAACGATTTCAAATTCATATAGCACAAGCGCTGTGCATAGCACTTCGAGCAATGTTGGCGGCTTGGTGGGCACAGCCCATGACTTAATTGTTCACTCATACAGTTCTGGTTTTGTCGCTGGAAACTCTGCTGTGGGTGGCTTAGTGGGCTCAAGTTCTGGCGGAAGCGCAAACTATTCATACTGGAATTCACAGACTTCCAACCAAACTTCATCTGCAATGGGTACATACTACAATACAGCAGCAATGATGGTTTCAAGCGACTTTTCCTTTTGGGATTTCTCCACACCCACAATCTGGACGATTGTCGCAAACAAATCTTACCCAACACTTACTGGCCTCAATAACGCACCTTTTGCTTATGATGACTCCTTAGTGATCGACCCCACAGGCCTTGATATGACTCGCCTATTAGCCAACGATATCGATGCAGACAAAACAGCATCCTCTTTGATTGTCAAGGTTGATTCGCTTTTTCCTAGTACCATTTTCGACACGACGGGAGCGAAGGTAAAGGTGATTCCTGCAAGCGCATTCAACACTTTGGATTCCTTGATTTATCGCATTGGTGAAATCTCTTTTATGGGCGATACCCTTTGGGGAAACCAAGCCAAGGCGAAGCTCTTCTTTAAGCATGACTCAGTAAAGCTAACTGTCGCGCCTACAGTCACCTACGGAGACGGGGTAGTTCCTTACACATCAACTGCAGAATCTGGCATGCAAGTTGTCATGTCCAGTTCTGACACTTCGGTTGCCACGTTTAACGCAGGCTTTCTGGTCGCAATCAAACCAGGCACAGTTACCTTAACCGCAAGCCAAGCAGGCAACAGCATTTGGCCTAAATCTCAAGCCACAGCAACGCTTACGGTGAATCCTAAATCAATTTCCATTACCAACATCGTCGCTGCGAATAAGGAATACGATGGCACAACTACAGCAACCATCACCTCCTTCGCGCTCAACGATACTGTATCAGGAGACAAGGTTCAAGCGAACATCAGCTCGGCATCTTTTGCTTCGAAAAATGTGGGCATGGGAATTTCTGTGAACCTCGCAAATCCAAAGCTCACGGGAAAGGATGCGGCAAAGTATACCCTGCTTGCAATCACTGAAAGCGTTTCTGCCAACATCACAGCGAAGGCAATCAATGTCACTGCGACAGCAGATACCATTACTCGAGGAGACGCGGCACCTACTCTCACCTACGTTGCCGATAATCTGTTGGCAGGCGAATCTTTTTCAGGATCACTTTCACGTATTGGGGGCGATACTGCTGGCACATACGCAATCCTCATTGGAACGCTCAGCGCAGGTGACAATTACACAATCAACTTCAAGAGCGCAAGCCTTGTGATTCAAGCACCTGTTGTTCAACCCCCTGTTGCCATTAAGAGCACACAGACCCTTGCGTTTACTGGTCGCACCAATGCTTCCATTTTCAACCTACAAGGCAAACAAGTCTGGTCTGGTAGTTTAGATGTAATAAACGGCCAAGCGAAAACACCCAACCTTGGTGAAGGTCACTGGGTGGTGAAGTTGATGAAATGACCTTGCAACTGTAAACAAGATCCCTAGGGCAATTGCTCTGGGGATTTTTTCGTCTCACACTATCGCAAAGGATTCGGTTCGTGGGGAGTCGTGTCCGAAACGTAGAGCGGAAGCGTCGCTTGGTCTACACCATCGACACTGAAGGTCATCACGTATTTGCCTTCGCGCTCTAAGCGGATCTGCTGGAAGTTCAGCACCAAATTGATCGCGTGCGACTCTACCTCTGGAGGCATTGGTGGCACATTGATAGTACTTTGCAGAGGTGGAATCAAAGGGATTCCGCGCACATCCTGAAACTTGAGTGTCAAGGTATGATCGCCAGCATCGTTACTCTCCCAACGGATGCGAAACGCCGCCGTGCAATGTGGATAGACCAAAGGAAGAGGACCACCCACATGGTCAAAAGATCCGAGAATATTCAATTTACCAGCTTGATCGGTGGCAGCATCACAGAGAGAAGCAATTTCAACGTTCATTTTCCCAAGTTAGCAATTCAGATATATGGCCAGAGCAACACCCAACTCACACCCAACTCTTTAGGGTTGAGGCGAAGCGCTTTTTACTTGGTTGAGGCGAAGCTCTTTTTACTTACTTGTCCAGATTATGAATGCCTTTGCTCGGAAATGATTATTTTTACCCAAACCATTTCTACGAACAAGGAGTTTCAAGATGGGTAAAGGCGATAAGCGCAGCAAGCGCGGAAAAATCTGGCGCGGCACTTCGGGCAAGACCCGTCCTAGGAAAAGCAATAGCGTAAAGGGCCCAGCAACTACGGCTCCTTCCGCTACCAAGAAGGTTGTGGCACCTAAAGCTAAGCCAGCTGCTGCACCTAAGGCTGCTCCTGCTTCCGCTCCTAAGAAGGCTGCAGTTAAGAAAGCTTAATGTTGTTTGCAGAAATGCAGAAAGAGACTCCGGCACAACCGGGGTCTTTTTTGCGGCTATCGGAAACGCTCAACGTGCAACTTGCTCACCAGATCAGGGATTCCCACGCTTAACAACTGGTCTGGGCCGCCATGTATTTCTGTAGTGACCTCATCTAAGATGTTTCCGGTAGAAACCGAAATCGCTCGCAAAGAAAGCAAATAAACACTTCCAAGCTTACTGTAACTAGCGATGAAGATATCATCGAGCCCAGCTAATTGACCCATGTGCACATAGCATTTCGCATCAGAACAAACACCGCTGTTCTGCAAGCCTTGCTCTTTCAAAATGTCTTGTATGTGCTGGCGTTCAACAAACTGAAAGATTCCAAGGGCAAATAGTTGAGTATTCAATTTTGAATTCAGGGATTGCCCCGAAAGCGAGTCAATCCCATTGCACTCAGGATCCATCAAGGTCACGCTTGGTTTGCGGGCAGAATTCACTACTGGCTTTGTAATCGTTGATGGCGCTTGCTCAACTCCTGATACATCGTCATCAGTATTAGATACTGTTTCATCGCGCAACGTAGATGTGAGGCGACCTAGCAGCTTTTTATACAAGAAGTCGGTTTGATCCTGTATGGTCCACTGCCTATAAGGCCCATAAAGAAAGAAGTCGAAAGTATCTTGTTCTTCAAGGCTTAAGGTCTGCAAGGTATTGTGTCCCTGCGTCACTGTCGCATTCAGGGTTAGGCTAATCTCACCGTATCTAGGCATCACGGGCCAAATAACAGTTAATCCTGTAAATATCCCAAGGTACCATGGCCATGTAAAATGCTGCTGAAATTGTGGGATAATGGAAATGTTAAACCGTAAAACATCAGCACTGGAATCAAGGGACGACTTTGAAACCGAAGCATAGCGCCCCGAATTGAATATTGCCGTTGCCACACTACTCTTCATGGCATCAATTGCGTCGGAGCTTGCATTTGTCTGCAACGTAAACTTTCCGATTGTTGCCTTAGGTGCATTTGGAGATATGCGCAAATCTGGGTGAGACTCAAGCAACACAGGCCTTGTAAACGATGGCGCACAGCTCTGCAAAGCAACAACCGCAGCAAGGCAAAGCCAAAAACAAAGACGTCTTTCAAGGCAAGTGATACTCATTATGAAAAGTTAAAATTGTTGCATGGAACTTCCTGCGTATTTTTTGTCTGACTTACATCTAGGCTGCAAGAACCCTTCTGCCATTGCTGAGCGAGAGGCCAAGGCGATTCAATTATTGCATTCTTGGCGTGGAAAAGCTTCGCACGTAGTTCTTGTGGGCGATGTGTTTGAGTTTTGGATGGAATACAAACATTACGCAAATCAGCATCATTTTCATTTTTTGCGTGCCTTGGCGGAGCTGGTAGAATCAGGGGTTGAGGTGCATTTGATCACGGGCAATCACGACTTTCGCTACGATGAATTTTTTCCACAAACGCTCGGCATTCAGGTTCATCGCAATTGGCTCACCACCTTGCAAGGCAAACAACTTTACTTTGTTCACGGTGATGGAGTGGCTAAGGGTGATTGGGCATATCGACTGGCAAGCCGCATAATACATAGCCCTGCGAACGTTTGGCTGTTCCGTTTATTACATCCAGACTGGGGAATGGCTCTTGCACAATGGGTAGGTGCATCGAGTCGGAAAGCGAAAATGAATGTGAAGTATAAACCCGCTGAGTATGCTGAATTTGTGCGCAACACCTTACGTACCAAGGGCTGCGATGCGGTTGTACATGGGCATAATCATGATGGCGGCATCTTTCACTACGCAGAAGGAACGCACGTCAATTGTGGTCAGTGGCTTTTTGCGCTCGGATATGTAGAAATGCTAGCTGGTGAATTTCGCTTTGTTGAAGTCGAGCAAAAAAAACAATGAAAACGCATTTCTTGCTACTCTCACTTACGTTGGCATCACTTGCACTTACACATTGTGCCGCAAGTGATGAAGCTCGTCGTAAAAACATTATTGAGACAGAACTTGCTGACACAACCAAAACTAGCCAACGCAGTGCACTCGATCTACTGATTCACGACAATCGCAATTTGCCTCGTATCGCTGGGCTAGATTCGATTTTATGTGAATTTATTGGCATGGACTCTGTGGTGTATTTAGACGATGAACTTTGGATGAGTCTTCGATTTTCCCAACGCACTTTTTTGGGGCAATGCCTCGCTAAAAAGAATAAAAGGCTTTCACACTTACAGGCGCAAGGATCAGCCCATGTGTGGACTGCGCGTTTTAGCGAAGATCAACGCCGTCTTTTGCTAGGGCTAGTTCCTAGCAACTGCATCGCCTGCGATTTACCCGAAGCAAAAGTGGAATTCGCCCTTACTCGCAAAGACACTGTGTACATCCCAAAGCTGATTTCTGAAGCGCAAATTTGGCGATAGCATCAGCGCGAAAATCGAAAATAATCTAAGCCAAAATTCCAAGTTCTATAAGGCTTCTGCGCAATTCGGCAGGATTTGAAAATCGATGACATAGCATGCTGACCTGTGCTGCGCCCTCAATATTTTCTGCGCGATCATCCACCATCAAACATTCCTGCGGATCAAGGCCTAGACGCTGTGCAGCAAGGCGATAAATTTCTGCTTGCGGCTTGATAATTCCCTCATCACAACTAAAAACTCGCCCAACAAAGAAGTCATAGCCTTGGCTCAGATGAAAAATTTTAGAAGGCGGCTCTGTGTTGGTCAAAAGTCCCATGCGGATCCCCCGCTTGGTAAGCTCTCGCGCGATATCCAGGGTTTCTTGAATCGGAACATAAACAGCCGCCAAAGCCTTTCCCCATAAGGACTCATAGGCTTGCGCTATACCATGTTTGCGCAGTAGCGATAATCCAAGCTCATCGCCAACATTTTTCCAAAATGCAGACTCTGGAGTGCCTCGCATAAAGTCGTGAATATGATGAGATACCGCGAGAGCAAGCGCCTTAGAGTCCACTCCCAAATGCAGAGAACAATAACGGATAAAACCCGGGCTTGGGTCTTCGCAGATTACTCCGCCCCAGTCGAGAATTACACCATGAATTTTTGGAGATAAAGTCACAAAACTATGAGCGTATTATTGGTTCAAGCGCTTTTCGGAAGCTTGGGTTTGCTTGGTTACCGTGCCACCGCCCCAGATGTAATCCACAAAGTCAAAGGATTGCAACTTAGCGACTGTTTCTTCGTAGAACACAGGATCTTTTTCGATCTGATGCTTGAGTCCAAAAATGTAGATGCCGACAGCCACAGTGATGATTAAGAACCAGCGAACGTTCCCACGCAAAAGCAGGATAAACGCCCACATCAAGAAGAGAGCACCGAGTGCAGCGAAGTTATAATGAATCTTGTAAAAGGCGATTAGCATATCCATACCCTAAAGAGTAACAAATCCTAGAGACGGCAATTCGTTTTTGAGGATATTTTGATAGGAACCACTTTTGAGGATCTTATGAAGTCAACCATTTTGCATTCCTGTATCACACTCACAGCATTCATTTCCCTTGCTGGCTGTAGCTCATCTCTTTCTATGCAGCGCGTGCCACAACCGATTCCAACCAAGTTTGCGCAAGCCAAAACCGGTGCATACGCGGAGGTGAATTCGCCCAAGAATCAAGGCGAAGTCTATCTCGCGAAAAACCAGCGTAATTTCCAAGCAGAAGGCAATAAGCAAAAGATCACCCTCGATCCCAACAGCTTTCACAACGCTTACAGCTTTATTGAGGTTACGTACACAGGCATAAAGGGAAAGAATATTGAGGGTCTGCAAATTCTGCTGCAAGGCGAAAATTTTTCCGATGGATTCAAAACCCCTGTAATCAAAGGCAGCGCGGCAACCCTTGTGTGCGATGGAAGCGCGGCGCAGTTGACGTACAAGGGCATAGCGGAATCAGCTATGAATGGTATGATGGAACCTGTGGATTTAAAATTGACATTTGAACTCAATAATGATTTGAAGGCAGCTTGCCCATGAGCAAAAATGCGTGGAACGTACTCGTTATTGCTTTGCTTGGCTGCTTAACCCTTGGTTGCTTTGGTTGCTCCAATAGCTCTAAGGTTACAGGACAAAATGCTTCGAGTTCAAGTGCGCTATCTAGCGCATCGAGTTCGAGTAGTGTTTCTGTTTCTTCATCTGCACAAGTAAGCGTTTCACCATATATTCACTGGAGCGATGGACAGTTCTTGGATTCTAGTAATAAGCCATTATTGATGCAAGGCGTGTGCTTAGGCAACCAAGTTTGGTCATCTGCTGTTGCACCAGTGGGCGATTTGACTGAAGCAGACTTTGTGCGCATTCAATCTATGCACATGAATGCCGTGCGTTTTTATTTGAGTTATAAATTCTTTGAGAACGACGCAGCGCCCTTGCAGTGGAAGGCTAACGGCTTTGCTTGGCTCGACACCAACATCGCTTGGGCAAAGCGCCATGGCATCTATTTAATTTTAAACATGCACGTGCCCGAAGGCGGCTACCAATCTAACGGAGCAGGAGCAGCACTTTGGGATGACGCAAGCAACCAACAACGTCTCAAAGCTTTGTGGGCAACACTTGCGGCTCATTACGCAAACGAAACAACCATCGCAGGATTAGACCTTGTAAACGAACCTGTCGTGTCGCAAAGTAAACGGCAATGGCAAACCCTTGCACAAAGCTTGATCGATACAATCCGCACCGCAGACACCAATCACCTTATCTTTGTCGAGCGCTTAAATGGCATCATTCATGGTAGCTACGACAACGATGCCAGCATGAATTTTGTGACCGTAAGCGATCCAATACATAAGACTGGATTGACTTTTCATTTCTATTCACCCATCGAATACACGCATCAATTAACCTCTTGGACTTCGTTTGGCGAAGATGGCCCATACCCAGATTCTTCAAGGCTTGAGCTCGGACAAACCGAGTGGGCAACAGCAACATTCAACTCCCCTAAGATCGCGGCTGGCACAACAGATTGGACTTTCTACCAAGGCTCAACATACCTTATAAACGCAGATACCATAAGCCTTGCGAAGCCTACTCTCGTCTGCCAAAGTGTGGGTACCGGCACCGTGTGGTTCGATAGCTTGCGCGTGGAAGAACTCGATAGCACAGGTAGCGTAATCTCTACCCTTGAAAACGTGGATATTGCAGACGGATCCAACTGGTGGTTCTGGGCCGCAAACACGGTGGGAAGTGGCGCATTCGATTCAACGCAAGGCCTTGGTACGCCTGGTTCCATCATGATTACCGGCACCACGGGAGATGCAAACGAAGGCAACAATAATTTCACCGTAGTGGTTCACAAAGGCCACCGTTACAGGGCTAGCGGGTATATGAAGGGATTGAATGTTCCCATTACTGCATCTTGCCTAGTGCGCCTTGATCTTGAAAAGGCAGTCACTCCAATCCAAGTGCGCGACAAGAATTATTTAGCCTCGGTTCTCGACCAGTATTACAGCTACGCCAAGGCGCAAAACGTGCCCGTGTATGTGGGTGAGTTTGGTTTGAACTATGTGAATTTCTTGAACAATAAGGGTCGAATAAATTGGGTGACCGACATGATTGATTTGCTACAGGCTCGCGGGATCGCTTTTACTCTGCACGACTATCGCGAAAATAATTTTGGAATCTATTACGGCACGGGCCCTACAGATCCAAGCAACGCGAACCAACCCTTGATCAATTTATTGACGCAAAAATTGTAGGGCGAACTTTCCAAAATTATCCACAGGTATTGCCAGTGGTTTCTAATGCTGCGATGTAATGGCGACTCAACCAGCAACACAAGTGGCACCAACGATTGCAAACACCTGTCGCCTTAACAGCGCAGATTCAGACGGCTAAATTGGGTGGCGTACTCAGTGGAGTATATGTCTCCGTAATCAAGCAGAGCTTGAACGGATATATCAGGTGGGGGTCTCCGAGCCATCCCTCCGAAGGACACTCTTTACTTGCTTTATTTGCTTTTCGTGCGACCTAGTTACCACACAGTACGAAATTCAATTTTCATTATCGCCAAAAATCTTTTACAGATTCTCCTGCCTAGCTGGTGGTTTTCAATACAGAAAAAGCACCGGAGAATTTCCGATGCTTTGTATGTAATGTGATATTTTTTACTTGCCTGTACTTACTTGCTCTTGCGCGCCTTGTTCTGCATATGTTCGTGTGCAGGAACAACCACTGGAAGTGGGTTGCGGTTCAAAAACTTGAACTGTGCAATACCGAACAAGTTCGACACAATCCAGTAGATTATAAGGCCCGAAGGCATCACGCTCGAGAACACAAACATCATTACAGGCATCACGTAGATCATGGATTTTTGATTTGGATCCACTATGGTCTGGCGCGTCTGGAAGAAGGTCGTGATAGTCATAATGAATGGAAGAATGGTAACGCCCTGAGGGAAAATTACCGGAATCTGGAAACCTGCATAAATGACATCGGGACTCGATAAATCATGAATCCAACCCAAGAACGGAGCGTAGCGCAATTCGACCGCGCGACCAAGCACCACGAACAAGCTGATGAACACAGGCATCTGCAGCAACATGGTGAAGCATCCGAACATTGCGGAGAATGGATTCACGCCATGCTTCGAATAGTATGCCATGAGCTCTTGCTGAATCTTCTGTGGGTTCGCGCGATTACGTAAGCGAATCTCATCCATCGCTGGCTTATGGCGCTGCATCTCACGAGTGGACTTGAGTTGCTTCACGGTGAGCGGCATCGTGATCAGCTTCATGAGCAAGGTCAGCAGAATAATCGCCACGCCATAGTTTGGAATCAGGCTGTAGAACAAATTCAGTAGCTTTAGAACATAACCGCAAAGCGCCACGAACCAGTGATCGGCACCAAGCCATTCCCAACCGGAGAACATGATCTTCTCGTAGGATTCACCCATAGCAGAAATTTTGTCGTGCACCAATGGCAAGATCACAAAATCAAAAGCAACGCTATCGCTTTGTGGATGATCGCTAATGGTAAGCGCGTATGTACCTGGATCGGGCTTTTCAAGCTTGATCGGATCCGCACCAATAGCAGCCTCAGATTCCGAACCCCAGTTGATGATGCCTGCAACGTACTTGCGACGTAAACCCACCCAACGCGCTTTGCCGTCTTGGCGGTTGAACCAAGTTTGCTTGTCGAGGGTTAAGCGCTCAACGTTATAAGAATTGTTCAGCACAACTTCGCTAAAGAAGTAGCTCGATCCACCCATGAGGGACTTGCCCGTTGGGAAAATTTCGGTCTCGCGCATGCCGCCCTTCCATTCGAGCGTGTAGAGCTGAGGCTTGAATCCAATGAAGTGCGAGTTGTGACGAATCTTGTCGGCATCTGCGGTGAAGCGATATTCGCGAACCAAGGATTGACCTTGTGTATTCTTCCAAGTAAACGAGATGGTGGTTGGATTTGTTACGCGAACTGTGTCGCGAATTGTGCTATCAACAGCGAAGAGCACTTGTGCGTAATCGACGGCATCGAGCTTTAACGACAGCGCACCGCCCTTAGTGTCTTGAATCAATTCAGGATATTCACCCTTTTGATTTTTCAGATCCTTTAAGACGATGGAGCGAATTAAGCCACCTTGATTGTCGAGAGTAACCCAGAAACGATCCGTCTCAACAACGATCAGGCGTTGCTTCACAGCACCCATGGCAACCGAGGTGTCGATCTTAGCTACCGGAGCAGCTGCAGCGACAGGACCAGCAACGAGTTCAGGAGTTGCAAGTACATGTTCGCCCTTGATCGCTTTGAGCGAATCGAGTTTGGCCTTTTCGGCAGCTTGCTTTTGTTGCAGTTCGGTCTGCATCTGCTTTTGCTGCGACTCGGTGTTGTGTGTAGCCCATAGGAACAACGCGGCGATGAGCAAGGCGCCGAGTATGGTGTTTTTATTCTTGAACATGAATGATGACTCCGTCGTTAATAATGGTCTGCGCCCTTAGCGTGTACGTTTCGCGAACTATTCTGGCCAGGGGGAACCGGGTCGAAGCCACCTTTATGCAAGGGGTGGCAACGCGTGACTCGGCGAAATCCTAACCACGAACCCTTGAATACACCATGAACGCGAATCGCTTCGATGGCATAGTTGGAACAAGATGGTTCATAGCGGCACACATTCTGATAAAAAGGGGCATGAAGCAATTGATACAATTTTAAAAGGCGTGTAAGAATATACGCAATGAAACCTTGCCGTTCCTCGATTTCCCGATGGTGAAAGCAAGTACAGGTGGTCATGCGACCCATCCAAGTTTTGCGATCAGACCCGAAGCTTCTTGGTGCAGTATTTCTGGGCTGAACGTTTTCTCTGAGCCCAAGTACTGCAACATGCACCAGCGAGGTTCTGTCACTGCAGGAAATGCGGCGTAGAGCTGGTGGCGTAAAATACGGCGCACTTTATTTCGAAACACTGCGTTTCCGCACTTCTTGCGAACAACAAAAGCCAGGCGGACGGATCCGTCTGGACTAGGGAGGGACTTAAATACGATCGAGCCGGACACCAGCTTTTTACCCTTGGTGGCAATCTTTTCAAATTGCTCGGGGCGATTCAGACGATGCAAGAGAAGGGAGTTCGGACTTGGCACGACAACCCCCGACCCAAGCGATCACTTCTGATAGATGTCTTCGCTGACAGTCAGCTTCTTGCGACCCTTGGCGCGGCGACGGCTAATGACAGCCTGACCCCAACGGTCTTCCATGCGGGTGCGGAAGCCATGCTTGTTGGCGCGCTTACGATTATGTGGTTGGAAGGTTCTCTTCATGATCTTACCTATTCGCTAAAATTCCAAATGAGCCAGCAAATTTAGTCAAAGTGCAAGTTTTCACAAGGTCAAGAAAACCAATCACTTCCAAGAAATGGATTTCTAGACCTGTTGCACTAGATATTGTACTGAGCAAAGCCCTTTGGCACTATGACCGCGCTGATTTCTTTATCAATTGGGCTCAACATAGCCCGTAGCAGCTATGCATGAGTCGTATGCAGTAAAGTTTAAGCCATTAGGGGTGTAATCTTCCCAGTAGAAATTCGTGGTGTCACCACTTGGGTTGGCAGCCTTATACTTAGACCAGCTAGCCGCGCACACCGAAGCAGTGGGCTCGGTGCCACTTGTTGTTCGTGTGCAGGTCGTGCCATTGTAGTTGAAGGTCTTTGTGCTAGAAAGGTTGTTTATAGACACCAAGGTTGTGGTGGCTTCTTTTCCATTCACTGTGATTGAATAAGAATTACAACCATGCTTGGTGAAGTTGAGCGCGGCAGAGGTATAGCTGCTCGCTTCATAATCAGCAAAGCAATAAGACGGATCAGATTCCTTGATCGAAACTGAATTTGCCGAGAATGTTACTGAGAGCGTATACATACTTGCCGTGGTATCTGGCGTCACGTTGCACGATGTGATTGGCGCTGACGTCGTAATATTGGATGAAGTCCAAGTCCCCATTAATTGTGTCGAGCTTCCTTTGTACTGCTTTGCTTTGCAGCTCCCAACAGACCAAGTCAACAAAGTGCCATTAGTAATCTTATACTGGGTGGTACCGTTCCATGTTGTATCGGGAGTTGCACCCTGACATCTAGCACTTCCTTCGATAAAATACCCTGCAGCTTGGTTGATTTTAACAGGTACAGTAAACGAATACTCTAAGTCGAAGGCACCTGTACCCAAATTGCCGCCACCCGAAGAAGATGTGCTGCTTTCAAAGCACGAGGTGAGGGCGAGTGAGGCGAGGGTTATTGTGAGTAGAAGTTTGTTGTTCATAAGTTCTCCTAGCAATTGTTGGGTAACAAATTAACTAAAGACTTCCCTTTCGTATGTTTACACGATGCAAATCTTGAAAATTCTGTCTTCGCTTAAACTCACCACCATGTTGCTTGCGATCATTATGGCGCTTGTGTTTGCAGGCACCTTGCTGCAAGTCAAAGTGGGCTTGTGGCAATCGCAGCAAATGATCTTTTTTAATTGGATGGGTGGCTTGCCTTTATTTTGCTCCTTTGCGGTGCTGAACCTTACTTGCGCAATGTTTGTGCGCATGCGCTGGACTAAGCGAAATGCAGGTTTAATCATGATGCACAGTGGCCTGTTGTTCTTACTAATATCGGGTGGGCTGGGGCTTTTTTTGTCGAAGAATAGCACGCTCGACCTAGGCATTCAAGAGGAGCGGCATTCTGCAGAATTCCCTACTCAATGGGAATTGCTGTACCAAACTCACAATGATTCTGGTGTGATCACCTACGCGCAAAGCTTGGCGCACCTAAAGCCTGGGGCGTTGCTCGATTTTGGCCCCAATATTCCGCACGCAAAAGTGACATCAATTATCGATAATGGAACACTAGGCCCCAACCATCTTCCCTTAGAGATTCCTAGCAAGGCAGACCCAGAACAAAATATCCCAGCAATAGCGTTGGCGTTTCCAGAGCCCATTGCACTCGGTGAAAATAGGCCCATGCTCTCTTATGGCCCCTCTGTTGGCTCTAAGCGCGGATTCTTTTTGCTGCATCGCACAGAACATGAACTACCCTTTGGAATCAAGCTACTTTCTTTTACGCACAGTATGCACCCAGGCATCACCAAGGCTAAAGCCTTTGAAAGCCTTGTAGAAGTTGATGAAAACGGGGTAAAGCGCGAAGTGAAAATCACCATGAACCATCCGCTGCGCATCGGCGAATTTACACTGTACCAGTCTTCGTGGCGCTTTGATGAACGCACTGGCCGCGACCGTAGTATCTTAGCTGTAGTGCAAAACCCTGTGGGAAAGCTCCCCTATGCAGCAACGATCTTGATTGCCTTTGGAATGCTATTGCACATGGGCCTTCGCCTTTCACGCAAGGCTGCAGTAGCTCTCGCAGTCATTGCTCTGTGTAGCATTCCTCAAATTGCGAACGCCACCGAGTCGCAAGTCAGTTTGCAAATCAACTTGCCCAAAACCCCGCAAGCCTTGCAGCAGTTGCCCTTACAGGCAGATGGCCGCATAAAGAGCTTCGATACTTTTGCAAAACACCTGCTGTTAGAGCTTTCTGGACGTTCGACCATTCAAGGAATTTCTGCGGAAGATTGGCTTACGGCTGTGTTGCTTGAGCCCGATCGCGTTAAAAATTTGCCTGTATTTTTGGTTGAGCACCCAGACACTCGCGATGCACTTGGATTGAGTGGCAATGACCGCGACCACTACTCTTGGGCTCAACTAGGGACGAAGGGCAATAAACTTGATACGCTTTCTAGGCAAGCGATGCTTATGGATGCGAACAAGAGAACAGCACTGCAGCGAGACTTGGTACACCTTTCTGACGCTTGGATTCGCTATTGGAATGTGGACAATGCGCTGGTGTTTTTGCGTAATGCATCAGTTGCGAAAGCCCCCAATGATTCCTTTGCCTATACGCTTCCACATAGCTTTTTTGAACTGGCTGAACGGACCCACGAACTAGCCCCTTTGCTCGATACATTACCAACCGCGAGCCCTTTAATGGCTTGGTTTACGAGCACGTTTGCTCTTGCCAAAGAATGGAATAACGCGTCTTTGATGTGCATTCCAAATCGCGATTCCCTTGCTGGCGCATGGCTTTCGCCAGCAACTCTTTTGCACCAGAATGGGTTTAAAGATGCATGGTTTAAGAAAACAGCCGAGGACTGGAACACCGTTCGTAATGCATGGCTGCAAAATGATTCTGCCCTTATGGAACAAGGCGCGCAGAGCCTTCGCGACTCAATCCTCGCACGTGCTGGCACAAACTTGAGACCTCTCGCACTGCAAGCGGAAGTCTTATACAATAAGGTTCGCCCTTTTGATTACGCGATGATTTTCTTTTGGATCGCCTTGTTACCAGCCATCTTTGGAGTGTGGAAAAATAAGCAGCTCGCCATTTATGCAAGCCTTGGATTTTGTTCTCTAGCCTTACTTTTGCAGGGATTTGGCATTGCCATGCGCATGCTAATTACGCTTCGACCACCGGTCACAAACCTATATGAGACCTTCTTGTTTGTAGGCGCACTTTCGGTTGTTGCTCTGCTTCTGGTTGGGCATTTCCGCAAGTGGAATCCTGCTATTGTACTCGCTGCTTTGCTTGGCGCAGTAATGCTCTTGCTTGCCCAAAGCTTCGGCGCAGACGGCGATGACATGCCCGTTTTGGTGGCAGTACTCGACTCAAATTTTTGGCTTACCGTGCATGTGCTCACAATTTCTGTAGGCTACGGAGGCGTTCTGGCAGCTGGTGTGGTGGCCCATTGGCATTTAATGCAGCTGAAGCGCGGGAACGAAAATTCGGGCGACATTGTACGCGGCTTGCTCGGCTTTGGATTGCTGTTCAGCTTTGTAGGGACCTTGCTCGGCGGCGTTTGGGCGGATCAAAGTTGGGGACGCTTTTGGGGTTGGGACCCCAAAGAAAACGGCGCTCTTATGATTGTTTTGTGGGCCGCGATTCTCTTTCACGCCAAGGCTTCCGGGTTGATTCGTATGCGCGGTTTATCGGTAGGTGCAGTACTTGGAATCTCGACGGTGCTGTTTGCTTGGCTCGGCGTAAACCTACTGGGAGTAGGCTTGCATAGCTATGGGTTCACGCAAGGAACCTTGTGGGGCTTGGGCGCTTATGCAATTGCCGAGGGCTCGTTTTTGGTGTGGGTGACAAGGAAAAGGACAAAGAATGTCCTTCGGAGGGATGGCTGGATTCCCCCACCCGACCACCCAATTTAGCCACCTTAACTCGCTTTGTTGAGGCGACAAATGTTTGCAAACGAAGAGTGCGTGATTAGCGCGCGGTTGTTTTGGGCAGAGATACGGGGTGGCGTCGACGGAAGACGTTTGCCATTACGCCACCTGGGCAATCACACCTAATAATGACTTTGCAAAAGCGCTAGTTTGCGAGGCCGCCGATTTGTCGCGCGAGGTAGGTTGCGTAGTTGTCGGTCATGCCTGAAACGAAGTCGAGGACTTGGTGATAAGCCTCGGTGGGGGTGGGTGCTGCGTCGACTTTGGATTTGCCCATGAGGCGCACGATGCGCTCAGCGCGGTAGGATTGCAAGCCGCGCTTGCGGTAACTATGCACACCAGGGATGAACGCTTCGAGTACAGTGCTAAGCGTAGTGTACGAGCCAACTTCGAGCTCGGTTTTGCGGCGGTCTGGGTAAATGCGTTCGCGCCCGAGCCGTTTTGCCATGCGAATCCCGAGCACTGGGTCAGATTTGGAAAGGTCGAGCAAACTTTTGCGAAGTTCTCCGCGCATAATTTCTGGATAATGGTCGGTGAAAACTTGGGCGATGTCTTCGATTAGATTCTGAATCGCTCGACCGCGGATACTCGAAAGGAAGTCGCGGAAATTGCCTTGCTGTTCGCGAAATTCCTCGTCAACGTCCACTTCGTGATTGCACAAAAGGATGAATAGGTCGCGCACATCAGCAAAACCCAAAATTCCCAACTCGATTGCATCTTCTACGTCAAGAATCGCGTAGCAAATGTCGTCGGCAGCTTCCATCAAAAAGCTCAAGGGATGTCGTGCCCAAATGCCATCGGCGCTTTCCGGCAAGCCTAGTGTTTGGCAAGTTTCGCGAAAAAGATCAGCCTCGGTGCAAAAAATACTGCTCGGAGTTCCGTGGGAAGCAAGCTGCGGGTATTTAACCATTGCCCCAATGGTTGCATATGTGAGGCGCATTCCACCATCGAGAAAATGATATTCGAGCTTCGACAAAATGCGATGACCTTGGGCGTTGCCATCGAAATTCAAAAAATCGGACATTTCGCGATCGCTTAATTCGTGAAAAGGCTCCGAGTCACGATGATTCGCAAACCAATCTCGGATGGCCGCTTCACCCGCATGCCCAAAAGGGGGGTTACCAATATCGTGAGCAAGGCATGCTGACTGCACAATTGTGCCGAACTGCTGCTCATTCAGGTGCTTTGGAAGCAGCTCATGAATCCTATTGAAAACGCTTATTGCAAGTGAACGGCCAACGCTCGAGACTTCGATAGAATGGGTAAGCCGACTATGCACGTGATCGTTGATCGAAAAAGGGTGAACTTGCGTTTTACGGCCAAGGCGGCGAAACGCAGTGGAAAACACGATGCGGTCGTAATCTTTATGGAACTCAGACCGATTGGGGTCGGGAGAGCTCGGGTGGCTATAACGCGTTGCTGAAAGTAGGGTTTCCCAATCAAGCACAGGAATTCCTTGGAG
>Ga0302287_10000608_pt1 | contig 16998 bp, 10 predicted proteins | sample III_Fen_E2_4_FD_200452 | JGI IMG/M metagenome (GOLD analysis project Ga0302287, IMG submission 200452) | Peat permafrost microbial communities from Stordalen Mire near Abisko, Sweden - III_Fen_E2_4 | ecosystem: Environmental > Terrestrial > Soil > Wetlands > Permafrost | place: Sweden: Abisko...
AAGCCTTTCGCGCCCGCATGAATCTGCTCGAAGACTGCGCCGCGCAGCTTCAGGCCGTGGGCAGTTTTTTTGATGAACTGGGCCAGCAGATGGACCGCATTCCGCACGCCGCCGACAGCCAAAGCGGTGCAGCCGGGACACCCGCCAACAACGATAAAAATCAGGAGGAAGCATCACGATGAGCCAAACCAACTTGGAAGAATGTGTGCGCGCCAGTCTGGAAAGTTATTTTCAGGATCTGGACGGCATCGCGCCCGACGGCATGTACGACATGATGGTGCGTGTGGTGGAAAAACCGCTGCTCGAAGTGGTGATGCACCACGCCGCGCACAACCAGTCACGCGCCGCCGAATGGCTGGGCCTGAACCGCAACACGCTGCGCAAAAAGCTGGTCGAGCACCAGCTCCTCAAATAATTAACCTTAGAGAAAAACCACCATGAACGCCTTGATTTCCGTTTCCGACAAAACCGGCATCCTTGAATTTGCCCAGGCGCTGCACGCGCTAGGCATCAAGCTGCTCTCGACCGGCGGCACCGCCAAGCTGCTGGCTGACGCGGGCCTGCCCGTGACCGAAGTGGCCGACCACACCGGCTTTCCCGAAATGCTCGATGGCCGCGTCAAGACGCTGCATCCGAAAATCCACGGCGGCCTGCTGGCCCGGCGCGATTTTCCCGAGCACATGGCCGCGCTGCAAGCCCACGGCATTGACACCATCGACCTGCTGGTCGTCAACCTGTACCCGTTTGAAGCGACCGTGGCCAAGCCCGGCTGCACGCTGGAAGACGCGATTGAAAACATCGACATCGGCGGCCCGGCGATGGTGCGCTCCGCCGCCAAGAACTGGAAAGACGTGGGCGTGCTGACCGACGCGTCGCAATACGCCAACGTGCTGGCCGAACTCCAGGCCGATGGCAAGCTGACCGACAAAACCAAATTTGCCCTGTCCGTGGCCGCGTTCAACCGCATCAGCCAGTACGACGGTGCGATCAGCGATTACCTGTCGGCGATTGATTTTGACGCCAGCAGCGCCAGCGCCCTGCCGGTGCGCGCCGATTTCCCGGCCCAGTACAACGGCCAGTTCATCAAGCTGCAAGACCTGCGCTACGGCGAAAACTCGCACCAGCAGGCCGCGCTGTACCGCGACGTGAATCCCGCGCCCGGCGCGCTGGTCACGGCCAAGCAGCTGCAGGGCAAAGAGCTGTCCTACAACAACATCGCCGACGCCGACGCCGCCTGGGAATGCGTCAAGAGCTTTGGCGAAACGGCCTGCGTCATCGTCAAGCACGCCAATCCCTGCGGTGTGGCCGTGGGCGCGGACGCGCTGGAGGCCTACAGCAAGGCGTTCAAAACCGACCCGACCTCGGCGTTTGGCGGCATCATCGCTTTCAACCGCCCCGTGGATCGCGCCGCCGCCGAAGCGGTGAGCAAGCAGTTCGTCGAAGTGCTGATGGCACCAAGCTTCACGCCCGAGGCGCTGGAAGTGTTCAAGTCCAAGGTCAACGTGCGGATTTTGCAAATCGACCTGCCCGCTGACGGCACGCAGGGTCGCAACCAGATAGACATCAAGCGCGTCGGTTCCGGCCTGTTGATGCAGACCGCCGACAACCACGAGCTGACGCTGGCTGACCTGAAAGTCGTCAGCAAGCTCCAGCCGACGCCTGAGCAGCTGCAAGACCTGCTGTTCGCCTGGAACGTGGCCAAGTTCGTCAAGTCCAACGCCATCGTGTTCTGCGCGGGCGGCATGACGATGGGCGTGGGCGCGGGCCAGATGAGCCGCCTCGACTCGGCGCGCATTGCCAGCATCAAGGCCGAACATGCTGGTCTGTCGCTCAAGGGCACGGCGGTGGCCAGCGATGCTTTCTTCCCGTTCCGCGACGGCCTCGATGTGGTGGTGGACGCGGGCGCAAGCTGCGTGATCCAGCCCGGCGGCTCCATGCGCGACCAGGAAGTCATTGATGCCGCCGACGAGCGCGGCGTGGTCATGGTGGTGACGGGCGTGCGCCACTTCCGCCATTGATTTTGGGTTCGGCGCGCTATCGGCACTGACGTGAAAAAAGCGGCTGAGGCCGCTTTTTTTATGGAATGCTTCCCTCTTTTTATTTGGAGCTTAGGGGTGAACCTTCGGGGTTTCAGCTTCATCTTGAGCCGCTTCATCAGCTAACCAAGCATCCAAGTTTGTCCGTTGCTTGGCATCGAACTGCCCAATGCGCAGCACAACGTCTGCCAGCCAGTCATCTTCACAGTAAAAGTAGGTGACACAAACGCCCAGCACTTGCGCCAAATTTCGCGCTATTTCAAATGCCGGTTGATGAATGCCAGTTTCATACCGGCTGATGCGTGCGCTGCTGCATCCCTCATCCAATCCAATCAGAACCCCCAGTTTGTCCTGCGGCAAGCCCATACGCTCACGAGCTTGGCGCAAGCGAACGCCAAAGCAGCAAGACGGTGGAGAGGCTTTTTTGACCATCCGGGGATGGTTCCCATAAGCGGTTGCCTCGTCTCTACGAAAAACGTAGAATGGCTAATGGAATCAATCCATTAGTTGTAAAAAAAATTAAATTCTTATGAAAATTAAAATCGCCTTGCTGTCATCACTTGTTGTTCTTTTTGCTGGTTGCGGTGGAGGCTCAGACGCAACTGGATCAAACTTAACTGAATCCGTTATCGTCAAAGAATCACAAGTTCTCTCAGAAGGAATTTCTGTTAGTTACCCCTTGCCTGCCGGTACCTACACCGCCGAAATTACATCAAGCAACAATGGCGTCAAAATTCAATGGATTGGTAACGCAACTTGTGCTGCCTCTACAGAAGTAAAGTCGTACAGTAATAGCTGCACATTGAGCCAACAAGGTCAATTGAATATTTCAAATCCAACGCTTCTTGGCTTGGGTGGCGATGAAATCGTCACCATCAAAGTAACATCAAGCCATTAACTTGGATGCTGCCCTAAGGGGGAGTTGGTTGAGGTGCGACAGTTTTTGGAAAAAAAACCAAAAAAAGCGGCCTCGGCCGCTTTTTTTGATGGGGCTGGCTTTCAGCCGATGCCGGATGCCGCTTCAGCAGCCTTTGAAAAACCGCGCTGCCGCGTCCACCGTGGCGGCGATGTCTTCATCGGTGTGCGCGGCGCTGACAAAACCGGCTTCATACAGCGCCGGAGCGTAATAGACGCCGCTGTCGAGCATGGCGTGGAAAAAGCGGTTGAAGGCCGGGCTGTCGGTTTTCATCACCTGGCCGTAGTTCTGCGGCAGCGATTCCAGCAGGAAAAAGCCGAACATGCCGCCTTCGCTGTCGCCGCAAAACGGCACGCCCGCCTGATGGGCCGCCTGCGTCAAGCCGCTGACCAGGCTGCGCGTGCGCTCGGCCAGCGCTTCGTAAAAACCGGGTTTCTGGATTTCGCGCAGCGTTGCCAGGCCGCAGGCGGTGGCCACCGGGTTGCCCGAGAGCGTTCCGGCCTGATACACGCCGCCTAGGGGCGCGAGGTGCTCCATCACGGCGCGGCTGCCGCCGAACGCTGCCATCGGCATGCCGCCGCCGATCACCTTGCCCAGCGCCGTCATGTCGGGCTTGAAGCCGGGAATGTGCTGCGCATAGACGCTTTGCGCGCCGCCCAGTGCCACGCGGAAACCCGTCATCACTTCGTCGAAGACCAGCAGCGCGCCGTATTCGGTGCAAAGCTCGCGGCAGCGTTTGATGAAGGGCACGCTGGCGCGCACGAAATTCATGTTACCGGCAATCGGCTCGATCATCAGGCAGGCGATGTCTTTGCCGTGCAGGGCAAAAGCTTCTTCGATTTGCGCGATGTGGTTGTATTCCAGCACCAGCGTGTGCTGCACGACTTCGGGCGGCACACCCGCACTGGTCGGGCTGCCGAACGTGGCGAGGCCGGAACCGGCCTTGACCAGCAGCGCGTCCGAGTGGCCGTGGTAGCAGCCTTCAAACTTGATGATCTTGTTGCGCCCGGTGGCGCCGCGCGCCAGCCGGATCACGCTCATGGTTGCTTCGGTGCCGGAGCTGACGAGGCGCACCATTTCAATCGACGGCACGAGCTTGACGATTTCCTCAGCCATTTCCACTTCTCGCTCGGTGGGCGCGCCGTAGGAAAAGCCTTCGAGCGCGGCTTTCTGGACGGCTTCGAGCACCGCCGGGTGGCCGTGGCCCAGAATCATCGGCCCCCACGAGCCGATGTAGTCGATGTAGCGCTGGCCGTCGGCATCCCAGAAATAAGCGCCGTGGGCGCGCTGGATAAAACGCGGCGTGCCGCCCACGGCCTTGAAGGCGCGCACGGGCGAATTGACCCCGCCGGGAATCAGGCGCTTGGCGCGCTCGAACAGCGCGTCGTTGCGGGAGGTGGCGGGTTTAATGTTTGGTTCCATTGGGGGGCAGCTCGAAAGGGGATTTGGGAATGGGGGCGGCATCGTCGGCGCCCGGTGCGTCGTCTTCGGCGGCTTCGTCGTCTTCAGTCTGTGCCCAGAACAGGCGGTCTGGCACGATGTTGCCCATGCCGGGGTGAAAACCGGCTTCTAGGCTGTGATCCAGGTAGGTCAGCGCCTCGGCGGTCGCGGCCTGCAGATCGTGGCCGTTGGCCAGCAGGGCGCACAGGGCCGCCGACAGGGTTTCTCCGGCGCCTTGAAATACGGCTTCGAATCGCTCGAATTTTTCGCTGTACAGCACGGATTGCGGCGTGGCCAGCACGTTGTCAATGAACTGATCGGGCAGCGGGATGCCGGTGATCAGCGTGTAGGGAACGCCCAGAGCCGCAGCTGCTTTGGCGATGTCGCGGGCGGAAGGGCTACGCTCGGCAGGCCAGTCGGGCAGCAGCCAGCGCCACAGGGTGCTGTGGTTACCTATTAGAAGGGTGGCTTGGGGCAGCATCAGTTCGCGAAAAGCGTCCAGGTAGCTGTCAATTTTGCTGTCTTCCCACCACGACAGGCTGGGCATGTAGGCGATCAGCGGCACGTCTGAATAGTCAGAGGCGATTTCGGCGATGGAGCTGATGTTTTCCGGGCTGCCGACGAAGCCGACTTTGATGGCGGACACGGGCATGTCTTCCAGCGCGGCGCGCGCCTGATCGGCGACGGCTTCTTCGTCAAAGGCGAAATGGTCGAAGATTTCAGCGGTGTCGCGCACATAGGCGCCAGTGACGATGGCCAGCGGGTGCGCGCCCGCCGATGTGATAGCCGCGATGTCGGCTGTCAGGCCGCCTGCGCCGCTCGGGTCGTTGGCGTTGAAGCTCATGACGCAGGCTGGTGAAGCATCGTCATTTTCGGGTTGTAACTGCCGGGATTCGAGGGGTGGAGCGTTGAGGTTTGCCATAAGATTCAAATTTTTCCTCACCAGCGAATTAGCAACACGGCCTCTATACAATTGTTGCATTCTATGCGAAGGCAATTTAAGCTGTGACTCAATCGATGACCTGGATGTGTTTGATCTGTGGATGGATTTATGATGAGGCCGTTGGTGCGCCCGATGATGGCATTCCTGCGGGTACACCGTGGGCTTTGGTGCCCATGAACTGGACTTGTCCAGAGTGTGGCGCACGCAAGGAAGATTTCGAAATGGTTCAATTGTGAATTTTCACGCTCAGGTCTGAGTAGGTTCAGATCGATAACCGACCGCTTCGGGGTCTGCAAAAACAGGAGTAGAGACAGTGAGCATTCCCAGTTCCGGACTCAAGGTGTTGGTCATTGATGACAGCAACACCATCAGGCGCAGTGCTGAAATATTTTTGAAACAGGGAGGGCATGAAGTTCTGTTGGCAGAGGATGGGTTTGACGCCTTGTCCAAGGTCAATGATTTCGAGCCAGATCTGATTTTTTGCGATATTTTGATGCCGCGCCTAGATGGCTATCAGACTTGTGCGATTATCAAACGCAATGCCAGATTTTCGGGCGTACCCATCGTGATGCTCTCCTCCAAGGATGGTGTTTTCGACAAGGCGCGTGGCCGGATGGCGGGTTCGCAAGACTACCTGACCAAGCCTTTCACCAAAGATCAATTGTTGCAAACTGTTCAGGCTCTGGGTAGCCTCAAGCAAAAGGAAATGTAATGGCGATTAAAAAAGTATTGGTCGTGGACGATTCCAAGACCGAATTGATGTATTTGACTGATTTGCTGGTCAAAAATGGGTTTACCGTCAAGACGGCAGAAAATGCTGAAGACGCCTTTCGCCGTCTGGCAGAAGACAAGCCTGAGTTGATCCTGATGGATGTGGTCATGCCGGGGCAAAACGGATTCCAGTTGACCCGCGCTATTGCGCGTGATCCCTTGTACTCCGATATCCCCATCATGATGTGTACCAGCAAGAACCAAGAAACTGACCGCGTGTGGGGAATGCGACAGGGCGCTCGCGACTACATCACCAAGCCAGTTGATGCAAGCGAGTTGATGGCCAAAATCAAGGCCCTTGGCTGAAAAGTTACTAAAACTATAGCAACTACAGCATGGCGAACAGACAAGCCCTGAGGGCGCTACAGACCCGGCTGGCCGAACGATTGCAGATTGCCCGTACGGAAGGTGTCGCGGCTTTATGGCTGGCCGTAGAGGCAGGAGGAAAAAAATACCTTTTCCCCCTGGCTCAGTCCGGTGAAATCTTTCCCTGGGTCAATACCCATCCGGTTTCCTATACCCAAGCTTGGTTTGTCGGCGTGGCCAATTTGCGTGGGGGGCTTTTCGGCGTTGTCGATTTGGCCAGTTATGTGACTGGCCAGCCGCCCACCCAGACCAATGAGCTCATGCGTTCAGATTCGAGGCTTGTCTCTCTCAACAGTGCGCTAGATGTCAATTGTGTTTTACTGATCGACAAGCTGGCGGGCCTGCGAAAGCAGGACGCCTTTGCTGAGTTTTCCGAAAAAGCGCCTGACGCACCAGAGTTCTTTGGAAACCAGTATCTTGACCACAATGGTGCGACCTGGCAGGAAATCAACCTCCAGTTGCTTGCACAGCAAGCCCATTTTTTGACAATAGGTGCCTAGCGCGCTCTGTCCTTCTGACCCTGTTTTTCCCCGAAGGCTCACCATGTCTGTTATTGAAAATATCCAGAAATTATTTAAACCCAAGCCGGTGCAGTCCGAAGACAGCATGAACATGAGCATCTCGGGTGATTCTTTGCAGAGCTCTTCCCTGAGTGACACCGCTCGCGCCAAGCTGGTTGCGGTCCATGAAGACTATCCTTCAAGCAACATGGAGTTGGGTGACGATGAAAAGGATGCGAGTTCAGATCTGCTCAAGCTTCCTCTGCTCGGCCGCCGGACGCTGAGTCAGCATCAGAGCGTGTTGGTGCCCTTGATGGCCATATCGGTGGCTGTCTTGATTGTGGTGGCTTTCGTGGCACTTGATCAGTCGAATAAAGTCGCTCAGCAGGTGGCCGCCACGGGCCAGTCACTGATGCAGTCCCAGCGACTGGCCAAGTCTGTGTCGCAGGCGCTGGTGGGTAGTGCTCAGGCTTTCCCGGATGTGAATGAAAGTGCGGATGTGCTGGTCAAAACCATCAAGGGTCTGAAGTCCGGCGAAGAGGGCATGAAGCTCAGGCCCGTCGCAGCAGCCTTGCAGAAGGATGTGGATACAGTTTTTCCTTTGATGGAGCGGGCTGAGAAAAATGCCAAGACGGTGATGGAGCAGCAAGCGATTTTGATGCAGGTGGGTAACGCTCTGCGCAGTATTAACCGTCAATCGTCAGACCTGCTGGAAATCGCTGAAACTGTCGCCTCGCTCAAGCTCCAACAAAATGCAGCGTCAGCGGAAATTTCTGCCTCTGGTCAGCTGGTGATGTTGACCCAGCGCATTGGTAAGTCTGCCAATGAATTCCTGACGATGGAGGGTGTGAGTCCCGAAGCCGTGTTTATGCTGGGCAAAGATTTGAACTCGTTCAAGGAAATTGCCCAAGGTCTGCAGGACGGCAGCCCCGAGCTTCGTTTGAGCCCGGCCACTGACGCACAGACGCGCGAGCGTCTGGAAGCACTGATGGCGCTTTATGAAAAAACCCGTCTGCAGGCGGGTGCCATTCTGGGCAACTTGCAAGGCTTGGTGTCAGCGCGTGAAGCACAGGCATCGATCATTGCCGACAGCGAGGAACTGCGACGCGACCTTGAAACCTTGCAAGGCAGGCTGTCTTCCCAGACCGGTCTGGGCGTGCTGTCTATTTTCGCCTTGGTGACTGCTGCGCTGGTTGCGTTGTTGTGCGGAACGGGCTTGGCCCGCTTACAGGTGAAAGACAGTCGGCAGCGTCAAGCAGTGGCTGAAAGCCAGCAACAAGATGCAAAAAGCCAGGAACAGGATGCCAAGCGCGTCAATGACGCCAACCAAGCCGCCATTTTGCGTTTGATGAATGAATTGCAAAGCGTCGCTGAAGGCGATTTGACCCAAGAAGCGACCGTGACCGAGGACATTACCGGCGCGATTGCCGACTCGGTGAACTACACGGTGGAAGAGTTGCGCCAGCTGGTGGGTAACGTGCAAAACACGGTTACCCGAGTAGCGCAAACGACGGCGCAGGTGGAAAACACCTCGACCGAGCTGCTGGCAGCCTCTACCGAGCAGTTGCGTGAGATTCGCGAAACCGGCCAGTCGGTGCTCGAAATGGCTTCCCGGATTAACGAGGTGTCCACCCAGGCGCAGGAATCTTCCCAAGTGGCCCGTCAGTCGCTGACGGCTGCCGAATCGGGTTTGCAGGCGGTGCAAAATGCCATCGGTGGTATGAACTCCATTCGTGACCAGATTCAGGAAACTTCCAAGCGCATCAAGCGACTGGGCGAATCGTCACAAGAGATTGGTGAAATTACCGAGCTGATTTCTGACATTACCGAACAAACCAACGTGCTGGCGCTCAATGCCGCCATTCAGGCGGCCTCAGCTGGTGAAGCCGGACGAGGCTTCTCAGTGGTGGCAGAAGAAGTTCAGCGTCTGGCCGAGCGTTCTGCTGATGCAACGCGGCAGATTGCGGCGCTGGTGAAAGCCATTCAGACTGACACTCAGGATGCTGTGGCCGCTATGGAGCGCTCCACGCAGGGTGTGGTCGAAGGGGCCAAGCTGTCTGACAGCGCAGGTACGGCGCTGACCGAGATTGACCAGGTGTCGCGCCATCTCGCTGAGCTGATTGAGCAGATTTCTGATTCTGCCTCCAAGGAAGCCGTTTCGGCAAATGTGGTGGCGGGCAACATCCAGCACATTTTTGCGGTGACGGAACAAACCGGAGAAGGTACCCGATCCACGGCCCAGCAGGTGCGCGATCTTTCCCATATGGCGGAAGAGCTGCGGCAATCAGTGTCACGATTCAAGATCGCGTGATTTTCCCCCGTTATGCGTTTGATGCGCATTTCAATTCCTGAATCTGCCTGTTACTTATCCACGCCATGGTCACGAACTCAACAATAGCCAAGCCCGATTTCGCCATGAACGACCTGGGCCCGCTGGCCTGGGTGCTCGACGAGCTTCGCAAATCGCTGAACAGCGCGACAAAAGCACTCAAACGCTTTGCTTGGGATGCAGAGGCGGCGCGCGGCTCTGATCTGGCCGCGATTGATGCTAGCCAACTGCGCATCGCCCGTCAGCAACTTCATCAAGCCGTGGGCGCCTTGGAGATGGTTGGCCTGACCGGTCCAGTGCTGATGCTGCGCGCTATGGAGGCGGCAGTGCAAAAGTTTGTTTTGCAGCCCGAGCATTGCAGTCAGGAAGCGGTTGCCAAAATCGAGTATGCCAGCTTTGCCCTGACGGAGTACCTCGAAGGCGTTCTGGCAGACCGTCCGGTTTCCCCGGTGTCCCTATTTCCCCAGTACCGCGACGTTCAGGAACTGGTGCGCGCCGACCGGATTCATCCAGCCGACCTGTGGCCGCTGGAGTGGCGCTGGGCAGAGCCGAAACTGGCGGTGACAGCAGAGCCGCGCCAGTACGGTGCTGAAGCCAGGGCGATCATGGACCAGTCGGTTCTCCAACTAATGAAGGGCAGGGCACCGCAAGCGGCAGGCAGTTTGGGAAGTCTGAGCTTGGGTTTTGCGGCGCAGCAGACAGAGCGTCGCCTGAAGATTTTCTGGATCATTGCGGCGGGCTATTTTGAGGCGGTGGCTCACGACTTGTTGGGTGCTGATCTGTATATCCGGCGTGTGGCCTCCCGCGTGCTGCTGCAATATGCGTCTCTGGCCAAAGGTGATACCAGCGTGTCCGAGCGTTTGGCGCATGACATGGTCTTTTTCTGCTCCCAAGCAGTTGTCAGCCAGCCTGGTGCCACGCCAGTTTTGGCGGCGGTGCGAGCTGCCTATGGGCTGTCCCGGTTCAAGCCGGTCAATTACGAACTGGTGCAATTTGGTCGTTTCGACCCGGCCCTGCTGGCCCAGGCACGCAAACGGATTGTGTCGGCCAAGGAGGCTTGGTCCTCGCTGTGTGCGGGCGATACCAGCAAAGCCAAAACAGTGGCTGACCAGTTTGCTCTGGTGACCGAATCGCTGCTCAAGCTCCATCCGCCGAGCGAGCCACTGGCGAAGGTGCTGAGTCGGGCAATTGAGACCACGGTCAACAGCGCTCAGACCCCCGGCATTGAACTGGCAATGGAAGTAGCTACTTCTGTGCTGTATCTGGAAGCGGTCTTTGAAGATCTGGACCCCAATGACCCGCAATTGGCGGTGCGCACTGCCAGCTTGGCCCAGCGCCTCGAAAGCGTGCGGGCGGGCGGCAATCCCCAGCCGCTGGAGATTTGGATGGAGGAGTTGTACAGCCGAGTCAGCGACAAGCAGACCATGGGCAGTGTGGTGGGCGAGTTGCGTGTTTCTCTGGGTGAGCTGGAAAAATCGCTGGACGCCTTTTTCCGCAATCCGAAAGACAAGGCGACGCTGCAGACCGTTCCTGGTCAGCTATCTCAGATGCGCGGTGTTTTGTCGGTATTGGGACTGGACCAAGCCTGCAAGGCTGTTTTTCGGATGAAGAGCAGTGTCCAGAAAATGCTCGACACTGAAACGGATCCAGAACTGGCGCGCGCCGCAGGAACCTTTGAGTACCTGGGCAATAACGTCGGTGCGTTGAGTTTTCTGATCGACATGCTGAATTACCAGCCTGTGCTGGCGAAAAAACTGTTTGTCTATAACGAGGAAAACGGCGAGCTCAAGCCCGTCATGGGCCGCGCACCAAGCACCTCGGAGGCTGCTGAAGTAGCTGTGTCGGTGGAGGACAGTGACGCCTTGCCCGTAGAAGTCGCACTGGTGGTGCCGCCCGGGCAAGTGGTCAATGTGGTATCTCCCGTCGCAGAGCGCAGTAATCCTGCTTTGCTTGTGGCGCTCCCGAATGTTGTGGCTGCTGCTCCTGTTCCTGCTCCCGTTATTCCCGTTGCTGTGGCCCCTGTGGCTCCTGTGATGGCGTCCTTTGATGAGTTGCCACCTCCGCTGGAAATGCCGGTTGCTGTTGCACCTGCAGAAGTCAAGCCGCCAACGCCAGTCCAGGATGATGGCGCTTTTGCTTTTGATCTGGCTATGGAACTCCCAGCCGCGCCAGTTGCCGAGCCTGTTTTGGCGCCTGTAGTCGCTGCTGCGCCTGCGGTGTTGAGTCTGGATCCACAGCCGCTGGAAATACTGGCCGCTCCTTCGCTTGCAGAAGTGCCGCCGCCAGCACCTGTTCAGGATGATGGCGCTTTTGCTTTTGATCTGGCTATGGAACTCCCAGCCGCGCCAGTTGCCGAGCCTGTTTTGGCGCCTGTAGTCGCTGCTGCGCCTGCGGTGTTGAGTCTGGATCCACAGCCGCTGGAAATACTGGCCGCTCCTTCGCTTGCAGAAGTGCCGCCGCCAGCACCTGTTCAGGATGATGGTGCTTTTGATTTTGATATGGCTATGGAATTCCCGGATGTGCCGGTTGCCGAGCCTGTTTTGGCGCCTGCAGTCGCTGCTGTGCCTGTGGTGTTGAATCTGGATCCACTGCCGCTGGAAATACTGGCCGCTCCTTCGCTTGCAGAAGTGCAGCCGCCAGCACCTGCTCAGGATGATGGCGCTTTTGATTTTGATCTGGCTATGGAGCTCCCAGCCGAGCCAGTTCCAGCTTTTGTTTTTGAGCCGCCCGTACTCGCCGAGATGGTGCAGGATGCGACCATAGTGCCTTTGGGTAGCGAGTCTGAAGTGGCAGTCAGTGCCTTGCCTGCAACGCTTCCTCCCCCGATGCAAATGCCAGTTGCACCAGTTGTTCCACCTGCTGTCCAGTCGCCAGCCTCGGTGAATTACGACGAGGAGGACGATGATTTTGATTTGCAGGAGATTTTCCTAGAGGAAGCCCGTGAAGTCGTGGGCAATGCCACGCGGGCAATTGACGAGCTGGCACAAGACCCGGCTGACACCGAGCAATTGACAGTATTGCGGCGCGCTTTTCACACGCTCAAGGGCAGTGCGCGAATGGTCGAACTCAACGAGTTTGGCGAAGCGGGCTGGGCGCTGGAGCAAATGCTCAACAGCTGGCTCGCTGATCAAAAACCGGCGACTAAGGAGTTTAGAACCTTGTGCGCCGAGGTTATCGTCGGTTTTGAGTCATGGATTGCCGCGATTGCCGAGAAGCAGGATGCCTCTTGGTCGGCGACGGCGTTTCGCGAAAGTGCCGAAGCCATGCGTCTTGAGGGGCGCTACATTGCCCTGAACCTATCCGGCCAGGCGCATAGTGCTTCCACGGCGCCACCTGTGATCGAAGTTGTGGTGCCTGTGGTGCCAGAAGTGCCGCAAGTGCCCGACCTGCCGGTCGCCCAAGAGCTGCCACCATTTGTGCCAGTTCCAGTTCCAGAGGTCTTGGTGCTTCCTGGTTCTGAGCTTTTGGGTGAAACGCCAACCGAACCAAGTCTGAACTTCGAGATCATCCCTGAAGCCGAGCCGGACCAAGTCGCTAAGGTCGTTCAAGCAGTGCAGCCTGTCAAAGCGGCTGAGGCTCCGACGGATACCTTCGTCAATGAACTGGCTGATGTTGATTTCGACAGTTTTTTCACCCTTTCCTCGAAAGACGAGGCTGCGCCTGCGGTGGTCGTGCCATTGGGCGCGGAACTTGCGCAGAGTTCACCCGCTGAACAGGTATCGGTGGAAGCCATTGAGTTGTCGGCTGAAGATTTTTCCGAACATTTTCAGATAGGCGCCCAAGCTGACGAGCCAGCCTTGCCCGTAGAGGTTGAATTGCCTGTCATTGCGGAGTTGGCGTCAGCACTTCCCGAGCCCATGCCGGTCGCCATCATCAAGCCGGTCATCGAAATTCAGGTGCCGCAAGAAGTGCCTGCCAGTGACAAGTCCGACGAAAACGTCATGGTGATTGACGGCTTGCGTATAGGCACGGCACTTTATAACGTTTATCTGGGGGAAGCTGATCAATGGTCAAGCCATTTGGTTAGCGAGGTGGCTGAATGGTCGCATGAGAATCATCAGCTAGTTAGTGCTTCAACGGTGGCGCTTGCCCACTCCCTGGCGGGCAGTTCTGCAACTGTGGGGTTTCATGCACTGTCTGAAGTGGCCCGTGCCTTGGAGCACGCCCTAGAGAATTCGCGCGATCGCCGTAGCTACGATGCCAGCACCTACAGCCCGTTATTTGTTGAGGCAGCGGAGGATATACGCCGCTTGCTGCACCAGTTTGCCGCCGGCTTCTTGAAGCAACCTCGGGCTGACATTCTTGCCCGCTTGAGAAGTCTGGAGTTCCCGGATTCGGTCACGCACGCCGTGGATGAGTACGAGATCTACAGCACTGCTGACAACTCAGAATTCGCCATTGAAGACGATTTTGAATTCCCCTCTAGCCCATTGCCCGAGGTACAAACGGCCCCCGAGGTCGAGGTTGTTCACGCACCTCAGGCACTAGCTCAGGCCGTGCCACCAGTTGAGATTGCGCCTGAAGTTCAGGCCGCGCCTGTGGCTGAGATTGCAGTATTGACAAAAGCTGAGTTTGCAGTCGTTCAAGCTGAACGTCAGATACCTGTTTCTGTGAAGGCAGAAGTTTTGTCATCAAGCGCAGAAAACGCAGATGTGACACTGCCTGTGCCTGTGCCTGTAGAGCCAGAACCAGTTACACCACCAGAACCAGTTGCAGTACCAGCACCAGTAATAGCTCCAGTACCAGCTCCAGCTCCAGCTCCAGCTCCAGCTCCAGCTCCAGCTCCAGCTCCAGCTCCAGTCGCTGCGAAGGCTTTCAACGACCATCCAGGTATTGACGACGATATTGATGCCGTTGATGCGATTGATCCAGACCTGTTTCCGATTTTTGAAGAAGAGTGTGAGGATCTGATGCCCCGACTGAGCGGTGCATTGCGGCATTGGGCCGAGCAGCCTAGCCATCAGGGTTCTCGTCTGGAGGTGCTGCGTGTGCTCCACACCCTCAAAGGCAGTGCCCGTCTGTCCGGCGCATTGCGATTGGGTGAAATGGCGCATCGGATTGAGTCGGAAATCGAGCATGTCGGCTCCGATGCCGCGCAAAGCCAAGAATTCGAGCCTTTGCTGACCCGTCTTGACGGCATGCAGGCCGCTTTTGAGGCCTTGCGTCACAGGGATGAGCCCGTCGCCGGGGTCGAGCAAGCTCCTGCCTCTGTGCTCCAAACCACGCAGCCAGCTTGGACGCCCTCTGAGCCGCAGGCGTTTGAAAATCCGGTGACGCAGGAGGAAGCGTCTGAACCGGCGGTTGCCAGCGCCGTCAACAAATTTATCATTCCCGGCCCGCAAGCGATGGTGATGCAGGCGGTGCGGCAAGCGGCCACGGCCTCGATCCGCGTGCGCTCCCAACTGCTTGACCGCATGGTGAATCAGGCCGGTGAGGTGATGATTACCCGCTCGCGTCTGGAAGCCGAGATTGGCCAACTGCGCGATTCGCTGAACGACATGAGCGGTAACTTGACTCGCTTGCGCCAGCAGTTGCGTGATATTGAGTTGCAGGCCGAAACCCAGATGCAGTCGCGCCTGGCGCTGGCCAAGGAAGCCCAGGCCGGTTTTGATCCGCTGGAGTTTGACCGCTTTACCCGCGTGCAGGAATTGACCCGCATGATGGCCGAGTCGGTCAACGACGTGGCCACGGTGCAGCGCACCTTGCAGCGCACGATTGAGGCGACGGAGGACGACCTGATCGCCCAGGGCCGCCAGACGCGTGAATTGCAGCGCGATTTGCTGCGCACCCGGATGGTGGAGTTTGAAAGCATTTCCGAGCGTCTGTACCGCGTGGTGCGCCAAACTGCCAAGGAAATCGGCAAGCAGGTGCGGCTGGACCTGCTGGGCGGCAGCCTGGAAATGGACCGGGGTATGCTGGAACGTATGGTTCCCGCTTTTGAGCATTTGCTGCGCAACTGCGTGAGCCACGGGATTGAATTGCCGCAAGTGCGCACCGATGCCGGGAAAGACCCTATGGGCCTGATCAGCATCCATTTGCGCCAGGACGGCAACGACGTCTCCGTCGATTTCAGCGACGATGGTGCTGGACTGAACTTGCCGCGTATTCGCGAGATGGCGGTCAAGCGCGGGCTGATCACGGCTGATCAGGTGATTGATGACACGGCGGTGGGCAACCTGATTTTCCTGCCCGGCTTTTCAACGGCCACCCAGGTGACCGAAGTGGCAGGGCGCGGTATCGGCATGGAAGTGGTCCGAACCGAAGTCAATGCGCTGGGTGGCCGCATTGAAACCTCCACGGTGGTTGGTCAGGGCTCGCACTTCAAGCTGGTCCTGCCACTGACCACGGCGGTGACGCAGGTGGTGATGATCCGCGCCGACAAGCTGTCGGTCGGTGTGCCGGCCAATGTGGTTGAAACTGTGCGCCGCATCTCCATCAAGGAGCTGCAGCAGGCCTACAACACCGGCACACTTGATGTGGGTGGTGAGATGGTGCCATTTTTCTGGGCAGGTGCTTTGCTGAAGGCCTCGCACCACAGCAGTGAAGTGCAGACCAAAACCACGCCAGTGGTGATTTTCCGAAGTGCTGCCCAGCGCCTGGCCCTGCATGTGGATGAAGTGCTGGGTAACCGTGAAGTGGTGGTGAAGAATCTGGGTCCGCAGCTCTCGCGTTTGCCGGGTATGGCCGGTATGTCAGTGCTGCCATCGGGCGCTGTGGTCTTGATTTACAACCCAGTGGCGTTGGCAGCGGTGTATGGTCAGCAGGCACGTTCATGGAGTGCTGACCAAGCCGAGCCGCACATGCTCGAAGGGTCTGGCGGCAGTGCCGCCAAAGCGCCGGTGCAGATACAAGTTACCCGGAAAATCCCATTGATTCTGGTGGTCGATGATTCCATCACCGTGCGGCGCGTGACCCAGCGCATGTTGCTGCGCGATGGCTACCGTGTGGCGCTGGCCGCCGACGGTCTGCAGGCGCTGGAGCGTTTGCAGGACGAACTGCCAGCCGTGGTGCTGTCCGACATTGAAATGCCGCGCATGGACGGCTTTGACTTGGCGCGCAACATCCGGGGCGATGAGCGCCTGAAGAAATTGCCGATCATCATGATCACTTCGCGGATTGCTGAAAAGCACCACGAGCATGCCAAGGAACTCGGCGTTGACCATTACCTAGGCAAACCGTACTCCGAAGAGGAACTGATGAAATTGGTGCGGCATTACTGCGCGCTAGAAGCGACTGCCGCTGTGGCCGCTTGAGGCGCACCGGCAGCCCCTGACGGCTGTCTCAGCCAAGCTTGATGATCGCGTAGCGCTGCAGCGTCAGCCTACGCGCTTCTTCATGTATCACGATAGGCTTGGGGTAGTTCTGGCCTAAGGCCACGTCAGCGGCCAGTAATTCCATAGCCCCGGCCAACCAAGGGCTGTGCAGTGCAGGCCCATTCAATCCGCCCAGCATTGGCAGGTAGCGGCGGATGAATTTGCCATCCGCATCAAACTTTTCGCTTTGGCTGATTGGGTTAAAAATGCGGAAATACGGCTGCGCATCGCAGCCCGTGCTGGCGGCCCACTGCCAACCGCCGTTGTTTGAGGCCAGCTCAAAATCATTGAGCTTCTCGGCAAAATAACGCTCGCCCCAGCGCCAGTCGATGCCTAAATCTTTCACCAAAAAACTCGCCGTCACCATGCGCAGGCGGTTGTGCA
>Ga0302287_10000614_pt1 | contig 16873 bp, 10 predicted proteins | sample III_Fen_E2_4_FD_200452 | JGI IMG/M metagenome (GOLD analysis project Ga0302287, IMG submission 200452) | Peat permafrost microbial communities from Stordalen Mire near Abisko, Sweden - III_Fen_E2_4 | ecosystem: Environmental > Terrestrial > Soil > Wetlands > Permafrost | place: Sweden: Abisko...
GGTTTACACCGATATTGCAGAAACTCGTTTCAATTGAAGCGGGTTTTTGTTTTTGAATCGGAATGAACGCTGTGATTCCATGGGTAAGCGCCACTTCATTTTGTAAATTGTCCCCATGCGTGCCATTTTATTTGTTGCTCTTTTTTCCTCATCGATTTTTGCTAAAGATATCTGGGATGAGGTCGTCGTCTCCTCTTCTTCTGCTTCGGTTTCAAGCTCAAGCGTTATCGTCGTACCGCCAATAGGTATTCAGACCCCTAAAACATTAGCCAGTTCGAGTTCCGAGAATGCTATTCCGGCATCTTCTTCCATGATAGAAATGGCTCCCGCCTCTGCGCGCTCAATGCCTAGAGGGTTTATGGAAGAACAAAAAAGTTCTGCGCAAATCTCATCACAAGTGTTTTCATCGAGTTCTCAACAAGTACAATTATCGTCTTCGAATATTGCACTTCAATTATCCTCTTCGGAAATACCAATCGTCTCTGCACCCTTGGTTCTGCTATCTTCAAGCTCTGCTGCATCTGCTGCAGAACTGTTGGGATTAAGCTCCTCTTCCTCTGTGGTTGCCTCGAGTTCTTCTGCTCGCTCTCGCCGCGAATTACTGGGTCCAGTGAAAGTGTCTCGCGTGAATGCCATCGATGAAATGAAAGGTTCTTACAAATCTCCACGCAAAGCTCTTTTCCTTTCTTTAGTGCTCCCCGGAGCAGGCCAGCTCTACGTTGGTGGCTCTACGGCAAATTATGCGCGCGGTGCTTTTTACTTTGCCACAGAGCTTGCTCTCGGTGGACTCTGGTATCATTATTCCGTTACGCGTTACGACCAACAGGTATCTCGCTACGAAGCTTTTGCACGTGCTCATTATTCGATTGGAAAATACGAAGATCAGATCTATTCGCTCTACAATCAGTTGAGTGACGATAAGCATACCGCTTTCAAGGATCAGTATTTATCTGATCGGCAAGAATATTGCGGCGCGATCTATAATGATCCTAACACGAACAAGTGCTCAGATATCGCTACCGCCGATGCCCACCGAGGCTTATTCCCCAAGGATTCCCTCATAAAAACCTCGGGCACCTTCTACAACCCTTCCGTGCTGTATCGAATTGTTGGTGGCGATACTTATGTGATGGGTTGGGACGATGTAACCAATGTGCGTTCTTCGGTGGATATTAGCACCGACTTAGACAATTCCAAGAAGGATACCTTAGGTGTTTCCTCGAACTTGGTGGTGTATAAAGGGATGCGCAAGACAGCGAATCGTTATGCTGGTTATCAGGCGTACTTCCTCGGTGGAATCCTTCTGAACCATATCATCTCCGCAGTAGATGCTACTGTTGCTGCTTACTCTCACAACCAAGGACTCTACGAAGAAAAAGTCTCTTGGGTCGATCATTTGCGCTTTGATAGTTCGGTGCAGTGGATCGGGGATTGGAGCACGCAAGTGCAAGCTAGGCTGGAGTTTTAATGCAGATCTTGCAAAAATGGGCGTTGACCATTCTTGTTTTGCTGGGGCTAGTGGGTGAGGCCTCGGCTCAGATGGTCATTTCCGTAGATACCGCGATCAGTCGCAATTCTGGGAAAAGTCTTGCCGCTGCAATGGCTTTATCTGCAATGGTTCCTGGTCTTGGACAGAATTATTTGGGTGAACGTCAGCGCGTAAAAGCATTCGTATGGACCGATGCGCTTGGCTGGTCAACCGTTGCTATTGCTTGGTTTGCTGGCGATGCCTATTTGCGTAGTGCGCAATCCTATGCAAGGCGATATGCAGGTGCAAATCCTCCGAAAGATGCCGTGTTTCTCGATGTGATGTCGCGCTATCGTTCGCGTTCTGGTGTCGCTGGTCAAAATTCAAATCCAGATCTTACCGAAAATTATGACATGTCTATGATTCGTGCGGGTCTTGCTGTAGATGCGGTATACTCAAGCGACCCAGCTCACACATGGGATTGGGGTTCAAGCGATAATCCTGCAACTACAGCGCACATGCAAAGCTTTAGCAACATTGTGCGCAACTATCGCTTTTCCAAAATTGCGTTTCAGGTTGCCCTCGGTGTTGTCGTGGTCAATCGTTTGGTTTCCGTACTCGACGTGATGCGCATCCATCGCGCGACATCGACCGATCCTCTTACGCTGCAACTCGTTCCTATCTGGTCGCCGGAATCCGCTGGTGCCGATCTACAGGTCGCTTTTTGACTTGAGGTAATTCTCTTTGAAAGATCTCCACATGAAATTACAGCGCTTGCATGGCAAAGCGTTTGGAACCTACAATGACTTGCGCGGTCACGCATGGGAGATTGGCGATTTCCAATGGAACTGGATTCACATCCAAGGCGATCCTTTTGCACCGCCTTCGCGTTTACGAATATCTGCAAGCCTCGCAGCCTTAGGTATTCCTGAATCATGGTTCAGTAATCCGATTCGCACCCAAGCCCTCGCAGACTTTTTGCTGCGCCGCTTGGCTCTGTGCTTAGGAGAACATTCCCAAAATCTTGGTACAGGCAACGGTGGCGTGCTTGCTTGCGCGGAACCAGGCCCCCAAGTTTTGCGTCGCAATAGCATGCGCATCGAAAATGGAACGCTGACAGCCCTTGTGCAAGTAGGCTTGCCATCGGATGAACGCCGCGTTGTTGGTGAATGGGTTATCCAACTTCTTTGCCAAAGTTTGCCCGATGCGTTAACCGAGGCTTTGTATTCAATCAATATTCGCGCGAAAGAATGCGAAGCTCATATTCATGCATTAGAGTTGCAGCAGGCCTTGCGCGCAACTTTGCCACAGTTGGGCTTGGTGGCTTTCGTCGCAGATGGCTCTGTGCTTCCGCGCGCATCGGGTTCTTCCAATCTCCCTTTGCGTGGAGCGCGTCCGTTTGTTTCTCCACTTGAGTTGCGTACGGAAATCGAAGTGCTTGGCGAAAAAATTGTCGGTATGGGAATTCCCACTGGCATTACAGCAATTGCGGGCGGAGGCTTCCAAGGCAAGTCCACCTTGCTGCGTTCTTTAGAACTAGCCATTTACGATCATATTCCTGGCGATGGCCGCGAGCGCGTGGTGTGCGATCCTAGCGCATTCAAGGTGCGAACCGAAGAAGGGCGCCAGGTGATCGGGTCGTGCATTGAGCCTTTGGTGCGTAGGCTTCCCGGCGGAAAGGAAACCAATCGTTTCACCACCACGAGTGCTTCTGGTTCAACCAGTCAAGCGGCCAATTTGGTGGAGGCTATTGGACTTGGTGCGCAAACAATTTTGATCGACGAAGATATTTCTGCGGTGAATTTTTTGATTCGCGATGAACGTATGCGGCAATTGGTTCGCTCAAGTCACGAGCCCTTGATCCCGTTGGTGGATCGCATTGTGGAGCTCAAGACGCAATTGAAGTTGAATTTTGTGATGGTGATCGGTGCGTGCGGAGATTATTTGCGCGTTGCCGATACCGTGATTGTGATGGAGGATTGGGAGCCTCGCGTAGCAACGCTTGAAGCCCATGAAATCTGCGCGCAAGAGCAGGCAAGCCCTGCAGAAAATTGGCCTAAGTGGCCCAAGGATTTTCGCCATTCGCTCGAAGATGTGCGCAAAAAATTGCGACCAGGACTTCGCCCGGCAACCGCGGTAGAGAAAGGCATCAAGGTCAAAGTCACTCCGCAAAAGGTTCAGCTTGGTCGCTTAATTGCAGACATAAGCCGAGTGCCTCAAATTGTTTGCTCTGAACAATTACGCTCCATTGGCGCTGCTGCTTTAGCCTTGCTACAATCAGACCCTGCGCTTACTTTAGAAGAAGCTGTGTCAAAGGGTAGCTTACACTTGAGCATGACCGAAGGCCTTGATCTTGCCGAAGCACGCCCCTTGGAGCTTGGAGCAACGCTTTTGCGCATGGCTGAAATGGAATAAAGGATAAAAGATGTCAAGAATTATTGCCGTAATGTTTTTGTTGACTCTGATGGGCTGCGCAGGGACTAATCGCAAGCAAGCCAGCGAAAGCTTATGGCATGGAACTTGGAATACAAGCGATGCTGAGCGTGTGGCACAAGATCTTTTCACAGCGAGTCAAAGTGAATCTTGGAAAAACTCCGCACAAGCTTTTGCGCTAAGTCCGGGCAACGATGTCCATTTACAGCAGGCTTTGGAACAAGCCTTTAAGGCTACCGCGCCAACGAAAGAAAGCTTTCTTCTAGGTGCTCAAATGCAATCTCTCGATTCTTCGGCAACTCAGGTCAACTATAAAGTGATATTGCATGTCAACAATCCGCAAGGCCAATTGGTATGGACTGCGGTGCGGGTCATTCAAAAAACGAGTCCTTGATGTTCACCAAGATTCTCGCAGCATTGAAACAGCCTTTTTGGATTGCGCGTCTTGCTTTGGCTGTTATTGCCATGACCGGTTACTTGTTGACTTTGTCTCCTTCGACCTCATTTTGGGATTGCGGTGAGTTCCTTACTGCCACTCATGTGTTGGGCATTCCACATCCACCCGGAACCCCATTTTATTTGATCTTAGGCCGTACATGGGAATTGCTATTTGCATGGGCTGGAACCGTTGCTTATCGTGGTAATCTTTTGTCGGCAGTCTCTTCGGTGATTGGCGCACTGCTTGCTTTTGAAATTACGCGAGAAATTTTACGCACATGGTCTCTCACCGAAATCATGAAGGCCGCGCTTAGTTTTATGGCGGGTGGCTTACTCGCATTTTCGGATACGTATTGGTTTAATGCCACCGAAACAGAAATTTATGGAACCTCAATCGCCCTTATGCTTACCGGCGTCTATGCCTTGTTGCGCTGGGATCGCGATACGACTGCGCAAAAGAATCGCTGGCTAATCTTCTTTGTGTATATCAGTTTTCTTAGCATGGGTTTACACACAAACTCCATGATTCCTTTTCCACTCGCATGGCTATTTATTGGAGTGCGCACGCAGCGCCTAAAACCTTGGATTTGGCTGTGGAGCCTTGTTGGGCTTGGTTTGGGGGCTCTTGTGTTGCTGCTTATCCATCCTGAGCTTCTGGCCAATTATGCATTCATGGGTGCGCTTGCACTTTCTGCAATTGTGCTTCTAGTATTGGCATGGCAGCGTGGTGAAATCACTGATTTTCCGTTTTGGATTCTCGGTGCGTTCCTGTTTACGGTGGTATTCTTGGTGCAACCTTTCCTTGAGGCTCTAGCCCTCGCAATCCTTTTGCAAGGTGGTTTGGTGGCCTACAATAAATTACGCAAGCATACCGAACTCTCGTTGCCCAATCAGCTTGGATCAAGCCTTGCCCTAGGGCTTTTGCTCGCTGCGTTAGTGGGCTTTTCTGTTGAGTTAGTATTGCCTGTTCGCGCGCATACTTCGCCTGTTTTAAACGAGAGTAATCCGGTGACTTGGGAGCGCGTTCGCGATGCGATTGAACGCAAACAATATGGATCTATGGGTATGTTCGAACGAGCGCTTTGGAGGCGTGCAGACCCTGCTGCGCAATTAGGATTCAGCGACCGCATTGGATATTTAGGATACCAGCTAAACCAATTTTCACCAGCACCCATGGGCGCTCAAGTGTCCTTTCGTTTAGATCGTGTATTGCAGGTGGGCGGGGTGGCTTGGTTGCAGTTCGCACATCGGCTCCTATGGGAATCGGTGTTTGTATTAGTGCTACTAAGCGGGTTGTTGTTGTGGCGAAGGCTGCAAGCATTATTGATCTATGGACTCTTTATTGTGACAGCTTTAGGGCTTGTGTTCTATGTGAATTTCGCAGATGGTTCAAAGCCAGATTCCCAAGAAGCGAGACGTTGGATGCAACGTATGGCAGAATACAAAGCCGATGTTGTGGATCCCTCGATTCCTTCCTTACCCAATTTGCCTAAAGACGTAAAACCTTTGGGAGCATTGCCTTCGTTGCCCTCGATGATGCAAATTCGTGCCGCGATAGATGCGTGGCACCAGACCGGCAAACAAGATTCGACTATGGGAAAAATCATGGCATGGGAGCGGACAGGAGCACTCAAAGGGATTCATTTCCCCATCCCACCAACAGCGGTGCATCGCGAAGTTCGTGAACGAGATTATTTCTATACACCTGCTTTCGTTTTCTTTGCCGTTTTATTTGCATTGGCTTTAGCCCTACTGGCAGAACGCAAGCCAAGCCTTTGGGTTCAACGCAGTGTGCTCTTTTTAGGTTGCGGATTATGGGTGTTGCCCTTTGCCACGCATTTTGAAATGCACAATCGATCCCATGATTTTGTGCCGCGTGAATTTGCTTGGAACATGCTGCAGAGTGTTCCTGCTCAAGGATTATTGATCACCTTTGGCGATAATGATACGTTCCCTTTGTGGTACTTGCAGCAAGTCGAAGGTGTTCGTCGCGATGTAACCGTGATCAATGCAAGTCTTGCACAAATGGATTGGTATCAAGAACAAATATTACGGCAACGCCCGGATTTACTAGTGACAAAAGGCATTGCACAACGGCAAGACCTTTCCTTTAAACTTGCGTTCTCTCGCCGCATGACTGTTGACACAACCTCTTGGTTCTATGCAGGAGATTCCACCTGGCACCCAAGTGCTGCCGATCAATTCATGATGGAAATTGTTACGCAAAACTGGCCGCGCATACCTATCTGTTTTACCTACAACGCAGCCCCAGAGGATTTACCAGGTGGCGCGAAGTATGGTTTTACTTGGTCGCCGGTGACAGGCCTTGTGCGCCAACTGGGAATCGAAAAAAAGAACGCAGACTCTCTGCTGATTGCTCGCATGGAATCGGACTATTTGCTGAGTGGATTTACGACACCTAATTGGCGATACCAAGAGTCAACAATGCGGGCAGGTCTCAATTACCGTAACCTTCTGCGCCTAGCTCTCAGCTCAACTCATTCCGCAGACGACATCGCGAAACTTGCTACCCGCGGAATCAATTTCGCAGATTGAAATCGGTAGGAACACGGCGGAACGTGCCGTGAGTGGGTGAGATGCCGGCCAAGCCGGCATGACGTATGAGAGCCGGCTATGACGTATGAGAGCCGGCTATGACGTATGAGAGCCGGCTATGACGTGTGAGGGTTGGCATGACGTGTGAGGGTCGGCCATGACGTATGAGGGTTGGCATGACGTGTGAGAGCCGGCTATGACGTGTGAGAGCCGGCATGACGTGTGAGAGCTGGCATGACGTGTGAGGGTCGGCATGACGTGTGAGGGTTGGCATGACGTGTGAGGGTCGGCACGTGTGAGAGCCGGCATGACGAAAAAAAACGGCATTACGGAAACGCGTGTCGGTCATCTAAGAGGATTATCGCTAGTGGTTGCAACAGCAACGCGTGTCGTTGATTCCCACTAGACGCCAGAGCTCTGGAACTCCCCTTACTTCCTCGGAGTGCCGTTACTGCCGCGCTTCCTTACTCCCACCGGCGATGGACGGGCATTTGGCTTGCGAGGGGCGCGAACATTCCGTTCTATTTCACCCACGCGTGGTGATCTTGCGTTGCGTGCATCGCTTGAACGTGGAGCGGGTGCGTTACGCCCTGTTTCCCAAGGCTTTGGTGTCCGCACATCGCGATCCGCTTCCCCTGCACGTTGCGGTCTCGCGTTTCGACCAAAATCGTTTCGACCTGTATCACTACGGCCCATATCGCGAGGTGGTCGCGAACTACGCCCAGCATCATTTCTTGTGCGAGGTGGTTTCGCATTGCGGTCAGAATCGTTAGTTCGAGGTGGCCTTGAATTTCGTGTTGTTTCACCCGCGTGTTGTGGGCGAACATTTCGCCCGGCTTCGCTTGAGCGAGTTGGCCGCGCACCGCGTGTGGGTTTGCTTGTGCGTGGTGCTTCTTCCTCGGAATTTTCACTTTCAGGTTTGGCAAAACCGCGAGCCTTTTGCGAGAAACGCGGTGCTGCGTTACCAATTGGCTTTTTCTTTTCGGGAATTTCTTCGTCGCCAGGTTGCGGAATTGGAATGACTCCACGACGCATCACGCCTTCGCGGTCTGGAGCAAAGAACAGAACCAATTCAATGCGGTTGGTGCTTGGGTTCAAGTCAAATGGAATGATCTTGCGCAGAAGCATTCCGCTACGACGCCACCGGCGAATTTCGCCTTCAAGAACTTCCAAGTCAGATCCTATATGGATCACGCGACCCACAGGACCTGCTGCAATGGTGCGAATCAAACCCGAAGGCAACTCTTCGCCTTTCTGTGGATTCAAAATAACAGTCCATGGACCCTTGCGCTTGTTCAAAACTGCTGCAACCGATTCTGCATCAACGCTCTCTTGATAGTAGGTCACGTTGGTGATATTGCGAGCCTTCAGATTTTGCACAACAGAGAGCTTCGAGATTCCTCGCGCATCCATGCTATGCACTTCTTCGAAGGCTTTCGCCATCTCGCAGCTAAAGAGTCCACTGCCACAATGCAGGTCGAGTAAAAGGTCGCCAGGCCTTGCGTTGATTGCGCTCAACAAGCGCGCCGGCATTTCCATAAACGGATGTCTAAGCTGTGGCAGCCATTCCAAGATATGGAACAGGTGTCCACTGTTTCCTAGAGGCAAATATTCGGGCCCAAAAATAGGGTGCAAATCGTATTTCATTGCCTTAGGTGGTTGATCTAAACGGAACGAATACCAAGGCCGTGTTTCCACGCGATGTAATGCAATGCACTCTGGATGGTTGCGCTGTAAGAATGTCTCAAGCAGCTTTAATGCATGGCCTGTGCCCGATCCACGAATCTGCGTTTGTAGTAGAAGTGCAAATTGGCCAATGCCCACGGAGCGAACCCACACTTGCTGCATGGGCTTGCGCAAGTAATACTGATGCTCTTGAATCAAATAATCAAAGAGCTGCTCTACAAATTCAGGAGGTTCAATTTCATTGGTAGGGCCAAGGATTTCAAGGCGCATTTGCCGTCCATGGCGCTCGTTACGAATGCACCAATCTCCCTCAGCGCTTGGAGCTGCGGTAAGCATGCTCTGAATTTTGCCTGGGATTTGATGTTCTTCTTGCCAGCGCAGTACTGCGATCTTCTTTTCCATGGGTTCCTTGAAATCACGCGTTGAAACGTGGATACTGCCAAGTACATTCTTGGCCAATAAGTTGTGGGAAGTCTTTAAACAGCCCTTTGATCTGAAAAATATTTGGACGATCTTGGTTCGGGATCAGCTCGATAATTCCTTCAGGGTGAACTTGGAGCCTTAATAAGTCTGCGCTCTCAAGGGCCGTGATCACTGCTGCACCTGTCTTCGATGTAATGGTATCCGAAAGGACGCTGATGTCTTTGGGATCCTTTAGCAGAGCGTATATCGGATCGATAATCACAGCCTTGTAATCATGATCTTCATACTTGCCAGCACCTTCGATGCGTCGCACCAAAAAGTCTGCAATGTCTTGTACGGACTTCACAAAACCGCGCAAGTGCAAAATTCCCAAACGAGGAGATGAAGGAATGCAATTGCGATCATTTGCGACAGCATAGAGTCGATTCAAGAATGCAGACTTGGATTGCTCGTAGTTTACATAAAGAACATCGGTGCCCGATGTATGGTTGCCAAGCCATTCACCGCCGTAGCAGAGAGCAAGTGCAAGGTCGATGAGCGCATGCGACTTACCCGATTTTGGTGGGCCTGCGAGCACCAGTAAATCACCCGCCTTGCAAATGTTATCGATCAGCGGAGCATCTGGTGATGGGGCTTGGTGATGGTAGCTCGCAAGCTCGATTAGTGGATTGCCATCAAGACAATAATCCACCCACTCTTGCCATTCTTTCCAGCTCTTTGCACCCTCGTTCAAGCCAATCAGATACTGCTGCTTCCCTTGGCGCAACACGCCTGGCATGCGTACCATGAGGGTTGGGCTCTTGAGCGTGGCATCGATCTTAAAGCCATTCATCTCAAGGGTTGAATACAAGAAATCCACACGCTCGTTGTATTCGGTGGAATCGTTTGCTTCGATGCGAACCCAAGCTTGTACTGTGTTTGCGCCTGAATTCACTAGCGCCACGCAAGGCAAATTTAGTGCCTTGTAAAATGCAAGTTGTTTGGAAAGACTCATGCGCGGAGAATCCACCACCGCATAGCGGAAGCGCCACGATTCATCTTTCGCACCATCTGCAGTGGTTGCATTGATGCTGATCAGCGCGCCTTCTTGGCCATCGAGGCCCTTCATAATCTTGTTGATGTTGTCGGCTTGCGCTACAATGGTTGAAACGATTTCGCGATGCGCTTGCGGAGTCTCAGCCATCTTGAAATCAATGGTTTCCTTGGGTTGGAACGCTGCTTCTAAAAGCTTTACCAAGTCACGGCGCCAATCATCCGAAGGCCAAGGAATCGACAACGCATCTGGGTCAATTCGGCGGCTTTCTAACAGGCGTCTCGATTCTGCATCGAGGTCAAGCGGGGCTCGCCGCTCGTCACTATCATCTTCACCTTGTTCTGGCTTGCGTTCGCGGCCACGACGGTCGCGAGCAAAGGCGCGGCGAATTGTATTTTCAATGACTTCGGACGTGAGTCCATCTTCCTTGCCCTTGTCACCGAGCTGGAAGGTTGCGTCCATCACGGACCAATTCATGTCCGAAGCGGCAGAGGCGGCACGGTACAGAGCATCGCGCGATTCTTCGGCAGAATAGCGAGTCTTGAGGTAAGAATGGATGACTTGATTCTTTTCCATAGATCAATAATACACAAAAGGGTGTCTAAGTGCGGGGTGTCTAAATGCGATCTTAACGGATTACCAGAAAACGGTGCAGTTGCTTTTCGCTCTTTCCGTGCCAGTAGTAAACACCCGGAGCAATGAGTTTTCCCTTGACCGAGCCATCCCAGCTGCGGATAGGGTTTCCCGTATAAGGAACTTCAGCAATTTTATTTCTGCCCATATCAAAGATTTCGATTGGGCCTGTGATCGTCAAATGAAAAAACAGCGAACCAGATCCTCTCCATGGAATTGGATATGCTTGTGCAATTTTTGGAACCACAGAACCCGTTGAACTATCGGCTACAAACCCAACACTCAGAAGGGTAAAAACCGAATCGCCAAGAGTAAAATCAGTCTTGCGGTATCCGCTTGGAAGACTCCAGTAGGTCAGTTTCATATTTGAGGGATACAGGCGGAAAGAGAATGGGGCTGTGGGTGCAGAATCTAGGCTAAAATCACTGAGCGACATTGCAGGCCAGCTCGCAAGATCCGCATCCCAAATAGAATCTGCTGGGATCAGCTTACTGCGTGAATTTGCGTATGCGAGGTGAAGTGCATGATCTGCAAAAACCTCGGGGAAACCACCCGCGATTCCTTGAGCAATAAAGTGATCATTAAAAATCGAATCGATACTGCGCAAAGGGTGCTTTTCGAGTAATTCCCATGTGCCGGGGTCAAAGCGTTTGCCAAAGCGATGTACCTGGTAGTGGTAAAAAACGCCCTGTCCATAAGGTCGCATACCACCGCCTTGTGTGAAGTCTAACATGCTGATTTCAGGATGTGAAAATATTTGGGGAAGATATTGGAAATAGTCGTTCACAGTAGGCGCGCCAAGGTCTTCGACGCCTACGGCAGAAGCTTCAAACCAAAAGTGATAGTTGTCGTTATAGTTCGCATAGCGCAATTGGCACGTATGGTAAAGCTCGTGAGTTGCTGTGACATGAATCGCCTTGTTCCAATCAACCGTATAGTCGATGGGTTGTCCATTTGCTTCACCAATCAGTTTGCGATTCGACTGTGTGTAGGTGCAGGTTTTCCCATCCGCAGTGGCAACCGTAGTGAGTGGGTCGGTCGAAGTTTGGTACCTAAAATCATTATCGACAAATAAACTCGTTAATGACTGGTCGTTGGCGTCGGGAAGGGTAAGCCCATAACAACCCGCACAGATTGAGCCTAGCACAGAAGATATGTTGCGCAAAAGATCGATATCAATCACTTCAACAGCAAACTTTTCAGGATACGCCGAAATCTGGTAGTGATAGGATTGCGTAGGCCCCCTCGGAACTCGCATTCCAATCGTATCTGTGTGCAGCTTATACGCGTGCTCTAAGGCTTGCATAAGGGTGTCGATATAGGGCGGACGTGCTCGGGTTAATGTGTCGGAACCTATGACTGCATGTGGGCCTTTTAGCGTGTAAATGATGCGAAAGTGAGCTGTGGTATCTACGCGAACTGCACTAGGATCAATCAAGTCGTCAGCAGTGCAAGTGCCTTGTTTGGCTAGCATGCGCGCGGTGCCTTGCTTTACTTCGCGCTGATGTTGCATCAAGACATCGAAGCCGCATTTTGCCGCCCAAAGTTGGGAGGCGCAAAGGATTATTGCTAGGTTGATTGCAAGTCGAATCATCTGATCTCAACTTAGCAAATGGTATTCCATGGAAGTTCCTGTTTCTGTTCAAGCCACCCCCGCCTCATTCTTGGTTCGTTATCACAAGGTTTTACCTGCGCTTTCCTTTTTGGCGGGCTTCATTTTCGATATGGTTTCCTTTGGTCGCGTGGTCAAGACTTCAAGTCTTATTTTGCTCTTGGCGTATTGGTGTGTGGCCTTCTTTGCCTTGATGTTCCTAGGGCGCGGGGTTTCTTCCCCTTGGCAGAGTCGTTTAACATGGCTTGTGCAATTCTGTTTTGGAAGCCTATTTAGTGCCTCGGTAATCTTCTATTTCAAAAGCTCCGGAAGTATTCTTACCATGCTTTTGGTTGTCGTATTGCTTGTGCTTTTAGTTGCCAATGAATTGTTAAAGAGTCGCTACGCCCGCTTAGGCTTGAGTCTGTCGCTCTTTTGCCTTTCTGGGAGTATGTTCGCAAACTTCATTGTACCTCATTGGATTCACCATATTGGATTCTTTTGGTTCTTAGTTAGCTGTGCTTTAGCTTTTACTTCTGTTGTGATTGTTTGGCTAGTGAGTGGCCGCTCGGGCCTTGTGATGATTGGCCCCTCGGCTATTTCATTGTTTTTGGTATCCGCATATATTTTGCACTTGATTCCACCGGTTCCCTTGGTGATGAAACAATCCATTGTCTGCAAATCTTTTGCGCGCATCGATGGAGAATACACTTGCCTTGCATCTCAACAGACAATGCTCGCGAACCTTGGCTTTGAACCTAAAATCATTTATCAAAATGGCGAAGAACCTATACAGGTGTTGACTTCGATCTATGCACCCACCGAGGTACAGGCCGAACTTGAGCATCGTTGGGAATGGCAGAATCCTCAGACCAATAAGTGGATCGATAAAGGACACGTGCGCTTTGCTATGGAAGGTGGCCGTCGGGCTGGCTGGCGTATGTATTCCAATCGTAAGGCTTGTGAAGCGGGGCAATGGCGCGTTGAAACAGCAGTGCCCGATGGTGCTGTTTTGGGCTCGGTAGACTTCAATGTTCCTGCAAGTTCGGAGCCACTGGGTTGGCAATACAAACGCGAAATTTTGAAGTGAAAATGATTTTCAAGGCGCTAATTCAACAGTCTTGATACGTTGCCCTTTACGATTCCCACTAAGAATCCAAAGCACAAAAGCGAGTTCAGCAAAAGCAAACGAAGCCAAGCCCCATAAGGTTCCGTCGGCAAATCCAAAATTATGCAGACCTAAGCCCAGTAAATCAATGCCAAGGCTTGAGAATGTTGCAAGTTGAACAATGGCGAGTATTGCAACGGCGAAGTTGCGTGCACTAAAACGAGATTCAACGAGCAAGAAAAGACCTGTTGAAAGTAGTGTAATTAGCAATGCATTTTGCTTCGCATCGAAATTCCAGAAATGCCCCCAGACTCTTTCAGCCCAAAGGCTCCCGAGCATTGAACCTAATAATAGCGCAATCATTGCAATCCATAAAAAATCGAGAGAAGCTTTGCGTAGTTGTTTTTGCATGGGGGAGTTTGACATAAGCTTATGTAGCAGCAACACCCCATGAGCCATTGCCCCAGACGCAAGCAAACCAGCCAGTCCAAGAGTCATGCAAAGAACATGAGAACTCAGCCACAAGGGTGAGTTGAGCACCGTTAATAGAGCCGGCATATCAGCTCCGCTATCTGTATAAACCCTCGTTAGGGCAAGCAGTCCAAGCCCAAGTGCAGAGGCAACAACAGGAGCTATTGCGACTTTTCGAAAGTGTCCATGCACCAACACGAGTCCGCTAGAAATTGCCGCTGTAGCGAGCAAACTTTCATAGAGGTTTGCAATGGGGAACCGATGAGCAATCACCATGCGCATTGCTAAATCGACGGCTAGCCCTGCTACGCCAAGTAGCGCGACAATCGCCGTGCCCGAAATGATGTTGCTACGTTGTTTCCACAGGCCAAATAATGCGACCGGTAGAGTAAAACAGAATAAGAATGCAGCCCAAAATTCTAGGTGAATTCTATTGTAGATGTTTTCAATCCATAATTTGTGAGCAGATACACCATGTTGCTCTACCGTCTGTATATTCAAGACTTGTAAGGCATTCGAAGCTTGGGCTAACTCGGTTAAATTTCCTTGCTGATTCGCTTCATACAGTTGCTTCCATGCCATGATTTGATTTTGCACTTCTGCATTCTCAAGATTCGTTCTCAACACCTCTGCTGCGGGGCTAGACCACTCAATCCCCTGCGCGGTTTGCTTGGGTAAAATGTTAAACTCGAGATCGGCCCAAGGGTCTGCACTTGCAAGAGATGTATTGACCCACGATAAATATGCTTGCCCTGCAGCATCGAGTTCCCCCACTGGCTTTTGCAGCAATGAGTCCACGGTAGCCTTGATTGTTTTTGAGCGCAAAGAAAAGTCTAAGAAGCTTTGGGGCCAAGGCTTGGGAACCAGTGACTGTGCGGCTTGCGGAAGGTGAGTGATCGCTGTATCGGCTCGTAAAAAGTCAAAAGCATGGTGAACAAAATACACCTGCATCCAGACGCGATAAAAGCGAAGCAGCTCTTGATCCTTCCGACTTAAACTCCATGCAGGGTTTGATTCTACTTGGTGCGCAAGGCTATCGAGTCGTTCTGTTAAGGGTAACATTTGGTTCCATGAAGCATGGCTATGGGCTGGAAGGCCTAGTGCCGTAAGTGCTTGTTGGTTTCTCATCCCAAAGATGGGTAAGGAATCGGTGCTCGAATCCATAGCCAAGTGGAACATCCACTCGCAAGCACTCATTTGTGAAACATCGTATTTACTCGAAGCTTCTTCTAACAGCTGATGCGCGTATGTATCGAGTGTTTTAATGCGACCTTCGGCGAGTAAAGGCAACTTGCAAAACGAAGTGGGAACCGCTGCGTATGCTGAAGGAGAAAATGCAGCAAAGCCTAGAGCAAGAAGCACTAGAACGATGTGATTTTGTTTGCGTATACGCATGCTGATTTGCCAAAGAAATCCAAGCAACATAAGGCCAAAGCCGATGTATGGAATAATTTGGAACGGATTGCGCGTCACCAATAAAATGCTTCGAGTAGAATCACTTTGGTCTGTGCTGATCGATGCTTGGATCAAGGTTAAGTCATCTAAACGCAATGGTTGGTTTTCGCTGATGGCAGATTCACGCGCGCCTGTGGCTTCTTCAAAAGACACGATGCTTGTGACGTGACTTGGCATTCCTGTAGCTCGATCGTTATTTTGTTCAATGCGCTTTAAACGAAGGGCACATGGAAGGTTTAATCCCTTATGGCGCAAGAGCAAACTAGAGTGAGCATCAATGGCAAAATTGGGTTGTTGTGTTGAAATTGTATGCTCATCTTTTTCGTCGTTAAGACTAAAGCGAAGTGCGGGCATTAGTGGCTCACCAGGTCCAAGCGAGGGTATGGCAACCAGCTTTCCACCAGGCCCCGCAGCACCGAAAGACATTTTTTGCAGGATCGTAATCGTTGGAGTATCATCGCCCATATCGGCATCTTCACCCACGCGCAAATCGACAAAATCCTTAGTCTCAGTAAGGGTTCCTTCATCATCATCGATGCGGTAGGCGAGTTCCCACTCGTTAGGTGCTTCTGCGCGAATCTTGACTTCATCAATACCGAGATTTAAAAAGGCTGTTTGGGTAAAAAGGCCGCTGGTTCCTACTCCCGCAAGCAGAATCGCGCAGCCGAGCAAAAGAATTTTCCGACCCAAATCTTGCTTGCACCAGCTTCCACCAACAATTGCAAGCACAAGCAAATACAGCACAAAAAGACTGAGCACCAATGGCCAGCAAAACCAATTGTGAAAAATGATGCGATCAGCAACTGCGGAGCCAGATTGTACTTGGATCCAAGCGCCTATGCCACTTTCTATCGCAAGAGTCAAAATCAGCACAAAGCCAGTGCGCACATCCGCAAACATCTGCAAGAGTTTCTTCAAAAACATGGGGAGAATCTAGAAACGTATGGTGTAAGTGCTTGGCTGACGCGCAGCGTGTAGATTGTCCTTGAGACAGACTCTATGGCTAGGCTTCGGTCTTTTAAATCTTGGGCTCACCGATCGCTGGCGTTGTGGTATTCCCGAACGAGGTTCGGCCACAACTTGCGGCGGCTCGCTCCGCCAACGGCGACCAGATTGAAAAGCCCTCGGTCTTGCGACTACCCAAGCCTCCGTTATTGTCCCAAGGCCAAATCAACACGCATCGCAAACACAAGCAACACGTCGGTGTAAGGAACGGCCTGTAACCGCTAAAGCGTAACAGGCCGAGGGCTTGGGATCGAGTGCTTGGCTGACGCGCAGCGTGTAGATTGTCCTTGAGACAGGCTCTACGGCTAGGCTTCGGTCTTTTAAATCTTGGGCTCACCGATCGCAGGCGTTGTGGTATTCCCGAACGAGGTTCGGCCACAACTTGCGGCGGCTCGCTCCGCCAACGGCGACCAGATTGAAAAGCCCTCGGTCTTGCGACTACCCAATCCTCCGTTATTGTCCCAAGGCCAAATCAACACGCATCGCAAACACAAGCAACACGTCGGTGTAAGGAACGGCCTGTAACCGCTAAAGCGTAACAGGCCGTAGGCTTGGGATCGAGTGCTTGGCTGA
>Ga0302287_10000615_pt1 | contig 16836 bp, 13 predicted proteins | sample III_Fen_E2_4_FD_200452 | JGI IMG/M metagenome (GOLD analysis project Ga0302287, IMG submission 200452) | Peat permafrost microbial communities from Stordalen Mire near Abisko, Sweden - III_Fen_E2_4 | ecosystem: Environmental > Terrestrial > Soil > Wetlands > Permafrost | place: Sweden: Abisko...
CTGCCATTGGTGCGGCTCTCGCTTGCCCAACACAGCCAGTGCTGTGCATTAGTGGTGACGGCTCGTTGTCGATGAACTTGCAAGAGCTTGCCACGCTTGCCGAGTGTGGTGCTTCGGTAAAGATTTGCATGTTCGACAATGCAGGACTTGGCATGGTGCGACAGCAGCAGCACCTGTTTTTTGGCGAGCGATATTCGGCGTGCGATTATACGCAGCAAATCGATTGGTGTAGTATTGCCAATGGTTTTGGAATTCCTGCAATTTCAGTAACACAGCCAAGCGACCCAGGATGGCGCAAGCTTTTGTGTGAACCAGGCCCTGCGTTCATTCGCATTGCAATGCCTTGCGAAGAATTGGTGTGGCCCCATGTGCCTGCAGGAAAGTCAAATAGCGAAATGCTTATGGGATGCAATGGGTAATCGCCCAATCCAGAAGTGTATTTGGCTAAAATCCTTTTCCAACATAGATGTCAACATTCACCACTGGAGACACACTGGATTTGCTGGAGTTTTGATTAATTGCCGCCACCATCATTCCAACCCCACCATCGAATCCAATAAGGTAAGATTTCAAGTCCCAGCGCTTTCCGCAGTAGGCCATTCCAGACAAAACTAGAGTCGTATGATTTTCCGAAATTTTATTTGCATAGATAACATCAAGAGCCCCTGCCGAATATGTGCCATGGGTGGGGCTTTCTTTATACATGTAATACTTTAGTGATCCATCAATAAAATGCATGTAGTCCGTGATTTTTGTGTAACTCGCATCAAAACCAACGCCATGATTTTGGTCTACCACATATTCCGAGCCGAGTTTGAAAAACAGACTACTAAAGAAGGCTGGCATTGCAACAGTACTTACTGGGTTTGTGGAAAAGATTACTTTCGGAGTTTCTTGTGCAGAAATTTCCAAAGCAAGCATGATGATTAAGTAAATGAAACGCTTCATTTAATCCTCGTGGGTAGTTCGAATAAAACTTGTGCGAAAGTACATCTTTAGCAGACCCATCTCAATAGGGAATTAGATTTGAAGACAGCCAATAAGGAGCATGAATGCCTATCCATTTAAAAAACGCTTCCTTTTGCATACTACTCGTAGCCTTTTTCATGAGTCTAGTCTCATGTGGGGATTCATCTACATCCAGTAAAAAGATTTTAGCTGTCGACCAGTCTTCTTTCCCCACTGCCGCAATGCTTAGCACTCAGCTGGGCAGCGGTGTGAACTTGGGCAATGCACTCGACGCGCCCAAGGAGGGTGATTGGGGAATTGTGCTGAAAGAGTCCTACTTCAAGCAAATTGCGGACTCAGGGTTCAAGACCATTCGCTTGCCTGTGCGCTGGTCTGCCCACGCCGATAGTGTGGCGCCCTACAAGATCGATTCCGTATTCATGGCGCGCGTGCAATGGGCGGTGGATCAAGCATTGGCAAATGGACTGAATGTAGTGCTCGACATGCATCACTACGACAGCCTTATGGAAAACCCAGCTCGCGAGACTCCACGCTTTCTTGCCATGTGGAAACAGATTTCACACCACTTCAGCAGCTACTCGTACAAGCTTTTATTTGAGCCGCTGAATGAACCCCGCGACTCACTGACCAGCGAGCGTTGGAATACTTTGCAGGCGCAAGTGATCGACACGATTCGCGTTGAAAACCCCAAGCGTTGCTTGATCATCACACCAACTTCGTGGGCCAACTTTTCAGCATTAAGCTCCATGAAAATTCCTGATTCAAGTTCTAATCTAATTGCAACTTTCCACTACTACGATCCGCATAATTTCACGCACCAAGGCGTGACCTTTGAGCCCAACATGAATGTGTACTTAGGCATGACTTGGCGTGCAACAGCTTCACAACGCGCGCAAGTAGATCATGACTTCAACCTCGTTGCCACCTGGTCTAAGACAAGCGGCATTCCTGTGTACCTTGGTGAGTTTGGAACCAATGTGAAAGTTGACACGACATCGCGTGCTATGTATACGGAATACCTTGTGCGTGAATGTGCGAAGCTCGGTTTTAGCTGGACTGTGTGGAACTTTTCTTCGGACTTTGGAATCATGAATGACTCCACAAATGTATGGGATCATTACTTATTACAGGCTTTGTTACACACAGGAAATAATGCGGCACTCGATTCAGCTCTTGCTGATACGACAGCAATCGATCTCAGTAAATATGTGGCGTTCGCTGATTTTGAAGATACCACCGCTGTGGGTGGAAGAATTAGCACAAGCGGAAAAACATGGGCTATGGCACACAACATTCTGCTCGATTCTTCTATGGCAGATTGGTATGTATTTATATCAGACTCAAGCACTGCATCGACAGGAAACGGCACCCCACTTTACCCATGGCAACTAGAAAAAACCGGTTCGCCACGTAACTTTGCGAAAGCGATTGACCCAAGTGGATACAATGGACACGCACTGCACATTAAAGGAACCCTGCGCGGTGATGGTTATCCGTTCTGGGGTTTTGGTGCAGGCATCACTGGCTGGGATAGCGCATGGCATAACGTGTGCAGCATGACTGCGATTCAATTCAAGGCTAAAGGGCACGGTGATCTGTACGTACAGTTAATTAGTGATTCGGTCTATTATGGGTATGCTTCACCCAATAATTGGGGCGAGTTTGGCGCACCGTTTACACTCACTGATCAATGGCAAGATTTTACAATTCCCACAGCCATCTTTGCTCCAAAGCCTTACTCCCAGCAGGCTATTGATGGCTTGGTGTGGAAAGATGTTTGCAACAAAGTCAACGCGATTGAATTCCAAAGCGGGCAATCTTACGGCAGTACAGTAAACGATAGTTTAGATGTATGGCTCGATGACGTCCGCTTGATCGGGCTTGACTCGACGGCGTTGCAGTAGCGTTAAGCCTTTAACCCTGCGGCTATGGCCGCAAGCGGTTGGGCAAACGAGGGAAAGGAATTGTCTCGCGTACATGCGGCAGTTTGCAAAGCCAGGACACGGTACGTTCTACACCTAAGCCAAAGCCTGCATGGGGTACGGAGCCATAGCGCCGTAGGTCCAAATACCATTGATAGTCCTTGGGGTCTAATTTTGCTTCTGTCATGGCCGCTAGAATCACATCCATATTTTCTTCGCGTTGCGAGCCGCCAATAATTTCGCCGTAGCCTTCGGGTGCAAGAATGTCCATGTTCGCTACGACCTTGGGATTGCTTGGGTCGCGCTTCATATAAAAAGGTTTGATGCTCGTGGGATATCCATGCACAATTACCGGGCGATCGAATTTTTCAGAGATGATGGTTTCATCGGCACCACCAAAATCATCGCCCCAATTAAAATCCACACCAGCACCACGTAAGATCTCCACCGCCTCGGTGTAACTAATGCGCGGGAAAGGCCCTGCAATCACTTGTTCCAATGGCTTTACATCGCGTTCCAGTAAAGCGAGTTCTGTTTGGCAATTTGCAAGTACGCGGCGAATAATGCTTTGAATAAGGCCTTGCGCAAGATCCATATCTCCTGCAAGATCCATGAAGGCTACTTCAGGTTCGACCATCCAGAATTCGGTGAGGTGTCTGCGTGTATTTGAATTTTCTGCGCGGAAGGTTGGGCCAAAACAATACGCGCGGCCAACAGCCATACAGGCAGCTTCTGCATACAATTGCCCACTTTGCGAGAGGTAGGCTTCCTCTTCAAAATATTGAGTTGAAAAAAGCGTACTTGAACCTTCGCACTCGGTGGGAGTAAAGATGGGAGAGTCTACGAGAGTAAAGCCACCATCATCAAAATAGTCGCGAATGGCTTTAATAATATTGTGACGTACACGCAAAATTGCTTGTTGGCGTGGGCTGCGCAGCCATAAGTGACGCAAATCCATTAAGAAGTCAGTGCCGTGTTCTTTCGGGCTAATGGGGTAATTATGCGATGCGCTTACAAGCTCAACATGCGAAGCTTGAATCTCGATTCCTCCAGGCGCCTTCTCGTTTGCGACAACCTTACCGGTGATACGTACCGAGCTTTCTTGACCTAAGTGGCGAGCAATTTCAAATTCTTCGGCAGGTAAGTCTTGTGTACCAGCAACGACTTGAATAAAACCAGAGCCATCGCGGAAACGAATGAACACAACCTTTCCAGAGCCACGCACATTCCATGCCCAGCCCGCAAGGGTAACAGATGTATCGATATGATTATGGAGATCACGAATCAATAATTGTTGGTACATAATAATTTATGGCTTAGAGCCATCTCCTTGTGCACTAGAATCTTTTGCAACAAACTTAGATTTCGCTACCTGTTCGGCAAGCGTCTGGTAGAGTTCGCTGAGACTTATGCCATAATGGGCTTTGATCTGTTCGGCGAGAGGTGCCCCTTCACGTAATGAGGTGAGCAGGGGTTTAATTTCGCTTATGTTACCGTGCGCACCTTTCTGCAAAAGCAATTCAAAGAGCCCTAGTGAGCTTACATACAAACGTTCCGCATCCGTGGGGTCTGTGTGCGAAACAAAATCCATCGCTAGTGTGTCGAGAGGCGCTAAGCCAATTGCAGCAAGCCTTGCTGGGTTGAATTGAGTTCCGTCCATGTGTTGCGCAATGCCCTCGTCGAGCCATGTGTCAACGCATGCGGTAGTAATTTCATGCACAAAAGCATGAGCGACTTCGTGCTGCAAAACATTGCGATGCGCAGGCCAGTTTTGCAATACATTGTAAGGTATGCGAACCTTGCCATCGTATAGAGCGCCAGTCCAATCGGGTAAAGGCCGTGACTGGTATTGCTTGCTTTCATAGAGGACAGCTTGCAATTTATTTGCAGGGTAAAAATCCCAGGCAAGACACATGCCATCATAGATTTTTTCGAGTTCGGGAAACAAGGTATCGGAGGCTTTCCAAGTATGCAAATTCCCTTCGACCCACACATGAAAATGCGCAGATTCAAGCTGGCCCATATCGGCATCTTCATGAGCGAGAACCTGTGCTTTCTGAAGCCAGTTTGAAAAATCAGGATCATTTTGCCCAAGTTTCTGTGCGGACTCAAGATGCTTGAGCGCTTCTGTACCAAGGTTTAACTGCACAGCGCACTTGCCCGCCGTGTATTCGCCGACTGCATTACTTTGGATGAGCAAAGCCTGGTTCACAATGGGCAACGCATGCTTGCAATCCTTAATCATGAGGTAGCCGTTAGCTTCGCGAATAAGAGAATCGAGCACCGCATTGTTTCCTGTTGGAGCAATTAGGGCAATCGGCTTTGCCTGCTCTGCACCCATCTGCGCAGTCCTCGCCTGCTTGTGCAACCAGAACAAAGAGCCAACTCCAAGCCCAGCAATGAAAAGTACGCCCAAAATTTTCGTCAACGACCCTTTGGAAGTAAGGTCTTTTCCACACCAACGACACGTTTCAGAACCATCGGGAACAGATTTATGACATATGGGGCAATGCATACAGGAAAGATAGTTTGAGAGGTGGAAAGAGATGCGGATACACCGCGCTCTTTTGCAGCACTTACATCGCATTGAGGTGTGTCTCACTGTTTTGTTCCAAAGAATTGCTCGGTTGCACACCTCAACACGGTTGGCTGTCTGTTGTGGGTCGAGGTTATTCGCAGGAATCTGCACCGACGGATACACCGTGCACTGCTGCAGCACCTACGCCAAATTGAGGTGTGTCTCACTGTTTTTTCCCAAGGAATTGCTCGGTTGCACACCTCAACATTATTGGCTGTCAGCAGTGTGTCGAGGTTATCCGCAGTGCATAGCACTGACGGATACACCGTGCACTGCTGCAGCACCTACATCACATTGAGGTGTGTCAAACGAGCAATTCCTCCTTCATATTGTATTTTTAGCTCATGCTATTACCATTGAATCAAACGATTACTGTTCGCGCTCTCCGTCTTGTCGCAACCTCAGAAGGTGTGCAACTAGTAGCCCTGGAAGCTGGTTGCGCAAAGGTAAACGGCAAAATTGAAGATGCGCATTTGCTGCGTGATGGCGATCGAATTGATATCGGTTCGCAAGGGTACTTGGTTCGCAAGCAAGATGCTGACTGGGTTTTACTCGATCTAGATAAAGATCTTTTGAGTCAACAATTGGTTCGTTCTAATAATCCAATGAGCTCTCATGATGCTGTAATGGCCATGCTCGACGCGCTCACCGAACTCACCAACATCCGCGATGTAAGTAGGCTTTTACCTTTGGTACTTAAGGCTTGCGCGCAAGTTCTCGACGCAGACGAAGCTTTACTAGACCCCACAGGCGATGTGTCCGAGCGCATTTATTATCCGCAAAACACCCTAGCAATTTCAGCTACCGCAGTTCAGCGCGCTTTAGAACGAAACGAAGCTGTTTTATGGAATCAGTCAGAAGGCGACTCCCTCGATCTTTCTAAGTCTATTGTATCGAATCAACTCACCTCGATTTTGGTTGCCCCTTTTTCGCTAAGTACTCACACAAAAACGAAAGGCTTTTTGTACTTGCAGCGCAAGGCGCGTTCACAGCCTTTTGGCTCTAGGGATTGCGAGGTGTTTAGTCGTTTTGTGAGCTTGTGTGCAATGCTGGTTTCTGAGGCGAAAAGCCTTGGTGAAATGCGTTCTGAAATCGCAGCGCTGCGCAAAGTGCAAGATCGAGGCGGACTGATCTATGCCTGCGAAGCCATGGAAAAGCTGGTCGCGTTGGCAAGTCGTGTTGCTGCAGCCCCTGTGCCCGTGGTGATTCATGGCGAGACAGGAACTGGTAAAGAAGTACTTGCAAAATTCATTCACCAAAATGGCCCACGTGCGGAAAAGCCTTTTGTCGCAGTCAACTGTGGTGCGATTCCTGCGAACTTGATTGAGTCTATTTTATTTGGCCATGTGAAGGGCTCATTTACGGGTGCTATCGATTCCCGCAAAGGCTTATTCGAAGATGCCGATGGGGGCACGCTATTCCTAGATGAAATTGGCGATTTGCCCTTAGATATGCAAGTGAAATTGCTGCGCGTATTGCAAGAAAAGAAGGTCACACGCGTGGGTGACTCCAAAGAAATTTCGATTGATGTGCGCATTCTGTCTGCATCGCATCGCGACCTGCAAACCCTTGTACACGAAGGACTTTTCCGCGAAGACTTGTTCTTCCGATTAAGCGTGATGCAACTTGTTTTGCCACCCCTGCGCGACCGTGGTCAAGATGTAATTGTACTTGCTCGCAGATTCTTGGAGCGCTACACCGCTGAGTTTGGTATGCCCGAAGTGAGCTTCGGCAAAGCCGCAGAAAAAGTACTGTTAGGGCACGATTGGCCCGGTAATGTGCGCGAGCTAGAAAACCGCGTGCAAAAATCGCTTGTACAATGTGACGGCGATACAATCAAGCCCCAAGACTTAGGATTAGACAGCGAAGCAAGTGGCGAGCGAGGTTTACGCTCATTGCAAGCAGCCCGAGAATCAGCTGAACGAATCTGTGTAGATAGAGCCCTTAAGGATGCCCGCGGGAACCTCACCTTAGCAGGGCAAATCCTTGGAATTGACCGGAAAGTTTTGCGAGATGTGATGGAGCGTCTTGGAATTGAAAAGTCTCACTACAAAGGTGGATCTGATGAAGATTAGTTGTCCACAAAATCGGGCATATCTTTTGCATGTTTTATCGGATTACACTCCTACGTACGGAGGATAACCTGATGAATAAATTGATCTTAATAATGACCTGCTCACTCCTGTTTGGTGTTGACCTATCTTTTGCTGATGAGCCTCCAAAGGCCGAAAAAGCTACCGCCTCTGAGGTTGCAGTCCCCGAGGACAACCATCGCGACACAGGAAAGGGTGTTCAGCTAACGAAAGAACAGAAACAAAAACTTGAAGCTCGCCGCGCCGCTCATCGTAAACAACGTGAAGATATGGTGCAGAAAATCAAGAAAGCTCCCCCATCTGAAAAAGCAAAAGCCCGAGATTCCCTCGCAAAGGAAACACAAAATCGGGATAATGAGTTCCACCCGACGGCCAGTGCCCCAGATGACCGTCGCAAAGAGAACCGTGCTGCCGTCGCCAAAGAAAAGACAAAAGTAGCGAAAGTAGACGATCCTAAATAGGAGCTTTTCATGCTTTCATTGCGTCCCATCGCAGCCTGCGTGGCTTGCGCGTCCATTTTTGCGTATTCCCAAGCTCCTCAAAATATTCAGGATTCTCTTTTCACCTTGGCCGTTCGCGCAGATTCTGCAGAACAATTCACCGACGCGATCTCATTTTATCAGCAAGCATTGCTATACCCAGGAACTCATTCTGATGATATTCGCATAGCCTTGCAAGCTTACGCGGAAGTACTCCAAATGCCCCAAGTTGCACCCGCTCCCGAGCCGAAACTATTTGCAGACTCTTTGCATAGCACACAGGCTCAACCCATAATTAACACTGATTCCATTGCGTCAGTAAATTCAAATGAAGATTCATTACAAACCGAATGGAGTGGATCAGCTACACTCGGAGGATCTCTTAGCAAAACGAATGTCACTATGAGTAATGGCACGGCAAAAGAGCCAACGCGCAGCCTTTCCGCAGATGTGGAAACGGATTTTTCAATTTACTCAGGAATTTTTTCTCACACTTTTACAGGTGAAGTATCCTACGATGGTGGCTTTGTGAAAGGAGCCAAAACAGGCGCAGACTTAGATACCTCTGTCAGTAGCAGCCAGACCTACGACCCTTCGATCGCATACTCTCTCGGAATCGGGCGTTTTTCTTTTGGAGTTACTGGAGATTATTTGAAGGTTAAGGGCGATACCGCAACTATCGGTGTGTCATTGAATTCAAGTTATATCCTTGTCCGCACCGATAACATTCGATGGAATGTAAGCGGATCTTACTCGTATAACCCTGCTTATGCAAAATATTTTTCGGTTAGTACAACTGTTGCAAAACGAGGTGATCTTGGTTTAATCGCCAAGGGTGGAGTTGGTTTTGCGGGAAGCATTTCTTCCATGAGCCCACTGGATCTTCAGGTTCCTGTATATGACAATACCGACAGCCTAATGCATTTGGCTGCAGTTCCAAACTCGGTATTAAATTCGCGTATCCAAAAACTTTATGCAACTGAAATGGGGCCTATGCTGAATACCACGCTCGGTTATAACTTCAGTCACTGCAAGTTTCAGCTCTCAGGATCGGCAACCATTTTGCAAGCCTTACATAAAGATATGTGGAAGGAATTCAAATCAGGAAATGTAAGTGCAGCGCGAATTTCTGGATATCGAGCAGGGCCAGCGGGAGGCTTGCACGCAGTCGTTCCGATCACTGACGTAGACTCGATCAAATCCTTGTACAGTCAAGGATTGATTGACTTGCCGCAGTACACAGAATTAACGCTCCATACAATGTTAATTGGCTCTACCGATTCAACCACCGATCTCTTTGCTGTCCTAAAGAATGCGACGCAGATCACGACGCACACCTATGTGAAGCAAGATCTTTCAGCATCGATCAGCGCCTTGTTTGCCTATTCTTTCAACGATTATATTGAGCTCGATCTTGAAGGCACCTACTCTGTGCAGCAATATCTTTCCATGCCCACCGACCATCCGCAATATAGCGGAACGCAATACAATTCTTTGACGGCACAGCTTTCGCTAAATGCTTCATTCTAGGGTTCTATAATTCGGCACCTAAGACGAGGTCAGTATGAAGATTACATCTAAAGTATTTTTATCCTCGCTGCTCTTAGGCTCCCTTGCCTTTGGACAAGAAGCCATCAAGTTCAAGGATTCTACCACCAAGGTGGCACCTGATTCCACCCATGCCGCCAAAAAGGCAGAAATCAAAGCCAACAAGGCTGACGACGTTGCACAGCGAAAGCAAGTGCGTGAGCAGAATAAAGAAGAACGCGCAAAATTAGTGGCACAACGTAAAGAAGAGCGCCGCCAAGAAAAGCAACAAAAGAAGGCGGAATTGCAACAACAAAAATCCGAGATGAAGGATTTGGAAAAAGAAAAAAACAACGACGAAGCCACGGCAAAGACTAGCTCGGGGAAATCTGTGGCAGAGCCGTCGATATATGGGAGGTGAGGTTATCGGGATAATTCCCAATTTTGTATCTTTGGTTCACAATAATAAGGAGTTCATCGCTATGAAGCGCATCCTACACTCGATCTTCGCAATTGCTCTGTTCGCCGGCGTCGCTAGCGCACAATTTCTCCCTGCTGTTCCTGCAATCGAAAAAGATTCTGCAACAGGGGCAATCAAAAAGTTTGACTACTCTCTTCCCCTTACTGGGATCAGCGATCCCGGCATCTTGTTGACCCATTTTACCCAACGCCCACTGCTGCTCATTTACTTTAGCCCAAAGTGTCCGCATTGCCAAGCTGCATACCCAAAATTCCAAGAGATCGCGAAAGCTTATGAGCCAAAGGGTTTGCAAGGTCTTGCGATTTCGATTGGCGTTGTTAAGAAGAACGATATCCGCATGTTCATGGATCAATTGAATGTTCAAATCCCGGTTTTCCAAGACGCGAATGGCAAGTTTAGCTCAAGCTATGGGTCGGGTCATGTGCCAATGTTTATGCTTGTCTTCGAGAACGGCCAATACATTCGCTACACAGAAAATGGTCCAGAGACCTTTGAGCAAATCAAAGCTGAACTCGACAAGAAGTTCGCACCAAAGGCCGCTTCTTCTGTCAAGAAGAAGTAGCATTTTTGACCAAGACCTTTCGCCTTTGGGCCTTACTGGCGATTAGTCTGGCGGGCTGCCTCCAGATCACCTCGCAAAATTCGAATGAGGCAATTTCTCACGGCAGCGCTTTTAATTATTTACTCCCAATTCAAGGGGTAAGCGATTCGGCGTTGACTCTTCAGCACTACGTTAATCAGACAACTCTTCTATTCTATTTTAATCCTAACTGTCCCCATTGCCAAGCGGCATTTCCAAGCGTGCAGTCCATTGTGATTACTAGGTCATCTAAAGGCTTGCAAAGTCTAGCGCTCGCCGTCCCAAGTGCGAGTAAGCAGTCTGTGCTTGATTTTATTTCCACGTACAATGCATCCATACCTTTTGCCAGGGATACGACTTGGAATTTTGAGAGCTCTTATGGTTCTGGCCACGTCCCTTTGTTCATGGTGATTCATCGCGATGGGTCTTACACGCGCTACATTGAAAATAGCAGCGCTACATTATCGGCCATTGAAACAGAACTCGATTCGGCACTTGCACAATGAACCTCCACGAAGTCCCCGACACACTACAATTTGAAAGTGAAGTTCGCTCGGAACAACGTAATCTTGCATTGCCTCTTGCTCTTGCACAACGGTTCACATACCACACCGTAGATGAGTGGTGTGAACATATTCTCAAAGGGAACGTGACTTTGAATGGCGCTCTTGCAACGGCCGCAATGCTTGTAAATACAGGCGATCGCATCTGCTACTTTGTACGCAATTACAGTGAACCAGCAGTACCTACGCATTACGAAATCTTGTTCGAAGACGATGAATTTTTGTTGGCCGGTAAGCCTGCAGGAATCCCTGTACACAAAACAGGGCGCATTTTTTGGAACACCTTTGCAAGCGTGTTACGTCGTGGGACAGGGCATAGCGAGCTAGTGCCAATGCATCGCTTAGACCGCGATACTTCTGGCGTTATGTTATTTGCTAAGTCGATAGACACCTCTGCGCGTTATCAAAAAAATCTGACCCGCATTTTATTGCGCAAAATTTATTTGGCGGTGGTGCATGGTGACTTATCGGCAACCTTTGCAAATGAATTACCGCAAGGCACAACACGCATGGAAGACGGTCGCTTTGATGTGCAAATTCCATTGTACGAGCAAAAAGGAAAAGAAGGTGAACCTGGCGCAGAGGTTCGCGCACAAATGATTCCAGACTTCGAACTTGGGAAGCCTTGCCGCACCTTGTTTCGCAGCCTTTCTTCTTCGGTTGTTGAATGCGAGCTTTGCACAGGTCGCAAGCACCAAATTCGTGCACACTTAGCCGCACTGGGTCACCCCATCAAAGGGGATTGTATTTACAGCCATCATGGATTCTATTATCTGAAACGCTGCACACAGCCTCTCGATGCAAAAGATTTCGAAGTCTTAGGTGCATCGATGCAAATGCTCCACGCATGGAAGATCGAACTGCAATTGCCTTACTGGCGAGAGCCGCGTTGGTTCGAATCGAAAATTATGACAGAAGAAATGAAGCGTGCGTTGGAAGCTCCAGAAGGAACTAAGTTCCGCTGATTTCTGCAAACTGAAATATGGTGTAAAATTCTTCGCCCTTGGATCCATAAAAGGTGAGCAAGGCTAGTTTCCAAAATGTTCCATCTCCGGCTTTCACAATCCACACACCTGGATTTACAGTATAAGGTGGATTCGTTGAGCCACTGTAGGTATACCAGTTTGCACCGATTGCATTGACATCTCCGCTTAAGGTTACGCCTGCAACTGACGCAACATCGTCAAACGTTTTCCCTGTGATAAATCCAGCCTGCACGTGAGCATCGGTGTTGAGCATAATTGCAGATCGCGCACCAATTCCTAAAGGGCCTTCAGTAAATTCAACCCCTCGAGCAAAACGAATATCCCAATCTTGCGGGAATTTTGCTGACACTTCGCTGTCTGCACTCAAGTCAAAATACGCAGAGCGCATACTTGAATCCAGCGTCCCAGCCAATGTCGTTGAACTACCCGCGAGCCCTTGTGCTACATGGAGAAGATAGGATTCTGTTGAATCAAACAATTCAAATTGAACCTTGTAATATTTACCTAATGCATCTTTAATTAAATACACAGTGTCGGAACCTTTACCGGTCGAATCAAGCGCATGTGTAAATGGACCTGTGGCATCAATAATGTGCCGAACCGAATCTTTCAACGCTGAATAATCTGCAGAAATATCTGTTTGCGAAGTCTTGTACAAACGCACACCCATCCCATAATTACCGCAATTGGCAATCACTTTTTTGCCATTTCTTGTGACCGAAAGATCCCACGTATTTGCGGGCAAATAGGTAAGCTGGTTACTTGAGAATTTGAAATATGCGGATCGTAAATCGGCACCGTTGATATTGATGTAATTGATATTCACGGTATCCACAGAGCCACTCAATGCAGTGGAAGTAAAGCCATCCGTAGTGAATTTATTCCCGCACCCAAGTAAGCTAAAAGCTGCTAAAGCAAAAATGGAAAGCACAATTTTCATTGCAATAATCCCGGCTTAAAAACGAACATCAAATCCAACCTGGTATACGCGCCCATTCAAAAGTCCATAGTACAATTCTTGATTTCGTTGCTCAGCACTCACATTTTCGCCAGCTATAAAATTGTAGTTGTCGAATACATTGAGAACGCCCGCAAATACTTGAAAATGCTTGCCAAAGTCTTTATTCACTAACAAATCCGTCATCCAATAGTCTGGGCTCTTTTGCACTGGAGAATCAGATAAAAGCTGCGGTGCATTCCAAGTAGTTTGCAGACGCAATGACGTTTTAATCTGCATAAAATTATGACTTGCATGCATACGAATAGCATGGGGTACTTCGAGGGGCTTATCGACAAAACCTCGACCGATGCTATCATTCTTTTCTTTCGCCACCAAACGCGAATAAGTTGCACCCACTTGGTTTGAGCCATTATGGTACTCCACCGAAATATCGCCACCCGCTGTATACACTTGCGCTTGATTTACAAACTTGCGAATTCCCACGTAGGGCAACTTCACTCCCGCTGAGTTTATCTGAAAACCTTCACTCAAAGTTGAATCCACATCCGTAATCATATTGAATACATAGTTGAAATACATATCACCAGAAACTTTCCACTGCTCACTAGGCTTCCATTCCACCGAACTATTCAAGCTATGTGAGAGTTCGGAATGCAAATTAGGATTGCCAACCAAAAGGAAATTAAAAGGCGCAGGATGAAAGAACATCCAGTATTTCTGTTTGAGAGTGGGTCGTTTGTAACCCATGCCGTAGCTTGCGCGCAAAGTCCATTGCGGAGTAAGCGCAAAACGCGTACTTAGTTTAGGTGTAATCACGCCATCATATTTTTCAGCACCAATAGGAATCAGTGCTGAGTATCTTAACCCCGGCGCAATTTCAAAACGTCCATCGTTCCATAAGAATAAATCTTGCACGAATGCATCCAGCGTTTGAGTGCGCTTTGTGTCAATGAAATCGGGGCTGTGCAGCGTTTGTAATGCCCCATGAATCCCCACTAAAACTGTCTGAAGATCCGTTGCACGCCATACCCACTTTGCATCGGCAATGCCATCCAAAAAATTTGCGACAGACAATTCAGATGAGACCGTTGGAGTTGATGCTGGATTGTAAGACGCCAAGCTATAGGAATCAAATGAATAGCGATAGGACTGAACCGCAATCGATGCATCTAAATCGCTCCGAGGAGTTACCGGACGAGCAAGGTGTATGCTCCCTCCTAAACTCAAGTTATCATCGATGTATTCAAATAGGGTGCCCGGTGCAAGAATCATAAGCTGATCATAATTCACAAAACCCGCTACGCCAATGTTTGTGCGGCCAAGAAGCCAATCTGCAGAAAGCCTTCCACTCTGTGACATATCATGAGGCATGGGAAATACGTTGAGGCGAAGCCCCGGAATTGAGTCGAGTTGTGAGCTTGCAACGTCGCGGCTCCAGTGCCCGCTGACCTTGTATACAGAGGAGTCTGTGCGAAACATCGAACGAGCTTCGCCATAAAGTTTTTGTGTGGACTCAACCTCTTGCAAAACATCGCCATGCACATCTACACCACCATGCATTCCTTGCGCGCGACTTTTTTGCTTTGTGATAATATTGATCACGCCTCCCAATGCATCGGTGCCATATAAAGCCGAAGCCGCGCCTTCCACAACTTCAATTCGTTCAATCTCTGCTACTGGAATTTGATCGAGAGCCACGACCCCACCGATGTCGCCAGTGACTTCGATCCCATCAACCAAGACTTTCACATACTCACCCGAAAGGCCTTGCATGCTGATCTGCCCAAAGGACGAGGTCGCTTGGTGAGGAACCATGTTCACGCCGGGAATGTTCTGCAAAACTTCTTGAACGTTGTGGGCGTTCATTTCATGAATCTGTGCGCGAGTCACCACATTCACATGCTCTGATGCAAAGTCGTACGCCTCTTCGGTCATAGAGGCCGTAACCACGGTCTGTGGTAAAGCTTGCTCTTCTTGAGCCCATAGCGACACCGTGAGAAATGCGCAGGCTCGAAATGATTTAAAAATATTCAACGACACAAGCCAAATCTACGATGGTATTCGTAGACATTCATCTATCTGCTGACCAATGGTTGTTTTCTCGGCGTGAACTACGTTGATTCAGACTTTGGTGGGAAAAGGAAAGACATCGCGATCCCTAAAACCAGAGCAACAAAAATCACAATTAGCGAGGCCATTGAAGTAATGTGAATCCACTTGGAAACCAGCATTTTTGCACCGACAAATGCGAGAATAAATACGATGCTGAACTTGAGCAAATGAAAGCGCTTGAGTATTGCATTCAAGGCAAAGTAAAGTGAGCGCAAACCTAGGATCGCAAAGATATTCGACGTGAACACAATGAAAGGATCGCAAGTCACGGCAAATATTGCAGGAATGGAGTCAACGGCAAACAAAACGTCGGTGTTTTCTACCACCACTAAGGTGACTAGCAAAAGGGTGACAGCCCTACGGCCATCAGGTAAGCGAGTTATGAAGTGATTGCCATCCATCGCGGTAGAAACAGGAAATAACTTGCGCAAAAGGCGCACGAGTAGGCTTTGATCTGGGTGAATTTCTTCATCGCTATTCCGCAACATTTTCACCGCAGTAAACAGCAAGAAGGCTCCGAAAAAGTACAACATCCAATCGAAGGCCCGCACCATCGCTGTGCCGGCTAAAATCATGCCTGCACGCATCACAATCGCACCCAAGATGCCCCAAAACAAAACGCGGTGTTGGTACTTGCCTGGTATTTTAAAGTAAGCAAACACAAGCGCAATCACGAAAATATTATCGAGGGAAAGAGAATATTCAATCAGGTAGCCCGTAATAAAATCGAGCATAGCGGACTTACCATCGGTTTGCACAATACCAAGTGCATCACGACCAATGCCAAGCCAGTGGTGCTGATAGGCTCCATAAATGAATCCACTAAAGGCAAGAGCCACAGCGACCCAAATCAAGGTCATACGAAGGGCATCAAGGCTAGAGGGCTCTTGATCTTGTTTATGGAACGCGCCTAAATCAATGGCAAGTAATACGCCAATGAAAACAATGAAGCCTATCCAAAATAAAAGAATCATGATGGAAGTATAAGAATATGGCTAATACTTGAAGAAGGAATTATCGCGATACCCCACCGTCCGGGAATAAATGGGGGTCTGCCACAGAATTCGATGTACTTGTCAACTACGTTTGCGAGTAATCGTTTCATTCTGTGGGCAGACAATCAAAAATGGGACGGTGGGGGAACGCGATAATTTGAAAACAGTGTGAAGCGACAACGCTCATTGCTACGCAATATTACGTTGCGAGCGTCGCTGACTTTTGTTACAGCCGCGAACACCCATCACCGTCGCTTGCGTGCATCACCGTCGCTTGCATTCGTCACTGCCGCGGGCATTCGTCACTGTCGCGGGCATTCGTCACTGTCGCGGGCATTCGTCACTGCCGCTTGGCGGCAGTCTCGTAGCTAAGTACTCGTCAACAACGCTTGCGAATACCAGCACGTTTCTGTGGCAAACAGTTTTTCCACAAGTAGCTTTTTACTTCGTTTTGAACTTTACTACGATATTGTGCACGGATGCGGACAATCCATTGAGTTCTATAACGCTAGTTGAAATCTGCGTAACCCCTTGTGCAGTCTGCTTAGATGACTCATTCACCTTTGCGACACCACGCGAAATTTCGCTAA
>Ga0302287_10000626_pt1 | contig 16647 bp, 8 predicted proteins | sample III_Fen_E2_4_FD_200452 | JGI IMG/M metagenome (GOLD analysis project Ga0302287, IMG submission 200452) | Peat permafrost microbial communities from Stordalen Mire near Abisko, Sweden - III_Fen_E2_4 | ecosystem: Environmental > Terrestrial > Soil > Wetlands > Permafrost | place: Sweden: Abisko...
CAATATAACAATGGAGCGCGGCTGCGTCGCTATGTCGCGGCGCGAAACCAAATTAATATTGCTACCATCGCCAGCCGCGTCAATGAATTCATACACAGATACACCATCCGCGTATAATAATTCGACAACAAGATCGGTAAATCGGACAAATCTACTCAGAAGCGCGGTCTCATATGTTCGTAGCGCAACAACCAATTCTTGCGCCGTGGCAAAATCCATTGCGATAGCGCCGCCGAGCAGCGAGTTAAATACCGGCGCAGCATTGACACCGAGCAATACACCGACAAGTCGCTCAGTTAGATCATGCGGAGTCATCTCAAGGCATGCCGCGGCGGCGTGAAGCATCCCAAAGTTATTTTGCTGTACACCATAGACATACCATTGATGAGGTACTGTTGTAGTCCCGCGCAGCAACGTCGACATTGCACCATCGGGTATACCGCTGACTCGGCCAGGTTCTAACACTTTACCATATCGAATGACATGGCGGTGCGTCGTCATGTCATTGGTCTCGCGGTACATGTGGGTGGCCAGGCATGTGTCAATGGTACGCTGTTTTTTGTTGTCAACGTGTGGGCGTTTATTACAACATGGCAAGCAATAATGTTTCGGATGTACGCCCGTGATAAAACTCAAGTGAGGAAATTTGCGGTTCGGACACATGTAATACGCCGGCTTGTTCAGCGTGAAGTTCCAATATTTAATCAGCCGCGCGACATCACGCGCAGGCATCTCCGCAATTTCATCGGCAGTGTATATGGTCGGCTGTTGCTTCTTTTGACATACTCGCGAGTATACTTTTGTCGCGCCGTGTTTCTTAATGTTGTACAATTCGGGGTCTTGCTCGCGAAGTTTACGCAGTTTTCGCACCGTCGATGTCGGCGCGCCCGTTGGTAACTCAATCTGGTAAATAAACGCGGCCAAGTATGCATATATTGTCTTGAACTCGGTTTCGCGCACGTTTACTATCTCAAATTTAATATCGGTAGTACGATGGATCGCACGCACAATCCTCCCATCGTACTGTTGCACCCACTTTTGTCTCACTGTTTGGTCGGACAAATACATGTACTGGTTAAACGTTCCTAAGATCCTGTCGAGTACCGTCGGGTCGAACTCATACATGCCCTTGCGAAACATGTACTCGGCGCGATCAAACCCAGCGTTACGTGGTGTTAGTATCTGCGCGGTAATATAAGGATCAAATGCCGCCTTAACCGCGCGGAATGCGCTCTCTAACATTACTCGCTTCCAAAACATCGCCACGTTTATGCCAGTGTACTCGATGTTGGCCGCGCTTAACACAGGTAGTGATTTACCTAGCGCGAAAACGGAGCGGCCCATATCGTTAATTATGCCGATTGGTCCGGCAACCGCGCGGGCAAGCGCCGCGACCGCGTCAGGGAAATCCATGTGGTCTTCTTCCGGCCAAATACCGCGGACATAATAACGTCCATGTGGCAATATATTCAGGAACACAGTTCCGGCGGCGCCGACCAGCGCGATTAAGATACCTGCCGACGCAAGTAAACCCGTCGGGAACACCGGCGGCATTCTTACATAGTTATATCGTTTCGTCAACATATATCGCCCTCCGCCGTGTTCAACCCGCGCGCGTATTTCTGGCATCGCCTCGGAGCATGCCAACGCATCAAATAAATTACGTATATTTAGCGATATTTGCGTTTTATTTACCATGCATGTAATCTGAGTAATTGCATGCACAATGTTGCTCGCGCCAAGCGCCCGGGTCATCACACGCTCGCCTGCATCAACAATAGCGCGCTCGGCCGCATAAACTGACCGTATTTGTGCCCGCGGGCGTGCCAACTCGGGATAGCTCGAGTACAAATCGGACTCATCGATGACATAATCGCGAAAACAGGCGCGTGTTAATCGCGGCCAATACTTTAGCACGAATCCATAATACACCAAGTCGAATTGATACTCATCACGAAGCATTTCGTCGATTGATGCACGCGCCGGAGCCAACCATGCGGCAAGATCAGCAACAAATAAACGCGGCTGGGCCTGTTCCCATGTGCTAGCCAGTGTCATAAATGTGTCCTGTGCATGCACACTTACTGCATGCCTGTTGTCATACAAGTCACGATCAATCGGTAATCCATATACACGTGTTGCATTTGTATTATTTTTGTTATTTTGGTTATTTCGTATATCGACGTCGTGGATACCATCAGAAAACAATGTATATGTAACGTTGGCATGATCATCCGTCTGCACATAAAATAAATGTTGGCGGTACACGGGTATACCCGTGGCCAAGTATATCTTGTCGGCGACCTCGCTATAACGATCCTCCGCGTACATGTGAATGTCCGTGACGTATTCAATACCCGGCTCAAACGATAGCATATTGTATTGTTGTACGGATTGCGTTCGTGCAGGCGATGGTTTTTCATTGAGTAACATTTCAATGTCATCAAGTGCTATGTCCCCGCCGCTTACGCTATTGCCGCTATTGCCACGCGCCACCAATCCACTCTCAGGGATACATCGCGCTGTTTCAAGTTGAGCTCGTGTTAATATAATTGCTGGTGTATCCGCATGTTCAACACCTAGTATCGGATAGATTCTCCCGCATGATTCCGCGCCGATACACACCGGATTTTGTGGCGTTGGGGGCGTAACCGCATCTGTATCTATAATCTCACGTCTAGTAACCTGGCTGGCAATCACACGGACGCATTCGATGTCGTAAATATTACCAAATATTCGAATAACATCAACATGTGGAGTCTTCAGCGTGGATGCGTTGTGCATAGATGCGGCCGGCAAGATTGCGAGACCGAGTACCTGGGCATCACCATCACCACCACTCTTTATACCAGCACTCTTTATACCAGCGCCAAGTACATCAATATCACCGTAATACGTATCTAACAATTTACTATCGGCGCTGGAACGCGTTTTTCGTAGAACAGCCGCGCGGACATTCGCCGGTATATCGCCGAGAAAACAGAACGATCGCGACGGCCCATCCCGCGTATAAACAGTAACAATCGGCGGTTTCTTCAACATGGTGTCTTAACTTAACTTGCTGTTGCTTATAATATACACGCGATGAAATTGTGTTGTGTACTTCTGATTATCGTGCTAGTGTATATGTACCTCGGCGGGTACGATCGTATATATCATTATGCAGTCACGGAATCCATCGTTAATACGGTCGGCCCGGTTCACCGCGAGTGGAATGTCGTGTCGACATATGACAACAGCGAGTCCGCAGCGAATATGTTGTCTCGCCTAAATTCGGTCATGCTCGAGTTCCTGCGCGTGCTTGAACGCCGATACCATGTGAATGTACCCGAAGACAGCGAGGGTTATGATGCTGCCGGGATCACGCACACCCCCGGAGACACATACAATTATGTCGCCCACCTTATTCGCAACTACAATCCGGATGAATTCTATGAAAATGATCCACAATATAGCAAAGATACTTCATATACAATTGCAAAAGGTGGACGTACCCATTTATGTCTCCGTGAACGCGGCAATCCAACGCAACTTGTACCTGACGACATAATGTTGTTCGTGATGTTGCACGAAGCGTCCCACATGGCCAACTACAATGATATCGGCCATAGCACACAATTTTGGGAAGTGTTCAAGTTTATTTTACACGAAGCTGTTCTTGCGGGAATTTATACGCCGGTCGATTATGCGAAATATCCCGTCGATTACTGCGGCCTTCTTATAAATTACCAGCCGCTGGATGATAATACGCTCCGTGATCTTTGGTTACCCGCTGCCTAATTACTTTGCATCAACCGTACCCAAATATGTATTTTTTTTTGCACCGCGAACAACCGCGAACAACCGCGGACAACCACGAACAAAAAAATAATATTACTTGGTTGATGCACGCGCGGCGAGGCAATTCGAAAACGCAATTACCGCCGCAGTATTGCGATTTTTCGCAGCGTATTCAATACCTATGAATAATATCGCGTCGTCGACATCCGCCGTAACAAGATATTGCACAAATATCTCTGACGACCGTGTCCATGTTTTAGTTATATGATCCATAGCGAGCTTCACTTGTATCGAGGCAGCATTGGTCGGCGTGCGCGCACACGCATTAAAATCCGCCCATATGTCACTGGGTGCATTCGCGCACATGTATTCGACGACATCAGCGGGAGATTGTACGGCCGCGCCGAGTATGTCACTGGCCGCCATTACATACCCGTGTTCTACAAGCGCACGTACAACAACAACGTCAATGTGACGATAAAATCCGGAGAATATATTGCCGGTGATAGGAACAGTAAGTGACCGTATCAGCATCACAATAACATCGATATGCCCCTGTGATGGTATTCCACGTGATACCCTACGCGTGTACAATGATATCGCGTCGATTATCGCTCGATTAATTCGCGCGTTATCTTGATGGTAACCGTATAGGAACCGAGCTACTGTCGCCGCATTACCACCGGCTGCCGCATATCGTAACTCGTCGACTCCCCATATGATAGCACATCCATATGCACCCGAGTTGACTCCGGCGAGTATCTCCGCGACCGTGTTGTCATCGCCGCGGTAGCATGCGGCTTTAATTTTGATAAATGCGGGTGGTTCAACGGCCTGATTACCGTTAACGGCAAGCAAAGTACCAAATTGCAACAACTGATCTGGATTATGGATTAGTGTGTTATTGAGCCGATTATAAGCAGCCAGTGCCATGCCGCGATATCCACGAGCAGCAAGTACTAGTATTGCTTCGGCCTTGTTTATCTTGTGCGCAATAACCTCACATACATCATCGTCACCATGTATCAGTGCGGCGATGCTTACCGGCGGCGAATATCGCGCACACATGTGATAATCCGTATATGAATATCGCGTCATTTCTGGTACACGTGCTAAATCCCGTATATTTATAAATGCGGCGCGGAGTTGATTGTGAAAATCAGCCGGCGGAGGCATATTAATCACACCGAAGTTGTCCTCAAGTATACAAATGAGTGTGTGTCGGGCTATGTTATTGGCTACGTTATCAATGGCTTCTCGTTGTAATATTTTAGTAATCGATACCTCAATCGCATTATGCTCTAGCCAACGTGAACACATACAGAGTTTCGAGCGTACATACGATGACACATTATTAAGGATAACTCCCAATAATATGTTGCCGGGTACAGTCATTTGATATAAACCATCTGATATTCAAATGTACTCGCGCGATGCGCAGCATCGTGCAAGCATAAAAAAACAATTACAATGTGTCGATGATGGACATTAGTGCTCGCACGCGCGCACCATCTTGGCGGCCGGCTGCATGTGCAATACCGGCATAATAAACACCCGCTGAGACATTTTCCATGGCGAATAATGTCAGTATGAGTTCAAATACTTCATCGGAATCTTCAACTGCGCGGTGCATCGTGGTAACATGATACGCCGCAGGTAATACGCGGTGCGCAGCAACGTGTGCATCTATTACTAATCGTAGCACTGGCGCAGAAACCACCGCCATAATGACATCGCTTGTGCGTGTTGTATGTGATAACAATCGTGGGACCCAGTTCACAGAAACAGTCGGATCAGCTAATAGCGCAGGTATTTCTGGATTATTATGCATCACTATGTCAACTATGGTCGCAGATATAATGCCGCGATTATACAAATCAGCAGCAAACTTTACAACTTGATGATGCGGCCGCGCACGAACGAGTCGTTGTATCAGTTTCTTGTCGGTGGATCCATGACCGGAAGGATAATAACAAAGAGCTGCTTTTATATTATTGTCAGTGACAACATGATCCCATCTGTGCGGCCATACCCCCTTAATATAGTTTGACGCGTGTGTGACGTCGGTAAATAATGCAGTGCGATCCGCGCTTCCCGGTACCAGACGAGCGAGATGTTTATGTAGGTGATTCTTTAGGTATGTGGTGTCATGCGCGGCAAGATATGCCGCAAATAATATTTTAAGCTGATTCTGATGTATGTCTGTATTCTCCCGATATGGTAATTTCGCCAGTATCACATTGACATGACCTATCATTGCGCGTGTTGTTAGTATACCGACACATGACGCAAGCCCATCAACATTAAGGCATGATACATCCAACGGCATGATAGTGTCTCTGATGACATCTCTGTCCGCAAATTTGCAGACAAGAATACACATAGGAATACGTGTCTTTGTGCGACACTCCGTGAGTTTTGCAAGATGATAGCATTGTAAATAAGTATATCCGTGGCCAGGCTCGCCCGCATATGCGGCAGCTACAAGTTGATGACGTGGCGTTTCACTAAATTGCACATCAAGACCGAAAAATATATCTAAGGGCGTTGCATCACGATCGAGAACCAGCGCCGAGTTAATTTCATTGGATATGATAATTGCGTTAGCTTGCAGCCAACGATTACAACGCGAAATATCATAACGCGCCCGCGATGTCGTTCCATACATAAATGCCGAAAGCGCGTCGATTGATGGAGCGGTTTTAGTTTTAGTAACCAGTTGCACAGGTGCATTATCCGACCGCCATATTAGCTGCAACCAATCCATTTATTTATGGTGATGCTGGTATTCAATTGTGCCTGGTTAGTTATCACATATACCGCCGGGCACAAAAAAAATCAACGTAGCAGCGACATGAACAAGGATGCGCGTCTGATATCCTGATCAGATGCCGCGCGTTCTAGCCCAGCGAAGTATGCGGGAGTAGGGTCATTTTGTATCGCTAGTAGCTCCATTACGCGTGCAAATGCGTCCGTGTACAAATATGATGTGTTCAACATGGTGATCATATCGCTCGCCGTTAACTTGTAGCTGCTGCATATGTGGCCGAGCCGTTGGTGAGAATCCACAAGCATACTCCAAAATGGTTCCGGCGGAACTAGTACAAGTACGCTCGCAGTGTCGACGACCCCATGTACAAGTTTGTGCCAGAGCGCAGGAACACGATCACTACGTAAATATCGCGGCAGCTCCATAATAGCGTCATTGATGGCAAACACATCGGAGCGCAACGCAGGCAATGTTCCTTTCAACGCCGGTATGATATCGTCACACACCAACTCATTGGTGTATCCGGCGAGATAATGTTTCCATGGTTTATCATTGATGTGAATAAGCGCAACGTCGTCGGCACGTAAACGTGTTGCAAGCGCGCGTATCTCTATTTTATCGTGTTGTATGAATGCTCCAGCGTATTTGCACCATGCCGCAAGAACCTCGCTCGAATACAAATGGCTATGTGCCGCCGCAACGGCAATCGCGTCGATGATAAGTGGCCGTATTGCTTCCACGCGACAGTTTCGTATTTTTTCAGCGAAATAATAAGCATCCGCGATACGACCCCGTGTAATTAAGCTACACATGATCACGCCTATGTATCGCATATTCGGGCGCCGCAAAAGGGCGCTGCGGGCATAACTACCCATTGCCAGATTAATCACATCATGATCACCAACTGTAAATACAATTATATCTACGGCGTTATACGTGCGTAGTGTCAGTTGATTTGGTCGCATTCGACACGCCAGGTGATAATCACGGCACCACAACGATGCATTGTTGTGGTCGTTGTGGTCAAACACGCCCACGTACGCATCGATGACTTGTTGCTGTCGGTCCACATAAACATACGGCAACACGCCAAGATATTTATTCGTGATGGTAGGCGCCGGCGTCAAATCGGCGTCAGTAAGACGCAGGTTATGTTCCATTGACACTGCTATGGTAAGGTCGCGTAGCCGCCGGTTACATAAACATAAGCGAGACCGCGTATACGGCGTTGTGTTTTCAATGACAATATCAAGGATGGCATCAGGTATTGTTACAGTCACTACCACTGGTAGTAAATACCCCGCGATGGTGTTCCACATAGAATCCGTTATCATAAACATAAATAATTCAAAAAAAAGTATCATTGACTGTGTATCATGTCCAATATACCGTATATTCGTTGAATGCGCCGCCACTCACCACGGTTCGACGCCAGTGTTAATGCTGTATAACATCCCGCGGCAATATCGTTTTTTGCAAGTATGCCTCGATTGTATTCGTAGATAACTAACTTTATTACACGTTCGAAGGCATCATCACGCATTATTGTGCCGAGTATGCTCACGAGCTCGTCCTTATTAACCGTTTGTCCACGTTCAATATATTGTTGCCATGTCAACACGTACAAATACTCCGGCATATCTCTGTGAAATAGAAGACCAATACATTGCGCATTCATTAACAGTTGAGTATAAACATGTACATATACTGGCATATCAACGGCATACCACGCACCAACATGCGCTAATGCGGGTGCGATCGTTATATTGGTGCTGGTACATTGTGTTGTACGCAACATTAGCGAAAGCACCCGATCGACGCAGCGGGTACTCGCTTTCACCACAGCATCAAATATATCCTGCGCCATGATGCCTATGAGAACCGGTACTAATATACGAGACAGTAAATCCCCGGAAGTCTCCGATGTAACACAACCGCCGCATGCCATCGCAAATAACGCATCATTATTCGCCGGTTTCGTGACTTCGCCTGACAAATACCCTGCCAGTTGTTTTGTGTCTGCGACAAACTTATCGTGTTCAGAGTGGTGAATGTAATTGAGAATTTGGGCACTAAACCGGTTATTAAATTGAGTATTATCATCGCGAATACCTACGTGTATGCACCCGACGGCGTCACGAAGAATCTGCATAAAGGCTACATGTCCAATAATATGTCTAACGCGTTCTATTACGTGTAATGCAGCCTTCAAATACCCGCGCGTAAACAACGCTACAATATATATTGTCCAATCGCGCGTGTTATCAGTCAATGTATATTTACGCTTAATTGCATCGTTGATCATGGAGATATCGCCGTATATAAACAAATCAATGTCAAGGTTTGACGCATTCTTCTTACTAAGTTGTCGAGGATGTAATCGTCGCGTCAGATGATAATCATGACACCATACAATCGTGGGATAATTGCGGTTTGTAACCGTGAGTGGGTCCTTAGCTTTAATTGGCTCAGATGTATTCGTTGCTTTATATGCTGCAATAACCTGACCACGGTCACGAACACGCGGATATATGCCCAAATATGTATTAACTGCGCTACGCTCATACAAAGGCGTCCATGCTAAGTTACATTCCAGTGATACTTCGACAGTTCGTTTGCTTAGCCATCGGTTACATAAACATAGTCGTGCTCGCGTGTAAGAGTCTGTATTCGTGATGATAATCTCGAATAGTTGGGCGGTCATAGGTTCTTTGTATGTGGGGCAAATTCAAAAAAAAGAACCATTATACATCAACAATTAGCTTGTTTATCTCCTCATACAATCGGCGTACCACCGATATATTTTTTTGTTTAGCAGCGCATGACAATCCCCCATAATACACATCAAGTATTTGAGACGTAGACCTCCCACGTTGTTGCTCATATTGCACAAGTTTGATTGCGCGGTTGAATTCCTCGGTAGATGATCCTGTTGCGATTTTAAGGGTATCAGTAAGATTATATTGCGATATGGTCTGCCCGGAGGTGCAATAAGCCTGCCACGTTAACGTGTATAGAGGTTCCGGAGGCATGTATGGAAAGATATCGCCAACACAATCACATGAGCCAAGAAGCTGCATGTATGTATCTATGTATTTGCCCGCGGATACATAGACACAACCTGTACGCATCCACCCTAAATAATCAGTGTATCTCATAACCACTACATCGCCACAGTATTCTATTATATCATACAACACGTCCGCGATGACTTCGCGGACGTGTCTTCGACTGTGTTTGACCATAACATCGAATACCTGTTGTGATATAATACCGGTCAACCATGACAATAATACCCAATTAAGGTTGGCTATAGTAGGTGCGCGCAATAGCATCGCTGTAATATAGTCGATGTTACCGCTACACACGGCTGCATACAGCTCGCTTGCAGTTATGTCACGGGAATCATCAATGGGTCTCGCATTGATACATTCAACAATTCGTTGTGTGTCTGTGATTATTTTATCGCGATCTGTTTTAGATCCCCGCAACACCATTTCAATGTAAGGTACTGATGCCACACGCATATATGTGTACAAGGCTGCCATAGCATCCTGTTTAAGTCGTGACACAATATCAACTTTCGACATATTATTCATCATGGTGTCAGCGACATTATTGTATCCACGTACAAACAATACAGCTATGCATGCGATATACTCTTGGGATATACCAAATGAGATATTATGTGAAGCAATTATTAGCTGAATCAACTCAATGTCGCCATGTATAAACAACTCGATATCCACGCCAAGTTTTGGCTGTAATCGCTGCCGCAAATGATAATCTCGGCTCCATACCATCGCTGATGTACATATACCCTGTGATGTATATGCTTGCGTGACCAAGCGCTTGCGATCACATTCACGCATCGGCAACACACCTAAATACCGATTTATTAGCGTGTCTTCGTACACGGGCACGTTCTCAAGATTACGCGCCAATGACACTTCGACGGTGTGCGTGGCCAACCAACGATTACACAAGGACAATCGCGCCCGTACATATGATGATGAATTCGTGATAAGAATGCTGAATATGACCTCCATTTGATATCTGTGTAGTTGTATTCATTTTTTTTACTACATGTAACTGCCGTTATATGCCCCCAGTTACATGTTAGACTACGAGCGCTAATTGAATACATCGGAGCGATTTATAATAAACGCTTCTTATGACCCATAATTGCGATGCTAGCTGTCAATTCGACCACAGTATATCAGCATCGCATTTATTGCATCATATCCAACGAAAGATCCCGACCAAGCTAAAATATTCACAAACGTCGCTACTTCCCAGTCGAGCCGAATATCTTGACCAGGGCATGCGTGCGATGTTTGCCGCGCAGGTAAACGCCGGGAAACCGTTGCTGTTTATGCCAAATGACGTCCTCGAAAAGCCAGAATGGTCGCGCGAGCTCGGTTCTACCGTGTATAAACTGTACCTGTTTGGTGTACTACCATGCGGGTCTAAGACGCTTGTCATCCTCGATGACATTCCTGTGTACTTTGACATAAAGGTACCAGCCGGCGTTGAGTCCGCGCAGTTCGAGGCGTTGACACGCGGGCAGTTCAATGTAGGTAATATTTCATGTACACGTACCGAAGTCGTGCGAATGCTGTCTATGGACGGGTTCCAAAAACATCCAGTGCCGTACTTACGTATTCACTTCAACAACTTGGCAGATCGCAAAGCTGCGTTCGAGTTCATCAAAAATATCAATGAGATTAACATCGAAAATGGCAGGCCGACACTCGTGACCGCGTCTGATGACAGCGGCCGCAACAACTATTATATTAATAAAGTCGCACGTGAATACAAGTTTAACACCGCAGACTGGAATAGATTTACCAAATATGAAGTAGTGCGCCGCGGTGATATCTCACAACGGTGCGAGTATACTTTCAGGGTATCTATCGCCGACTTTGTCGCGCTGCCTGACCAACGCCGCCGTGAGCTAACCGCGCCGACGTCACCACTATGTAAACTTATCGACTTTGACCCGACAATGGTCATGCAATGGGATATTGAAACACACAGCGCCAAGCCGGACGGTTCGCCGCCCACTCCCGACGATGAATACACAATATTTAACATTTGTGGCGCCTACTTTTGGCAACACTCCGAAGATCCGCTGGTGCGAATATGCGCGATCATGAATGATACTAAGCCACGTGAAGGCATGGACATCGTGATCGAATGCGACACTGAACGCGAGGTACTCCTCGCGCACATGGACGCGATGGGGAAAATGTCCCACGACATTTCCTCGGCCTTCAATGGCTCTCATTTCGATTGGCCGTTGTACAAAGAAAAACTACGCCGTGAGCGATTACTCGTCCGCCTGAAAGAAAACCTCAGTGCATTCCCGCTGACCACTCGTGGTAAGTGGGCGGATACTGAATCCAACGTTGCACAATGGTGTTTTCGTAAGGACAAGGTTAAAATCGACGCAGAAAATGACCAAGAGCTCGACTGCGTGGCTCAATTTGCGGGTATCCTCGACACTGATGTGTCGCCGGTGTTCCTGAAAATGTACTCGCGCGCCGAAATACCGAAGATGGCCGGCCTGAACTTCTACCTGAAGGCCAACAAAATCGAGATGAAGGAAGATATGCCTTACAAACGTATGTTCCGGATATATGAACGCGGTTGCCTGCTACGCAGCGTTACCCAATGTCATTGTATGGGTGTATCAAATACACCCAATGGTGATGCATCTACACGTGCCGATTGCACGAAAACCAATCCCGCGATTAAGAATTGTCAATGCGGAACCATCGTCAAGTCTATAGACTGTAAACCCCGCAAGGACAGCCCTGACGATTACACAGATGAGCTGCTGGACGCATTATGTCATCCAGACGGCGCACCTAAATGTTGCTGTTGCGGTAAGAAACCGCAAAACGCACGCGACAATGCTGACGTCGGCTACTATTGTATCATCGATTGTGTCCGACCGCAACAACTATACGTCCGACGTATGATCATTCCCGATAAACGGGAGTTATCCACTATGTCGTACGTAAGTCTCAGTGATTCGTTCTATCGTGCCGACGGCATGAAGGTACGTAATCTCATCGGCGCGTACTGCGCTGATGTCGGCATGGCCTTTTCGAATATACAAAAACAGGTAGCGCCACACGAAAAAACACATTACCCAGGTGCCTGGGTATTCCCGCCAAACCGCGGCCTGCACAGCGACAACTTTATTAACGTGTCACGGCGCCGGCCCGACGGCACACGATATACGCAACGTGTTCGATGCAGACCCATAACGGGGCTTGACTTCGCGTCGTTGTACCCGTCGATCATGATGACTAATAATCTTTCGCCGGATCGTATCGTGGAAACACAAGAACAACACGATGAACTAGTCCGCGAAGGTTATACGTTATATCGTATTGAATCGTTCAACTACGAAGTCGGCGAAAAGAAGGGCGCGACAGGTAATGCCCAAAAAACAGCCTCTGGCTGGACAGTGCGCCACCGCGGTGTAACCGCTGGCGAAACTAAGATCATCGAATCGCACATCAAGCGTGAAACCCACGCGATTGCGGGGTACGGCGACGTTCCTGCACACGCGGTTACATTTGTGTGTGCGGATGGGCCAACTGCCGAACAAGCGGAGACGCTGGCCGCGGCAACGCGAGCCAACGCCAAGATAGTCCGAACTGTCGCATACGAGGAAGTACGCGGTCGTGATGCACTACCTGGCGAATCCATGGGATTATTCCCGTCGATTCTCAAACGATTATTTGACATGCGTGTGCCTATCAAGCGCGAGTTCGTCAAGTACGAAAAAATCCGAGAGCTTATGGAGCGTGATGGCTTAAAATCCACTGTCGTCGACGTAAATGGTAACGCCGTTACCATGTCGATGCGCGATGTTAAGTTTAACATCGACAAAGTAAACGCGAAGCAGAAAGCACTTAAGGTACTTGCCAACACCTTTTACGGTGAGTCAGGTAACTGCAGGTCTTCCGTTTACAAGATCCTGGTCGCCGCCGGTGTAACTGGCTGCGGGCAATACAACATCAAGATGGTCGCACGTATGTGCGAAGACCTCGGCTACATTGTTCACTACGGTGATACTGATTCAGTCTACTTGGCATGCCCCGACGAGTTATTCGCCGAGTGTGACGCCGAGTACGAAGCCGCAATCGCAGCGCTCGCAGAGGAATTTGCCGGCGTTGCAAACATACCAGAACCCGAACCTGGGACTCCTGAAGCCGAATATAAGCGCAGACGAGTTGCGGCGCGAGTCGTATGGTGGACCAAACAAGTAGAAATTACCATGGTCGACATCACTAAACTCAAGGAAGCCGTTGGTGATATGCTTCTTGCAGATAATGGTACACGATACCTCAACATGGCCTACGAAGAGGTCTTATATCCGACCGTAATGACCGGCAAAAAGAAATATTACGGTAGCGATCACATCGATACAATTAACTTTGACAAGGCGGAGCGTAAGCACTTTGTTAAGGGTGTAGATGTAGTCAAACAAGGCCAGGCCGACATAACTAAAGACCTCGGCTACTCATTTATGCACGAATCTATCCTCCCGACGAATGAGCTCGGGCTGATGGAGCTGGCAGAAGCACGCATACGTAAATACTATACTATGGACATTGATCCATCCAAATTCGTGCTGTTCGGCAAATACAAACCGGACAAAAAGAATGTACCTATGCACAAATTTCATAAACGGATGACTGAGAATGTGGCGCGGTATGCATCGGATCCGATGCTTGCATCGCTGTATGAACCCCCGGAAGCCGGAGATAAATTCCAGTACATCATTGCAAAGAAACCACAAGCGTATACGACGCGAGGAACCAAGATCGAGCTGAAAAAAGGTGATCTCATGGAATACATGCGCGTTTACAAATCCAACCCTGACGTTGAAATAGACCTGGATTGGTACATGAAGCACATGATCGTGGGTTTATTCGCGCGATTCATTGCATTTCATGAACGGTTTCAGCCGCCGGCTGACCGATATGATCTCACTGACAAAGACCAATACACGGAATACGATAAGTATTGTGTCAATGAGGCCAGCAAATACCTAAACGAATTATGCGACAGCATCACCGGGTTTGATAAAAAATCCGCACAGCAAACCGGAGTTGCTTACCGTGGCATTTACAATACCACACACAAGCTGATCCGCGAGAAGATTCCGCTACGCGCCCGGGGATTGTTTGATTTGGACATTCATACCACGGACATGCCAACGACTACATACTTGATTAACCAAATTAAGGCCGACGCTGCCGAATACGCGAAAGGGAGCATTTGTCGGGATGAACACATCGAGGCGCCCGACGCACCCCGGGTGATTAATCTGGATGACGATGATATACCCGCGCCTACAGATACGCCGAAACCCCGCGCAAAACGAACGCGTGGACAACAATATGTACGCACGGCCGAGTTCTCTGCGTTCAAGATGTCCCGCGCTCTCATTGGCACGAAAACCCAACTAGGTACATCCCGAGTACAAATACGTTTATGCGACGAGATGGAACGGCGCGCAACCGATGAATTATTCGTGTCATTGCGGCCGGTCATCGGCATGCTCCAATCTTACGAAGCCAATGTAATTCACTTGGTCGAATCGCGTAAATCGCAATTTGATGCAGTCGGACAATATGAACCCGTTGACAGTGATGTTGCCGCGTTGACACAATTCACCGAAGAGGAACAAATCGCTATGCACAATGTATCCGCGGCAATACGAACCATGCGATCAGCCTATCGTATTCGCGCGGAAACGCAAGATATTCTCAATGAGATAGAGCTCGAAAAGGCCAGACTCTCCAACGACATTATCGAGCCTGCGACTGACCTACGTGTTACTGCGGCTGACGACGCCCGTGCGTTCAAGCCGATACCTGACTTCCAATGGAAGTAGCTACGATTCCGTTATGGCGCGCACGGCTGAAGCCGTGCGGTTCGGTCCGCGACGCTGAAGCGTCAATGTGCTACCGTACCGTCATAACTGCATAGGTGTCGCTGCCGGTGCTACGCACCCAGGTGCTTATATGCGCTCGGTCACTAAACGCTCCAGTTACCTCTACGTGTTCTTTTTTTTTGTTATTGTTGTGTATGATGTGGGAAAAAAAGAACTCGTATTAGGTTTCTTGTTGGGTAACTGGAGCGTTTAGCGACCGAGCGCGCATATAAGCACCTAGGTGCGTAGCACCGGCAGCGACGCGTATGCAGTATGGGTGTGGCGTTGGCCGAGCGCCTTGAGGCGCGAAAGCCCGTCCGAAATGCTAATATGGGGTGGAGTCCCAGTTAAATCGCGGTTTAATTGTGTAGTCGGTTTCACGGACGTCGTCTGGGATTTGAGTTGGGTTACCTTGGCTGAGCTCTGGGATTAATTGAGGTCGTCCACGAATACCCCACCAGTTAGATGAGTTACCTTCGACTTCACCCATAGCATAAGTACGCCCAGTGACGATTTGATTTTGTCCGGCGAGTCGGTCGCGTGTAAACTCGCTGTGATTTTTAAGTGTTTGTGGATCAACAGAGAGACTTGCAATAAAGTCTTTGTAATCGCCACCACCCGAACTAAAGCTTTCTTGGCCATAGTCGCCGGTTGCGTCATTGATGCCTGCCGCATAATGTTCAATGTTAGTTGACACGGCATTAGCCTCTGGTGCACATTTTTCACAGCTACATCCGGCGCCATGAGCAGCGGGTGTCGGTCCGTATTGTAAGTAAACTGCTTCGCCGGTAGCCTTGTTGGTACAGTCTAACTGAACTGCGTCAGTTGGCTTGGCACCACAACGTTTATATTCCCTGAAGATAAGGATGATAATAACTACGAGTAACAATGCTGTGGCAGAATCCATTGGGAGATCCAGTATATATAAATACATAAATAAAATACGATTATGTAATGTTGCGCCGCGAGAGACAACATGACACCGTCGATAGTCAATGCCATCGCTCCGCGTGCTAATATTTTTTATCACCGTGTATATATACACCGGCAACATGGTCACTGGTCTTACTATCGTAATCCTTATTATTTTACTCTGGGCATTTGATGTCTCATGGACAACCTTCATGATATGCAT